>Ga0066709_100006258_pt1 | contig 10013 bp, 7 predicted proteins | sample GraSoiAngelo_158_FD_79665 | JGI IMG/M metagenome (GOLD analysis project Ga0066709, IMG submission 79665) | Grasslands soil microbial communities from the Angelo Coastal Reserve, California, USA - 14_1009_16_30cm | ecosystem: Environmental > Terrestrial > Soil > Grasslands | place: USA... | reverse complement strand
GTTCCCCTCGCGGGCCTTCTCGTTGACCTTGCGCTCCGGGTGCGCGAGCGCCTCCTCGATGGTCGTCACCGCCGGCAGCACCTCGTAGTCGACGCGGATGAGCCCGAGCGCTTCCTCGGCCAGGAGCTCGCTCTCGGCCGCGACGGCGGCGATCGCGTCGCCGACGTAGCGAGCCTTGTCCTCGCACAGCGCCTGCTCGTCCTGGGTCCAGGGGATGATGCCGTAGTGCTCGGGCAGGTCCTTGCCGGTGATGACCGCGTGGACGCCGGGAATCGCGAGCGCCGCCGTGGCGTCGATCGAGCGGATCTTGGCGTGGGCGTGGATGCTGCGGAGGAGCTTGCCGTGCAGCATGCGCGGGAGCGCGATGTCGTCGGCGTAGAGGGCCCGTCCCGTGACCTTGGCGAGACCCTCGACCTTGCGGTTGCGGCGCCCGATCACGCGGAAGCTGCCGTTCGGGGGCGCGGTCCTGCCACCCGGCCATTCCGGCGGCCTGAGGCGCTCCTCGCGCGGCATCATGCGGCCGGCCGGCACACCGGGCGCGCCGTCGCCGGTCCTCTCCCGAGGGTCCTGCTTTCCGGAGGAGTCGCTCACCGCCGAGCCTTCACCTCGTCTCCGCCGCGACCCCCGGCCGCGCGACGGGATCCGCCTCGCCGCGCAGCCGGGAAGCCGCCAGCTCGACGGCCTCGAAGATCTTGGTGTAGCCGGTGCAGCGGCAAAGATTCCCCGACAGCGCCCGGGCGATCTCGGCGCGAGACGGGCTCGGGTTCCGGGAGAGCAGCACCCACGCGCTCATCAGGATCCCGGGAGTGCAGAAGCCGCACTGGGCGCCGCCCATTACGTCGAACGCGTCCTGCAGCGGATGCGGCCTCCCCCCCTCCGCCACCCCCTCGATGGTCACGATCTCCCGGCCCTCGAAGGCGAGGGCGAGAGAGATGCACGACAGGATCGCCTCGCCGTCCACGACCACCGTGCACGCTCCGCAGTCGCCCTTGTCGCAACCCTGCTTGGAGCCGGTGAGGCCGAGTCCGTAGCGAAGCGCCTCGAGCAGGGTGGTATGGGGGGCCACCGCGCATTCCCGGACCTCGCCGTTCACCTCGAGGCGGCACACCACTGCGGGAACGGGCTCCATGGAAGCTCCTCTCACGGACCGGGTTATGAGGCTTCTCTCAAGCCGCGATTGAATCCCCTCGAACCGGCGGTGTCAACCGCCGGTCCCGGGGCGCCGCCGAGCGCGACGGGTCCGATGAAGCCGTCGAGCGCGACACCGTGGCTCGCTCTCGGCGCGCGGGGCTATACTCCCGGCGCTCAAGTGAATTCTGTTTTAGACCGATGATGCCGACGAGGCCCGATCCAAGCCCGGAGCTTGCGCGAGCCACCGAGATGGCGGCGCATCGTCCCGGTTGACCCAGGAGCGCTCCCCTCCCATGGAACTCAAGAAGCTCGATGAAATCGGACACGCGGCCGCGGCCCTCGCTACCGGGAACGGCGAGGCGCTCGATCGGCTGGTCTGGACCGGCGTCTTCGGCCCACCGGAGCTCAAGGACGCCGCGCGCGCCGCGGTGCTCGACCAGGCGCGCTCGGCGGGCATCTACCCGGCATCCATCAACGCCCTCTACCTGGCGCGCGGCCGGGGCGAAGCCCCCGCCAATTTCACCGTGCCGGCCATCAACATCCGGGGCCTGGCCTACGACACGGCGCGCGCGCTGATCCGCGCCCGCAAGCGCCTCGATGCCGGGGCGGTGATCTGCGAGATCGCGCGTTCCGAGATCAGCTACACCGACCAGCGCCCGGCCGAGTACACGTTCGTGATCGTGGGCGCCGCGCTGCGCGAGGGCTGGCGGGGCCCGGTGTTCCTCCAGGGCGACCATTTCCAGGTGAATGCCAAGAAGTACGCGAGCGATCCGGAAGGCGAGATGAAGGCGGTGCGCGATCTGGCCGCCGAGGCCCTCAAGGCCGGCTTCTACAACGTCGACATCGACACCTCGACGCTGGTGGACCTCTCCAGGCCCGGGCACGAGGCGCAGCAGCAGGGGAACAGCGAGCGCTGCGCCGAGCTCACGGCGTTCATCCGCGCCCACGAGCCCCGCGGCGTCACGGTCTCGGTGGGCGGCGAGATCGGCGAGGTGGGCGGCAAGAACTCCACCCCCGAGGAGCTGCACGCCTTCATGAAGGTGTTCGGGGAGGCCCTGGCGCGAAAGAACGCCGGGGCGGTCGGGATCAGCAAGATCTCGATCCAGACCGGCACCAGCCACGGCGGCGTGCCGCTGCCGGACGGCTCGATCGCCCAGGTGAAGCTCGACTTCGACGCGCTCGAGAAGCTCTCGAGGATCGCGAGCGAGCAGTACCGGCTCGCCGGCGCCGTCCAGCATGGGGCCTCGACCCTCCCGGCCGAGTTGTTCGACCGCTTCCCCAGGCTCGGGGCCTGTGAGATCCACCTCGCCACCGAGTTCCAGAACATGCTCTACGACCACCCGAGCTTCCCCGCCGACCTCAAGCGCGAGATCTACGAGAAGCTCCGCACCGCGGCCGCCGACGAGCGCAAGCCCGGCGACACCGACGAGCAGTTCTTCTACAAGACGCGCAAGAAGGGACTCGGGACGTTTAAGCGGGAGATGTGGGGGATTCCCGCGGCCGCCCGGCAGGCGATCGGGGAAGCGCTCGAGCAGAAGTTCGAGTTCCTGCTCTCCCGGCTGGGTGTGGGCGGCACGCGCGCCCTGGCGGAGAAGCACGCGCCGTTCGTGCCCGGCTCCTACCCCAGCCTCGCCTCCGGGGCGCCCGCCATGAAGGTCCAGGAGGACGTCACCGGCCTCTCGGACTAGGAGGCGCCATGCCGCACCGTACCATCACGCTGTCCCAGTTCATCCTCGAGCAGGAGCGCCGGCACCCCGAGGCGAGCGGCGAGTTCACCCGCGTCCTCACCGATCTCGCGCTCGCCGCCAAGATGATCAACCGGGAGGTGGTGCGCGCCGGCCTGGTGGACATCCTCGGCGAGACCGGAACGATCAACATCCAGGGCGAGAAGGTCCAGAAGCTCGACCGCTTCGCCCGCGACGTGATCTACCGGGTGCTCAGCGCCACGGGACAGCTCGCCGTCCTGGCTTCCGAGGAGGACGAAGACATCGTCCCGGTTCCCGAGGGCCAGCCGGTCGGCAAGTACGTGGTGAACTTCGACCCGCTCGACGGCTCGTCGAACATCAACGCCAACGTCAACATCGGGACGATCTTCTCGATCCTGCCGCGCATCTCGCGCGACGGGAACGGCGACCTGGCCGACTGTCTCCAGCCCGGGACGCGGCAGGTGTGCGCCGGCTACGTCATGTACGGGTCGAGCACGATGTTGGTCTACACCACCGGGAACGGCGTCCACGGCTTCACCTTCGAGCCGAGCGTGGGCGAGTTTCTGCTCTCCCATGCCGAGATCCACATCCCGGAGCGCGGGAGGATCTACAGCGTCAACGAGGGCAACTACTTCAAGTGGGGCGAGGGGATCAAGCGCTACGTCGACTGGCTGAAGGCCGAGGACGCGGCGGCGGGCCACCCCTACAGTGCTCGCTACGTGGGCTCGCTGGTCGCGGACTTCCATCGCAACCTGCTCTACGGCGGCGTCTTCCTCTACCCCGGCGACCGCAAGAACCCCAAGGGCAAGCTGCGCATCCTCTACGAGGCGGCCCCGCTCGCCTTCGTGGCCGAGCAGGCCGGGGGCGCCGCCAGCAACGGGCGGCAGCGCGTCATGGAGCTGATCCCGAACTCGCTCCACGAGCGCACGCCCCTCTTCCTCGGCAGCAAGCGGGACGTCGAGGACTGCGAGTTGTTCGTCCAGGAGAAGCACCCGGCGATCCGGGTGGACCGGCGCGCGGCGAGCCCGGCACGGACCCGGTGAGCGGGCTCGGCCCGCCCCGAGCCCCGTCGCCTCGAGCCCGCGCCCATCCCCTCGCAGCACTCGCCGGGGTCTCGCCCGCCCGGGCGGCGGGGCTGGCGCTGGCCTTGGTGCTGCCGCTCTACCTCTGCACCATGAACCGGACCATCGGGTTCATCGACCGGGGGGAGCTGGCGGCGACCGCGTACACGCTCGGGATACCGCACCCCACCGGCTACCCCACCTTGACGTTCCTCGGCTGGATCGCGTCGCACCTCACGCCGCTCAGGCCCGTTCTGGCGCTCAATCTCTTCGCCGCGCTGATGGTGGCGGCCAGCGCCGCCGTCCTGGTGCTCCTGTTCGATCATCTCCTGGGTCGCGTGGGTTCGCAGCCACCCGCAGAGCGAATCCCGCTGGCATTGCTCGCCTCCTTGTTCACCGCGCTCACGGTGACCTGGTGGGATCAGGCGAACGGCTTCGAGGTCTACGCTCTGCATGTCCTCTTCCTCCCGCTCCTCCTGTTGCTGTTCCTTCGCTGGCTGGACGGGGCATCCGAGCCGGTGGAATCGGGCCCGCCCGGCCCGCGAGCCGCCCGCGTCCCGGGAGGGGCGTTCGCGTTTCTGCTCGGCCTCTCGCTCACGAACCACATGACCACCGTGCTGTGGGCGCCCGGCCTTCTCGTGTTCGCCTACGCGCGATTGGGGGGATTTCGGCGGCTGCTGGCGAGTGTCGTCCCGCTCATTCCCGCCTTCCTGCTGGGACTTCTGCCCTACGCATGGCTCCCGATCCGCTCCGCCATGGGCCCTCGCTTCGACTGGGGCGGCACCCACACGCTGCACGGCCTCATCGACCATCTCACGGCCCGGGAGTTCCGCTCCTGGATGTTCTCCGGCGCGGCGACCGTGGGACCCCAGCTCCGCTACGTCGCCTACCACCTGGCCCGCGACCTGGGCTGGGCGGGCGTCGTGCCGGCGCTCCTCGGGGCGGTCCTGCTGGCGCGCCGCCGTCCGGCCCTTGCCGCCACGACCGCGCTCCTCATCGGCGTCCCGGCCCTGTTCGCGTGCGGCTACCACATCCGCGAGCTCGAGTCCTACCTGCTCGGGTGCGTGCTGGGTCTCGGCATCCTGGTGGCGGCGGGGCTGCTCGGGATCCTCGAACGCTTCGGGTCGCGCTGGGCCCTGGCGACCGGGCTCTGTCTCGCGGCCCTGAACGGCGTGCTTCACTGGCACGACTGCGACGAGAGCCGGAACCGGCTGGTCGAAGACCTGACGACCAACGAGCTCGAGAGCCTTCCGCCGCGCGCGGTGCTCTTCACCCGACAATGGGACTACTCCCTGGCGGCGAGCTATTACTTCCAGGAAGTGGAGGGCCTGCGCCGCGACGTGGTGGTCGTGAGCCCCGACCTGCTGCGTTACGGGTGGTACGTGGACGAGCTCGCGCGGCGGGCCCCCGCCCTCTGGGCCTGCGCCGGCCTCGAGGGCGCGGAGTATCGAGCGGCTCTGAGGCCCTTCGAGCGCCACCGGCCCTTTGCCGCGGGAGCGATCCAAGCCGCCCGCTGGACGTGCATCGATTCGCTGTGCGCGCGAGCCATGCGACAGCGCCCCGTGCTGTGCACGTCCGAGATGGACACCCTGCTGCGTGGACCGTGGACCCAGGTGCCGATCGGACTCGCGCTCGAATTGCGGCCCGATTCGGCCTACCGGGCCGAGTCCCCGCCGCGGTACCGGTTCGAGCCCTGGGTGGGGCACATGGACGGCTTCATCGCCACCACCCACTGGATCTACGCCAGCTCGTTCGCGCGGCGCGCCGACTACGAGCGCGCGCACGGGCGACCCGGCCTTTGCCGGCGCTATCTCGAGCTCGCGACGCGGGTCGACCCGGGCATCCGGCTCGACCGGGTCCCGCCCTTGCCGCTCGACGGCAATCCCATCGTCGCGCAAACCGCCGGATTCTTCGCCCGCCTGAGCCGACGGGCGCCGAATTCGCCCTAGCCTCTCCCCAGCGCCTTCAGCACCCCGGTCGTCAGCCACGGCACGTAGGTGATCACCAGCACGCCGAAGCCAAGGATCAGGAGCATCGGCACGGCGGCGCGCGTCACCTCGAGCATCGGGCGCCCGAAGCGGAACGAGGCGAGGTAGAGGTTGAGCCCGACCGGCGGGGTGAGGTAGCCGAGCTCGAGGTTGGCGATGAAGATGATCCCGAGGTGAACCGGATTGATGCCGAACGCCATCCCGACCGGCACGATCAGCGGCACCACCACCACGATGGCCGAGAAGATGTCCATCAGGCATCCGACCACCAGCAGGAAGAGGTTGAGATAGAGCAGGAACACCAGGGGCGAGTGGACGTGGCCCTCGGTCCACTCCAGCACCTTGGCCGGGACTTCGGCGTCCACCATGTAGCTCGTGAGCCCCATCGCGGCGCCGAGGATCACCATCACCCCTCCCACCAGGACCACGCTGTGGAGCAGCACCCGCGGGACGTCGCGCCCCACGCTCAGGTCGCGGTGGACGAAGCACTGCATGAAGAACGCGTAGAGCACGGTGAGCGCCGAGGCCTCCACCACGGTCGCGAAGCCGCCGAAGATGGCGACCAGGACGACCGCCGGCAGCAGCAGCTCCCACTTCGCCTCGTTGAGGGCCCCTCCCACCTCGCGCCACTCGAATCGCGAGCGCCCGGCGCCCGTCAGCATCCCCTCGCGCACTCCCCAGACGGCGGTGAGCGAGAGCAGCAAGAGACCCGGCAGCATGCCGCCCAGGAACAGGTCCTCGATCCGGATCTGGGCCACGATCCCGTAGAGGATGAGCGGCAAGGAGGGCGCGAACAGCAGCCCCAGCGAGCCGGTCGCGGTCAGGAGCCCGAGCGAGAAGCGCTCCCGGTAGGAATCCTCGCGCAGCGCCTGGAAGAGCAGCGCCCCGAGCGCCAGGATGGTCACCCCCGAGCCGCCGGTGAAGGCGGTGAAGAACGCGCACACCACGGCGCACACCACGGCGGTGCCGCCCGGGATCCACCCGAACAGGGCGCGGAACACGCGCAGCAGCCGCCGCGACGACTGCCCCTCCGACAGGAAGAACCCGGCCAGGGTGAAGAGCGGGATCGCAGGCAGCGTCGCCGAGACGGTGAGCCGGTAGGTCTCGACCGGGACGGCCGCGATCGGCTCTCCGGCGCCGAGGAAGAGCCACACCGCCGCCCCCCCGAGCAGCGCGAACAGGGGACCGCCGAGCGCCGTGGCGAGGCCCAGGATCGCGAGGCCGGGCCACAGCGGCTTCCCCTGGAGAAGCCCGGGGAACTGGCCGATCCAGAGCCCGACCGCCAGCCCGGCCCCGGCCAGGAGCCGGCCGAGCGGGCGCGGCGAGGCCCGCCAGACCAGTCGGACCGCGATCAGCCCGAAGGCGAGCGGGAGGACGAGCAGCGCCATCCACACCCGCACCCCGGCGGCGATGAGCGTGCCGGCGCCCTTCTCGACCACCACCAGCTCGGCCGCCGCCCGCCCCAGCAGCGCCGCGACGCACGCGCCGACCGCCGAGGAGAAGATCTCCGCCGCCCGCCGCCAGCGCCCCTCCGGGATGAACGTGGTGGTGGCGAGGGCCAGGAGCCTCCCCTCGCGCGCCGCGAGCGCCGCGCCCAGGAACGCCACCCACAGCGTCAGGTGCTGGACGAACGGGCCCGACCCGGGGATGCCGAAGTGCAGCAGGCCCCGGGCCAGGATCTCGGCGATTGGAAGAACCGCCATCGCGGCCAGCGCCGCGGTGGCGGTCAGGACCTCGAGCCGGCCCAGAGCCAGCTTCAGGGCGAGCTCGCGGAGCCCCGCCGGCGGTAGGCATCACGCTCCCGCAGGGCCTGGTCGACGATCTCGGCGGGCACCATGGTGCCGCGCATCCGGCCGGCGAACCGCTCGGCCATGGCCCGCCACTCCACCGCCGCCTGCCCCTGGATGTGCGTCACCTTGAGGCCGCGCTTCTCCATCTCGGCCACCGCGTTCTTGTCCTGGAGGGGGATCTCGGCCTGGAGCTTGGCCTCGGCGCGCTTGCACGCCTCGAGCAGCTTCGCCCGGTCGGCCTCCGGGATCTTGTTCCAGGCCTGCCGCGTGATCACGAGCCCCCCGACCAGCGGTGCCAGCCCCGTGTCCACCATGTAGGGCGTCATCCGGAACCACTGGAGCTGGAGCGCTATGAGCGGCGTGGAGGGCAGCGCGTCGATCATGCCGGTCTGGAGGCTGGTGAGGAGGTCGGTGACCGCCAGCGCTACCGGCTGGAAGCCGTTGTCCTTCCACATCTGGACCATGCGATCGTCGCCCGCGCCCACGAAGATCTTGAGCTTCTTGAGATCGGACACGCTCTGGACCGGCTGCTTGGTGAAGACCTGGAGCCAGCCGGCGTGCCCCCAGTTGAGCAGCACGAAGCCCTTGGCCTCGAGCCGCTGCTTGAGCACCGGGGTCATCTTGTCGAGCACGTAGAGCAGCTCGTCGTAGGAGCCGAACATCATCGGGGTCGCGAACACGTCGAACGATTCGTCCACCGAGGCGAGGCCGAGCACGGTGAGGGCGCTGGCCTGGATCTGTCCGATCCGCATCTTGCGGACCATGTCCTGCTCCTCGCCCGCCACGCCGCCCGGGTAGATGCGCAGCGTCACGCGCCCCTGGGTCTCGCTGCTCCACTCGTCACCGAGGTCGACGAGGGTCTTGTACCAGACCGTGCCGTCGGGAACGAGGGTCGCGAGCTTGACCAGCGTGCCGTGGGACGCCGGGGCCCGCGGGGCGGGGGGAGCGGCCAGCGCCGGGCACGAGGCCACGAGCCCCGCGCCCAGGAACCACACGAGCTCCAGACGACATCGCTTCATTTCGAGTCCTCGATCTTGACCGAGTCGGAGGGAGCGCCCGAGTCCAGGAAGAACTCGTCCTCGCGCGCGAGCAACGCGCGGGCCTTCTGCTGGGTCAGGATGGTTTCAAGCCGAGTCGGCGGGTTCCGGTCCGGGTCGATGGCCAGCGCCTGCCGGAGCAGCCGCTCGAACTCGGCGCGGTTCTGCTGCATCACCGAGACGCTCTCGGCCAGCGTCACGTAAGGCGAGGCCCGCTGACCGCTGGATAATGCCACGGCGCGCCGGAAGTGGTCACGCGCCCGGTCGGGCGAGCCTCCCATCGCGGCCGGGAGCGACTCGAGCACAATCATGGCCTCGTGGATGGCGCCGTGGTCGAAGTCCTCGCGCAGGGCGAGACCGCGGACCATCAGCGCCTTGACCGCGGCCAGGTCGGCCGTGATGTCGGGCCGATCCTTGGCCACCGAGATCGCCGACCCCCAGGCGGCCGCGGTCCAGTAGAGCATCGGCAGCTCGGGAAGGGTGAGCTTCGCGGCCGCCTGCTCCGGACGCAGCTTGAGTTCTTCGGAGATCCCCGGATGCCTGAGCTCGAGGCCGCGCAGGCCGTAGCCGCGGGCCCGCAGGTAGAGCTTGAGCGCGCGCGCGCGCAGCCGGCCGGCCCCCTCCCGGTCGGTGTTCTCGAGCGACTCGGCGTCCAGCTGGATGAACGCGTAGGCGTACTGCGTGTAGCCGCGGCACAGGGAGAGCAGCAGACCCTCGTGCCTGGGCAGCGTCTGGAGCAGCGACTCGAGGGTCTTGAGGCCGAAGGGGATCGCGTCCCGCACCAGCTCGGGGTCGTCGTCGGAGGAGAACACGTCGGGGCCCGTGGTCAGCGAGTTGGCCATGCTCTTCACCGCCATGCGCTGGATCGAGCAGCCGCACGCGGTCGACCCGAGGACGAGGGCGACCAGGACCGCGCCGGTGGCGCGAGCGCGCGAGCCGGCCGGCAGGCACCCCTTGCCTCCCCTGCGGCGGCTCGTCATCATGCGTGGTTGGCCTCCGGTCGGTCGGGTGCGAGGAAGTCTTGCCTTCAGGGGGGAGCACGCTAGAGCACCCGATCGGATTCGGCAATGGCGCCGGAGCGCGGCCGCGAAACGCGGAGAGATACGATGCAGCTCGTGAACGCCAGGAGGAGAGGACGATGCTGACCTCCAGGCTCGCGCGCGGCGCCATCCTGGCCGCGTGGGCTCTGGCATCGTGCTCGCCCCGGGTCGTGGCCCAGAGCGCGCCCGGCCCGCCCGTCGAGACCGCCGCAGCCGCGAGCGCCCCGGCGAGCGCGCTCGGCGACCTCGGGACCTTCCAC
>Ga0066709_100006257_pt1 | contig 10013 bp, 7 predicted proteins | sample GraSoiAngelo_158_FD_79665 | JGI IMG/M metagenome (GOLD analysis project Ga0066709, IMG submission 79665) | Grasslands soil microbial communities from the Angelo Coastal Reserve, California, USA - 14_1009_16_30cm | ecosystem: Environmental > Terrestrial > Soil > Grasslands | place: USA... | reverse complement strand
CCCACGCGCCCAAGCACCGCGGCATCACCTGGCTGATCCTCGACATGCACCAGCCCGGCATCGAGGTGCGGCCGATGCGCACCATCGACGGCGAGAGCCACTTCTGCGAGGTGTTCCTCACGGACGCACGGGTGCCGGTGCGCAACCGGGTGGGCGACGAGAACGACGGTTGGCGGGTCAGCAACGTCACGCTGCGATTCGAGCGCGGCACCGCATTCGCGCTGCACATCATCACGTTGCGATCGCAGCTGCGCGAGCTCGTGTCGATGGCGCAGCGTCTGCGGGTGGACGGGGGCACTGCGTGGGACGACCCGGCGCTGCGCGCGCACGTCGGCCGGCTCGAGGCGACCATCGAGGCGCTGTGGCGGATGACCCAACGCGGCATCACCGAAGCCGAAGCCACCGGGATGCCGGCGCCGTCGGGATCAGCGGTGAAGCTCAGGTTCAGCGAGCTCAGCCAGGAGCTGAGCGAGCTCGCGGTGCGGGTGCTCGGTCGGCTCGCGGTCGGCGGCGTGCCAGGCGACTTCGACGCGGCCGAGGCGGCGCGTGCGTATCTCTGGTCGTTGCAGTACACGATCGCGGCCGGCACGTCGCAGATCCAACGGAACCTGATCGCCGAGCGCATCCTCGGCATGCCGAGGTCGGCATGAGCGAGCGGAGCGAGCGCTGGACGTTCGGCCTCGAGCCGCTGCCCCAGGCCCTCGCGGTCGCGCCGTTGCTGCGGCGGGTGGCCGGCCTCGTCCTCTCACTGGACGGCGACGATCCGGCGGTCGCCAAGCTGATCGACGACTTGCGCGACGTCGAGCGGGCGCTGACCGAGCGCACGCCGGCCAATCCGGCCCCGCGGCTCGGCGATGACGCGTCACATGAGCGCCGGCCGTACATCGACCACTCCCGTGACGTCGGCGCCTACAACGCCTGCTTCCCCGAGTACGAGATCACGGTCGACGGGCCGCGCGCGATGGGAACGGTGACGTTCCCGCTGGCCTTCGAAGGACCTCCTGGCGTCGTGCACGGTGGAGTGCTGGCCACGTTCTTCGACTGCGTCATGCAGCACCACAACTGCGACGTGGGCGTGGCCGGCAAGACGACGTCGCTGCTGCTCGAGTACGTCCGTCCGACGCCGGTCGGCGCGGAGCTGGTGTTCGAGATCGACCGCGACGCCGACGACCGCCGCATCACGTCGCGGGGGCGGTTGCGCCACGGCGAGGACACCGTGTGCACGGCCACGATGGAGGCGGTCGCCGGCGACCTCTCGCGACTGCCGCGTGTCGCGCCGCGCCTGACCGGGCGATGACGGTGCCGGTCGAGCCGACGACGTTCCCGGCGTTGCTCCTCCGCAACCGCGAGCAGCACGGCACCAAACGCGCCCTCGTCACCGACGACCGTTCGATCACACATGCCGAGCTTGACGACGAGAGTCGCTCGATTGCGGCGCGGCTCGTCGCCGCCGGTGTCGGAAAGGCCGCCAGGGTGGGGCTGCTGGCGCCGAACGGCGTCGAGTGGGCGGTCACGGCGGCGGCCGTGCTCCGCGTCGGTGGTGTGCTCGTGCCGCTGAGCACGCTGCTGCGGCCCCCGGAGCTCGAGGCCCAGCTCAACGTCGCGGACGTGCGTCACCTGGTGGTGGCGCGACATTTTCGAGGCCGCGCGTACCTCGACGACATCGCCGCTGTCGGGTCGCGTGTGGCGTCGCTGCACGACACGTGGCCCATCGACGACCTGCCGGCGGCGTCGGTCGACGACGCAGTGGTGGGCGCGCTCGAACACGCCGTGCGGCCGGCCGACGATCTCGTCGTGCTGTTCACGTCCGGCAGCCGCGGCACACCCAAAGGTGTGATCCACACCCACGGCAGCGGGTTGCGAGCGGTCGCGTCCGGTCTCGAGGCGCGGTGCATCGCCGTCGACGACCGCGTGTACATCCCGATGCCCTTCTTCTGGACCGGGGGCTTCTCGAGCGGCCTGCTGTCCGTCCTCATCGCAGGTGCCACCCTCCTCACCGAGGCCGTGCCCGAGCCCGAGCGCACGCTCGACCTGCTCGAGCGCGAGCGAGCGACGCTGTTCCGCGGCTGGCCCGACCAGGCAGCGCGGCTCGCCGCCCATCCACGGTTCGCGACGGCCGACCTGTCGAGCCTCGGTCCGGGAAGCCTCCCCGCCGTGCTCCCGACATCGCAGCGGCCGGCACCGGGCGCGAGGTCGAACCTGTTCGGGATGACCGAGACGTTCGGGCCGTACTGCGGCGCCCGGCTCGATGTCGACCTGCCGGATGCGGAGCGAGGTAGCTGTGGCAGGCCGTTCGACGGCTTCGAGGTCCGGATCGTCGATACCCACTCAGGCAGTGAGTGCGCGACGGGAGACGTGGGCGAGATCCGCGTCCGCGGACCCAACGTGATGCGGGGCATCTGCGGCCGGACGCGCGAGGAGACGTTCGACGCCGACGGCTTCTACCCGACCGGCGACCTCGGCGCCCTCGATGCTGCTGGCTACCTCTGGTACCACGGTCGTCTCGACGACATGTTCAAGGTGAGCGGCGCCACCGTGTACCCGGCCGAGGTCGAGGCGGCGATCCGCGCCGTCGCCGGCGTGCAGCAGGCCCACGTGACGAACGTGCCGGAGTCCGACCGCGCCGACGCCGTCGGTGCGCTCGTCGTGTCGAAGGAACCGCTTGACGAGCTGATCGCCGGTGTACGCGCCCGATTGAGCGCGTTCAAGGTGCCGACCCGCTGGGTGGTGACGGATTCCGCCGACGACGTGCCGATGACGGCGACGGCGAAGGTCGACAAGGCCGCGCTGCAAGCGATGCTGAACGAAGGGATCAGGGCATGACGCGAGCCATCGACGGCTTGGTGAACGTGGACTTCGCCGACCGCTCAATGCCGGACTGGATGGTCCGGGTCAAGGAGGACTACTTCAAGGGCGGCGACTCGTTCTTCGCGAGCCCGGAGCTGAGCCAGCTCATCGACGACATGGACGCCCATGGCGTCGAGAAGGCCATCCTCATGTGCCAGGTCACCGCGACCGAGGGTCGGGCCCTCAGCTTCGTCGAGGCCCGTCCCGACCGGTTCGCGTTGGGCGTGGGCGGATTCAACCTCCTGCGGCCGATGCCGACGGTGCACGCGCTGCAAGCCTTCGCGCAGAACCACCCGGTTGCCTACGCGTCGGTCGGCCCGAGCTTCTGGGGCGACGGCATGTACCCGCCGACCGACGCGGTCTACTTCCCGCTCTACACCAAGTGCTGCGAGCTCGAGCTGCCGCTGTGCATGAACGCCGGGATGCCCGGTCCGCCGTTGCCGGCCGAGCCGCAGAATCCCATCTACTACGACCGCGTCTGCTACCGGTTCCCCGAGCTCAAGCTGTGCATGATCCACGGGGCCGAGCCGTGGTGGGACATCGCCATCCGCCTGATGATCAAGTACCGGAACGTCCGCCTGATGACATCTGCGTGGTCGCCGAAGTACCTGCCGGAGTCGCTGCTCCACTTCATGCGGACCCGAGGGAAGGACCGCATCCTGTTCGCCAGCGACTATCCAGTCCTCTCCTTCGAGCGGACCCTCGGCGAAGCAATGGCCCTCGATCTGCCCGACGACGTGCTCGACGGGTGGCTCTACGGCAACGCCGACGCCTTCTTCTTCGGGGCAAATGGCATGGCGTAGAAATATCTAGAGACTTTCAAACGAACGAAAGGAATGTTCGGGCGGCGCGCCGAACCGTTCGCGCATGGGGTCGACGTGCGCGGGCTCCCTGTCCTGCGCCTCTGATCGCCGCTGGGGATGGCGGTGACGTCCGGATCTTTGGTCCTGGGCCTGGTCACGGGGTTGATCATCGGGTTCCTGGCCGTCGGCGTCGTCCTCGTCTACAAGGCGAACCGCTTCCTGAACCTCGCCCACGCCCAGTTCGGCGTGTTCTCGGCGCTGCTGCTGGCCAAGCTCGTGATCGACGAGCACTGGAACTTCTGGGCGGCGTTCGCGATCTGCGTGCCGTTGGGATCGGCGCTGGCCGTGGCCGCCTATCAGCTGCTCATCAAGCGGTTGCAGGCCCGAACGAAGTCGACCGTGGTGTTGCTGTTGGCCAGCATCGGCGTCACGCAGCTGCTGCTCACGTTCAACTTCATCCCGTCGTTGGGGGCGTCGGAGACGAACTTCGACCGGGCCGGGGGATTCCCGCTCCCGTTCCGTTCCCACGTCCGCATCGCGGGGATCATCCTGCACGGCGACGGGATCCTGACGATCGCACTGGTGCCGATCCTCGTGGCCGCCCTGGTGCTGGCGCTGCGCTACAGCACCTTCGGCAAGATGGTGCGGGCCGCGGCTGCCAACGCCGACGAAGCGCGGTTGTGCGGGATCTCCGTCGAGCGGGTGTCGACCTGGATCTGGGCGATCGCCGGTGCGATGTCGGCCATCACCGCGATCCTGATCGCGCGGTCCGAGGGCGCCGGCACCGGCAACTCGCTCGCAGGCGGGTCGTCGGCCTTCGGCCCCGACCTGCTGCTGTTGGCGCTCGGCGCGGCGGCGTTGGGCGGGTTCCAGTCGATCTCGCTGGCCCTGGCCGGCGGGCTGGGGCTGGGGATCGCGCAGCATCTGACCTTGGCGGAGACCGGCAACAGCGGCGACGCGACGCTTGTCATGTTCGTCTTGATCCTGCTGGTCGTGCTCTTGCGCGGCCGCAGCATCGCGGCCGCGTTCGGAGCATCCACCACCGTCATCGACGACCAGCCACCGCTTCGCGTCCCGGCCGCGCTGTCCCGGCTCACGATCGTCCGCCACCGGCTGGTGGTGTTGTCGGCAGCAGGGATCCTCGTCGGCGGCGTGGCTCCGCTGTTGCCGTACCTGCGGACGGAACCGCACCGCTTCCTGCTGACCATGATCCTCGTGTTCGCGTTGGTCAGCGTGTCGCTGACGATCGTCGTCGGCTGGGGCGGGCAGGTCAGCCTCGGGCAGGTTGCCGTCGTGGGTGCCGGTGCCTACATGGCCGGCCGGATGATTCCGCACGGATGGACGCTGCCGACGATCCTGGGGTTCAGCGGTCTCGTCGGAGCGATGATCATGCTGATCGTCGGCCTGCCGGCGCTGCGGATCCGCGGTCTCACACTCGCTGTCACGACGTTGGGCTTTGCCGTCATCGCGCCGGCGTGGTTGTTCCAGCAGAGCTTCTTCGGGTCGAAGCAGTCGTTTGGCCTGTTGATCGACCGCACGCCGCGGATCGCCGACGGGTTGGGGCGGCCGAACTCGATGCTCGGCCTCTACTACGTGGCGATGATCGTCCTCATCGTGACCGTGACCGCAGCGCACGGTCTGCGACGCTCTCGCTCGGGTCGCCTCGTCATCGCCATACGCGACAACGAGCGAGCGACAGAGGCGTTCGGCGTCAGTCCCGCCACCGTGAAGCTCGCGATGCTGGCGGTCTCCGGTCTGATCGCAGGGATGGCAGGCGCGATCCATGCGCTCGCGTGGCGAAACGTCTCGCCGAACCAGTTCTCTCCGGTGCTCTCGCTGTCGATCCTGGCGGTGCCCGTCATCGGTGGGCTCGGTTCGCTCGCGGGAGCGGTCATCGGCGCCGTCGCGCTGTACGCGCCGACGTACTTCCTCGCGCCGCATCTGACGGGCTTGTTCGGCCAGTCGGGGGCACTGGCCGGCTTCCAGCTGGTGCTCGCCGGGCTGTCGTTGCCGGTGATCCTCCTGTCGTATCCGACCGGCATCGCCGGCGCGGCGCGCAACGGCTTCCAGCGCATCCTCGATCGGATGGCCACCGTCCGGGCCCGGCCCAAGACGGCCGAGATGGTCACGCCCCTCCGTGTCGACGGAGCGTCGCGCAACTTCGGCGGTGTGCGGGCACTGAACGACGCCTCGATCACGGTTGGACCCGGCGAGATCGTCGGCTTGATCGGTCCCAACGGCGCCGGGAAGTCGACGCTGATCAACGTGATCTCGGGTGCACTCCAGCCGAACGCCGGCTCGATCAAGGTGTTCGGCCACGAGGTCGTCGGTCTCCCGGCGAGCTATCGGGCCGCCTTCGGCCTGGGCCGCAGCTTCCAGGACGCGCACCTCTTCCCGGGGCTGACGGCGACGGAGGCGATCCAGGTGGCGTTGAGCAGGAAGCACCGCACCGGGATGGCGTCCTCCATGCTCTGGGCGCCGTGGAGCCGCGCCAGCGAACGCCGCTCTCGGGCGCGCGCGCTTGACCTCGTCTCCCGCTTCAGTCTGGAGCCGTGGAAGGACTCGCTGACCTCGGAGCTGTCGACAGGAACGCGCCGGATCTGCGACCTCGCCGCGCAGGTGGCGAGCGGATCGAAGGTCCTGCTCCTCGACGAGCCGACGGCCGGCGTGGCGCAGCGGGAGGCGGAAGCGTTCGGTCCGCTGCTCAAGCGCATCCGCGAGGAGCTCGACTGCTCGATCCTCATCGTCGAGCACGACGTGCCGTTGCTCATGCGCTTGTGCGACCGGGTGTACGCGATGGAGCTCGGGCGGGTGGTCGCCGAAGGCACACCGGCCGAGGTCCGGGCCGATCCACGGGTGATCGCGAGCTACCTCGGCACCGACGAGGCGGCCATCGCGCGATCCGGTGTCGCGAGAGCCCTGCTCGGCGACGCCGCGCCGGGGAACGGACGCAAGCGCGCCGGCGGGCGCAAGACGGTCTCAGGAAGAGGTGGTTCCCGATGACTCCGTTCGAGGAGTTCCGGCTGTGGCTGCGGCAGGGCGCCGCGTTCGAACGGGCGTTCGCGGCGGTCGCCGTTGTGATCGCCGTGGGCCTCGTCGGTTGGGTGCTGGTGCCGTCGAACGACTCGACCGGCGGCGGGGGTCAGGTGGCCGCCGGCGCCGGTTCCCAGTCGGCCCAGGGCGCGACCGCGGGCCCGGGAGGCCAGGCGAGTGCGTCGGGCCCTGGCGCGACGGTGGCCGGTCCGGCCGGTGCGACCACACCGGGCGCAGCGGGCGGCAACGCCGGCGCGACCGCTCAGGCGAGTGGGCAGGTCGCGGGTAGCACTGGCGGGGCGTGCGACAACCCCACCACCGATCAGGGCGTGACCGCGACCACGGTCACGATCGCGGTCATCCTGCTCGACGTCGCCGGCGCCAACTCGTTCCTCGGTGTGCCGCCGCCCGACGAGCAGCAGCGCGAGAACCAGGCGGTCGTCGACGCGCTCAACCGTCAGGGCGGCCTCCGCTGCCGGAGGATCGTCCCGAAGTACTACACGGACAACCCGCTCGACGCGAGCTCCGAGCACGCCATCTGTCTGAACGTCGTCGCGGCCAAGGTGTTCGCGGCCATCGGTGGCTTGTACCAGCCGCAGAACGCGACGTGTCTCCCGCAGAACAAGATCCCGTCGTATACGCAGACGATCCGGCCGACGTCGGAGATGAAGCGGTTCTCGCCGTACCTGTTCTCGTTCTACGACGACTCGGACACCGACTTCAGGACGTACGCCGCCGGCGCGAAGGAGCAGGGCTTCTTCAACGGCATGAACAAGTTGGGCGTCGTGACCTACGACTGCTTCCCCGAGTACGCGCCCCAGCTCCTCGGGGCGCTCGGCCGGGCCGGGATCCCGTCGACCAAGATCGAGACGTTCGACTACGGCTGCCCGCCGGGCGGCATCGTCGTGCCCCCGAGCACCGTCGCCCAAGCGGTGTTGCAGTTCCAGCGGCACGGCGTCGACCGCGTGATGTCGGGCGGACCGAACCTCGCCGCCTTCTCGAGCCGAGCACAGAGTCAGGGCTACCACCCGAAGTACGCGGTGTCGGCCGTCGACACGACGCTCGAGCTGACGCCCTCCAGCGGCTTCGCGCCCGACCCGCAGAACTTCGACGGCGCCCTCGCGATCTCGAACACCCAGTACGGGGCGACGAATACTCCAGGTGTCGCGCTGAGCCCGGAGACCAACAACTGCAACGACATGCTCATCAAGGGCCACACGAACTGGAAGGCCCAGGACGGCGACGGCTACGCGGGCGGCGTGTGCAACCAGTGGAACATGCTCGTGCTGGGCTCCACCCACGCCGCCGGCCTCACCCGGGCGTCGCTGGCAGCCGGCCTCAACAAGGTGGGCTACTTCTTCCAGTCGTTCCCTGGTGCGCCGGCGATGTGGAACGACCCGGCCAAGACGGCGGCGGGTCCGTACTGGCGACCAGTCCGCTACCAGGGCTCGTGCAACTGCTGGAAGGTGACCCGTGCTGCGTTCAGCGACCTCAGCATCTGACGCCGCGGTCGCCGCGCCGCCGCGGCTGTTCGCGGTGGAGGACGTGGAGTTCTCATACGGTCACCAGCAGGTCCTGTTCGGCGTGTCCCTGTATGTGGGGCAGGGGGAAGCCGTCGCCCTGCTCGGGACGAACGGCGCGGGGAAGTCGACGCTGCTGCGGTGCGCGGCCGGCCTCGAACGTCCGTCGAGAGGCCGCATCATGCTCGACGGAGCTGACATCACCGGCCGGCCGGCCGAGCAGGTCGTGCGCTCGGGCCTCGTGTTGGTCAACGGCGGGCACGCGGTGTTCCCGGACATGACGGTCGAGGAGAACCTCGAGATCAAAGGGCTGCTCGTCGGCCATCAGCGGGCCGTGCTCCGCGAGCGCATGGCCCGCGTGTTCGACACATTCCCCAACCTGGCCGAGCGGCGCTGGGCTGTCGCAGGCAGCCTCTCCGGCGGCGAGCAGCAGCAGCTGGCACTGGCCAAGGCGCTGCTGCTGGAGCCGCGACTGCTCTGCATCGACGAGCTCTCGCTGGGCCTCGCTCCCGTCGTGGTGCAAGCGCTCCTCGAGGTCGTCCGCACCATCCTCGCCTCGGGCGTTGCCATCCTGTTGGTGGAGCAGAGCCTGAACATCGCGGCGTCGCTGTGCGAACGGGCGATGTTCCTCGAGAAGGGCCAGGTCCGCTTCGAAGGTCCGACGGCGCGGATCCTCGAGAGCGACGAGATCGCCCGCGCCGTGTTCCTCGGGGGCGCGACATAGCTACCTAGGTCGCGACGCTCATCGGTGCGATCACTTCGTCGCCGAAGGCGAGCAGGGTCTCGGGTGGGGCGAAGTCGCAGAACCAGGTGTAGACGCGTTCGATGCCCTGATCGGCCAGGCGTCCGTAGTGGTCGACCAGCTCGGGGCCGGAGCCGACCACCGGGCCGGCGAAGCCGAACCGCCGGTTGGCCAGATCCGTGATCGACTTGCGGTCGTCGCCTTTTCGCACGAGCGCGACCATCTGCTGGATCGACACCCGCGCGTCGCCGACCTGCGACCGCAGCTCGTCGAGCTTGCCGAGTGATGCGACGTGGACGTTCCACCAGTCCGCGAACTCGCGCACGAGCGCCAACGTCTTGCGCCCCGTCCCACCGATGACGATCGGGATGCGCCCGAGCGGACGCGGCTCCTGTCGGGCACCCTGCAGCTGGTGATGGTGGCCGTCGTAGTCCACGACCTCGCCGGCCCAGAGTGCCCGTACGATCTCCAACGTCTCCCGCAACCGCTCGACCCGCTCGCGCGGCTCGGTCGAACCCACGCCGAACGTCGTGAACTCGTCGCGCACCGAGCCCCATCCGATGCCCAGCTCGAAGCGGCCGCCGGAAGCGTGGTCGATCGATACCGCTTGCCGGGCCAGCACCGCCGGCAAGCGGAACGCGTCACACAGCACGAGCGAGCCCACCTTGATCCGCTCGGTGTGCGCGGCCAGCCACGTCGTCGTGACGATCGCCTCGTACATCGGCTGATCCTCGGCCTGCGGCGGCACGAGATGGTCCATGCCGCTGATCCCGGCGAAGCCCGCCGACTCGGCGGCCCGGGCGCGAGTGACCAGCTGATCGAAGGACAGGCGCATCTGCGGCATGAAGAGGTGGAACTCGATCGTCGTCATCGCCGGGGTTCTAGCTCCATCGTGCGACGGTGAGCCGGCCTGTAGGCGGGGAAATGTTGGCTCGCATGAGAAGTGGTCGCTGACCTGCGATTTCGCGGCGTGGTCGGGGAGCAGTCCTCAGTCAGTCCTCAACCGCGACGCGCTCAAAGCCGTCTGAGGAATCACCCTTGTTATGAGAATCGCGAGGGACGAATTTG
>Ga0066709_100006256_pt1 | contig 10015 bp, 8 predicted proteins | sample GraSoiAngelo_158_FD_79665 | JGI IMG/M metagenome (GOLD analysis project Ga0066709, IMG submission 79665) | Grasslands soil microbial communities from the Angelo Coastal Reserve, California, USA - 14_1009_16_30cm | ecosystem: Environmental > Terrestrial > Soil > Grasslands | place: USA... | reverse complement strand
TGCTGCGCGGACTTTTTTGGCTCGCCCTTTTTGTTTTCTTCACATTTTGCTTCATCGTGCTCTTCGAGTACGGGGCGCACGATTTTACAAATGGATTCCAAAAAGAAGCCGCGCGGGTAAAAGCATTTGTCGTTAAACAGACGAGCAAAGCGGAAAAGGCAAAGAAGTGACCCGACAGGCGGGTTGCCGTTACTCTACAAACTCAATCTCGACTTGATGGTCGATATAACCGGCGGCGTGTGCATCGCCAAGGAATTTACGAATCGCTGCGCGCCCAGCATCGCCGTAATCCCGGGTGTAATCGTTGACATACATCCCGATAAATTTTCCGGCGAGCTCTCCGTCCATGTCGCGGGCGTATGATAATGAGTGGCGCACTGCCTCGCTGCGATGGGCAAGGCCGTAGGCGATGCTTTGTCGCATGATCTGAAGGAGGTCGTGCCGCTCTGAATGTGGGATATCTTTGCGTAACACATTTCCACCCAGCGGCAGGGGCAAGCCGGTTTTGCTTTTCCACCATTCGCCAAGATCGACAATCTTGGCGAAGCCGGAGCGCGCGTAAGTGAGCTGCCCTTCATGAATGATGAGACCGGCGTCCGCCTCGTTGTTTTTGACGGCATCGAATATTTGGTCAAACGGAACGACGATGTGCTTGAAATCACCGAGGTAAAGCCGCAGAGCGAGGTAAGCGCTCGTCATGCGTCCCGGCACCGCGATCACATAACGGCGCAACCGCTCGCGAAGATCGACATCTTCTTTGAGTGTTGGAGATTTTCCGATAACGAGCGGTCCGTAACCATCTCCCATGCTCGCGCCGCAGGGCATGAGCGCATACTTGTCACCGACGTGCGCATATGCGTGGATCGAGATCGCGGAAATATGAAGTTCACCGCGGAGGGCGCGTTCATTTAGCGTTTGAATGTCTTCCAGTCGATGTTCGAACCGGTAACCACGGAGGTCGATTTTGTTTTTTGCCATTGCATAAAACATGAATGCGTCGTCTGGATCCGGTGAATGTCCGAGCGTAAAGACTGCCTGATCCGACGGCATGAGGGCATGCTATCTGCGCACCTGAAACGCGCAAGAACGCCTCCGGTTAATCGGTCCCAGTCGCGGTTGCTGTTTGCGTTAGCGAGGCTGTTCCGGTAGCCTGAGGCGCATGGCGAAATCCGGTCTCGGAAAAGGTCTTGGCGCATTGATTGGTGCTCGCCCGGCGTCGTTGGGAGTCGAGGATGTCGATCCACGGGAAAATATTCACCAAGTCAGCCTCGCGAGCATTGTTCCGAGCGGACTACAGCCACGCAAGGATTTCGCGCCCGATGCATTGCAGGAGCTAGTCGATTCAATCCGGCAACATGGCATCATTCAACCGCTTATCGTGCGGCAGGTGGGCGGCCGGTGCGAGTTGATTGCTGGCGAACGGCGCTGGCGCGCGGCTCAGGAGATCGGCCTCACCGAAGTGCCGGTGATTATCCGGAGTGCGAACGATCTGGAAGTCCTCGAGATTTCGTTGATCGAGAACCTGCAACGCGCCGATCTAAACCCAATCGAAGAGGCGCAAGGTTACGCCAGACTGGCGGGCGAATTTGGGATGCGCCAGGAAGATATCGCGTTAAAAGTCGGGCGCAGTCGCGCGGCCGTTGCGAACGCGATGCGCTTGCTGGATCTGCACCCGCAAATCCAAGTCTGGATTGGACAGAGTTTGCTTTCAGTCGGTCATGCAAAGGTCTTGCTCGCATTGAAATCCCAGGAGGAGCAGTTCCTTGCTGCTGAAACAGTTCTGCGGCGCAACGCCACTGTTCGGGCGACGGAGCGGCTGGTGGCTCGCCAGCTCGGGATCGGCCGAGCGCGACGGAAGCCGCGCTCTGCGGAGGTAACCGTTACTTCCGCCGCAATTGAAGACTTGCAAAACCGACTGCAACAACATTTGGGCACCCACGTCACCCTGCACCACGGAGAAAAACGCGGGCGCATCGAGATCGAATATTACGGGAGTGACGATCTCCAGAGGATCCTTTCGGCCCTCGGTTTGAGCGTGAGCGAAAGCTGACTCGCCTCCGGACAAATTGAAGCGCATGACGCGGATCGCGCCTTCATTCACTCGTGGAGCGCAACGTTGCAGCCTTTGTTTCTTAGGCGGCGTTGTTTCACTCGTCCTGGCTGGGTGTCCCGCGCGTTCACATCGCTCATCTCAAGGCCAGCTTTGGCAAGAATTTTCCGGCGAGAAAGCTTTTGTCCACGTCCCGCGGCTTGTTGACTTAGGCCCTCGTCCCCCTGGATCTGAGGCTATCGAAAAATCCCGGGCCTACATCGACAATCAACTTCGGCTGGCAGGTTGGCAGGTCGCGCGACAAGCATTCCGGGACGACACGCCGCGCGGAAAAGTTGATTTTGTTAATCTTATTGCGCGCTTTCCCGCGCCGGGCAGTACCGCGCCGTCGTTTTTGTTGTGTTCTCACTATGATACAAAGACCTTTCAGACGATTCGATTTGTTGGCGCGAATGATGGTGGTTCCAGCACCGGCTTGCTTTTGGAATTGGCGCGGGTTCTGGGTCGCGATCCGAACCTGGCAGCAAAGATCGAGCTTGTGTTTTTCGATGGCGAGGAGGCCTACGAAACGTTTTCCCAGACCGATGGGCTTTACGGCAGCCGTTATTTTGCCAGGCAGCTAGCGGAAAATAAAACTGCGAAGCAATTTCGTGGAGGAATCTTATTCGACATGGTCGGCGATCGCTCGCTCGATATTACGCTGGCGCCGGACTCACCCGCGCAGATCGCCCATGACATCTTTGCCTCGGCCGATGTTCTCAAGCGGCGCAATTATTTCAGCTATTTTGACCGCGAAATCACCGACGATCACACACCGCTGAATGCGATCGGCATTCCGACGATTGATGTGATTGATTTTGATTTCGCGTGGTGGCACACGGCCAACGATACGATTGATAAGGTGAGCCCGGAAAGTTTGCAGATTGTTGGTGCTGTCGCCGCCTATTATTTAACCGAATTCGCTTTCAAGTGAAGCGACGGCTTTTAATCGCAGGATTGTGTGCGGGAGCTTGCGTCGCCGGTATCGCATGTGGTCGGTTAGTGGCCACTTCGATCATTTGTCGAGATGCAATCGGGGTGTTGTTCGGTCGCGGGCATTTACTCGCGCTCGCGCAAGGCCAGGGCATTTACCAAGCCGATGTTCAACGCGACGTCGAAGAAATGCGCAGCGCGGGCGGCGGCAAAGATGAGTATCCATCCAGCGATATGATGGAAAGGAGCGCCATTACTTCTCGTCTTGTCGCGGGCGCGATCATTCGCTCTGTCGCAGCTCGCGAGAGGATCTCGCCTACCGCTCTTGATCGGGAAGTCGGCGTCTGCGGATCGCAGTTCGGAGATAAGACGGCATGGAGAAGAGCGTTAAGAGCGAGCGGACTGTCCACCGGCTTCTTTGCTCGAATCCTTGCAGATCATCTGCGGGCGCGACAATGGATTGAGCGTCAACTCATGCATCAGCTTGGTATGAGCGTAGATGAGGCCAGGCGCCATTACGACGAGCATTTGGAGACCTATTCTCAGCCGCTGCGATTTCGAGCGAATCACCTTTTCTTGGCCGCCCCGGCAGAAGCTCCAGAGGAGGCGATCGAAGAAAAACGCGAGGCAATCGCGTCACTCGCTACCCGTATCAGTCACGGCGAAGATTTATCAGAACTTGCGGCACCGACCTCCGAGGACGAGGCAACAAAGACTCGCGGCGGCGATCTCGGTTTTTTCTCCAAATATCGCATGCCCCCAGATTTCGTTGCGGTAGTCGCCAAAATGCGCGTCGGTGAAATCAGTCCGCCGGCTCGGAAGCGTCTTGGATTTCATATTATCCAATTGACGGACTTGCGGCCCGCCCGGCAGATGGTTTTTGAGGAGGCGCGGCAGGAGGCAGTCCTGGCGCTTGAGACTGAAAAACGCCGAAGCGCAGTGCAAAGTTTAGTCGCGGATCTCGTAAGACGCGCCGAGTTTGTGCGTCCGCCAGGCTAGCGTGGCGGCAAAATTCGTGAACTTGAGCATTGCCTGCCGGCTGGTTTAACTTCAATCTGGAGGAGCCCCCTTTGGCCGCAGCGGCGGGGTGCTAAGAACCATTCAATGTCCCGTCGAAAGCGCAAAAATGTCGGAGTGATTGGTCTCGGGATTATCGGAAGCCGAGTGACCGAGGTACTTCGCCAGAAGGGATTTCATGTTTTCGTCTGGAACCGGACGCCGCGACCAGTTCCGAACTTTGTCGGTGGGCCCGCAGAACTCGCGGAGATGTGCGATTTCGTGCAGCTCTTTGTCTCGGATGATGATGCATTGCTTCAGGTGGCAGAAGATCTTGTTCCGGGGTTGGCGCCGCGCCACATTGTGCTCGCCCATTCGACCGTCGCGCCCCATTCGATGCAGCGAGCTGCCCAGATTGTGGAAAGTCGCGGTGCGCGTTTTATCGAAGCGCCGTTTACCGGCAGCAAGACGGCCGCGGAAAAGGGCGAACTTGTCTACTATGTCGCGGGAGATGATGCCGCGTTGCGGGAGGCACGGCCGATTCTGGAGGCGAGCGGCAACGAAGTTATGGTCATCGGAGAAATTGGGCAGGCCACGGTCATCAAAATCGCGACCAATATGGTGACTGCCGCGAGTGTCCAGGCCGCGGCGGAAGCTTTGGCTCTGATCCGAGCCGTTGGCCTGCCGATGGAAAAATTCGTCGAAGCGATGCGCAGCAATGCAAGCCATTCCGCCACTCTCGCGCTTAAGTTGCCTAAAATGATCGAAGCGAATTTCGAGCCGCATTTTTCGATGAAGCACATGCTTAAAGACGTACAGATCGCAAGCCGATTAGGCTTATCGAATCAGCTTGAGCTGGGAGTAACCACGGTTGCGAGGGACCGGCTTCTCGAGCAAATGCAACGAGGTTATCGGGACGATGATTATTCCGCTATTGCGCGAAAGTATTTTGCCGATGTTCAACCGGCCGGTGGCGAACAAGCCAATCTAGAATTATTTGAACGGCCGGCTGCGTCCGAAGCCTTTCCGGCCGCTGAATTTCATGAGCAGGTTTTGGAGCCAGTTCAACCGTATAACTTCGTTCCCATGATGCCCGAAATAGGAACGCAGGAGCCTGAAACCACTAATGATGCAGTCGCTCCGGTGTCTGAGATCGTACAGCCCGCAGCTGTTCCGGAAGAGTTAGCGCCCGCACTGGATTCGCAGGAGTCAACGCCCACTCCGGTTTCGGAAGAGCTAACGCTCGAGCCCGTTTCGGAAGAGGTAATGCCCGCATCTGTTCCAGAAGAATCAACGACCGCACCTGGTTTGGAAGAGCCGATTCCTCAGGAGCAAAATATTACTGCTGCTGCCGGCGAAGCATCGACACCGGTTTCGCCGCAGGAGGACGGTCAAGAAGAACAAACATCGCGTGGATTTCTCAGCCGGCTGCTCAGACGCGGGTCCGGTTAGCAAGAAAGCTGTTGCGCCAAAAGAAAATGACGGCACCGCCGCGTGCACGGGAAGGCGTCCTTTTCGATTTCTCCGCGTGCGCAAAACTTCGCATCACTGGAAACGATCGTCTTCGTTTCCTGAATGGACAGATTACCAACGACGCTCGCAAGGCGACTGAATCGAGCGCGCTCAAGGCCTGCGTTTTGAGCGCAAAAGGCAGAATGAATGCCTACCTCTCCATCTGCGCCGCGTCGAATTGCTTTTTGGTCGATGCCGATCCTGAGCTTCGAGAATCGCTTCAGCCGCGCCTCGAGCGTTACATCATCGCCGATGACGTGCAGATCGAAGATGTCAGTGATCGATTGTCGATCTTTCACGTTTTGAACTCGAGCCCTCCCGCACTGCCGACCGAGTGCAAGATTATATCTACGAATCGTTTTGCCGGTTTTGGCTGGGACATTTGGATTGAAGCAAAACAGCGCGATCGGATTTTTTACCGATTATCGGAGGAATTCGACTTTTGTGATGCGGATTGCGCGGAAGTTTTCCGAATTGAACAGGGAATTCCTCACTGGGGTCGTGAGTTGACTGCGGAAATCATTCCGATTGAAGCAAACCTGGAAGGGCGCGCGATCGATTATGAAAAGGGCTGCTACATTGGGCAGGAAGTGATCTCGCGTATCAAAATGTCCGGTCAAATCAACAAGCGATTATGTGGCTTGGTCTCGGTAAATGATTCGCCGCTTGTTCCTGGAATGCGACTGGCCTCAGCGGCAGAAGGGCGCAAAGAAGTTGGCTGGGTCACGAGTGCCACGCACAGTCAAAGTCTGGGAAAAGAGATTGGGCTTGGTTACGTCAAACGCGGTTTCAATTCTACTGGGTCACGGCTAGAAGCGTTTGTGCTGGAAGACCCGGTGGTCACGACGCGTACGGAGATTGTCGATCTTCCATTCGTGCCGTGACGATGCGCCGTGGCATAATTTCCCTGTTCCCGCTATTTGCGTAATTTTTGATGTTGCATTCTAAAGATCGGGGCGTGTAAACTCGGCAATTCTTTTTCCAAGGACCCCATGAATCAAAGATTGCTCGCAGAGATCGGCCGCACCCAGCGGTTGGAAATTCTTAACTCGCTCAAACGCACTAAAGGAATGTCTGTCAACCAGCTGGTTGACAAAATGAAGATGAGCTACATGGGCATTAAGCAGCATTGTCTTACCCTCCAGCGGGATGGTTACCTTGATACCTGGCGGCGACCGCAGAAAATGGGCCGGCCCGAAATGGTTTACCGGCTCACGCGTCGCACCCACGATCTTTTCCCCGCCGATAGCAACCAATTCACACTCGAGTTGCTCAAGTCAATTCAGGAAATTTTTGGCCCCAATGCGTCCGAGAAGGTTTTATTCAATGCCTTCGAGAGAAAAGGCGCGACTCTCAAAGCAAAGGTAAAGGGAGAAGCTATAGCCGAGCGTGCGAAATGGCTGGCCAAGGTACGTGATAGCGAAGGTCATATGGCGCAATTTACGATCGAGGCGAAAGACGGTGGCCCGCAGATTCTCGAATGTCATTCGCCGATCATGAACTTGCTTGATCATTATCCGATCATCGGCCGTCTTGAACAGGATATGTTCGAAGCCGTTTTGGGCACGCGCGTGCGCCGGCAAGAAACTCGTCATTCGGGTCTTTACGAGTGCGCCTTTTACTTCGCCTTGTAGTTGGATTGTCGATCTTTCGTCTCGTCTCGCGATTTCCTCTTTCGCGTTGGGTTAATTTCAGTTGATTGATGGCCCATGCTTAGGGCCTTTCCGACTGCGGTGATCGAAAATTTGCGGCCGCTTGTTGATGGCGGGCGCTACCCGATCAAACGCGTGGCCGGCCAAGATCTCGTGGTCGAGGCGGATATCTTCAAAGATGGCCACGATGTTGTGGCTGCGGCCTTGAAGTGGCGTGTTCTCGGCGAAAATAGCTGGCACGAAACACCAATGGCTTACATCGACAACGATCGCTGGCGCGGCATCTGCACTCTGTACGATAGCGCGATCTACGAATACACGGTCGAAGCCTGGACGGACACGTTTCGCAGTTGGCAGCGCGAGTTTGTAGCGAAGTTCGAAGCCCGCGTTTCTAGGCTAACGAGCGAAGCGCTGGAGGGTGCTGCATTGCTCAAAGCGGCCTCGCAGCGTGCGCACGATCCCGCGGACTCGGCCAGATTACTCCAGCTCTCGCAACAAATCGGCGCCGCCGAGAACGCCGAGATCAAAGCAATCGCGGAATCTGGAGCGCTTGAGGTGCTTATGGCGACCTATCCCGATCGCTCGCGTGCGACGCAGTATGCGCCACCTCCGCGCGTGGTTGTCGACCGTCCAGTGGCCCAGATGGCTGCATGGTATGAATTTTTCCCGCGTTCAGCCGAAGGACGTGTCGATCGCAGCTCAACTTTTCGCGATTGTTTGTCCCGAATCGACGACGCAAAGGCGATGGGATTCAATGTCATTTACTTTCCGCCGATTCACCCGATCGGTCATACCAACCGCAAAGGCCGCAACAATGCGATCGTTTGCCAGCCAGGAGACCCGGGCGTGCCGTGGGCGATCGGTAGCGAAGCCGGCGGACATAAGGCGGTGGAGCCCTCCCTCGGAACCCTGGCTGATTTCGACTGGCTACAAACCGAAGTGCGCGCGCGGGGAATGGAGATTGCGCTCGATTTCGCACTCAATTGCTCCCCCGACCACCCATACGTGAAAGAGCATCCGGAGTGGTTTTACAAACGGCCCGATGGTTCGATCAAGTTTGCCGAGAATCCACCGAAAAAATACGAGGACATTTTTCCTCTCAACTTCCGTTGCGAAAGCTGGCCCGCGCTCTGGGCAGAGATGGTGAGCATCATCCTTTTTTGGGCGGGACGCGGCGTTCGCATCTTTCGTGTCGATAATCCGCACACCAAACCGGTTGCCTTCTGGGAATACTTCGTCGCCCGCGTCCACGAAAAGTATCCGGACGTGCTTTTTCTTTCCGAGGCATTCACAAGGCCAAAAATGATGAAAGCGCTCGCGAAAGCCGGCTTTACCCAGAGCTACACGTACTTCACATGGCGGAATTCGAAATCGGAACTGATCGAATACTTTACCGAACTCACTCAAACCGAGATGCGCGAGTATTTTCGCGCTAATCTCTGGCCGAACACGCCGGATATTTTGCCGTTTTTCCTTCAGGAAGGCGGCCGGCCTGCATTCATGATTCGTGTCACACTCGCCGCCACGTTCTCAACCCTCTACGGCATCTACAGCGGCTACGAACTGTGTGAAAGCGACGCTCTGCCCGGTCGCGAGGAATATCTGGATTCCGAGAAGTATCAATTGAAGGAACGGGATTGGAACGCGCCGGAGAACATCAAGGACTGGATCACGCGGCTGAATCAAATTCGGACCGAGAATCGCGCTCTCTATTTTTACGATAACTTGCGTTTCTATCACGCTGATAATGACGCGATCCTGTTTTATGGCAAAATGACGCCGGCGCGCGACAACATTATTCTTGTCGTTGTCAATCTTGATCCCCATCGCAAACAACATTCCTATGTCGATGTACCGATCGATCAGTTTGGCTCCATGGGAGGCGATGTTTATCAGGTTCACGACCTCTTCAGCGATGTGCGTTACATTTGGCGCGGCCGCCGCAACTACATTGAGCTCGATCCCGAAATCCAGCCCGCACATATCTTTCGGGTGCGGCGTTGGATTGGGGGCGATCGATTCGCTTAGCAACTTGTATCACACAGACGTGTTTAGCATGTACTCACCCATTTGCATCCAGCGGCGCTCCGCCTATCATTACAAAACTTTCGGCATGAAGATTTTCGCACTGCTGCCAGCGATGCTGGCAAGCGCAACGCCTTTGCTCGCGCAGAGTCCGCTCCCCGCGACTTCGCCCGCCCCCGTTGTGCCGCTGGCCCCGGATTATCCGCATACGAAAACAGTCTTGGATGCCATTCTCCATGCCGGCCCGGTTATGTATGTCTTGCTTGTCCTCTCTGTTTTCTCGGTCATGCTCGTCGTTACTTATCTCATGACTATTCGCCGCGGGGCGGTCGTTTCCGGCGGATTCATGGCCACGGCAGACGCGCTGTTGCGCAAACGCGATCACCTCGGTTTGCTGGCCGTCGCGAATCGTCACGGCGAAGCGATTGCGCGTGTTGTGCAAAAAGTCCTCGATTTCACGACCAAGAATCCGAACGCCGATTTTCAACAAGTTCGTGAGATTGCGGAAACGGAGGGGACTCGCGTGGCCGCGAGTCTTAATAATCGTGTTACCTACCTCGCTGATATTGGGATGATCGCTCCGTTGATTGGCCTACTAGGCACCGCCATCGGTATCGTAAAGTCGTTTGCTGCGTTAAGTGGAGATCTTGGGACAGCGCGTTATGCTTTGCTCTCGACCGGAGTGAGTGAGGCGCTCATCAATACTTGCGGTGGCCTGGCGATCGGCATTCCGGCAATGATCTTTTATGCATTTTTCCGCGGACGCGTGCAACGTTTGATATCCGATCTGGAATCGGCCGTCACCCAC
>Ga0066709_100006252_pt1 | contig 10017 bp, 12 predicted proteins | sample GraSoiAngelo_158_FD_79665 | JGI IMG/M metagenome (GOLD analysis project Ga0066709, IMG submission 79665) | Grasslands soil microbial communities from the Angelo Coastal Reserve, California, USA - 14_1009_16_30cm | ecosystem: Environmental > Terrestrial > Soil > Grasslands | place: USA... | reverse complement strand
GCGGCCTACGTGAACGCTGCTGCCAGCGGCATGTCCATGTGCATCGGCTCACTTTTCTTGCTCGTCGTGATCCTGATTCGCTTCATGGCTTCCTCCGGGCCGGCCGGGGTGAGAGTGGAAGTCATGCACCCGAGGACGTTCTTCGATACCGGATCTGGGCCGGCTTCAACTACTCGAATACTCGAATTTCTTGTGTATTTGGTGGGCGCTGCAGGATTCGAACCTGCGACCCCTGCCGTGTGAACGCCCGAAACGGGGATGGCAGGGGCTATCCACCTCTGGCAAGTTCTTGCAATCACGAAGGACACACGTCGACCCACCACTGTACGGATCGGCAGGTTTTGGCACGGTTCGGACGGGGTCTTGCTGCATTCTTGCTGCACGTCCCGTCGCGCTTACTGACGGTGCGCGAAGTCGCCGGCGTGCTCGGGGTCAGCCTGCCAATCATCTACCGTCTCTGCGAACGCGACGAGCTTCTGATTCTAAACCGAGAGCGAGTCTCACGGCGCCCCCTGTGGCGCGCTCGCGCGGAGCCATCGATCGCCCTCCACCAGCTCGACCCATCACCGCGGCGACCATCACGCGCGTACCACCGCGAGCGCGCGCAGCGCCGCGTTCCAGCGGCGACACCCGTTCTCGTCGACCGGCCGAAGCTCGGGGCAAGTCTCCCGGCTACGTGCCCGGCACGAAGTTCACGAGGCCCCAGGTCAACGCTCCTTCGCGGGACTGGGCGCCATCCTCTGGCGTCGGCGCTTGGTCGGGGACCAGAACACGCTGGATGCCGCCGGAACTGGTGCTTGATCTGCGCAATCTCGACGCCCTCGTTCGTACACGGGTGCTCGCCGTCGAAGTGGACGACGTGGGTGTTCGGCCTGGCCGCGACGCCCTGCGTGTCGACATTGAGGTTCGAGATGAGGATCCTGAACCGAACCTCGCGCTTCGAGGTGACGTTACGGCACGTGCGAGACGACGAGGTGCTCGGACTGGATACCAACCTCATACCCTTCGTCCCTGAGGCGCTTCAAATTTGACCGGGGTCGCCGAACCGATGCCGCGGCGCTCTCAACCCCGCGGGATCTTCTTCTCGAGGTACCCGCTTTGCCACGTGTGCCAATCGTCCAGGGCGCTTTTCGCGCTCGTCATTAGCCCGGGGACGAGTGCCACCACCGGCGCGCTGTCCGTCGGCAACTCGGCGATCGCCTCGAGCAGCCCCGCCGACTTCGCCAAGCGGTCCATCAATTCCGACGGTGCCAGCGCGACGACAGCCAGCTCCAGAGCGGTTCGTGTCTCGCGCCGAAGGTGGCTGAGGTCCAGGAGCGTTTCGCCCTTCTGGCCCGCCACAGTTCGCTCACGTTTGGCCATTGCGTGCCTCAGGCAGTGTCAAGGTTCGACTACCGCCGGCATGGTGAGCGTCGACCCGGCCCGAAAAGGCAGTCCGATCTCACCAGCATCGTTCACCCGCCGGACGAGCTCCCGAAAGAACACCCATCTTTCTGGCGCGGAAGCTAAGCACCTGAGGGGTGCTGTCAAGAATGCCGGTTCAAGCGCCCGTAGAGGGACTCCATTGGTGCTAGTGAGAGTGCGGGACAATGCGGTACCGCCTTCAAGATGAGCCCGCATGAGCGCTAGCGCCGTTTCGAGATCGGCTAGTAGAACAGTCACTGTCACGTTGCCGTTCGACTCGGCCGCGAGCTTGCCGCGGAGATCGCGATACGTCGAACGCATCGTTTACGTCCCTGCCGAACCGCGCCCGATGGGCGACTGGCTCGATGACCTCGAAGAACGAGAACGCGTGCGGCCCCGAGTTCGACATGCGCATCGCGGCGCTGCACTCTGCCGGACTCGCTGTGTTCCCGTGAACGGCGGGAGCGTGCAAAGGTGGCGCTGGCGTGGACCGCGTCGGCGCACGATGTGGACGGCCCTGATGCGCTGCTGCTCGATCACGGTGGCCTCCCGCTCGAGAACCGTGAAGTGGATGGGCCGAGTTACCGGAGTGCCGGGATCGCAGCACGAGTTCGCTCCCGAGCACCCGGATCTCGGCGCGCCCTTATGCGCGCGACGCCAGCTCGCTCTAGGCTGCAACGCGCGTCCAGACCCGGAGATAAAGGTTGTGGATGCCAAGTCCACGCAGCGGCACTTCGAAGATCGTGCCGTGCTCCACCAAGGTAGGAACGTGGATGGCAATCTGCTCCCGCTCGATCACCATGCCGTGCCCGCTGCAGCAGACCAAGGGCCACGCGTCTCCGGAGCCGTGCCACGCGGGACAGGGATAATAGACGGGCACAGTGAAGCGCAAAAGCCCACCGCGAGCGGCCTCCTCGGGTGAGAGTACGAGCGTCAGGTCGAGTGGGGCGGTCCGCTCGGACTTCGGCACGCCGAGACCGCTGAAGTTGCGCTCGATGCGCTCGAGGATTTCCTCTAGCGAGGGCGACGCCTGCACGACTTGGAAGTCGCGCAACTCCGACAAGGGACCCAGCACCGTCGGCGTGACCGGATCCGGCGGCGTGATGAAAGGCGGTCGGGCCCCTTTCTTTCGCGCGGCATGTTCCAGACCGCGGTCGTAGGATCGCCGTGCCTGCGGGTCGAAAGCGTCTGGTATGCCTCGACGATTTCGCGGAAGAGTTCGGTCGATTGTTCGCCGGCGCGGTCGGGATGGAAGCGCAACGCTAGGTGAATGGTAGGCGTCGCGGATTCCGCGCTGGCTCTCACCGGGGTCAACGCCCAAGATGATGTACTAGTCGCGGCCGATCATGCGGGGGATCGGTAACCATTTCGCGCCGCTGTCAACCCCTGACGGGGCCCGGCGACTGTTGACAGCTCTTGCCAGATGATTACCGGAAGAGCGCAACGAGTTCCGTCGCCCGCCGCAGGGGCGGCGTCAAGGAACAGGAGGGACCGCAAATGGCGAATCTCATCCGTAGGACCGAGCCACCGAGCGAGACGCCGGCCGTCTGGGACCCGTTCCGTGTGATGCGCGACTTCATAAACTGGGATCCATTCGCCGAGATGGCGCCTTCGCTCGCCCGCGCTAGCGAGACCGTCGTCTTCTTGTCGCGATTCGAGGTCAAGGAGACCAAGAACGCGTACGTATTCAAGGCTGACCTGCCGGGGATCGATGACAAGGATCTGGAGATCACTCTCACCGGCAACCGGCTTACCGTCAGCGGCAAGCGCGAGGCTGAGAGCAAGGACGAGGGCGACACCTTCTACGCTTGCGAGCGGAGCTACGGCTCGTTCTCGCGCTCGTTTACGCTGCCCGAAGGGGCTGACGCCGACCACGCCGAGGCCGGACTGCGCAATGGGGTCTTGCCGCATTGGATCACCAAGCGCCCGGAGCGCCAGCCGAAGAAGATTTCGCTGAAGGGGCTGGGTGAGAAGGTGAAGGGCGGCCTGGGCAGCAAGGGAGAAGGGCGCGGCGTGACCCGCTGACCCGAGTCCCGACTACGAGCCCGTCCGCGAGCGAGGCGGGCGGGCTCGAACCTGACTTGTATAAGATACCGCCGCAGATCGGTTTAACCGCTGCCTATCCCAGCGCTGGCTATATCGAGCGAATACTCCGCTGGAGGCTCCAGCCGTGTCGATTCTTCGTACACACCGAGAGGAGATTCTCGCCTCGTGGGAGACCCAGGCGGGCGCGCTGCCCCCCTTCAAGGGCCTTGACGTTAGCCATCTTCGCGACCACCTGCCCGATCTGCTCGACCAACTCGACGCCTGGCTGGAACGGGCTGCGCGGAAGGCCGGGAATCCGACCGATAAACCGCTGCCCGCGGCGAGCGCTCATGCGTTGGATCGACTCGAGCTTGGGCTCGATCTCAAGACGTTAGTTGACGAGTACCGTCTGTTGCGTAGGGCAATCTTTGAGACGGACCGGGGACGCGAGATCGACCACGACGCGATCATCGCTATCAATGATGCCATCGATCAGGCGATCGCGGAGGGTGTCGGTCTCTATGCCGGCGAGTCTCGTCGCCGACTTGAAGAGACGCGCGATCGCTTCATTGGCATCGTCAGCCATGACCTTCGGAACCCGATCTCCGCGATCAGCACAGGCGCCGCCCAAATGCTCAGGGGACAGGATCTCTCCGATCGCCAGGCGCAGACAACTCGGCGAATTCTCGGCACTGCTACGCGCATGGGTCGGGTTGTCGCGAACGTGCTCGATATGGCACGAGTGCGTCTCGGATCGGGGATTGCTCTCACGCTGGCGCCAGCCGATCTCGGCCGGATTTGCCGCGAGGCGATCGACGAGATGCTACTCGGCGGAACAGGAAAGCAGATCGTCCTGGAAGCAGACAGCGATCTCCGAGGAGAATGGGAGGAAGACCGGATCGCGAGAGTCGTTCATAATCTGCTCTCGAACGCCTTGAAGTACAGCCGCGGAATCGTACGGCTGCGTCTTGGGGCGGAAGATGGAGATGTAGTCCTCGAGGTCGCAAACGACGGACCGCCCATTCCGGAATCATCGCTGAGCGCGATCTTCGAACCCCTCTGGACTTCAGACCCAAAGGTGGGGCTCGGCCTCGGGCTCTTCATCGTCCGTGAGATCGTGTCGGCTCACCAAGGCACCGTTAGCGTTCGATCCTCAGAAAGCGAAGGCACAACCTTCACCGTACGATTGCCGCGTCGCGCGTCGACGAAGTGACCGCCTTGCCAACCGCGCCGCGTGCGAAGTCCTGAGCGAGGCGGAAGACCATGTCGACGGCTGCAGCATCCAGCATTGAACGTTTCTCGCACGCCCTGTCGGACGAGGTTCTCGATCCCGCGCGATTGAAGCGGGTGCGGGTGCCACGCCCGCCACCCGACAGACCCGGCCAACCTGATATGCGAAGCTATCGTAACGGGCCGTCACGTCGCGTCTTCATCAGCCCCACGTCGGAATCGTGAACGTGTTCGAGTCCAGTTTGCCGACGTAGTGCTTTGCCGCCGACCACTACGGCCCCACACGTGGCTTGTGCGGAGAGGGCGGATAAGCGTCGTTCTGTCCACACGCCACCCCGCTCCGCATGCTCGGGAGTCTAGCAAAGTCTCGCGCGGCCCGCTCGGTGGAGCCGGCCGCGCACTGTGGGAGGAGTTGTTGCTGGATGCCGCGCAGAAGATCCCCGGCCGCGGCAGATCTACGTCGGCGCGCCGAAGCGTGATTACGTGCAGATCGATCGGCGCTGAAGTCCGCCCGCGGGCTCAGAACCTCGCCTGCGCGACGGCGCGAACGATGAACACGTCCGCGTGACCGCGCACGTTGCCCGGCAGCTCCGCGGACGCGATTAGATCCACGGGCGCGAACGAGACGAGTGCGTCGAGCCCTACCGGGATCCAGTCCTCGCTGTACGATCCGCCGCCGAACCCGTGCCGGTACCCCGAGCGGAGCAACAGCGAGAGCTGCTCGATCGGCTGCAGCTGGAGACCGATGGGGAATCCAACCGTGGCGGTCACGTTGCTGTGGTTCAGGTCGAGGGTGAAGAGATCGTCTGCGAAGTGGAGCTCTTCGATCGTCCTGCCGATCGGCGGGAGCGCGAAGCTGCGGCCGCTGACCAGGGAGAGCGTCCCGGCAAGGAGGGGGATCTTGATCGACAGGCCGATACCGGACGCGTAGCCGTACTCCTCTGGAAGGCCCAGGAAGCGGTAAATCGAAGTGGCCAGGCGCAGTACCGTCATCGGGTGCAGCGCGACGCCCGCGCGCGCTGCTGCGCGATCGAATCCCAAGCCCGGCGCTTCGGTCAATACCAGCGAGGCGCCGATCTGGAGCTCGCGCAAGACGCCGACGTCCGCCCCGAACCAGAGGCTGTTTCGCGTCGGGCCGCCACCGCGAAACCCGAGCAACTCCCATCCGGCGTGTGGCTGGAACGTCCCGGGCGCGAGAACCAGCGGCCGATCGATGAACGCGGGATACGTCTGCTCCGCAGCTGCGGCCGTTGTGAGGATGACGATGGCGAAACCTGCGAGCCGGATCATCGGGACCTCGCTTTGAGCGATCCCTTGCACCTCATCAATGCGGCCCACAAGAGACATCCTGCCGCCGCGAAAGACTTTCGTGAGCCGCCTTGTTTCCGAGCGGAGAGGGCGGATAAGCGTCGTTCTGTCCACACGCCACCCCGCTCCGCATGCTCGGGAGTCTAGCAAAGTCTCGGAATTCAAGAGATTGGACGAGGCGGCTCGTCAGCGCAGCGATTGCTGCAGTTCGGGGACGTCGTCTTACCAGAGCGAGGCGTCGGCGAGCGCCGGGAGGCGAGCCGGAGCGATTGGCGGGCCGGTGGTGGGCAGGCCGAGGTGGCCGAGGATCCTCTCGATCACGGGCCTCTCATTGCTGAAGGCGATGACCTTGCGGCGTCCGCCGCAGGGACAAGCGAGAATGTCCTCGCGGAAGACGCGAAGGAGCAGCTCGCTCCAAGGAATGCGCGAATCGAGGGGACGAGGAGGCTTGGTCGTGGGCGGAGGGCGGGATGTGTCAGGCGCGTTGCTCGAACATGGGGCTTCTGCGGGGCACGCACTCTGCGGGGGCGCTGGCGCGATCTCCCTGCGCCACTTCGAGGCCGGCCCGAAGATGCCGTGGTAGCGCACGAGGTGAGCCCGCGGCGGCGGGACCAGCGTGGCGAGACGGCGGAGCAACTCGCGCGGCTCGAGGATGAGGACATGCGCGATGCGGCTCACATTGGCCCAGCTTCTCACGGTTCCGGCTGCGGCCCTGGCTGGTGCAGACCTCGGAGTCGGCATTCTTCCCTCAAAGAGACCGCCGACCATCGGCGCCACGATGCGCTTCATCACGTCGGCTCCCGTTCCGGTGGACCCGAGGATCCGTAGCAGGCCCATCAACGCGGCGCAGACCGTCATCGCCGGACACACGCGCTTGACGGCGCCGTGGATGATCGCCTCGACCAGGTCGCCGGTCGTGCGCAGGCGCCCCTCACTTGCACTCGCACGTCGGGATACTGCTTGGCGAACGAGGTGATCATCGCAAAGAAGCTGTAGTCGAGGATGAGTGGCACCGACACGCCAAGATCGCGGCGGCGGACACCAAGCTGAGGCGCGCGCTGAGCGGATCTAGGATCTCAGCACGTCCACATCGTGCCGGGTCGATCGGTCAGGCCGGCCCGGCGCACGAGCATCGCCAGCGGGCAGAAGCCGGTGAACGCGCTCTGCACCAGGTTCGCGCCGACGAAGGCGTCGATCCACAGGAAGTCCACCCGCGCAACCGAGCGGACGCCGAAGGACGGGCCTCGTAGCTGGCCGCGCACACCACGCCCCGGCGCGAGGTGCCCCCCAAAGCGGCGCGGGCGCGGGTCGTCGCGCTGCTCGACGGACGCGTAGAACGCGTCCATGTCGACGTGCAGGATGGCCCGCCCCCTCGGCGCCGCATAGTATGCCCCCGGATGCTGGCGAGCATGGAAAACCGTGTGCGCCGCTGGCTCTACGGGCGCGACCTCGCCGTCTGGTATGCGCCCGAGTACCGCTGGCCGCTGAGCGCGCTCGAGGCGCGGACCGGATTCCAGCCGCGCCGGGCGGCCTTCGCGCTCTGGTACCTGCTCGAGCGGCGCGCGCTCGGCAGGCGCAACCTGCGACGGCGCAGGCGCGCGGAGTACCACGAGCTCGCGCGCGTCCATACGCCCGAGCTGCTCGATTCGCTGGGGCGGCCGGAGACGCTTGCGCGCGTGTTCAGCATCGATCCCTCCGACGTTCCGGTCGACGAGGTAATGAACTCGGTGCGCCTGGTCTGCGGCGCGACCATCGCCGCCGCGCGCGAGATGCTCTCCAGCGCGATCCCCCGAAAGCTCGGCCGGCGCGCGCTCAATCTTCTCGGCGGATTCCACCACGCGACTCCCGATGTGTCGGGCGGGTTCTGTCCGGTGAACGACGTGGCCATCGCGATTGCCGCGGTGCGCGCCGAGGGATTCCGCGGGCGCGTGCTGGTGCTCGATCTGGACGCTCACCCGCCCGACGGAATCGCGGCATGCCTCATGCGCGATCCGTCGTACTGGATCGGGTCCATCTCCGGATCGGACTGGGCCGCGATGCCCAACGTGGACGAGACGGTGCTGTCCGAGCGGGCCGGCGACGCGGAATATCTCGCCGCGCTCGACCCGCTCCTCGAGCGCATGCCGTATGGTGACCTGGCGTTCGTGCTCGCGGGAGGAGACGTGCTGGCGGCGGATCCGATCGGCCGGCTCGGGCTTTCGCTCGAGGGGTGCCGGGAGCGCGATGTGCGCGTGGCGAATGCGTTGTCTCGCGTGCCTTCGGTCTGGCTCCCTTCCGGCGGGTACACGCCGGACGCATGGAGAGTGCTGGCGGGGACCGGGCTCGTGCTGGCACTGCGGAGCCGGACGCGGATCGCGCGCGACTATGATCCGCTGGTCGCCAGGTTCTCGGCCATCGCGCGCACCTTCGCTCCCGAGGACCTGGGCGAGACGACTACGGAGATGGACGGAGTTGCCGAGCAGTTCGGAATCGCCACCCCTCGCCGGCGCCTGCTGCTCGGGTTCTATAGCGCCGAGGGACTCGAACACGCGCTGGAGCGGTATGGCATCCTCGCCCAGCTGCGGCGGATCGGTTACGGCCCATTCCGCGTCGAGGTGCACGACGAGGGAGTCGGGCAGAGCGCGCGGCTGCTCGATGCGCCGAGCGGGCAGGCCCTGATCGAAGCCGTTTTCGAGCGACGCGAAGTCGCGGGCGCGCAGATGCTCTACGTGCACTGGCTGGCGCTGCGCAACCCTCGCTCGCGGTTCTCGGACGAGCACGCGCAGCTTCCCGGCCAGGACGTGCCGGGCCTCGGGCTGGCGCGCGAAATGGCGGAGTTGCTCGCGCGGATGGCGGCCCGCCTCGATCTGGAAGGGGTCGCCTTCCGGCCCTCGCCCTACCATCTGGCATTCCGTGGACGGGAGGTGATGCGCTTCGTGGACCCCGCGCGGCAGGGCCGCTTCGAGGCATTGGTCGATCTGTTGAAGGACGTCCCTCTGGTTGAGGCGACGCGAGCGGTCGCCGAGGGCCGCATCCGGCTCAACGGCGTCCCGTACCGCTGGGAGACCGACGAGATGGTGCGCTGGCTCGAGCCCCGCCCTGACGATCGCGCTGCGATCGACGAGGCGAAGGCGGCTTCTAATTTCACCATCGCTGCGGGATAGTCGCTTGTAGGGTGCTACCCAGATCGATCCCAACCCCGACTCGGGATCTGCACGGCCAAAGCCCAGTTGTTCCACTCGCGAGGCTTCACCCACTACAGACCAGCAAGATTGCGCGAAATGTCAGCTCTGCGCAGGCTGCGCGGGAGAAACTAACTACTGGACGTGCGTCGCCGCTTGCTACGCGCATTTGACAGCGCTGTGAGCGGCGCGGGCAAACCGGGCACTTACGCGTTCGCCGCTTCGAGCGCTACCATCGCCAGGGCGCGGTTGAGTCCCCCAGCCGCGCCTTCGCCCCCGTCACGAGCGCGAAAGCGCGCGACGATCCGTCACCGCCGTATCGTCGCATCGCGTCTTTCGCTGCCTCCTGAGCGATTTGCACGCGCGCAATGAGCTGGATGCGCTGGAGCTTTTCCTGCCCGATGGTTGACGTTCGCATGCAACCCTCCTGTTTCCGACCTGAGCGAGTCCTGCATTTTACCTGCCAAGATGCGCCTCAGAGCTCGTCATGGACCAACACGCAGTTCAGGAAAGTAGTCCGTCGCCGGCAGACGATCGCAAAGCAGCAACGCAGATAGACACCTGGCCCGAATTCGCGAACGATGATCGCGGTGTTCCGGAAGGTCTCCCTGCTGGTGATGACGCCGCGGATGGACATGACCGGCACCTGCTGGTGCGACAATGCGCCGCGCGTGCCAAGCCGAAATGGAGCTAGTTGGGCCTTTCTCGAGTCTTCGCGCGCAGCTTCTGCGTCACGCGCAATACGTGCATGACGCGACCGAGGAGTCAGTCTGCCTGGACGGCGAGGATCTCCATCCTGACCGCAGTGAAGTCACCCTCGGTGAGATGCCAGACCGATTCCCAGCTCGTCGGGAACAGTCGCCCATCGACGAGCTTCCAGTCGCGGGAG
>Ga0066709_100006249_pt1 | contig 10018 bp, 9 predicted proteins | sample GraSoiAngelo_158_FD_79665 | JGI IMG/M metagenome (GOLD analysis project Ga0066709, IMG submission 79665) | Grasslands soil microbial communities from the Angelo Coastal Reserve, California, USA - 14_1009_16_30cm | ecosystem: Environmental > Terrestrial > Soil > Grasslands | place: USA... | reverse complement strand
TGTCCCGCAGCCGCGACTGCAATTTTCTGCCTGTCCGGTCCAACACAAGCACGATCGAACCTGCATACAACGCCAGCCCGATGACGCAAATTCGGCATTGAACGCCTGGGTTCGGCCACTGCACAGCGACCCCCGCGATGGCCACAGGTGGCAGACCCAATGCGAAGAGGTAAGTGCCGGTAAAGCGATTGACGATTTTGTGTTTGAGAGTTGTGTCGAAAACAGGTCCGTCCCCCTGCGTGGCGGCTTCAACGCTTTCGGGCAGCGCGTAACGGCTCGGGTCGCTTTCACGATTGGAGAGCAGTTGATCGATGCGTTCCTTGTTCAGTGCAGCAACCTGGGCGACCGCTTCAACCCGCCTGCGCGTGGAGGGATGCGTTGAGAAGTTCTCATCCAGGCGACTGAGTTCGTGCGGCATGGCGTTGAGTTGGCCGATTCGCGCCAACGCAGAAATGAAAGCCTCCGGGTCCTGGCCGATGGCGATGCCTTGCGCATCCGCCTCTCGTTCGTGCCGGCGCGAGACCAATCCCGAAATAAGCAGTGTCAGATGCCACGAAGCCAAAAACCAGAAAACCACCCACGCCAGGTCCGGCATCGTATCGTGTAATCGGAACCAAACGATCGGAGCCGCCCACAAGACCATCAGCAGCAAGGCTTGTTTGGACGCGTGCCCGCGCTTCATGTGCGCCAATTCATGGGCGATCACCGCGTCCACTTCTCGCGTGCTGAGGTGGCGCAACAACCAATCGGTCAACAACAGTGTGTTCTGCTCGCTGGCATACGCATTGGCCAGGCGCCACCGGGCCATCGGAAAGACATAGATTTGCCGGAGCGTGACCCCGGCCTTCTCCGCCAGCGTGAATGCCCGATCCCGCAGCGCTCCGACACTCACGGCGTGCGGTGTGAACGTCTCTTTGGTTCGCTTTCGCAACCAGAAAATCTGAATGGCCAGCAGCGAAAAAATGCCGGCGATAGCGAATGCCATCGGCACGAGCGTATGTCGGTGTTTCATCAGCGGCATCGTCTGAAACCCGGTCCAAAGCAGCGCCGCAGGCAACGTCAGCCACAGGCGACCGATGAAAGCATCGACAACGATTCCGCTCAGCGGAAAGTCGAGTCCTCGCACCCGCTGCACGACCGGATACGCCATCACTTCGCAGACCGCTAGTATGAGCGCCGGCGGCAGAATGGTGAGTGCGTTGTGGAATGCCGCGCCGGGCACTTCGCGCCACTCCAGAGCGACGGCCAGTTCTCGCCACGGATTGAGCAAAAGCACCCCGATGACCCAGGAGAACCAGAAGCCGGTGGCGACCCAGCCCATCGCCCGGGCGTAACCAAACCATCCCGTGGCAACATCGCCGCGTTCTTGTGCCGCTGATACCCGCTGGCACAGCCGACCCGTCAGGACGAATGGTGCAATTGCGAGCAACAGGAATGGAATGATCCGCAGCCAGAGGATTGGTGAGTTCATGAAAAGCGCGCCAGCCGCACTCGCGCCAGGAGATCATTCAATGCGGCGCGTGTCTCCTCGCTGGGCAGCTCTGGTAACCGGCTCGTGTCGTGCGCCGACTGCAATTCACCCCGCAGGCGCTTATATTCCGATTCGTGAAAAGAAATGTCTGAATCTGTCAGCCTGGGCTTTTCCGGCCCGGGCCGGCTTTCGCGACACGAGGTCGGCAATGTACGGCTGCGCCGCGACAACGCGCTGAAGGCGTGGGGCATGGTCATGGTCATCAACGAGCTAGCAATTCAAGCTGCTGAACCGCTTCGGGAGGAATCCGCAGCAAAGGAACAGCAAACCTCGCTTGTAAAAGAATGCGTGACGCTAACCTATAACCAGTTACCAGGTCATCGCATGCGACTTTAATCGGCGGTATTGTGATTCGTGGTGTAGGAAACTCGGCCGGAAAATTCAGCCGTTGCTTCCAAGTACGTTTCACAATCGTTCCCATGGCCTCGGACACTTCTTCCTTAAAACCACCCGAAGGCAATTCGCCCAAAAGTGACGCTTGTCCGAGAAACATCGAAACCAATTCCGCTTCCGTGTCGATTGCCATTCGCAATGCTGCGATCATCCGGACCAACCTGCCTTGAGTGGCATCTTTGTAAGTTCGACAAATGTCTTCGTGGTTGGAATCAAGAACCTGCCTGATTCGAACTTCCATATCACTGGACACCTTGCCGATCGCCTCAAACCATTGAGGAAGAAATTTGTCGAGTGGCGCTTCTGAAGCGGCCAACGTTGCAAACGCACAGATAAGCGCTTCTTCGATTAAAGAAATTTGGCTTGAGCCCATGGGCTTTGGTGGGAGGTTCGGAATCTCCGTTTGGACATCAACAAAAGCTTTGTGCAACGCAAGCACTCCTTCGATAAGCGAACCGAAATCTCTGTCTCGAAATAACACGGTGAGATTGAGCCGAGCCATTGCCCCGCGAAACGAGGCGTTGTTTGACACGGAAACTCGTTTCATTGCTACGTCGAACATTGACTTTCCAAGTCCTAGCTGGAACTCGATTTGCGCAAGGAATAACCACATGAAATCAATTGGGGCTTTAGGAATATCTCGAAGCTTTTCGTGGCCTTCGGGCTTGCTGCAAAAACCGACGGGTGGCTCAAACGTTTCCGTGTCGGAAACTTCGCCTGAATCTTTTCGACACCATTTGACAACCTGCTCAATGGATTTCCAGGCGCGATGAAATTGGAAATCATCTTCATCATCTAATTTTAACTTCCCCAAACTCGTTACGACATAGGCTAGTTTGGCAACAGCCACGCCCTTTTCTCCGAGTTTCCAACGAACAAACGCTTCGTCCGCAAGAAATGTCAACTCGTGCAGCCGGGAGCCCAATATCTTAGCGAGCCGCTGACCTTGTTCGAAAAAATTTGCAGCTAAAGGCCAGTCTGGAATTTGCCCCGCAGCACTGCCCGCTCGCTGGCAGACAAAGAGTGGTTGGATTTCGTGGCTGTTACGTTGAATTGGCCAGTTCGGTAGAATCCGTCCCCAGATTCTAAGCGCTTCGGGATACCTATTCTGCCTGTAGAAAATCATCGCCTTTTGGTCCTCAAGCACGTGTGTCTGGTTTGAAGCTAACGCGATCCCCTTTTCTGCTGCCTCCAGCGCTTTGTCGGGATGATTTAGGTATTCATCTTCGACTACAGCAATAGCTCTATGGGCCAACGCGGCCAGTTCAACGAGTTGCCATTTCACTGCAAGTTGCCGAATAGAGTCAAAGCATGTGAGAGCAGAATTCCAATTGGGATTGGCTTTGTCGCTTTCCTTGATCCATGAGCGGTCGACTGCTAGTTGCAGAACGCGAGGTATCTGCCTCAAGTAACCGATTGCGGCATCCTTCTTAGCAGGAGGCAAAGCATCTACGGCTATCGCAAACTCCAGAAGGTATTCCGGGGCGCTGTCCCTTGCTAAAATCATCAAAAGATTATTACCGAGAAAATCTGTAGTCCCGAAGCCGTCTGCTTGCTCCATCGCTTTGGCAGTTTTCTTCGCCAACTTTTCGAAAGAGGCGTCCGCCGCTAGCAAATCAAATGTTTCTGACCAATACGCGATCAACGTCTTGGGGCGGATTTTGGCCTGATAGAAAATCATCGCTTGGCTTGTCCACATTATCCTGCTGGAAGTTTTGATCTCCTTCTCCAACTGGGCTGTCTCGTCATCGATAGCTTTGCAAAGCCAATCGACATCGCCAGGAGAACGCTCGACAAGAATTCGGAACTGCAAAAGGCGTAATAACAAATTCAGGAATGGATTCTTAGGGAATACCATTTTGCCATTCTCATGCCCAAAGGCCGTTAGCCAAAAAAACTGATCCGCAATTTGAGGACTCGCACTGAGCGGAGCGCGACCAAGGCCGAGTGCGACAGATGATACTGCAACTTCGTCTTGTGCGAGCAGTCCTTGGAGCAAAACCTCGTTCGCCTCCAACAAGGTTTTCTTTCCGCATGAAAGTATTGCCCGCGCAATACTGCTACGGAATGAAAGAACTTTGTCTGCGGGCCAATTGTGCTCTGCTGCTTTGCTCAGCAATGGTGAGAGGCGGAAATACTCGCCGCCAACAGTCTCAATCCATGGCCCGACCAGACGAGTGAACGCGTCTCCTGCGAATCCCAAAGGTGGTTCAACTTGAGCGATGGCCAAGACATGGTCCTTTCTGAACCACCCAGTTGTGATGCTGAGGCGATAGAGCAACTGTTTGTCATCGGTTGGAGCGTCATCAAGCAATTGACGAGCGACATCAAGTTCCTGAATCACTTCAGGCGGCTGAGTGATTATGTCTGCAGCCTTTGCGAGCGGCCAAGAATTCAGCGCCAGTCCAACCAGTCGCGCATGGACAAGCTGTGGATGCCCGGAGGTCTGAACTCGAACAATTTTTGCCAACAACGACGCCTGCTCAGTATTGCTACAGCCCAGCGCCTGGCAGAATTGTTCGACTTCACTTTCAGTGAAATAAGGCACACCAATTACGCTTTCTTTCGCTAACGACATTTTTTGCAACAAGCGCCCCGGCAAATCGCGCTGCGTAGTGATGATAAATTTACCACCTCTGCTCCGAACCGAACGCACCACCGCCGCAAGGCTGTTGTCAACGGATGCTAAATCGCTTACATCAAAATTCAAGTTGTCCAGCGCGAGGTTGTATGCACTTCTCGATGCAATAAAATAATTCGCAAAGAGCCGAACCAACTGCGGAACGTTGTCAGGATCTATTCCTTGAAAGTCAGCCCAAATCCATTGGCCGCCCGCTGATGTTGCCGCAAGCTTTGCCAACGTTGATTTACCCATGCCTGATGAGCCTTTGATGACAGCTCCACCAAAGGTGGATGCGACGTTCAGAACTTTATTAACAAGTGCGGCTCTCTTGACGAAATCTGGTGGTAAGATTGGAACACCAATCTGAACCAACGTCGCCGCGGCCAAAATCACATCTCCGCCAGAAGCAAGCGAGGCGGAAACTGTCTGTTGTAATAAGCCTGCACCCGCTGTGAGTGCGGCTAGCTCTGATGCTGAGTACCGCTTGGAAGTTGCCTGTTCGAATTCGAGACGAAAGTCATCCCGACTCAAAACACGCCCCTTCTTTTTTGAGGCCGTCTCGGCCACAATTCGGAAGAGATGGTCCCTAGCCGGCTCTCACTCATTGGGTCGGAGGCGTTGTTGTTCGCCAAAAGCGCGCAAGTGAATCGCCACGTTTTCCTTCACAACGTCGCTATCCTCGCTGCCGGCTTTCCAATAAATGTGTGAAATCAATTCATCAAGCACTGCCGCCGCATTGGTCATTTGAAGATAATTCAACAGGCTCAACTTCGGAGTGATCGCATCGTCTGTTCCTTGCTTATCAAGTTGCGGGGAAACGATGGGATCTGTCGTCAGAAACAGACGTAACTGTTCAACTAAGGAGATGTCCTTCGTTTTGGCGCAGCGCTTCCACACTTCCAAACCTTTTGCATCGCCGCCGAATGGATTACCTTGCTCCGTCGTAATCGGGGACGTTGTGATAAAGCGCAGCCAAATCTGTTTGTCTTGGTGGTTGTTCTTAATGAGCCAAAAGCTATTAAGAGCTGAGATCACCGCTTCGCTTCTTAAACTGACTTTGCCGACCGTGGCTTTGACTTGGACGGCAGTGCCAGATGTGTTGGACACGACATCGTAATCCTCAGCGCCCTCAAGGAATAGAAGCTCGTCGTCCGTCAGATTTATCCACGCCTCAACGCTCCGCCAGATTTGATACACGAGTCCCTTTTGAAGGTCGGGAGCTTGTCGCGCTGGATCACCAATCAGCGGTGTTGGGATTGGATTCGACGACATATCGAGATTTGCCGTTGCTCTTTGTCGGAGTTGTCGTTGTCCAGCCCATAGGCGCGTGAGCCGACGACGCAGCAGTAGATAACCAGCGATTCCAAATCGAAAGTCGCAGGCGAGCCGCCCGCGCGACACAGAGGCTGGAAACCTGTGCCACTAGCCAGCCGGTCCTTGAAATGCTTCAGAACATCCAGTTCGTCGCGGGTCAGGGAGGTCTCGAAGCCATCGGGGAAATGCACGAGGAACTTTTCGCCTTCGACCGCAGGCGTGCGTGTCACGACCCCCACGGCGCCGCGCGGAAGGACGAGGGAGTTGTTCGTCCCCCGAACTTCAACCAACGACACAACCTGTGTCCCGGCGAAAATATTGTTCGGTTGGTGAGACATTTGGTCTGTTCCCAAATTGAGGTACAGGATGCCGGTTTTAAGCACAAATAACAATCTCCTGTTCCCACCGGATTCTGAATTTCGCCTTTCCCGCTTATTGCGGCGCGGTGTCAGGACTCCGCCAACGCAAATGGGGGCTCGCGGCCGCCCCGACCAAATGGCGGAATGTTTCTGTCCGTGCGCGAATTCCTAGAGGCAAAACTCCGGGAGCCGGGCGGCGGGTCAATTTGGAGCGCAGAAGGCAACAGGGCGAGCAATAGATTGACACGCTGCCCGGCGACCCACAATCGAGCCTTGGATTCACGCGCACAACCCGGCGCGATTGCGCCTTCATGGATTCATATCCGCTGATCCACCCAAATCGGCGCGTACGCTTCGGTCTGCGGTTGGCGAGCGGGGAAGTGGAGGCGGAGGAGAGCGTCTAGCAAAACGAAGCCGGAGCGTAACGCCGCTGCCGGGCCGCAGACGGAAGCCCGTCGCTGGTTCGACGGTTGAAGCGATGCCGCTCGCGACGAGCGCACGCGGAGTGTGGCCGCGCGGACGGAGGAGCACGGTTGAAACGGAGCGTGCGTTGGTCGCGGCGTGGCAACACCAGGTTACCGAACAGGTCTGGCTGAGGCGGTTTGTCTGGCCGGTTTCCGGAGTGCCCGCAGGAAAGCCGGTCAGTCAAAGCGCCGACGGTCGCCATTCACGCGCCGTCACGTTGGCTTGTTTCAACTGTGAAGAAGCTCGTGCACATGAAGATTTTCCTGTTAAGAACGAATATCGGCTGTTTCTTCATATCTTGGGTTCTTCGATGTATTCCACCTTCGCTATGCGCGGGCCTGCGGAGCGGGTTTGCCGTGAGGGGTCGTCTGGTTTCGGTTTGAGACTCTGAACCGTTGGCGGTCCCACGCTCGAAGTCCAGGCGTCAGCCACCAGCACAGTCTTCGATTTCCTGGCCGACTTTCGCTTTCGAGACGATGGATCGGTTGATTCGCCGAGAACCTTCTTGCAAAAGCGCCGGATGCTTGTCGGACACGTCTTGATTCCCTGGTGTTCCAGGACGTGTCGGATGGTTTCAAAGGAGGCCCCTTTTCCCCGCAAACCTTTGATCAAATCGGCTCGCGGACGCAGCGCGGCGAAGGATTCCTTTGGTGTGGGACCAAATCGCGCCAACAGATCGTCAAGATACTTCGGGTCGTTCATGGAATAAGTCGTGGATAGGCCGGAGGCCGATTTGAGAACTGGAGGCTGACGGGCTAATTGACGCGCCGCTTGACCAGCAACGTCACGGTTCCGTTACAGGTCGGATGCCAGGTTCCTTGGCCAGCGAGTCGCTCGACCAGTGCGTGCGTTACACGACGGATCAGGTGACCGTTGATTTGACCGGTCTGATGCCCCGCCCGCTGGCGCGCGGGATGGCACGCCAAGTGACCTGCCAATTGGCTCGCCACCTGGCGGGGCATGTGTGCGCCCTGTGGCGCGCAAAACCTTGTTCCGACAAGGAGTCTGGCGTGCGCTCTGTTAATTATGGTGGATTGAATTTTCATGCAGCATCGGGCTGGTTTAGTTTTCGACAGTGAAGGCCCATCTTTTCAGCTCGAAAATCAGCGGGTCGTTGTCCGCATTTGTTGCCGTTCTCGCGCGATGATCCAGCTGAGTATCGCTCTCGCTTTACCTACGCAAATCATACGCGAATTCCTTCAGTGTTTGAATGAGTGATTGTCTGACGTTGCAGTCGCTTTCTGGAGCCACCGGGCCTTCATTGCTTCGTCCAGCGTGACCTGGTGCGCCCAGGGCGTCCTCGAATCCGAGACGGACGACTTCCTGCGCAGCCGCCAGCTTGAAAGAAGCTTCGACGACTTGGCGCAGCGGGGCGCGCCCAGACTGTGAGCGGACACATGGCAGAGGTGATAGATGCCCCAAAGGTAAATCGACTGGTTGCTTTCATGAGCGTCAATTAAGCACATTTCCCATCACAAAGTGGTGCCCTCAGGGCACCACTTTTGTCCGGGAGTTATGCGATCTTATAGGGATGGTCACGACAAAGGCGCAAATCAACCTCATGAGGGCAAAGCAGCGCTTCGAAGAATACTTGGCCGCGGCGTGCCGAGTGAATCGGGCCAAGGCGCACTGGCGGCGGGTGAAAAACGGTGTCCGGAGGCGGGAGCTTATCCAATGACGAGAGACAAACAACTCCGTGGAATCAATATTCAGGCGGCTCGCTTGAAGCGAGATTCGGATCAAGCCCTGAACATAAAGGAGTTTGCGGTGTTGGCGGGCGGTTCCTATTCCGTGGCGCGGGAATGGTTCCACCTGCCTGGTTTTCCAGCCGTCCTCGGGAAGGTGTTTTGGGGAGATTTTGTGCTCTGGCGCAGAACTCAAAACAGCGCGAGATCTCCGCACAGTCTTGGTCCTGCGGACAAAAGCGAAAACGGCCGAGCCGAGTTCGGGCTAAATCCTGCAAAGGCTCCCCACCAATGGCCCCCTCGCGCCGCCAGGATTCTCGCGAACGTCCGTTGAATCGTGAGCGTGCGTTGCTCTCTATAAGGAAGTGAGCTGCACCTTCGTCTAACCGCCCGATCCACGGATGTCTCACGGGTTGCTGTCGCGGTTCACAGTTCGTAGAATCTACGGCTGCGACTATATGGATGTTTTCGATGAAGCTGTATCGCCCTTCGCACGCCAATTCCCGTTAGGGTCACTTCGACCAGAGACTATTCCTTGGATCCTTGTTGAGTTCCGCGACTACGCACGCGGCCATATTGAATTCTTACGAAGAACCTACCCCCAACTGCCTCGAATTCACTTCGGCTTTACTGACCTCGGCACTATTAACGCTGGGGCGTTTAGGCATAAGGGCGATTACATTATCTTTGTAAACACAGGCACTATCGCAATGTTGTCCCTTTTCTTTACGCGCGTACTCGCCGATAGACGGTTGTTCCGAGACATCGGCAATCCCGAAAAGGAAACGGATGATTTGCCACGATTTAACGCATTGCTTCCTGATGCAGAGATGCTGCTCGGACAATTTCGCAATTTGGTGGTTCCACGCGACCAGCAGCGAATTGACTACAGTCATGGCTTATTACATCGGGCATTTCGGTTTCTGTTCTCCCATGAGCTTACGCATATCCTGAGCGGTCACGTGGATTACTTGCTATCGTTGGGAGTCTCTGCGTTAGTCGAGCTAACGGCGGCCGAGATGCCGATTGAAAAGCTAGATCGGCAAGCTATGGAAATGGATGCGGACAATGGTGGAGCTGAGGAGGGTATGCACACGCTAATGGCGAAGATCGCGCCAAAGCCCGAGGTTGACCCGGAAGTTTCCAACCAACAGTACTTCAACCCAAAGCAAGGCTTATTCGCATGGCTGTTTGCGGTTGACTCCCTGTTCCGGTTTTTCGGTGACGAACGTTTCACGCTCCCCCAACTTCGCACTTATTATTATCCACCGCCCAGAATGCGCCAAATCTTGATAGCGAGCACAGCCGCTAGGTTCATTGAGACGAAAACCAAACGCCCAGACCTGGGCGCATTGTGTAGAAGGTCTTCGCCTTTGGCGCTGGCGGCTGTCGAGGAAGCGTTCACAACGGTGTCCCGTACGCCGAGGAGTGTAGCCGGATTAGAAGCCGCAGCGTTATCGATCCCTGAACACATGAGTCTCGTTGCCAGACATTGGAGAGAGTCGATGCGTCCCAGACTTGCGCCGTTTGCCTACGTGAACCTCGTGGAATAAAGGCGTGTCACCTGCCCGGGGCTTTGCGCGACAACGAAAGCAGGTTCAAAATGCACTTGTTTTCCTGCACTTTTCCTGCACTTTTACGGAAGTAG
>Ga0066709_100006248_pt1 | contig 10018 bp, 6 predicted proteins | sample GraSoiAngelo_158_FD_79665 | JGI IMG/M metagenome (GOLD analysis project Ga0066709, IMG submission 79665) | Grasslands soil microbial communities from the Angelo Coastal Reserve, California, USA - 14_1009_16_30cm | ecosystem: Environmental > Terrestrial > Soil > Grasslands | place: USA... | reverse complement strand
CAGAGGATGAGCGCCCCGGGGTTGTCCTGGAGGGCCAGCGCCACCAGCAGCTCCGACTTGGAGCCCGCTTCCAGCCCGAGGTTGAACGGCCGGCCATACTCGATCAGCTCCTCGACCACGTGGCGCTGCTGGTTCACCTTGATCGGGTAGACGCCCCGGTAGGCGCCCTTGTAGTCGTTCTCGGCGATCGCCTGCTGGAACGAGCCGCACAGCTGCTCGACCCGGGTGCGCAGGATGTCGGAGAAGCGGATGAGGAGGGGAAGGTTGAGGCCGCGGCTGCGCAGGTCCTCCACCAGCTCCCGCAGGTCTATGCGGGTGGAGCCCGGACCGGACGGCGTCACCTCCACGTGGCCGGCGTCGTTGATTGTGAAGAAGTCGCGTCCCCAGCCGTTGACGTTGTACAGCTCGAGGGAGTCCTTGACCGTCCAGGCCCTCAGCTCTGTCTGCAACTCTGCATGCACCTCCTGCGCGCGCTGGCGCGACAGAAAAATTGTATCGCGCCCAGGAAGGAAGTCCAGGGAAAACGCCGGCCTAGGAGGATTTTCGCAGCTCGCTGTCGATCAGCTCCCGGAACTCCCCGACCGGGTGCACGCCCACCAGCCGCCGCCCGTTGATGAAGAAGGTGGGGGTGGCCGCGATGCCGAGCTCGGTGCCGGACTCCGAGGCGCGGTTGATGGCGGCGTCGAAGCGGTCCGACGCCACGCACGCGCCGAACTTCCCGCCCTCCAGGCCCATCGCCTGCGCCCGGCGCTGCAGGTCCTCGTCCCCCATGTCGCCCGGCCTCACCAGCAGGTCGCGGTGGTACTCCCAGAACTTGCCCTGCTCCCCGGCGCAGCGGGCGGCCCGGGCGGCGGCCAGCGAGCGCGGCTTGCCGAGCAGGAACTCGCGGTGGACGAACCGGACCCGGCCGGGGTAGCGGCTCATCACGTCGTCCACGACGCCCTGGACCCGGTGACAGAAGGGGCACTGGTAGTCGAGGTACTCGACGATCGTGACCGGCGCGCCGGCGGGTCCGAGCACGGGCGCGTCGGCGGGGATCTCCAGCGGCGTCCGGGGCGCCTCCAGGCTGACCTTCACCGCCGCCCTGGCCTTCAGCTCGTCCCGGAACTGTCCGGCCCGCTCCGCCAGCCGCTGTTGGCGAAGGCTGCGCTCGATGAGCGGGGCCACCTGCTCCAGGCTCCGGCCGCCCGCGCTGGCCCGGTTCTGCTCGTAGATGCCCTTCACTTCTGCCGGCGTGGGAAGGGGCACCTTGGCCTCGACCTCCGCCTTGAGGAGCGCCTCGGTGGTGAGGCCGCGCGAGGCGGCCTCCTTCTCGACGAGCCGCTCCGCGATGATCTCCTCCAGGGCCTGGTGGCGGGCCTGGTACTCCTCGTCGCGGAGGCGCTGCAGCTTGCCGCCCGCGCGGTGGTCGACGTCCTCCAGCGTGATGTTCGAGCCGGCGACCTGCGCCACCACCTGGCGGGGGTTCTCGACCGGCGGGGCGGGAGGAGAAGACGCCCGTGACGCCGTGCACGCGGCCGCGGCGACGAAGGCGAGGAAGCACGACGACGGCAAGAAGCGGCGTCTCATCCGAGCAGGGTAGCGACCCCGCAACGGCTCGTCAAACGGGCGGGCGGGCCAGCACCTTCTGCAGCATGCCGAGCAGCGTGGTCGCGGTATAGGGCTTGGTGAGGAAGTCCTTGACCTTCAGCTCCTTGGTCTGCTGGGCGCCGGGGCCCGAGCGCAGGCCGCTGCAGGCGTTGTTCCGCAAGCCGGGGTCGAGGGCGAGCAGGGCGCGGATGAGCGCGGGGCCGTCCATGCCCGGCATCGACATGTCGGTCAGCACCGCCCGCACCTCGGCCCGATGGCGCTCGTAGGCCGCCAGGGCCGCCCGGCCGTCGCGGGCGGTCAGCACCCGGTAACCGTTCTCTTCCAGGGTCTCGCGGGTGATCTCCAGGATCGACGGCTCGTCGTCCACCACCAGCACCAGCTCACCCGCGCCGGCGGGGACGGTCTCCGGGGCCGCTTCTTCCCGACGCTCGCGGCCGGCCGGCAACGCGGGGAGGTACACGTTGAACGCGCTGCCGCGGCCGACCTCGCTATAGACGTCGATGAAGCCTCCGTGGCTCTCCACGATCGTGAGCGCGGTGGAGAGGCCGAGGCCGGTCCCGTGCCCGACGGACTTGGTCGTGAAGAAGGGGTCGAAGATGCGGTCCATCACCGCGGGCGGGATGCCGGCCCCGGTGTCGGCGACCTTGATGAGGATGTAGGGACCGGGCCGCGCCTTCGGGTTGCTGCGGGCCGCTCTCTCGTCGAGGGACACGTTCTCGGCCGAGATGGAGAGCGTGCCTCCCTCGGGCATGGCATCGCGGGCGTTGACGCAGAGGTTCATGAGGACCTGCTGGAGCGGCGTCGCCTGGCCCGACACCATCCACAAGTCGCCCGGCATGCTCACGTTGAGCGAGATGGACTTGGGGAACGTCTCCTGGGCCATCTTCTGCATCTCACGGATGAGGTGCGCGGGCTGCAGGGGCACCCGCTCCCCCTCGGCGCCGCGGGCGAACGTCAGGATCTGGCGGATCATGTCCGCGCCGCGCTGGGCGCTGGAGTCGAGCGTCTCCAGGATGCGCCGGCCCCGGGCGTCGGTGACCTGGCGCCGGAGCAGGCCGACCGACATCAGGATCGGCGACAGCACGTTGTTGAGGTCGTGGGCGATCCCGCCCGCCAGCGTGCCGATGCTCTCCATGCGTTGCGCCCGCAGGAACTTGGCCTCCAGCTTCCGCATCTCGGTGACGTCGGTGTTCACGACCAGGATGGAGCGGGGGAGCCCCGCCTCGTCCCGGACGAGCGTCCAACTGCTCTGGACCACGAGGTCGCGGCCGTCGCGAGTCTGCTGCTGCTGGATGCCGGTCCAGACCCCCTCCTGGAGGACCAGGCTGCGCGCCTCCAGCAGGTCGGACGGATTGCCGACCTGGAGCAGGTGGGTCACGTCCTGGCCGACCGCCTCGTCCGCCGGCCACGAGTAGAGCTTCTCGGCACCCCGGTTCCAGTACCGGACGCGGTATTCCATGTCCTGGACCAGGATGGCCTCGTGGGTCAGGTCGAGCAGGGCGGCCTGCTCGCGCAGCCGCTCTTCGCCGCGGCGCCGGTCGCTGACGTCGTCGACCACGCCCAGGACCTGGGCCACCGACCCGTCGCCGTCGCGGTTGAAGGCCACGGCGCGGAACTGCAGGTCGCGCCAGTCGCCGGCGGCGGTCTTGACCTTCAGCTCCCACTCCGTGACTTCGTCGTCCCGCGCCCCCGCGAGCCGGGCCAGGATGGCCTCGACCTTCTCCGTGTCGTCCGGATGCGTGACTCCGCCCAGCATCTCCGCGGCCATGGCCTGGAGCTGTTCCGGCGCATAGCCGAGGACGGCGCCCACCTGCCGGTTCACGTAGAGGATCCGCCGGCGAGCGAGGTCGAAGACGAAGACGACGTCCGGCGTGGCGTCGACGACCGTTTGGAGGAAGCGCTGGCTGGCCGCCAGCGCCTGCTCGGCCTGGCGGCGGGCGGCCCGCTCGGCCGCCTCGTCCACGGCCCGGCGCACCACCGGCACGAGGCGCGAGAGGTGGTCCTTCAGGACGTAGTCGGTGGCCCCGGCCTTGAGGGTGGCGACGGCGCGCTCGTCGCCGAGAGTGCCGGAGAGGAAGATGAAGGGCAGCTCCGGGCGTCTCGCCCGCGCCGCGGCCAGGGCCGCGAGACCGTCGAAGCCAGGCACGGCGTAATCGGCCACGACCACGTCGAGGTCCGCATCCTCGAGGGCGGCCACGTACTCCGCCCGCGTCGCCACGCGGCGCACGTCGCAGTCGAGTCCCGCGCCGAGCGTCGCCTCGATGAGCTCGGCGTCCATGTCGTCGTCCTCGAGATGGAGGATGCGCACCTGCCGCGCCGCCTCGGTCGTCACTGCCCCTTGCGCACGCTTCCGGGGGGCGCCTCGTTGATCACGGCCCAGAACACGCCCAGCCGCCGTACTGCCTCGACGAAGCGGCTGAACTCCACCGGCTTGACGACGTAGGCGTTGACCCCCAGCCGGTAGCTCGCCACCAGGTCACTCTCCTCCCGGGACGAGGTGAGCATCACGACGGGGACCTGCCGGAGTCGCTCGTCCTGCTTGATCTGGCGCAGCACCTCCAGGCCGTCGACCTTCGGCATCTTGAGGTCGAGGAGGACCACCACCGGGTTGCCCTCTTCCCGCAGGCGGTACGAACCGCGGCGGTACAGGTAGTCGAGGGCCTCCGCGCCGTCGCGGACGACCACCACCTCGTTGGCGAGGTGGTTCTCGGCCAGGGCGTCGAGCGTCAGCTCCACGTCGTGCTCGTTGTCCTCCGCGAGGAGGATGCGGTTCAGCTCGGTCATGTCAGCCCCCCCTGGTCCTCGCCCGCGGGCAGGGCCACGTAGAAGGTGGCCCCGCCGCCGACCGACGATTCGGCCCACGTGCGGCCGCCGTGCCGGCGCACGATGCGCCGGACCGTGGCCAGGCCGATGCCGGTGCCCTCGAACTCGTCCGAGCGGTGCAAGCGCTGGAAGACGCCGAACAGCTTGTCGGCGTATTGCATGTCGAACCCGACGCCGTTGTCGCGCACGAACATCACCACCTCGTCGCTGCGGCCGGCCGCCTGGCCGATCTCGATGACCGCCTGGGGCCGGGGGCGAGTGTACTTGACGGCGTTGCCGACGAGGTTGGTGAAGACCACCCGGAGCAGGGCCGGGTCGCCGCTCACCTCGGGCAGGCCGTCCACCTTCCACTCCACGACCCGGCCCTCGGTCTCCGGCCGCAGCTCGTCGATGACGCCCTGCACGAGCGGCCCCAGCGCGATGCGGCCGCGGGCCAGCTCGCCCCGACCCGTGCGGGAGAAGGCGAGCAGGTCGTCGATGAGCTGGCCCATGTGCCGGGAAGCGCGGGCGATGGTGCCCAGGTGGCGCCGGGCCGTCTCGTCGAGCACCGCCGCCGAGTGCCGCTGCAGCAGGTCGACGAAGCCGTTGATGTGGCGGATGGGCGCCCGCAGGTCGTGGGAGACGGAGTAGCTGAAGGCCTCCAGCTCCTTGTTGGCGGCGTCGGCCTCGGCGACCTTGCGCTCCAGCTCGGTGTTCAACCGCCGCACGTGGCCTTCGACCTGCTTGCGCTCCGTGATGTCCTGGGTCACGAGCAGGCCGTAGGTCACCCGCCCGTCGCTCCCCCGAACGGGGCTCACGTACACGCTGCGGTCGACGCCGCGGAAGGTCGTGTCGAAGGTCGTGGGCCTCCCTTCGAGGGCGGCGCGGTAATAGGGCTCGATGATGGCGCAGGTCTCGGCCGGGAGGCACTCCCAGATCGTCCGTCCCTCCAGGGCCTCCTTCGAGAGCCCGACCTGGGCCAGCCCCGCGCCTTCGGCGAGGCGATACCGGAGGTCGTGGTCGAAGAGGAGGACCGATCCGTTGGGGAACTGGCTCAGCACCGTGCGGTAGAGAGCCTCGCTGCGGCGCAGGTCCTCCTCCGCTCGACCACGCTGGACGGATTCCCGGTGCAGGAGCAGGCTCATCACTCCAACCAGGAGGCAGGCGGCGGCGCTGCCGATGACGATCACCCACTTGCTGCGCCGCACGCCCGCCTGCGCCCGAGCCTCGCGTCCGGCGAGCAGCGCCCTTTCCGCATCGGCCATCATCCCGAGCCGCGCGCGGATCTCGTCGGCCGCCTGGGACCCCGCGACCGTCATCGCGGCCTGCGTCTCGCGATCACCCGGGGTCCGGCGCCGTCGCTCGATCGATTCCTCGACCTGGGCGAGCCATCCAGCAGCGAGAGGCTCCAGGCGGTCCAGCCGTGCCTGGTGGCCGGGGTTGTCGGCGGTGAGGCGGCGGAGGTCCTGCATGTGACGGCGCACGGCGGCCGCGGCGACCCCCGCGCGCCGGGCCTGGTCCTCGTCGCCGGTGAGCACGTAACCGCGCCGGCTGCTCTGGGTGTAGACCAGGTCCCCGTAGAGGGTCGAAGTGGTGGAGAGCACCTCATGGGTGTGGGCGACCCGCCGAGCGTCCTCGACGACGCCGAGCATGCTTCGATAGGAATCGACGCCGATGGCGAACAAGATGGCGAGCGCGGCGGCGAAGCCGAGGGCGATCCGCACGTTCAGCGGGCGCGAACGGGCGGCGTCTGGCGGCATCGACCTCCTTCGGCGGCGTGGCGACGCTCCGCACGGCGGCAGGGGGTCGTGGTCCGGCGTCGGCCGGCGGCAGTATGCCACGATCGACACGTTTTTTGCCAAGAAACGTCACTGCCTGGGAACGAAACTCTGTGAACAGTTTGTATACGACGGGTGGCTTCGGGCAGACTGGGCGCGCATGAGGTTGCCTCGGCGAGCGCTCCCCGGCCTGGGCCTCGCCGCCGCCGTGGCGCTCGCGCGCGGACCGCTCCACGCCGCCACCCACGCCCTGCCGGTGTCGAACGACGACGCCATCCCCTTGCTCATCGCGCGCCACATCCTCCGGGGAGAGCTGGCCACGATCCTCTGGAACCAGCCCTACAACGGCACGCTCGACGCGTACCTCCTGGCGCCGGGCCTGCTCGTGACCTCGGCCCATACGGTCTTCCGTGTCTACGAGGCGGTCTGCGGCCTGTTGCTGATCGGCGTCGCCGCGGCGGCCGCCTTCCGCACCTCGGGGGAGACGGCCGGCTGGACCGCCGCCTTCCTCGCCGCCGTCGGCACGCCCTACATGGCGCTCATGGCGGCGACCGGCCCCACTCCGAACTTCCTCGTTCCTCTGCTGATGACCGTGCCGCTGCTGGTGGGCCTCGAGCGCCTCCATGGACGCCGCGTGCCGCCAGCATGGTTGGCCGCCGCCGGAGTGGTGAGCGGCCTGACGGTCTGGGACTCGGCCCTGGCCCTGCCGGTGCTGGCCGGCATTGCGGCCGGCGCCGTCCTCGCCGGCCTGCGGCCGCGCATCCCCGGCCTCGCCGTGTTCGCCGCGGGGTTCGTCGCCGGAGCGAGCCCGCTCCTCGTGGCTCGCGCCGTCGGCGCTTCCGGCGCGAGCCCCGTCACCGCGGTGCGGCCGCGCTGGCTCTGGGCCGACGGCCTCGGGGCCCTCGCGCGCGCGGCGCAGGGGCTGCTCGGCCTCCAGGTCCCGCTCGTCGTGGATGGGCCCGAGCGGGCCACGCTTCCGCTCGCCGCCGTCGTCGCCCTCGCCGCCGGTCTGGGTGTGCTGCTGGCGGCAGGCAGCCTCCCGCGCCGATCGTGGCCGCTCGCCGGGTGGGCGCTGGCCCTCGCCGGCGCGTTTGCCTTCAGCCGCCGCACCGGGCCCGACGAGATCCGCTACCTTTTCGGCCTCGTGGTCCCGGTCCTGGCCCTGGCCGGGGCCGGCTTCGCGCGCCTGTGGTCGCGTCACCGAGCCACGGCCGCGCTGGTCGCGCTCGTCGTCGTGCCGTGGTGCCTGGGCCACCGCCTCCTGCTGAAGGCGTGGCGCGATTCCGGTCACGCCTCGAAGGTGTGGCAGGTGCCGCCGCTCGAACCGGTGCTGTCGACGCTCGAGCGCGCGGGCATCCGCGGCGCCTACGCGAGCCTGCAGTTCGCCGGCCGGCTCGCGCTAGAGTCCGACGAGCGCGTCATCGCCAGCCAGGCCTGGAACGAGCGCATCCCAGGCGACCCCCTGCGCTTCCGGGACGAGGTGGACCTCGACCCCCGGGCGGCCTGGGTGCTGTCGTCCTACCTCTCGCGCGGCATGCCGCGCGCCGCCGGCTTCCGCGATCTGCTGCACGAGATGGGCGGGACGTGGAAGGAGGACGCGCCCGGGGACTTCGTCGTGTTCCGGCGCTTTGCTCCACCCTACGACGAGGCGCGGCCGGTGGCCGAGGAGGATATCTGGGTCGGCACGCTGGAGGGCACGCCCATATCGGCCGTCGTCCTGGACCGCGATCCGACGACCGTGTGGCGCTCGCCCCTGGGAATCGCGCGGGGCAGCGGGATCGCCGTCCGGCTGACCGAGCCCCGGCGGCTCTCGGCCGCCGTCTTCGGCGTCGACCTCAGCCGCTCGGCCCTGGCCGTTCCGTGGGTGTGCGAGGTCGACGGCACGGTCGTGGCCCGCGGCCCCGCCCGCCACGGGATGCAGTGGGTCGGCGGCGTTCCCCGGGCCGGGAAGCAGGCTCTCCTTGCGGTGCCGCTGGGCGACCGGAGCGCGAGCGAAGTGCGTCTCATCTTCCAGGAGTCCGGGCCGCCCTTGGCGGTCTGGGAGGTGTTCCTGTACGGACCGGACGAGCCGCCGGTGCCGGCCGCCGGCGCGGCGCTCGCCGAGCGGGCCCTGGAGAAGGCGCGGGCCGGCGACTGGCGCGGGGCGGTCGAGCTGTACGCCGAAGCCGTGCGCTCCGAGCCGCAGCGGGCGAGCTATCACGCCTGCCTCGTCCGCGCCCGCTGGCGCGCCGCCCACCGGCGGTGGCTCGACGTGGAGAGCCTGGACGACGGAGGCCCGGCCCTGGTCAGCCGTTAGGCGAATCAGCGCTCTTCGGAGCGGACCTCGCGGAGCCGGCGCGCAGGAGGCGTCCGAGGCGGATGGCCTCGGCGCACAGCTCGCGCCGCACGAGCGCGTCGCCGGAGGTGGCCGCGTAGCCCTCGTTGAAGACCAGGCGCCGGCTTGCCGGCGGCCGCCGGTGGCGCCGCCACGGCGAAAGCGGCGGCGGCGGACAGGACGAGGGTGAAGCCGGCGGCGGCCATTCGACGGGCATTTCGGAACATTTCCATTCTCCTCCATCGCGGGCGCCCCATGCGCCTGCCACCCTGTAGTCGAACGGACGCGGCATGAATCGACAGCCGCGCCGCCGCGCGGGCGGAGACCTCGTCCACGGGCTATCATTCCGGGCCCGGCCACCTGTCACTGACAAATGCCGAACGCCTTCCCCGAATGGCTCGAGCCGATGGCGGCGACGCTTACGCATGAGCGGTTCGCGGGACCGGAGTGGATCTTCGAGCGCAAGTTCGACGGCATTCGCCTGCTCGCGTTCAAGGATGCGTCGGGCGTGCGCCTCTTCTCGCGCAACCGGTTGCCGCAGGACTACCCTTCCGTCGCCCGGGCGATCGCGGATCTGCCGGTGCGCGACGTGATCCTCGACGGTGAAGTCACCGGCGTCTGGGGCAGGCCGGGCAAGGTCGCGTACCACGTATTCGACGTCCTGTGGCTCGACGGCCGCGACCTGAGGCCGCTGCCACTCGAGGCGCGTCGCGCCCGATTGCGCGACCTCCCGCTGCGTGAGCCCCTGCAGCGCGTGGCGTCGCTGGACGGCGAGCAGCCGTGGGAGCGCGCGTCCAGGGAGGGCTGGGAAGGTGTGGTGGCCAAGCGGCGCGACTCGGCCTACGAGCACCGCCGATCGCCGCACTGGTTGAAGATGAAGTGCGAGGCGACGCAGGAGCTAGTGGTCGGCGGCTTCACCGACCCGCAGGGCCGGCGCGTCGGCCTGGGCGCGTTTCTCGTCGGCTACTTCGAGCATGACGACCTCGTCTATGCCGGGAAGGTTGGCACGGGCTTCGACACCGGGCTGCTGCTGGACCTGCGGGCGCGGCTCGACGCCCTGGAAGTGTCGAAACCGCCGTTCACCAGGGCGGTCGGCCTGCCGCGCGTGCGGTGGCACTGGGTCCGCCCCGAGATCGTCGTGCAGGTGGCGTTCCTCGAATGGACGGTGCACGACAAGCTCCGTCATCCCCGGCTGCTGGGCATCCGCCACGACAAGTCGGCGCGCAAGGTCCTGCGAGAGACGTGATCACGCATCCCGACAAGGTGCTCTTTCCCGCCGATGGGATCACCAAGGGCGAGCTCGCCGCCTACTACGATGCGATCGCTCCGGTCATGCTGCCGCACCTGCGCGCGCGTCCGATCACGATGGAGCGGTACCCGTCGGGCATCGGCAAACGGGGATTCATGCACAAGGACGTGTCGAAGGGATTCCCCGAGTGGCTGGAGCGCGTCGAGGTCCCGAAGAAGGAGGGGACCGTGCGCCATGCACTCGTGCCCGATTCGCGATCCCTGGCGTGGCTGGCCAACCAGAACT
>Ga0066709_100006246_pt1 | contig 10020 bp, 7 predicted proteins | sample GraSoiAngelo_158_FD_79665 | JGI IMG/M metagenome (GOLD analysis project Ga0066709, IMG submission 79665) | Grasslands soil microbial communities from the Angelo Coastal Reserve, California, USA - 14_1009_16_30cm | ecosystem: Environmental > Terrestrial > Soil > Grasslands | place: USA... | reverse complement strand
GCTTGAAACCCAAACCGATCATGAAAGCTCCAGCGATTGCAACCGGTGCTCCAAAACCTGCCGCGCCTTCAATAAAAGCGCCAAAGCAAAATGCCACTAACAGAACCTGCAGGCGGCGGTCGGCAGTGATTCCAGCGACCGACTCCTTCATGATTTCGAACTGGCCGGTTTCGACGGAAATGTCGTAAAGAAAAACTGCGGCCAGCACGATCCAGGCGATCTTCAGCAAGCCGAAGGCGACGCCGTATCCAAAACTCATTGCCGCCAATATCAGGGGCATTTTGAAAAATACGACCGCCACGATTGCCGCCGTCGAAGCGCCGGCAATGGCGCACCAGTGTGGCTTCACCTTCAGGCCGGCGAGTAGTCCGAACAAAACGAAAATGGGGAGTGTGGCAACTAGGGTAGAGAGCCACCAATGGCCGAGAGGGTCGTAGACCTGAGTCCAGTGCATGCGCTAATCCCAACTCGACGGAACATTTACATAGGAGCGATCCAATGCGGCAATCGATGAACAGCCGAGCAGCTTGAGAGTACGCTCCAAGTCGGTGCGCAAAATCTCAAGTGCGCGGGCGACTCCTGCCTGGCCAGCGGCGGCGAGACCGTATGCATACGCGCGTCCGCAGAGAACAGCGCGGGCTCCGAGGCAAAGAGCCTTGGCGATGTCGGTGCCGCGACGGATTCCTCCATCCATCAAAACTTCCGCTTGACCATTCACCGCGCTCACCACTTCTGGCAGCACTCGCAAAGAAGCGGGAACACCGTCGAGCTGGCGGCCGCCGTGATTCGAGACCACCACGGCGGCAGCTCCAGCATCAACCGCGCGTCGAGCGTCCTCACCGGTGAGCACACCTTTGATGACGATTGACCCGGGCCACAGATTACGGATCCACTGCAAATCTTCCCAAGTCACCGCTCCGCGGGCTAGATACGCATTGACGTCCAGAAGCGGCATCGGTCCTTCACCTGGGATGACAACATTGGGCAACCGGGGTAGACCGCCATCCAGCAAAAAACTAGCCAGCCAAGCGGGACGTACGAGCACTTGGGGAAGAAATGGAATCTTGGCGAAAAGATTGTTGCCCATCAATTCTTTCACGCCATTACGCAAGTCCCGTTCACGCATTCCAGCGACCGCCGTATCAATCGTCACAACCAAGGCGGAAAATCCCGCACGCCGCGCGCGTTCGATTGCGGCCTCACAGGCTTCGCGGCCCCCGAGCAAGTAAAGTTGATAGCAGACCGGTCCCGATGAAGCGGCCTTTACGTCTTCCAGCCGGTGGCCAGAGATGGTGGAGAGAATATAAGCAGTGCCTGCGGCTCCGGCTGCACGTGCTGCGCCTGCTTCTCCATCGGGATGCATGAGGCGGCTGTAGCCCACTGGAGCCAGCAAGGCGGGAAAAGAAATGTCAAAGCCCACAACCCATGTGCGCAAATCGCAATCAGGCACAGCAACCGCATGACGTGGCCGGAAGGTTACATCCTCAAATGCGCGGCAGTTTTCGCGAAGTGTGACTTCAGCTTCCGCGCCACCGTCCAGGTAATCGAAAACTGCTCTTGGCAGTCTGCGTCGAGCCAGCGGCCGGAGGTCCTCGATGTTAATCACGCGAGGAGAAGCGACTGCTCGTGAAGTCTTTATCATTGGTACGTTCCAGAAATCAGGGCCTGGTCTGGCTGTACTCCGGGCCGCGCCAACATTGAGTTTCGAATGAACTACAAAGAACGGCGATTATACTTGGGCTGCCGCGCATTTGCCGATTTCAGATTGGCCGCACTAGTCCTTGTCTGGTGGCCTCAGTGTTACGGACGAGGAGCAATACCAGCACCATTCCTACGAGCGGAATTAATCCCGCTACAATAACAATGGGATCAAAGGCGTGCGTAACCATGGCTTGACGCGCGTCCGAATAATGACCGATCAGTTTGAATGCGATGATGGTGCCAATACCCGCTCCTGTTCCGCTGAATCCGCTTACGGTCGCCACCGACTGGCTGGGATAAAGATCGGAAGGAAGCACGTTGGCAATCGTACTGAACGAGGCATAACAAAAAGTAGCCAGGCCAAAAAGGACCGTGATCGCGTACAGATTCGTCGTAAAAATAGTGGGTATGAGCAGCGTTACTCCAATGCCGCCGAAGACCACGACTGCCTTTCTAGCAGCGCCGAGCGACCAACCCCGCTTAATGAGATATCCGGAAATTCCTCCGCCAAAGAAATTGCCAAGATCGGCAGCAATAAACGGAACCCATACCGCGAGCAGCCCACTGCGCAGCTCGATGCCTTTGGCAACCAAGTAAATGGGAAACCAATCGGTGACAAAAAACCACACAGGATCGGTAAATGTCTTTGCAATAATCGTCCCCCAGGTTTGCGGCAGTTTGAGCAGATCCTGCCAGCGGGTTCTGACGTTTCCTGGCTGTTCGTATCCTTCTTTATCCGCGGCCAGCATGCGGCGTTCAGCTTCAGAGATGCGCGGATGTTGCTCTGGGGGATAGTAGAAGCGTCGCCAAACCACTAGCCATAGGAAGCCGAGTAATCCTGGGACGATGAACGCTGGACGCCATCCCCAGCGAAAATAAATCCACAAAACGATGAACGGTGAGATCGCTCCGCCAACCGATGATCCGCTATCGAAAAGGGCAGTCGCCAAGCCGCGCTCATGTTTCGGGAACCACTCAGAGACCGCTTTGGTCGCAGCAGGCCAATTCGCGGACTCACCTGCACCCAAGAGGAAGCGGAAAAATGCAAAACTGCCGAGTCCGCGAGCCAGAGGCGTAAGCATCGAAACCAATGAATAAAAAGTCACGCTGATGGACAGCCCGCGCCGGGTTCCCACACGATCCATGAATCTCCCGAACACAGTTTGTCCGACGGAATATGCGACGCGAAATGCGATTACGAGGTTGGCGTAATCAGTGTTCGACCAGTGATACTCCAGCTTCAAAAAGGGGGCGAGGAGAGAGAGGGTTTGTCGATCGATGTAGTTGATTACTGTTGACGCAAATAGCAGTCCACCAATCCACCAGCGCAAGGACGGCACAGAACGTTTGCGGGGATTCGCAACCACCTCGACTTCCCGACGATCGCTGAATTTCATTTGAACGTTTGTCGAATTCCGGCTAGTGAATATACGCTCCGTCCGGCAGGAGGTATTGGATGGGCCACACTTCGCGTTCTTGCTCGACGATCTCAGACCAATTCAGAATCTGAGCAGCCGGTTGAGCAAGCAGTTTGATGTCCGGGAGTGTTTCTGCAATAGTACGCGCCAGCGTATAGGCATCGTCGTCGGCCGTCACAGTAAGCTGTTTCGTGTTGAACTTCGCGCGCGAAAAACCGGCTGCGATTTCCGCGTCTTCAATCATCTGCAAAAAATACGGTCTGCCGGTCAGCAATGAGTTATAAACGTAATCAGCCAGGACACCAGAGATAGGATTCACATAAGCCTGATCGAAGTCCAGTTGACCCAGTAGAGGATCATCCTCGGAAATTGCTTTGTAGGGCATGCGGGTCTCCCCCAGGCCGCGAAAATCGAAAGAAACGATGTCGTAGTCTGCGTCGATGTACTTCACTATCCGGTTCCAATTCTCGGGGCCAGCTTTGCCTTGGCTACTGAACCACAGCAGCACACGTGGATTTTTATTAGCCGGATGGTGAATATGTAGTAAGGGCATTTCCAGATTGTGACTGTGATGCAATAGATATCGATCGATCACGAAATCACCAGACTTAGAACTGCCAACCAATTCCCATTCGATCTGGCCCCGCACTGGAGCCATTCCACTGTATTTGCCGACAGTCCAAGTCTTGATTCCGGCGTACTGATTGCCGTAATAGATTTGTGCCAGAGTGATTGGTGGCGGGTTCTGCTTATGCTCGACGTAATACTCTTTGATTACATCCATTAGCGATCTGGCATCGCTATGATCGAGCATTACCTGGCCAGTGCGAGTGCATTGCAAAACTTTCTCATCGAGTTCCTTAATCGGTGGGAGCCCACGTTTCGGCGGTAATTGATTGAAGTGATCTAAGAAATTGAGCGCCGCCTCCTGATTCTCCAACGAATATTCGTGTTGGTTATAACTTTCGGTCATCGCGACGCGATCTGAGTGATCGAATTGGGTGTAAAGACTTTCCACTTCGCGAAAGGTTTGGCGGGTGCCTTCAATAGGAAAGAAATCAAGTACGGCAGCGGCAACGAAGACTGGACGCGGATACATCATCAACAGCAATCCCGGATGATCCACGCCGTTTGAAATCATGCCGTAGAGATCCTGTTCGGGATCGCTGTCAGGATCGGCGAAGATCCGGTTATAGACTCGCATGGGCAACGCCGTGATGTAGCACGAGGGCGCGGCAACTTTAATCCGTTCATCCAGGGCTGCGATATGCGCGGCCTGAAAGCCACCGCCACTTGTGCCAGTGATATTGATGCGCTGCGGATCAACATCCGGACGAGTGAGCAAGTAATCGAGGGCGCGTATGCCGTCCCAAATTTCCCAACGCGCCAAGTTGGCTCCCGCCAGGTATGCCAGGTTGCCCAATACGGCGTGTTCCGCACAAATCAGGTTGTAGCGGCTCTTTCCAGATTGTGCATCCCAAAATTGGCTACGTTCTCCCTGTCCGACAGTGTCCCAGGAGAGAACCACATAACCGCGTTGGACCAGCCTTTGACAGAGGGCTTGATAGTGAACCTTGCCATTCGGTGCGTGGCCACTCGGAACCAGCACAGCAGGATAGGAATTTTGCTTATCATCGGGAACGTAAACCAAAGCCGCGACATAAACACCCGGGAGACTTTGGAACAACAATTTTTCGATGTGAAAGCCGTCCATCTCAATTCGTCCGGTAACGCGCGGATTTAATGGCGTTTTCTGTGTGGGTAATCCGCCAATCATGTCCAATAGCTTGTGGCGCAATTCGCGCTGCAGACGAAACAAGTCGCGCTCGTCGCGTATGTCCTCGAATTCTTTTCGGCGAATGTCATCCTGGTCCCACGCTAATTTCGCTTGATACTCAAGGTAAGGTGTTATGCGTGGTCCTGGAGCGGGCGAGTTTGGGAACACCCTGAAAGCTTCAGGCGCCGGAGGCGAAGTGGCAGGAAAAGAAGCGGCGGCTAAGACCGCAACTAGAGAAAGAGTGAGAAGAGTTTTTCTCATTGGTCTAAACTCGCGCAATTCTAAGACGCAGGTTCCCAAGCCGTTGCACATCCACTCGCACGATGCCTTTATCGTTAGCTCGAACTCGAAGCATGCTTACCGGTATGCCGGGCTGAACAGCCGAAGGAGATGACGAAATGTTCAAGCCAGCGAAATTGAGTTCATAAACCGAATCTGGTTGAAGACCGGTAATCAGCAACGAATCGCACCCTAAGTCGGGTAAGGAAATTTCACCTGTGGTTATCTCGGAAGCGGCGGTGCTGAACAGTACCGCCGGACCGCTCTCGAATGCTGCACCCGCAAAGTTGGCGCCATCCAGAAGCCTCACGCGTTTATGGCCCGTCGCTCCTTGGTTACCAATCTCCAGAACATGCAGGAAGAAATCCTCCTCAGCAGGCTGGGAAGGAGAAACCTCCACCCGCCATGCGCCGGGCACAACATTTTTGCGGTTCGAGCTGAGAATTTCCGAGAAATCATCGCCCCAAAAGGTTTTCCACATGTGGCGCAGCCGCGGATCGTCCGGCAAAGGCCCGCCTTGCGGCGGTTCCAGTGGCCAATTTTCTCCGCTTCCCCACTGGCCACCGTGTTCGTCGCCGGGAGCGTAGAACTCATTGCCGGGGCCTCCGCGTCGCGTGATAGTGGAATCGTGGGGCAAAAGCGAGTGCACAGATAATTCTCCGGAGCCGTCGTTGAAACGGAACATTCGCGCGTTCGCGTTGTTATCGACACTCGGCTGATTCACGCCATGAAGAAGCCACGCTTTCCGGAAGGCGGCCTTCTGGCTCGCCACCCGATCGAAAACAAAGAGGACATCCGGACCAGGCACGTAAACAATTTCACGCGTGAAGCGGCGCAGTTTTTGCGGTGAGTACGCATTGCTGGCGTCCCCCATCGCGTAATGGTATTGGCCGGGCACATAGTCAATTGCGCGCATGGAACCAAGGTTCCAGAGATCGCGTGTGCGATTCCAATCCTCGCGGCTGCGGACAGTATTCCAAAAACGAGCGGAGTCCATGCGCTGGCCTCCGTCATTTGCGGCGGGCAGGACATTTTCAGACCAAAAGAACTTTTCGGAAGGGTCAAAGACCAGGACGGAATTGTGTGCCACCGTGCGCCGGTAGTAATTCAAGTAATGCGGACTCTCGGTATCCGTATAATCGGCGCCGCTATCGATGGCTAAATACCCGTTGTGATAAATCGTAAATTGATTTTGATCGAGATGCTGATGTTTGGAGAAATACGGTCCTCAATCGAATTCAATCCAGGTTGAATCCGGTTTCCAGCCGTTTCGAATCACCAGATGTCCAACGCCCGGGAAGTAGCGCTGCCGGGGCAGCTCACTTTCACTGGCGAGAGCAGGATCTCGCGGCGCAACCTCGGGGTCGTCCCATAGGAATTCCAGAACCGGCAACACCCACTCCTTGCCGAAAAAACCGCTCTGGCGGAGAAGCCACGCGCTGTAAGGATCCTTGAAGCGATTGACGGCATAGCCCAGCAAAGCGGTGTCTCGAGTATCCAGAATCGGATATTCATTATCGCCTTCCCGCGAGGGTGTGCCGTCGGGAAACAGTTTGTAGAGATATGTGTCACCAATATTCCGAAACAGTGGGAAGTGATGTGCAGGATCGACGCCCTTAGCAGTCCGCTGAAGTTCGGATAGTAAGGTAAGCGATGCCCAGGTTATTCGCATGTAATCCAGCGATTCGTGGTAACTGCCCTGGGGGGAGACGAGATTCGTGATTTCAAGAATATTTGCGAATGCCTTTTCGGTTTTGGCACGCAGAGGCTGGCAGCGCTCATCAAAATCGCCATAGCCCTCGACCGCGGCCAACGAGAATGCCGCCAGCGCGAGGTAGCGCAGGTCATAATTGTGATACGTCACTTGGCTCGGATCGGCGAAGGCAGGAGTGGCCAGAAGCGCCGTCGCGCCATCCACCAAGTCGTGCGCAATTCGATCTCGTAAAGCACGATCGAAAGCGGAGTAGTCGAACAGCCAATCGAATGCCAGCGACCAGCGAACGTAATCAAGCCAGGTTCGAGAGGCTTTGCCTGAAGCGGGCAGGCGTTTGGAGCGCATTTCCGCGACGGCGCGATCGGCAAAACTGTTCTGTCCGGTCAGTCGCCATGACAGTGCCCATCCCAGCACGTCATTGGAAGGACGCAGGCCCGCGGCATAGCGTGTTTTCAGCAAATCTAATCCGGTGAACGGATCCTCCTCGGCGATCAGCAGGCGCGGTCTGCGATGGGCGGGTTGGGCGTGCGTCCATAGCGGCGCGGTCAACGCCGAGGCTGCCAAGCCGGCCACAAATTCTCGCCTTCTCATAGTTCTTGTTTTTCCTTCATCCGGCTTCGGCCAATTACGTTATTTGGTTTGTTTGATTGCTGATCTATCAGTTTCAGAATGCCAAAGCGTTCGGGAACGTGAAAGGTGTCGCTCATAGTCGGCTGCCAGACAATCAATTTATGATCCGGGCCCTGACTGCGAAACAGGTTGACACGGAACGTAATACCATCCGCTGGCGGCCGCTGATCAATTGACGAAAGAGGTATGCGCATGGCCGCGTACCAGATGTGAGCACGCTCATCGATACGCGCAGCAACCTGAAATCCAGAGTTCCATTTCCAGCCCTCTTCATGGTGCGGCTTGGATAAATCGATATCGAGATCGATCCACTCGCCTCGCGGCGAGACTTCGAATTCTTTGTAATGTCGAATGTTTTGGAAGTCTGAGCCGATGAAAACTTCGGCAACATCCCAATCCCACAATTGAAAAGTTTCAGTCTTGGTGTGAGGGGAGGGCTTCAAATGCAACTTTTCGTAAGGGCAAATAAATAAGAAATAAAGATTGTTTTTGGTCCAGCGGGAACGAATTTCGGTGCGGTAGCCCGCAACCGGTCTTCCATAAGTATCCTTTTCAGCATAGACAGGACGGCTGTCCCGCCAGAATGATGAACCAGGGTTTGTGGTCAGAGGAACATCTTTATTCGCTTTCGTGCTTTCCATTGGCTGATTGTCGACGGCGCCAGCGACGGCGCTGAGCAGCATGAGAGTAAGGCAAATCTTAGCGAAGCCAATCATCGAGATGCTCCCGTACGAAAGCGTCGTCTTGCAGATGAGGATACATTTTGCAGACCCGATCGATTTCCTCACTCTGCCCGGGTGAAAGATCCTCATGCGGATCGAGACACCAGCGGCCCTGAAGAAGTCCCTGACGATGCAGGACCTCATTGATTCCTGCGATGCAGCCGCGAAATTCATGAGCTGGATCAAAGAGCGCAGCATTAGCGTCGGTGATCTGCTCGGCCAGCGTCAAGAGATCGCTAGACACTTTAACACTGGCTTCTTTTACTGCTGCCAGTTGGGAGACGGCGCATTTCGTCCACACCGCCCAATGTCCAAGCAGGCCTCCAACGATGCGTGTTCGCCGGCCATCGAAATCATATTCGGTGAGTAAATCAAGCAAGATGTGGTCATCGTTGCCGGTATAGAGCGCGATTCCGGCGGCCCGCACAGAGTCGGACACAGCTCGTACCACGTCGATGGTCTGATAACGATTGAAGGGCGCGATTTTGATTGCGACAACATTTTCAATTTCGGCAAACTGGTGCCAAAATCCATAAGGTAGAATGTGATTGTTGATGTTGGGCTGTAAGTAGAACCCCATCACTGCGATGATCGCGGCTATACGTCTCGCATGATCGAGAAGCGCGGGAATGGGTTCCTCTCGCAGGTCGGCGAGACTTAGCAGCGCGACCTCATAACCAAGAGACTTCGCGATTTCCGCCTCCGACATTGCCTGGCGGGTTTTCCCGCAAACGCCGGCAATTTTTACCACCTCGCGTTTACCCATTTCCTCCATCGCCAGCTCAAGCACCGGTTTGAACAATCCGATCTTTGGATCACGGATGGCAAACTGCGTAGTGTGCACACCCACGGCGATTCCGCCCGCGCCCGCCGCCAGGTAGTAGCGCGTCAGGGCGCGCTGGTGCTTTTCGTCCAATTTGCGCGCGCGATTAAGGGCCAACGGATGTGCCGGTATCACCAGGCCGCGCCGAAGCCGAGCTTGCGCTGTCATCAGAATTTCCCGTCTCGGGTTTGAAAGTGAGTTGGCTTATTCAGCATTGCGCCGCCACCTCTGATCCAGTTCGCAATCCAGTCCATCATCTCGCATGGAGTGACCGTGGGAGATCCCAGAAGCTGGTGTGCCTTCGTGGCATTGCTGAGCAGGGCCGTCGGCATCTGTTCAGAAGTGAAATGGGGTTCGATTGCGAAGCGGCGCCCAAATTCCTGGGCGATGGACCGCACGGAAAGTGTTTCAGGGCCGGTGATGTTCAGAATTAATGGTGGCGATTGGCAGTGAGCAAATGATCGTAAACACATCGAGTTCGCGTCACCTTGCCAGATCACATTTACTGCGGCCATGCCGAGATCAACGGGCTGCCGATGAAAGACGGCGGCCGCTATATCGACAAGCACTCCGTAACGCAAGTCGATCGCATAATTCAGGCGCAGGATCACCACAGGAGTGCCCCACTTCGCCGATCCGTATTCGAACATGCGCTCCCGGCCTAGAGCCGACTGCGCATATTCGCCCTGAGGATTCACCGGGGTAGACTCGCGCGCTCCTCCTTCTTCCACGGGCTGCAGTGGATAGACGTTCCCCGTGGAGAACGCCACGATTCGCGAATCGCGATATCGCTCGGCGACCAAGCCGGGCAAGTACGTGTTCATTGCCCAGGTCAAATATTCAGATCCGGACGTGCCAAACTTTCGCGCCGCCATGAAAATGACATTCGGAACATCAGGCAAACCGGACAATTTCCCCGGCTCCAGCAAATCGCAAGCTATGGTCTCAATTGCCTC
>Ga0066709_100006245_pt1 | contig 10021 bp, 9 predicted proteins | sample GraSoiAngelo_158_FD_79665 | JGI IMG/M metagenome (GOLD analysis project Ga0066709, IMG submission 79665) | Grasslands soil microbial communities from the Angelo Coastal Reserve, California, USA - 14_1009_16_30cm | ecosystem: Environmental > Terrestrial > Soil > Grasslands | place: USA... | reverse complement strand
CACATGCCCGCCTTTCAAGACGACTTCCCGGCCACGCCGCTCGTGAAGCTCGAGCAGAACTACCGCTCCGCCCAGGTGATCCTCGAAGCCGCGAACGGCGTGATCGCCGAAAACGCCGCGCGCCTCGGCAAGACGCTGTTCACCGCCACGCCGGGCGGCGATCGCGTGTCCCTGCTCACCGCCGCGGACGAGCGGGACGAAGCCGAATGGCTCGCGGGGGAGTTCACGCGCGTCGCTGCGGAGGGCGACGTTCCCTACGAGGGGATGGCGATTCTGTATCGGACCAACGCCCAGTCGCGACCCCTCGAGGAGGCATTCCGCTTCCGCGGCATCCCGTACCGGTTGATCGGCGCGGTGAGCTTCTACGAGCGGCGCGAAGCGAAGGACCTGCTCGCCTACCTGCGGCTCATTGCGAACCCGGCGGACGACGAGGCGTTCCTGCGCGTCGTCAACGTCCCCCGCCGCGGGATCGGCGATGCCTCACTCGCTCTGCTGGTGCAGGCGGCCGCCGGGTGGCGGAAGCCGCTGCTCGAGGTCGCGCGCGGGGCGAGCCGCCTCGCCGAGCTGCGCCCCAACATCAAGGAGGCACTCGCGGGTGTGGCGGGGCTGATGGACCGGCTGCGGGACGCGGTCGGCCAGGGCGACCCTGCCACGGTGTTGGAGGCGGTCCTCGCCGCCACCGGGTACGAGCAGTACCTCGCCGAGGAAGGCGCCGAGGGGATCGAGCGCGTCGAGAACGTACACGAGCTGATCGCCGGGGCCGCCGCGTGGGCCGAGACCGCCGGGGGCGATGCCGATGCAGAGGAGGGGAATGGGGACGGCGGACGGGGGACGGGTCCCACGATGCTCGAGCGCTACCTGACGCAGGCGGCGCTCGTGACGCCGGTCGACGAGGCGAAGAACGTCGCGGGCGTGACGCTGCTGACGGCGCACATGGCCAAGGGGCTGGAGTGGCCGGTGGTGGCGTTGGCCGGGCTCGAGGACGGATTGTTCCCGCTCGCCCGGGCGGCGGGGGAGCCGGGCGGCGTCGAGGAGGAGCGGCGGTTGTGCTACGTGGGCCTCACGCGCGCACGCGAAAAGTTGTATCTCTCATGGGCGCGCACCCGGTACCGCAACGGCCGGCTGGAGCTGGAGCAGCCGTCGCGGTTCCTCGAGGCGCTGCCGCCGGATGTCGTGGACGAGCGGAGCACCACGCCCTCGTGGGAGCGCCTGCCCCGCGAGCCGCGCGCCCGCCGGGCGGCGCTTACCGCCTTGCCCGAGTCCTGGCGGCCGGACGACGTGTCGCAGGATGCCCCGCGCTACGCGAAGGGGGAGCGGGTCCGCCACCGCAAGTTCGGCAGCGGCGTCGTGCGGGCCACCGCGGGGCAGGGGCGCGACTTGAAGGTGACGGTCGAGTTCGACGATCGGGACATCGGCACCAAGCAGCTGCTCGTGGCGTACGCGGGCCTCGAGCGCGATTGGGGGGGAGAGAGCGCATGAGTGTCTCGCGGGACGACGTGTTGCGCATCGCGCGGCTGGCGGAGCTCGACGTCGACGAAGAGGGCCTCCCGGTGCTCGCCGAGCAAATGTCGCGCATCCTCGATTACGTCGCGCAGCTCAGCACCGTGCCGGCGAGCGAGAGCGTGAAGCCCTACGTGCCGGGCCCCGACGCGATCCGCTTCCGGCCCGATGAGGTGAAGCCCTGGCCCCTCGCCGCAGGGCCCGACGACCTGGCGCCGGCGTTCAAGGGCGGGTTCTTCCTCGTGCCCAAGCTGGAGCAATTCGACGAGCCGGAGGCGTCGTGAGCGACGCCAAGGCGGTGGCCGACCGCCTGGGGAAGGTCAAGCGGCTGAACGCCCTGCTGACGCCCGCCACCGAGCTGCGCAAGTCCCTCGTCGCCCAGGCCGCCGCCGCGCGCGCCACCGGCGTGCTGTACGGCATGCCGGTGGCTCTGAAGGACAACATCTGCACGCTCGAGTTCACGACGACGTGCGGGTCGAAGATCCTCGAGGGCTACCGCTCCCCGTTTGAGGCCACCGTGGTCACGAAGCTCAAGGCGGCGGGCGCGCTCATCGCGGGGAAGACGAACTGCGACGAGTTCGCGATGGGCTCGTCCACCGAGCATTCGGCCTACGGGCGCGTGATGCACCCGCTCGACAAGGCGCGCGTCCCCGGCGGCTCGTCGGGAGGCTCGGCGGCGCTGGTGGCCGCGGGGGCGGTGCCCGCGGCGCTGGGCTCGGACACGGGCGGGTCCGTGCGCCAGCCGGCGTCATTCTGCGGCGTGGTGGGCATCAAGCCCACCTACGGCCGCGTCAGCCGCTACGGCCTCGTCGCCTTCGGCTCCTCGCTCGATCAGATCGGCGTCTTTGGGCGCAGCGTGCACGACGCCGCCCGCGTCCTGTCGGTCATCAGCGGGCGCGACCCGCGGGACGCCACCTGCGAAGATCGCGACCCGCTGCGGCTCCCCACCGTGCCGGAGTCGCTGCAGGGGTTCGTGATCGGGCTGCCGCGGGAGTATTTCCCGTCCGATCTCGATCCGGCGGTGCGCCGCGCCTGCGACCGGGCGGTGCGGCTGATGAAGGAGCAGGGGGCGGCGGTGCGCGAGGTGTCGCTGCCGCACACCTCTTACGCCGTCCCCACCTACTACGTGCTGGCGCCCGCCGAAGCCTCGTCGAACCTGGCGCGGTACGACGGCGTCCGGTACGGCCCCCGTTTCGACGGCGCCCCCGTGGACATCCGGGCGCTGTACCGGGCGACGCGCGGGGCGGGCTTCGGCCCCGAGGTGCGGCGTCGCATTCTCGTCGGCACGTACGTCCTGTCGGCCGGGTACTACGACGCCTACTACCGCCGGGCGCAGCAGACGCGCGCGCTCATCGTCCAGGATTTCCGTAACGCCTTCGACCGCGGGGTTGATCTCCTCTTCACACCCACCACGCCTTCTCCCGCCTTCAAGGCCGGAGAAAAGCTCGCCGATCCGGTTTCCATGTACCTCTCGGACATCTTCACGGTGACCGCGAACCTCGCGGGCTTGCCGGCGCTGTCGCTGCCCATCGGCCGCGTGAAGGGTCTCCCGATCGGCGGACAGTTGATCGGCCAGGCGTTTCTCGAGGATGAGCTGCTCGAGGCCGCCTACGCCCTCGAGCGCGTGGTGCCCGCCACCGAGGAGCCGTGATGGGGGGAGGCCCGGTGGGCTGGGAGACGGTGATCGGCCTCGAGACGCACGTGCAGTTGCGGACGGCGTCGAAGATGTTCTGCGGCTGCTCGGCGGCGTTCGGCGCGGCGCCCAACACGCACGTCTGCCCGGTGTGCCTCGGCCTCCCCGGCGCGCTCCCCGTGCCGAACGGCGGGGCTTTGAAGCTCGCCGTCCGGGCCGCCTTGGCGCTGGGATGCACCGTGCACGCCAAGAGCGTGTTCGCGCGCAAGAACTACTTCTATCCCGACCTGCCCAAGGGCTACCAGATCTCGCAGTACGAGCAGCCCCTCGCCACGAACGGGTCGCTTTCGTTCCTCTCCCCCGAGCGCGGCCTCGTCACGGCGACCATCGTGCGTCTCCACGTGGAGGAGGATGCCGGCAAGTCGCTCCACGACCGGTTCCCCAAGGCGACGGCGGTGGACCTGAACCGCGCCGGCGTGCCGCTCATCGAGATCGTGACCGGCCCCGACTTTCGCTCGCCGCAGGAGGCGCGCGCCTACCTGCAGACGCTCAAGCAGGTGCTCGAGTACATCGGCATCTCCGACTGCGACATGGAGAAGGGCAGCCTGCGGGTGGACGCCAACGTCTCCGTGCGCCGCCCCGGGGACGGCGCGCTCGGCACCAAGACCGAGGTGAAGAACATCAACTCGTTCGCCTACGTCGAGAAAGCGCTGGGCGTCGAGCGCGACCGCCAAGTCGCCCTGCTCGAGGGGGGGAGCGCCGTCGCGCAGCAGACGATGCTGTACGATTCGAAGGACAACGCCGTCCGCGCGCAGCGGTCCAAGGAAGAGAGCCACGACTACCGCTACTTCCCGGAGCCCGACCTGCCGCCGCTCGTGCTCACCGACGAGTTCGTGGCGGAGCAGCAGGCGCTGCTGCCCGAGCTGCCGGCCGCGAAGCGTGAGCGGTTCGTGGCGCAGTACGCGTTGAGCCGCGAGCACGCCGCGGTACTCACGGCGAGCCGGGCGGTGGCGGACTACTACGAGAGCGTGGTGCACGCCGGCGCCGAGCCGCGGGCGGCGGCCAACTGGGTGATGACCGAGGTCTTGGCGGACGCCAACGACCACCAGGAGCAGCTGCGCGTGTCGCCCGCCGCGCTGTCCCAGCTCATTGCGCTGGTGAAAGGTGGCACGCTGAGCAACCAGGCGGCGAAGCGCGTCTTCGTGGAGGTCGCCGGCGGCCGCGGCGGCGACCCGCGCACCGTCGCCGAAGCGCTCGGCGTCATCCAGGTTGCCGACAGCAGCGTCATGGCGGGATGGGTGACGGAGGTGCTGGGGGCGCACGCCACCGAGGTCACGCGCTACAAGAAAGGCGAGACCAAGCTCATGGCGTTCTTCGTGGGGCAGGTGATGCGGAAGTCGAACGGCAAGGCCGATCCGAAGCTGGCGCAGCGGGTGCTGGAGGAAAAACTGTCCTAGCGGTGATCCCGCCACGGCCGCTGCGCGGTGGACTCGTACCAATAGTCCAGCGACGGCTGCGGCAGCCCAAAATGCTGCTCTGCCGTTTCTTCCATCCGCTCCGGCTCGTGCCGCGCGCCTTCGTGTAGCGCCTGCCGCCGCATCCGCTTGGCGAGGCCGAGCGCCTGTTCCCCCGCCGGATCGAGCCGCCGCGCGGCGGCGTCCTTCTCGCCCAACATCTCCATCACGTACTCGAACGCCACCGCCATGTGTCGCTCGACGTCCGAGTCGGGCAGGTCCCAGCGGCTGTTTTCCGCGATCACCTGAAACGCCCACTGCCAGCTCTGGCTCTCCGTGAGGCGCACCATCCCACGGAACAGGCGGCGGCTGGTGCGTACGCTGAACAGCGTGGGAGACAGAATTCCGTCGAGATGCGCGTCGCTGTCTTCGTGATCCTTGAGGATCACATCCTTGGCCTCCTTCGCGTAGGCATCGCCCAGATGCGTCTCGAAGCGGCTCTCCCAGTAGGAGTGGCCCAGCGCCGCGGTGGTAGAGGTGAGTACCAGCTGGCGGGGCACGAAGAAGTTGTGAGCCACCGTGTCGGCGGCGAGATGGGAGAGATAGCCGAGCCCGAAGGCGCGCAGTGGATCGGTCGGCGCGAGGTCGAGAATCTCCTGGCCGACGTGCCAGGCGTGGCAGTGCCGCCCGACCGGCGCGTACTTCTTAGCGATCGAGGTGTCGGCCGCGATGTTGCCGTACAAGAAATCGTAGGGAAACGCGCGCACCAGGTCGGCGACGAGCGGGGGCAACTGGTGCAGGTTCGCGAGCACCGACTCGCCCAAAAAGATATGCGTCCCCGGCGTCCAGGCATGCGCGACGCCCGGCAGCAGCACGAGCGCAAGGGCGGCGAACAGGAGCGCCATCCCGAGGCGCCTCACTTTTTCCGCTTGCCTTTCAGAACCTTCCGGCCCCACTGCCACAAAGAAAGGCCCCGGCGCACGTTCCGCAGCGTGACCGCCGCGTCGATCGCCGTCTCCTCCACCTCCTCCTGCACGACCTCGACCAGGGCGTCGAGATCCGAGAGCCGCGCCTCGGCGGCGTCGGCCGCCCGCACGATGCGCAGCCGGATGTCGCGCGAGGTGCCGGCCAGCGCGTCCGCCTCGCCCTTGATCGTCGCGATGAGCTGGCGCACGTCCGTGATCGCCGGGCCGGCGAGCTGCTCCAGCAGGCGAACCATCGTACGGACGCCCAGCGCCGACGCGATCGACGCCGCCGCGACCACGAGGGCCGCGAGGGCGATGACCGCCAGGCTCAACGCGGAGACGACGCCCACCCAGGAAGGAAGCATTACGAAGTAACCTCGAACGGCGCCGACCGCGCCGCCAGAGCCGTCAGGGGCCCGGCGATCGCCCGCGCCAGCGCCACGCCCAGCAGGACCGTCGTCAGAACGGGTCCCGCTCCGGGGCCACCATAGAGAAGATAGAAGGTGCCTCCCAGCGCGACCGCCACGCCCCCTTGCGCGACGGTTGCCAGCCCCCTCGGCCAGCGCGCCGCCACGCGCACCAGGCCAAGCACCACCACCGCGGGCAGTACCCAGACGGTGGGAAGGTCCAACAGGGCGCCGGCCACGATCCCGAACACGGCGTAAATCGGCTGCCCCCAGGCCGCGAGCAGGGCCTGCACGCGGCGCCGCGCGGTGGAGAGGTTGACGATCAGCGCGGCGGCGAGCGCGCAGACGACGAATGGTGACAGGTCGGCGGCGTAGCCGACGCCCGCACCGAGCAGCATCACCCCCAGCAGGTCCAGGCCCTGAAGATCGGTGCGCAGGCGTGACAGCCAGAGGAACAGCATCCCGACGCCGCCGCTCGCCGCGACGGCCACGGCGCTCCACTCGAGCGCGGCGAGCGGCAGGGAGGCGACGAGCTGACGGGGGTGATACACGGCGAGGGTGAACGCGAACGCGAGGGCACCCAGGGCGGTGTCGAGCGTGGCGGCGCGCTCGAAGGCTTTGACCAGGGCGCGGCGGACGCCGGCGGCGCGGGCGACGAGGGCGACGGCGCCGGGACCGGACACGGTGGCTGCGGCGGCCAGGATGAGAAGGGCGGGGCGCGTGGGGCGCCACGCAGCGGCGAGCGCCGGCAGCGCGCGGGCGAGGAGCCAGGCGGCGAGCGCCGTCGCCCCGAACACCACCGCCGCTTGCAGCGCGGCGAGCGCCCAGACGCGACGCGGTATGCGGCGCACGACGCGCCACTCGAGCCGCGCGCCGAAGGCTGCGCCGATCCAGCCGATGCCCAGGGCGATGACGGGAGCGAGGTCGCGCAGCGTCGGCCGGTCGAGGACGCCGAGGCCGGGACCAAGCGCCAGCCCGAGCAGCACGAGTGAGACCCATCCCCCGCCCGCGGGGAGCCGGTAGAGCGAGAGGCGGTGGCGGAGGGCGGGGAGCCGCAGGCGCGTCGCCGCGATGCCGGCGGCGGCGACGAGCGCCAGCGCGAGAATCGGATTCACGAGGGCGAACGTTCGCGAACGCTTGACGCCGGCGCAAGCGGCGGCGTAGCTTGCGCGGACCTATGCCACCGTCGTTCTGCGTCACGGGCGGGCGCGCCTTGAAGGGCACGATCCGCCCCGCGGGCAACAAGAACGCGGCGCTTCCCATCCTCGCGGCCACTCTGCTCGCCGACGGACCATGCCGCATCGACAACGTGCCCCATATCCGCGACGTCGAGACGATGCTCGCCCTGCTCGAGCACTTGGGCGCCGCCGTGCGGTGGCACGCCCCCAACGTCGTGGAAGTGGACGCGACGCGCGCAGAGCCCCGGGCGCTCGATCCCAAGCTGTGCGCGCGCATCCGGGCGTCGATTCTCCTGGCGGGACCGATGTTGGCGCGCTTCGGCCGCGTGACGCTGCCCCCGCCGGGCGGCGACGTCATCGGCCGGCGACGCGTGGACACGCACTTCCTCGCCCTCGAGCAGCTGGGCGCCGAGGTCACGGTGGGTGACGCTTACAAGCTCGAGGGGAAGCTGACCGGGGCCGACATTTTCCTCGACGAGCCGAGCGTGACCGGCACCGAGAATGCGCTGATGGCCGCCGTGCTGGCCCGCGGGACCACGGTGCTCCGCAACGCGGCGTCCGAGCCGCACGTCCAGGACCTGGCGCGGTTTCTCGCGGCCATGGGCGCGCGCATCGGCGGCATCGGCACCAACGCAGTCACGATCGAAGGCGGAGCGCCGCTCCACGCCGCGCCGCACACCATCGGTCCCGACCACATCGAGATCGGCTCGTTCATCGGACTCGCCGCCGTCACGAACGGCGCGGTCAAAATCGAGGGGGTACGCGGCGACGACCTGCGCTCCACGCTGCTTGCGTTCGAGCGCCTCGGCGTGCGCCCGCGGCTCGACGGGACCACGCTGTTCGTCGATGCCGACCAGGAACGCCGCATCCGGCCCGACCTGGGCGGCCATGTCCCCAAGCTCGAGGACGGCCCCTGGCCCGCCTTCCCGGCGGACCTGATGTCCATTGCCATCGTGGTCGCGTCGCAATGCGAGGGGCTGCTCCTCATCTTCGAGAAGCTGTTCGAGTCGCGGCTGTTCTTCGTGGACAAGCTCATCGGCATGGGCGCGCGGATCGTCCTGTGCGACCCGCATCGCGCCGTCATCGCCGGGCCGTCGCCGCTGCGCGCCCAGGTGGTCGAGAGCCCCGACATCCGGGCCGGTATGGCGATGGTGCTGGCCGCGCTCGCCGCCCAGGGCGAGTCGGTGATCCACAACATCGGCCAGATCGAGCGCGGCTACGAGCACATCGACGAGCGGCTGCGGGCGCTGGGGGCGCAGATTGAGCGTCGAGACGGCGAGCGATAAGGCGCCGCGGGAAACGCCGGCCGGCGACGCCGCCGTCCCCCGGCTCGAGCTCAGCGACTGGGCCGGGCGCTACGGCCTGGTCGCCGGCGTGACCACCCGAGGCGTCGGCGCCGCCCCCTTCAGCCTGGGCCTGTGGAGCGACGAGCCGGTGGGGCAGGTGCTGAGCCGCTGGCGCGCCTTCCGCGCCGCCTTCCAGCCGAGCTTCCCGGCCCTCGTGCTGAGCCACCAAGTCCACGGCACGGAAGTGCAATGGCACGACGCCTTGCCGGAAGGGTGGCTCGTGCTCGACGGGGTCGACGGGCACGCGACGGCAGAGCGCGGGGCGTTGCTCACGGTCACCGTCGCCGACTGCATCCCGATCTACCTGACGGTGCCGCACAAGGGGGCGATCGCCCTGCTGCACGCGGGCTGGCGTGGTGTGGCGGGCGGCGTGCTGCAGCGGGGCGTGGAGCTGCTCAAGCGGCGTGGATTCGCCAAGGGGAGCGACATTGTAATGCATTGTGGAGTAGGTATTTGCGGCGCGTGTTATGAAGTGGGTTCTGAAGTCGGTGTGCACTTTGGCTTGCCGGCACAGGCGGCGCCGGCGCGGCTCGACCTGCGCGCGGTCCTGGTGCGCCAGGCCGCCGAGCTCGGGGTCGAGCAGGTCACGGTGTCCCCCTGGTGCAGCGCCCACGACCGGGACCGCTTCTTTTCCCACCGTGCCTCGGGGGGCCGGGACGGCCGGATGGCGGCGTACCTCGGCCGGCCTGCTTGACACGCCCGTAGGGCCGGCTACATTCCCGTCTGCAGCGGGCGAAGTTGGGCCCGCGCTTTTTTTTCTATGCTCTCCGACAGCCTAGTGGAAGCCTTTCGAACCCGGCTCGACGCCCGTGGGTTCGACCTGGCCGACCTCCGCATCGGCGGCACGCCGAACCGGCCGCTGGTTCAAGTCCGCATCGACTGGCCGCCCACTGCCGCGGGCGGCCCGGCCAGGCAGGTCACGGTGGCGGATTGCGCCACCGCGAGCCGGGCGCTCGAGGCTTGGCTGGACGAGGAGGGCGGGCCGCTGGGACGCCGCTACGTGCTCGAGGTCTCGAGCCCGGGGTTGGAGCGGCCGCTCCGCTGGCACCGCCACTGGCTGCGGTTCGTCGGCCAAGACGTCCACGCCAAGCTGGCGGGGCTGGGCCGGGTCCGGGCCCGCATCGTGGCCGTGCCGGACGAGGAGACGGTGGTTCTCGAGCCGGAGGGTGGTGCGGCGCGCCCGTACCGGCTCGCGGAGATCCGCGATGCTCGGCTGGCGGCTGATGCCTGAACGCTGATGGCTGATAGAGGAGTCTGATGGCAAACGCAACCGACGTCGTTTCCGCGATCCGCGAGCTGACCAACAGCAAGCAGCTCGAGCGTACCGAGCTGATCGACCTGCTCAAGGACGGCCTGCACGCCGCCCTCGTGAAGCGGTACGGGCCCAACGTGCGGGCCGAGATCGGCATCGACGAGATGAAGGGCTCGATCCGCATCGTGGTGCTGAAGACCGTCGTCGAGACCGTCGAGGACCCCGGCACGCAGGTGTCGTTAGAGGAGGCGCGCTTCGAGGACCCCGATTTTCAGCCCGGCGACGT
>Ga0066709_100006244_pt1 | contig 10021 bp, 8 predicted proteins | sample GraSoiAngelo_158_FD_79665 | JGI IMG/M metagenome (GOLD analysis project Ga0066709, IMG submission 79665) | Grasslands soil microbial communities from the Angelo Coastal Reserve, California, USA - 14_1009_16_30cm | ecosystem: Environmental > Terrestrial > Soil > Grasslands | place: USA... | reverse complement strand
CGTCGGATAACTCACGTCGCCTCACGGCTTCCCGCGGCTCGGCGCGTGCGCACCAGCACACGAAAAATGACGAACGCGAGCAACGTGGCGGCATCAATCGTCGTCGCCATCGGCCGCTCGCTCCCGTCGAAGGTCATGCCGACAATCAGCGCCGAGGTCGACGCCAGCACGAACTGGCAGAAAAGCAGGAGCGACGCGGCGCTGCCGGCGATTTCCGGAAACGCCGAAAGCGCGCCCGCCGTTGCCTGCGGCATCGTCGTCATCAGCGCGACCATGAACAGGAACATCGGCACCACGATCGCCAGCGGATGCGCGACACGCCCCCAGGCGAGCGCTGCCAGCGCGAGGCCGGAAAAGAGCATCAGCCACGTCGAGTAGCCGAGCATGCGATCGATGCCGAGCCGGACCACGACTCTGCTGCCGACCGTCGCGCCAATGATGTTGCCGAGCATGACTGCGCCGAAAAGAAACCCGAAGCCTTCCTCGCCGGTCCCGATCACGTTCACGAATACGAATGCGCTCCCGGCGAGAAACGCGAACAGGCCGCTCGATCCCGACGCGGCAACGAGCACGTAGCCGATATACGTCCGCGACCGCAGCACGCTGCCGTAATTGGCGAGGATGACTTCCGGAGTGGTCGCGCGCACGTCGCGAGCTCTGATCGTCTCGGGAAACGCCGCAATTACGCAGGCGAGTGCGGTCGCGCCGTATGCCGCAACGAAGACGAAGTTGGCCTGCCAGCCGAACCACACGTGCAGGTGGCTGCCGATGATCGGGGCGACGATGGGCGCGATTCCGAGCACGATACCCATCAGCGAGAGCATTCGAGCGGCGTGTTCGCCGGAGTACAGGTCGCGCACGATCGCGCGCGGGACCACGGCGACCGTCCCCATGCCTATCGCCTGCGCAACGCGCGCCGCGATAAGCGTCTCGATGTTGCGCGCGACGGCGCAGGCGAGCGACGCGGCGACGAACAGCGCCAACCCGGCGATCAGCGCCGGGCGCCGGCCGAACCGGTCGGTCAGTGGCCCCACGAAGATCTGCGTCACGCCCCAGCCGTACATGTACAGCGACAGCGTGAGCTGGACTTGTTCCGGTGTGGCCGAGAGCGAGCGCGTCATCGACGGCATCGACGCGAGGTAGATGTCCATCGCGAGCGGCGCGACTGCAATCAACGCGCCGAGCAGCACCGTCATCGCCGGCTGGTCGCGTCTCAGCATGGATAGCACTCAGCGATGGCGGGCCAGCGTAGCCTCGCAGGCTAGATGCAACGGCCGCCGTCGACTTCTAAGCACGCACCGGTAATGAACCCGGCCTCGTCGGAGGCGAAGAACACCGCCGCCGTGGCGACGTCGGAAGGCAGCGAGAGCCTGCCCAACGGGATCGTGGCGATGAACTTCGCGCGCAACTCCGGCGTATCGCCACCCATGAATTCCGCGAGCAGTCCGGTTTCGCCGGCGACCGGATTGATCACATTGACGCGAATGCGGTCCGGCGCAAGCTCGGCGGCCATCGAGCGACTGGTGACGATCGCCGCGCCTTTGCTGCCGTTATACCAGGTCAGTCCCGGCCGCGGGCGAACGCCGGCCGTCGACGCGATCGTGATGAATGCGCCGCCTCCCTGGCGGCGCATCGCCGGCACGGCGTGGCGCGCCGTGAGATAGAGGCTTTTCACGTTCACCGCGTAGATCCGGTCGAACTCGGCTTCCGCGACGTCGAGCAGCGGCTGATTGCGATGCGTCGTGCCGGCGTTGTTGACGATCACGTCGACGCGGCCGTGGGCATCGAGCGCCGAGCGAACCAGCGCGGCGACGTCGGCGTCGACCGAAACGTCTCCACGACAGAAGATCGCGGCGCCGCCGGCGGTGCGAATCTCGTTCGCTACGCGCTCGCCGGCGCGCAGGTTGACATCGTTGACGACGACCCTTGCGCCCTCGGCCGCGAAGCGCCTGGCGATGCCTTCGCCAAATCCGGAGCCGGCGCCCGTGACGATCGCAACCTTGCCCGCGAGCCTCTGACTATCCATGCTTCAACACCACGGTTTTCAGCGTGGTGAACCCGTACAGCGCCTCAAAGCCTTTCTCACGACCGTATCCCGAATGCTTGACGCCGCCGAAGGGAAGCTCGACGCCACCGCCCGCGCCATAGCTGTTGATGAAGACCTGCCCGCTACGGAGCGCGTGCCCGAGCCGCAACTGCCGGCCACCGTCGCGCGTCCACACACCGGCCACCAGCCCGTAGCCGGTGCCGTTGGCGAGCCGAATCGCGTCAGCCTCGTCGGAAAACGGCATCGCAACCAGCACGGGCCCGAATACCTCCTCGCAGGCGATGCGGCTTTGCGGCGCGACGTCGCGCAGCAGTCGCGGCGCGACGTAGTAGCCTCGCGCCGGCGCGTCGCCAACGAGCTTCCCCTGCGCAACCGTCGCGATGCCGTCGCGCTCCGCATCGGCGAGAAATCCGTTGACCCGTTCGAGCTGCGTGGCGCGGATGAGCGGCCCGCAGTCGAGGTCAGCGAGCGCCGGGCCGACGACAAGCGTCGCGAAACGTTCGCCGAGTCGCTCCAGTACTTCCTCGTAGCGTGAACGTTCGACCAGCAACCTGCTACCGGCGGAGCAGGTCTGGCCGGCGTTCTGCACGATTGCGTTGATGAGCACCGGCAGTGCCGCGTCGAGATCGGCATCGGCAAAGACGATCTGTGGCCCCTTGCCGCCGAGCTCGAGCGTCACCGGGCAATGGCGCCTGGCCGCCTCCTGCGCCACCCACGCGCCCGTCGCGGGCGATCCGGTGAACGACACGTGGTCGATGCCTGCGTGCGCGGCGAGTGCGGCGCCGGCTTCACGTCCCAGACCCGTCACGATGTTGAGCGCACCTGCAGGCAACCCGACATCGCGCGCGAGCTCGGCCACGCGCAGCAGCGACAGGCACGCGTCTTCGGCAGGCTTGATCACGCAGGCGTTTCCAGCCGCCAGCGCAGCGCCGATGCTGCGGCCGAAAATCTGCAGCGGATAGTTCCAGGGAATGATGTGGCCGGTCACCCCGTGCGGCTCGCGCCACGTCAGCACAGAGAACTCCCGTGGATACGGGATGGTGGCGCCGTGAAGCTTGTCCGCGGCGCCGCCGTAGAACTCGAAGTACCGGGCACACGCGGCAACGTCCGCCCTCGCCTGCTTGACGGGCTTGCCGCAATCGCGCGCTTCGATCAACGTCAGCTCCTCGGCTCGATCGGCAATGGCGCGCGAGAGCGCGTTGAGCACGCGTCCCTTGTCCGCGGGCGCGAGCATGCCCCAGGCTCCGTCGACCGTCGCGCGCGCCGCCCGGACCGCGGCAGCGACATCAGCGGCATTGCTGCGCGCGATCTCCGCAAACGGTTCGCCCTCCGACGGATCGATCATGGGCAGGGTGCTGGCTGCGGCCGGTGCGACCCAGCGGTTGGCGATGAAATTGGCGGCCGGCGTCGTCACCGCCGGCCACGCGCGATGAGGTGCATTCATGGTCGTTGTCCCGAGAGAAGGCTCACGCGGGGCGCGCGGTCCGCGGGCGGACGCTTATTTGGCGGGCCGGAACTTGTGCGCGAGCGTATTTTCATCGGTCCGCGGCAGGTAGCCGATGCCATTCCGCGTTCCCCACAAGCTCACTTGATGGTACAGCGGAACGATGGCCGTGTCGTTGATCGCGAGCTCGGTCGCGCGCTGCAGCAGCGCCTCGCGCTTGACATCGTCCACGGTGACCAGCGCGTCCTCGAGGATCGCGTCAACCTTGACGTTCGAATAATGGCCGCGGTTGGCGGTGCCGAACCCCTTGTCCTTGCTCGGCGTCGCGATCAGAGCCTTGAGCGGGCTCGACGCCTCGCCGGTCCCCGAGCTCCAGCCGACCAGCACGAAGCTGAACTTGAATTCTGTGGCCTGTGGGAAGAACGTCGCCGACGGCATCGCCTCGACCCGGGTCGCGATGCCCACGCGGGCAAGCATCTGCGCGACAGCCTGCGCGACCTTGGCATCGTTGACGTAGCGATTGTTGGGCGAATGGATCGTGAGGCCGAATCCGTTCGGATAGCCCGCTTCGGCGAGAAGTTTTTTTGCGCCTTCCGGGTCGTACGGCTCGACCTTTAGATTCTTCGCGTAGCCGAAGAATCCTTCGGGCAAGAGCTGTCCGGTTGGCACCGCCTCGCCCTCCATGACGCGTTCGGCGAGCGCCTGCCGGTTGATCGCCTTGGAGATTGCCTTACGCACCCGCGAATCCTTGAGCGGATTCTTCGCAAGCGGCTTGCCTTCACGGTCGGTCACGAACGGCGAGACGTCGCGCTCGGAGTCCATGTGCAGGTAGATCAGCCGGTCGGCAACCGTTCGGAACAGCGACACGCGCTTGTCGCTTCGCAGATTGGCGGCGTCGGACGTCGGGACGTTCTCGATCGCCTGCACGTCGCCTGCCAGCAGCGCCGCGACGCGCGGCGCGTCGGAGGGCAGCAGCCTCAGCGTGACCTTCTCCCAGGGGGTATTCCCGCCCCAGTAGCCATCGAAGCGCGCGAGCTCGATGCGGTCGCCCTTGGCGTAACGAACCAGGTGATAGGGGCCGGTACCGATCGCCGCCCGTCCGTTGTTGAAATCCTCGGTCGACGCCTTCGCGGCCGACCTGGAAATGATCGCGACCTGGGTCATGTCCGAAGGCATCAGCGGGTATGGGGTTGCCGTACGGAAGCGGATCGTGAGTGGATCGACGACGATCATCTCCTTGATCTGCTTGGTGTACGCGGTGAACGGCGACGGACTGTTCGGCACGAGGGGTACCCGCTCGATCGACGCCACGACGTCGGCGGCGGTGAAGTCGGCCCCATCGTGAAACTTGACACCGCGACGAAGCTTGAATTCCCAGGTCACCGGGTCGATGGTCCGCCACGATTCGGCGAGGCCGGGAATCGTCTTCTGGCGTTCGTCGCGCAGCACGAGGTAGTCGAAGATATGCGCCGCGACGTTGTTGTTCGGCGTGACGTTGTGATAATGCGGGTCGATAGCCGTCACGTCTGCGCCTATTCCGATGGCGAGATCGGCTGCCACGCCCGGACTTGCGAGCGAGCTCGCGGCCGCAAGAAAAAAAACGATGGTCCCGATGCGGGCACCGCGCACTGTAGGTCGGTCCATTCTGCCTTTCCGGTTATCCGAGCGTTGCCTGCAATGAGCGAAGCATAGCCGAACCGTAACTAATTGTAACCGCCTGTTTTGATGCGGAAACTACCTGTCAACGGATGCTGTCTACCCTACGTTGTGAATGGTGTCGCCATTCGCGACATTGCTACAGGAGGTATACAGATGATTCGTCGCATTGCCACGTTCGTGACTGCCGCGTTGCTGCTTTTCGGTGGTGCCACACTGGCGACAACGGCGTCGGCGCGAGATTCCTTCGCGGTGTCGATTGGCGTGCCGGGCGTCGGGTTCGGTTATTCGAACTACGGCTATGGTGGTTATGGTGGTTATGGGTACGTAGCGCCTGCGCCAGCGTATTACTACGCGCCACCGGCGTATTCGTACTACTATGCGCCGCCACCGGTTTACCGGCCGTACTACTACACTCCGTACGCGTACTACCGCCATTGGTAATCCCGAGAAGTAATCCCGAGGCGGTAGCTTGGGAGCGTAAACCCCCACTAGGAGTTTTTGCCGGTGTATCGGATGCGGTAAATCGCTCCAGCAAGATCGTCTGAAACCAGCAGTGAGCCGTCCGGCATGACAAGGATGTCAGCCGGGCGGCCCCATGCTGTCTCGCCCTGGAGCCACCCCGTGGCGAAGGGCTCGTAGGCCACCCCACGATTGCTTTCGACGCGTACGACCGTTACCCGGTAGCCGATTTTCTTGCTGCGATTCCAGGAGCCGTGTTCGGCGATAAAAACCTGGCTGCGGTAGGCTGCAGGGAACTGCGTTCCATTGTAAAAGCGCATGCCCAGCGAGGCGACGTGCGGACCGAGCTTCTGTGCGGGCATCGCGAATTCGCTGCATGAATGCTTCTTGCCGAAGTCGGGGTCGGCGACCGATCCGGAGTGGCAGTACGGAAAGCCGAAGTTCAATCCCGGTTTCGGGGCATGATTCAACGTGTCGGGTGGCGAATCGTCGCCCAGCCAGTCGCGTCCATTGTTCGTAAACCAGAATTCCCGGGTACGTGGATCCCAGTCGAAGCCGACCGAGTTGCGCAAGCCCCGCGCATAGACCTCGAAGCCTGACCCATCCGGATTCATGCGCGCAATAATCGCGTAACGGTCGGGATCGGGTTCGCAGACATTGCACGGTGCGCCGACGGGTACATAGAGCTTGCCGTCGGGGCCGAAGGCGATGAATTTCCAGCCGTGATGCGCATCGGTCGGAAATCGGTCGCTGACGACGACAGGCCGCGGCGGATTGTCGAGCCGGCTTTCGATGTCGTCGAAACGCAGGATGCGACTGACCGCAGAGACGTAGAGGGCGCCGTCGCGAAACGCCACACCGACGGGGCGATTGAGCCCATTCGCGATCGTGGTCACCGTGGCAGGGCCGGAGGGCTTGGCCATCACGGCGTAGACTTTGCCCGCGTCCGCCGAGCCCACGAACAGCGTACCCCGCGTCCCGAGCGCCATTTCGCGCGCGTTGGGCACCCGCGCGAGGAGCTCGATCGCGAACCCCGGCGGCAACTTGATCTTGTCCAGCGGAAGATCCTCGCTTCGCGAGAATGGCGCGGCAAGCACCAGGAAAACAGCGATTGTCAATGACAACGTGCGCATCATGAAATCTCCGATGTTCCTGGCCGCGAACCCGCGCCATTCATTCGACTCAAGCAATTGACAGCGGCCGGGGCGGTTTCTATCCTTGCGTCAAGACCGCTCGGGTTGCCCATTGGAACTCCGCATGAACGCCCCCGCCGCGCCGACCGCCATTGCGCCCCAACTCGTCAGTCTCCATCTGATCCGGACGCTGGTCGGCTACGACACAACCAGCCGCGACTCCAACCTCGCCTTGATCCACTGGGTGCGCGACTACCTCGCCGGCCATGGCCTCGCCTCGCAGCTCACCTTCGATGATGAGCGGCGCAAGGCCAATCTTTTCGCGACGCTGCCGACGCAGGATGGGAATGGGTCTATCGGCGGCATCGTTCTTTCGGGACACACCGACGTCGTGCCTGTCGATGGCCAGCCCTGGGATACCGCGCCGTTCGAAGCGACGATCATGGGCGACAGGCTCTACGGCCGCGGCGTGGCCGACATGAAAAGCTTCTGCGCCATCGGTCTCGCACATGTTCCCGAGCTCCTGCGCCGGGGACTCAAGCGCCCGCTGCACTTCGCGCTGTCGTACGACGAGGAAGTCGGCTGCATCGGGGCGCGGCGACTTATCGCAAACGTGGTCGCGCGCGGGATCAAGCCGTTCGGGTGCATCATCGGCGAGCCCTCGGGCATGCACGTCGTGGTCGCGCACAAGGGCAAAAAGAGCCACCGCTGCCGAGTGCGTGGCCATGAAACGCACTCCGCACTGACGCCGAGCGGCGTGAATGCCATACAGGTCGCGAGCGAGATCGTGACCTTCCTCACGCAAATGGCACGCCGTTTCCGCGAGGGCGGCCCTTTCGACGCCGCGTACGACGTACCGTTCACAACGGTTCACACCGGGGTGATCCGCGGTGGCACCGCGCTCAACATCGTGCCCCGCGATTGTCAGTTCGACTTCGAGTTTCGTCACCTTCCCGACGACGATCCCGACGCGCTCCTCGCCGAGGTGAGGCGGTTCGCGGCAACGCTGCTGCCCGAGATGCATTCAGTCGATCCGGCGACCTACATCGAATTTCAACCGATCTCGGCGTCGCCGGGCTACGACAGCCACGACGGAGGCGAAATCGCCGAGCTGGGCAAGGCGTGCAGCGGCACGCAGGGCACCGGCAAGGTCTCCTTCGGCAGCGAAGCGGCGCTTTTCCACAACGCCGGCATGCCCGCGATCATCTGCGGGCCGGGACACATCGCGCAGGCCCATCAGCCCAACGAGTGGGTGGCGCTCGAGCAGCTCGCACTGTGCGAGGCGTTCATGGCCCGGCTCGCCGACCACCTCTGCGTCGCGTGACCGGCGGGCGCCAGCAGGCGCGACTGAGAAATCCTGTGTCAACGCCCGCGCCCGCTCCGCCCATCGACGTTGCCTTCCCCGATCTTGGCGCCTATGCGGCAGGCAATTCGGGCATCCGCTACGCATGGACTTTCACTTCGAGCCGCTCCGGGCCGCATCTGCTACTCCAGGCGCTCACGCACGGCAATGAAGTCTGCGGCGCGGTTGCGCTCGATTGGGCGATGCGCGAGCACGTGCGCCCGACGCGCGGCACGCTGTCGATCGTCTTCGCCAATGTCGACGCGTACCTGCGTTTCGACCCGGGTGACCCGTTCGCGTCGCGCTGCGTCGACGAGGATTTCAACCGGCTGTGGACGACCGACGTGCTCGAAGGCCCGCGCGAGAGCGCCGAGCTCAAGCGAGCGCGCGAGCTGAGACCCCTCTACGATCGCGTCGACCATCTGCTCGACCTGCATTCGATGTCCGAGCCCTGCCCGCCGCTGGCGATGGCGGGTCTGCGGCGCAAGGGGCTCGCGCTCGCTCGAGCGGTGGGCGCGCCCCGCCATATCGTGATCGACGGCGGGCACGCGGCGGGCCGGCGGCTGCGCGACTACGCGTTCTTCGACGACGAGGACGATCCGCGCAGCGCACTGCTGGTCGAATGCGGCCAGCATTGGGAAGCGAGCGCGCCGGAGGTCGCCATCCAGTCGGTTCTGCGTTTCCTGCGCCACTTCGACATGGCGAAGCACGGACTACTCGACCGGTTTCTCGATCCGGCGCCCGCGCCACGCCAGAGCCTGATCGAGGTCACCACCACCGTCACGATCGCAACCGACCACTTCGCGTTCACGCTGCCGGTTCGCGGGTTGCAAACCATTCCGGTCGCGGGTACCACTTACGCAATCGACGATGACATGCCCATTCGCACGCCGTACGAGGACTGCGTCCTGATCATGCCGACCCGGAAGCCAAAGCGCGGCGAGACTGCCGTACGCCTGGGGCGCTACATCGGCTAAGGAACCTAACCGTCATCGCGGCGCCGCGACGACAGCCTCCGCGGCGCGCACCAGGTCCTCGCCGACGACGGCGGACCAACGCTCGTATGCGGTTCGGGCCGCGGCGCGGAACGGTTGCTTGCCCGCCGATGTCAGTCGCGTCGCTGTCACGCCGTGCCGTCCCAGTTCGGCCAAGCTCGCGGTATCGGTGAGTCGTCGCGTCAACGCCGCGGCCTGCCCGGCCGCATCGCGCGCCGCCTGGCGAACCAGCTCGCGGTCGGCCTCGCTCAGCGTGTTCCAACGCACGCGATTGACCGCGAACAGCAGGGCATCGGCATGGGCTCCCCACAGCAGCAGGTGCGTGTACCCGGATGCATAGAGTCGCGACGTGGCGTACGCCGCAATGCCGATCGTCTCGCCGTCAAGCGCGCCGTGCGCGCTGGCTGCGAGCGCACTCGCGGCGTCCATCGACGCCGGCGCCGCGCCCAAGGCAAGCAGCGTGTCGAGCAATGGCTGCAAAGGCGAGACGCGCAGGCGCAATCCTGCCACGTCGCCGGGCGCGTGAATTGCACGCCGGGTGGCGAGCTCCCGGAAACCATCGGGCACCCACGCCAGTGGCTCGGCGCCCGCAGCGCGCACGCGCTCTTCGAGCCTGCCGACGACTTCGCTTCGTAACAAGGCATCCAGCGCGTCGGCATCGGGGAAAAGCCACGGCAGCGCGAACAGATTGAGCTCTCTCACCTGCGCCGCCCAACTGGCCGCCGATCCAACCGCGAGGTCGATCGCTCCTTCGCGCAACGCGGCGAATTCCCGCGCGGGATCGCGCTGCGCCAACGTCGCACCGGGATAGAGCTTCACCTTCAGGCGACCGCCCGAACGCTCGTCGATAAGCGCCGCCCAGAGCTCGCCCGCTTTCCCCTGCGGATACGCTGGCCCAAGCGCGGTCGACAGCTTCCATGCCGATTCCACCGCATGCGACGG
>Ga0066709_100006243_pt1 | contig 10022 bp, 11 predicted proteins | sample GraSoiAngelo_158_FD_79665 | JGI IMG/M metagenome (GOLD analysis project Ga0066709, IMG submission 79665) | Grasslands soil microbial communities from the Angelo Coastal Reserve, California, USA - 14_1009_16_30cm | ecosystem: Environmental > Terrestrial > Soil > Grasslands | place: USA... | reverse complement strand
CTGGAACTCCGGCGCCGAGGGAGACACGCAGGATGCCAACGTGCTGCAACTGCGCGCCCGCCAGCAGCGCAACTTCCTCAGCACGCTCCTGCTCTCGCAAGGCGTGCCGATGATGGTCGGGGGGGACGAGCTGGGCCGCACGCAGCGGGGCAACAACAACGGCTATTGCCAGGACAACGAGCTGTCCTGGCTCGACTGGGAAAACGTCGACGAGGACCTGCTCGACTTCGTCCGCGGGCTGATCAAGCTCCGATCCGACCACCGCATCTTCCACCGCCGCGGCTGGTTCCAGGGACGCGAGCTGCACGGCACCGACGTGAAGGACCTCACCTGGTTCAGGCCGGATGCGCAGGAGATGTCGGAGGAGGACTGGCAGGTCGGATTCGCCAAGTCGCTGGGAGTCTTCCTGAACGGCGCGTCGATCCAGCTGCCGGGCGAGCACGGCGAGCAGGTGAAGGACGACAGCTTCTACGTGATCTTCAACGCCCACCACGAGCCGCTGCAGTTCACCGTGCCCCCCGAACAGTTCGGGAAGAAGTGGATCCAGGTGGTCGACACCGCGTCGGAGAATCCTCCGGAGGTCCGTCGCTCGCGCAAGGCCCAATCCTTCGCCCCCGGCGCGAAGCTCGACGTGCAGGGGCGCAGCGTCGCAGTGTTGAGGTGCGTCGTGCCCGGCGGCGCTACCTGATCTTGAGCACGATCTTCCCCAGCACGTGCCGCTTGGCGAGCCGCTCGTGCGCCCGGCGCGCTTGCTCCACCGGATAGGCCGCGGCGATGACCACCTTCAGCTTCGCGGCTTCCACCGCGCGGGCGAGCTGCTGGAACTCCCGCGGCCCCGAGACCGCGTCATAGCCGATGACCCGGACGCCGCGCCGCTTCCTGGGTGCGGGCTCGATTCCGTTCGGATGGACGAGCCGGCCTCCCCGGCGGATGACGCCGGCGAGCTTGCGGAGCGCGTCTCCACCGGCGAAGGCAAGCACCGCGTCGAAACCCTCAGGGGCGAACCGCCTCGCGGCAGCGGCGAGGTCCCCCCCTTTCCCGTCCACTGCCTCCTCGGCGCCCAGCCGGCGGACGAGCGCGACTCCGTCCTTTCCCGAAGCGGTGGCGAACACGCGCGCTCCGCGGAGCCGGGCGAGCTGGACGGCGATGGTTCCCACGCCGCCCGACGCGCCGTGGATGGCGAGCGCTGTTCCCTTGCGCAGGCGGAGTCGCTCCACCCCCTGCAGCGCGGTCAGGCCGGTGATGGGGATGGCGCCAGCCTCGCGCAGGTCCAGGCGGCGAGGGGTATGCGCGGCCTTGACCGCCGGAACGGCCACGTACTCCGCGTAGAAGCCGCCCCTCGGATTGTCCCAGTTGTACGCGTAGACCCGGTCGCCGACCCGCAGGCGCCGGACCGCCTTGCCCGCGGCGGCGACGGTCCCCGAGCCGTCGTAGCCGAGCACGATCGGAAAGGGCCGCCGCGTCCCTGGGTTCCAGCCCTCGCGAACGTCGGCGTCCCAGGATCCCACCCCCGCGGTGTGCACCGCGATGAGGATCTCGTCGGCGCCAGGGACCGGGACCGGAAGCCGGTGGAGCGTCAGCACTTCGGGGCCGCCGAATCGGTCGAGCGCGGCAGCCCGCATCAGCCTCGGGATCAGGGCGGCACCGCCACGTCGCCGGCCAGGCTGGTGAGCGCCGCGATGAAGTCCTGCGGGGCCCAGGAGCGGTCGTAACGCTCGCCGTTGACGAAGAACGTGGGCGTTCCGTTCACCCCGCTGCGCGCGCCGGAGAGGAAATCCGCCCGAATCTTCGCCGCCACCTCGGGCGAGGCGAAATCGCGCGCGAAGCGCTTCATGTCCAGCCCCAGCTCTTCGGCGAAGCGGAAGAGGTTCGGCTCGTCGAGCATGTCCTGGTGCTCGAACAGGACGTCGTGCATCTCCCAGAACCGTCCCTGCAGCCCCGCGGCTTCGGCGGCCTGGGCGGCCGGCAGCGCGTGCGGGTGCGCCTGGGAGAGCGGGAAGTTGCGGAAGACGAAGCGCAGAGCGTCGCCGAGCGCTGCCTGGACCGCCTTCACCGAGTAGTAGGCCTGTCCGCAGAACGGGCATTCGAAATCGCCGTACTCGAGCAGCTCGATGGGCGCATCCGGGTTGCCCTGTACGTGATCGTGGGGTCCGACCGGCGGCTTCAAGGTCATGACTTCTTTCCTTTCATGGTCTCGAGTGCCTCGAGAATCCCATCGGCGCCGGGATTGATGCCGATCGGCGACACGTAGCTCCAGCGGATGATCCCCTCGCCGTCGATGACGAACAGCGCGCGCTCGCTGAAGCCGTCCTTCTTCCGATACACGTCGTAGGCGCGCGCGACCTCTCCCTTGGGCTCGAAATCCGCGAGCAGCGGGAAGCGCAGATTGCGATGCTTGGCGAATGCCGCATGGCACCACACTCCGTCGACCGAGATGCCCATGATCTCGGCGCCGTACCGGCGGAACTCGGGAAGGAGCTCGCTGTAGATGGGCAGCTGGTCGCTGCACACGGGGCTCCAATCGGCCGGGTAGAAGGCCAGGATCACCCGCTTGCCCCGGAGCTCGCTGAGCGAGACCTTCTGGTCGGGCGTGGAGTTGAGAGAGAAGTCCGGCGCCTGCTTTCCCGCTTCCAGTGCCATGGGCACAAGATCCGGAGTGCGCGCCCGTTCCACTATCCGGATGCCTTGGTACTTCGTTCGTCGCTGAACAGTTGCTAGCCGAGCAGCAGGAACTCGGGCGCGGGGCCGCCAGTGCAGCGGCACGTCCGCGGATGCATCCCGACCTGGGCGTCGTCCCACTCCTGTTGCGCAGTCTGGACGAGCCTCTGGACGGCCATGTCTGACACGAGATCGGTGGAGCACCATTCCATGCCGACCTCGCCCTGGTCGGTCCAAACCACCCGGCCGAACGCCTCGAGCTGAACGCCGCCGGGACCCGCCTCCGGCAAGGCCACGCGGATGTGCTGTCCCGGGATCCCGGCGTCCGCCGGCAGCGCGGCCAGGCGTGCTCCGTGGCGGCTGACGTCGCGGAGGCGGCAAAGCAGGGCCGCCAGCCCGTCGGGTTCGGCGAGGACGAGCTGATCGCTGGCCAGGCGTACCTCGGATCGCCTGGAAGCGCTGTCCAGCTTGTCGAGGCAGCGCTGGGCGCCGGCCAGCTCGAGCCAGAGGCCGCCGCCGGAGGCGCGCGCCCAGACCCAACCGCGCAGGAGCGCGACCTGGGTATTCGAGGAGAAGTCCACCTCGAGAGATGCCACCGCGCCCTTGGGCGCGATCGCGCCCGGGAAGAAGAAATATCCGGTCCCGTCTACGAGATGGACGTGCTCGCGCAGACGGCGCGGGCTGTCGATCTGGTAACGAAGGCGCAACGCCATCGCCCACCTCCCCAGACAGCGCCATAGCAAACCGCCCGCCAGTGCCCAGGTGTCGGAAATCACGTCGGTCTGGAGTGAAGTCGCGTGCACGAGGAGACTGTGGCGGAACGGCGATGCCCCCGCGATGGAGCGGTTTTCCCTGGTGCGCCCCGGGCGTTCCCCGCCGGGGACGCGCGGTTCCTGTATGATGCAGCGCCATGGCGGAGCTCGCGGAGTTGCAGGGGAAGCACGCCGATGCTGCCCGCTTCGCGGCCGGCATGGTCGAGGAGAAGGATCCGCAGCGGCTTCAGCAGATGGCGGAGCAGCTCCAGACGCGATGCGCGGAGCTGGGCCGGATGGCCCGGGCGCTGGAAGCGGCGGCGACGCCCGAGGGTCTGGCGGGGGGCGAGACGCGCGTCGTGCTGACGGCGGAGCAGAGGCAACGCATTTCCGAGCAGACCGGGACCGGCATCGAGACGGTCACGCTCCGCGATAGCCCGGAGCGCTCCTGGTCGAAGCAGATGCCGGCCGTAGAACCGCGCCAGGTCGAGGCGATGGCCGCCAGGGAAGCCGCGGCGTCGCGCCTGCGGGCCGAAACGCGCGCGCAGGTGGAGAAGATCGTGCGCGAGTTGGAGAAGCTGGACGTGCCCGAGCTCGCCGAGACCATCGCGCAGTTGCGGCGCGACCCGACGCTCGGGCTCCCGGGGAACGGATAGGAGGGGACCATGCCCGGGCTGAGCCCCATCAAGATCCTCGGCAACGTCAAGTTCATGTCGAACAACCTGAAGCTCCCTACGCAGAAGGCCTCAGGAGACGCGAAGGGCTGGGGCGAGAAGTACTTCCGGGACCGGGATCAAGAATCGGGCGAGATGACCGGCGCGCCCCGGGTGATCCCCCCCTGGTTCTTCCCCCAGAAGGCCGGCTACAAGCACCACCAGAAGAGCTGCGACGAGGTGGGCAAGGGCTTCAAGGACTTCCACGATGCGATGATCGACGCGGTGCAGTTCGCGCACCAGATGTGGAAGCTGCAGGCCAAGTTCCAGAACCTGAAGGTCATGGCCATCGCGGCCATCGGCACGCCCGGTTGCCTGAGCGGACCGGAGCTGGGGAGCTCGATCAAGCAGGCCCCCTCCTGCGCCGCCTTCACTGGCAACATGGCGAAGCACCGCGACGCGGTGGCCAAAGGCGTGTCCAAGGCGTTCAAAAACTGGCAGGACCAGGTCACCGTGCCGGGGCTGCCCTGGTATCCGGCGTTCGCGGCGTTTCCCGGACCGATGGCGCCGCCGATGCCCAACATCCCCATGCCGCTGATCTGCTGCATCTCGGCAAAGATGACGGACATCATCCTGCCCGACACGATGACCAAGGAGATGGACGACGCGCTCGACGGGGGGCTCAAGAACAAGGACCCCGAGAAGCACTACCACGCGCTCCACGACGCCATCGCCACCGTGCTCGCGCTCGCTTTCCTCATGTGGCTCCCCTCCCAGCAAGTGATGCTGGTGCTCGGCAAGGGGCCGATCCCGACCTTCGCGCCTCCCTTCGTTCCGGTCGGCCCCGTGATGGCGGGCGACAACATCGCCATCCCCGGCCATCTGATGATGTGAGCCCGCCGCGCACGAGGAGTTGGCGATGCGGGTGGCGGTGATCGGCGGCGGGATCGCTGGCCTCTCGGCGGCGCACGAGCTGATCCGCCACGGCGCGCAGCCCATCGTCTTCGAAGCCGAAGCGCGGCCGGGTGGCAAGGTAGGCACTCACGCCGAGCAGGGTTACCTCACCGAGGACGGGCCGAACTTCATCGCCCGCCAGCTCGACTCGCTGCTCGATGCGGGCGGGTTGCGCGCCGAGGTGATCCGGCCACTGCCGCCCACCACGCGCTGGGTTCGCATGGGGGGCCGGGTCCTGAAGGCGCCCAGCTTCTCGCTGCTGGCGCGCGCCGGCGTCGGACGGGCCCTGCTCGAGCCGCTGTTCGCCAGGCCCCTGCGCGACGATCTCCCCCTCCGAGCGTTCCTCGAGCAGAGGCTGGGGCGGCGCGCCGGCGGTCTGGCCGCGCAGGTGATGAGCGCCGGCGTCTACGCGGGAGATCCGGATTCGCTCTCCGCGCGGGACGCTTTTCCGATGCTCGGAGCGCTGGCCGAGAAGGGGTCGCTCATCCTCCAGGGGCTTCGGAGAAAGAAGGGCCCGGGCCGCGAAATCTGGCCGCTGCGACGAGGTCTCGGGAGCCTGGCCAGCGCTGCCGCCCGGGTGCTCGGCGACCGGCTGCGGTTGGCCGCGCCGGTCGCCCGCCTGACCCCCTCGCGCGGGGGATGGGACGTGGAGGGCGAACGGTTCGACGCGATTGTGCTGGCGATGCCGGCCCGGGCCGCGGCCGAGGTCACCCGCGCGTTCGCGCCTGGATTCGCCGACGGCCTCCGCGAGCTGCGCAGCGCGCCCGTCACCATCGTGCACCTCGGCCTTGCGCCGGACGGGCTGCCGCGCGGGTTCGGGATGATCGACGCCGACGGAACGATGCACGGCATCGGCACCCTTCTGCCAGGCAGCATGCTCCCCGGCCGCGCGCCCGCCGGGCGCACGCTGGTGACCTGCGTCTGCGGGGGCGCGCGTCATCCCGAGCGGGCGGCGCTGCCGGACCGGGATCTGGTCGCGGGCTTGATGTCCGATCTCCGCGCCGTCTGGGGCGTGCGGCAGCAACCCGACTACGTGCGGGTGGTCCGCTGGCGCGAAGCCATTCCACAGTATGCGCCCGGGCATCGCGACCGTGTGGGCAAGCTCCGGGAGCTCCTCGCCGGACTGCCGCCCATCGAGGTGGCGGGAGCGGAGTACGACGGAGTGAGCGTGCCCGACGTCGCGCGATCCGGCGCGGCGGCCGCCGAGCGCCTCGCTCGCTGAAGGCACCGTTCGGGCGTGCTGCGCCTGGGTCCCGGAGTTCACAGATTTCGCCGATGGCCGGCCTGCACGGCAGGGTCAAGAACGCCCTCGACGAAGCGCGCATGCTGGTGCTGGGCGCGCAGGTGCTCCTCGGCTTTCAGTATCGCGGGTTCTTCGAGAAGGTATACGACGAGCTCAGCCCGGCCGAGCGCGCGCTGAAGATGGCCGCGCTCTTCGCGCTGCTGGCGACGATCGGCGGTCTCTTCCTCATCGCCGGCCGGCACCGGATCGTCGAGCAAGGCCGCGACAGCGCCCGGTTTCATCGGTTCACCAGGGGGGTGATGCAGATCGTCCTGCTGCCGTTCACGCTGGCGCTCGGTTTCGATCTGGCGATCGCGGGCAACCGCATCGGAGGCGCGGGGACCGGAGCCGCCTGTGGCGCGCTTACGATGGCCGCCGCGCTGGCGCTCTGGTACGGCCCCTTCGCCGTTCGCAGGCGGCGAATGGCCGAGGAAACGGAGGATGCGATGGAGGATACTCCCCTGGAGCACCGGATCGTCGAAGTGCTGACCGAAGCCCGGGTGATACTCCCCGGAGCCCAGGCGCTGCTCGGTTTTCAACTCGCCATCGTGCTGATGGAGACGTTCGCGAAGCTCCCGCGGGAGGCGCAGCTCGTGCATCTGGTGAGCCTCGGCTTCGTCACCCTCGCTACCATCGTGCTGATGGCGCCCGCCGCCTATCACCGCATCGTCGAGGGGGGACGCGATACCGAGCGGTTCCACCGCTTTGCCTCGCGGATGCTGCTGCTCGCGCTGGCGCTGCTCGGCCCGGCTTTCTCCGGAGACCTGTACGTGGTGCTGCAGCGGGCAGGGCATGCCCGGGCAGCCCTTCCCCTGGCGGCGGCGACCCTGCTCGTCTTCTACGGAGCGTGGTTCGGGGCCATGCTCCTGCTCCGCCGACGCCGTGCCCCGGACCTCCGCGACAGGACCGCCTGAGCCGCTTGGACCGCCATCGACTACAATCAGCGGCCCGATGGACGTCGCCCTCTTCGTGCCCTGCTACATCGACCAGCTGTACCCCCGGGTCGGCCTCGCCACCGCGGAGCTGCTGGAGCGGCAGGGCGTCCGGGTGCACTTCCCCGAGGCGCAAACTTGTTGTGGCCAACCGATGGCGAACTCCGGTTTCTTCGACGACGCCCGGCAGCTGGCGCGCAAGATGCTCGACGTGTTCTCTCCGTACGAGCAGGTGGTCTGCCCGTCCGGCAGCTGCACGAGCATGGTGCGCAACCACTATCCGGAGCTGCTCCCGGGTGACCCCAGAGTCGCGGCGCTGGGGGCGAAGACGCGCGAGCTCTGCGAGTTCCTGCACGACGTCCTCCAGGTCCGCCCGCGCGGCCGCTTCGATGCCCGGGTCGGGCTGCACCAGAGCTGCCATGCCTTGCGCGAGCTGCGGACAGGAAGCGGCAGCGAGAGGCTGCTCCCGCCGTATTCCAAGACGCGGGCGCTCCTGGAAGGGATCGAAGGCCTGCAGCTCGCCGAGCTGTCGCGCGCGGACGAGTGCTGCGGATTCGGCGGCACCTTCGCCGTCAGCGAGGAAGCGGTCTCCTGCGCCATGGGACGCGACCGGGTGGCCGACCACGAGCGCGCGGGCGCCGAGGTGATCACCGGCGCGGACAGCTCCTGCCTGATGCACCTGGACGGCCTGATCCGGCGCGACGGCAAGAAGCTTCGCGTGCTGCACGTAGCCGAGCTACTGGAGGAGGCGACGCGATGACCGAGCACTCCGAGCGCGCCGCAGAGTTCGTCGCGGACCAGCAGCGCATGCACTGGCACGATCAGGCGGTCTGGTTCGTCCGCAACAAGCGCGACATCGCGCGCAGCTTCGTGCCCGAGTGGGAGGAGCTGCGCAGCCTGGCCTCGCAGATCAAGGCGCACACGCTCTCGCGGCTCCCCGACTACCTGGAGGAGTTCGAGAGGAACGCGACCGCCGCGGGCGCCAGGGTCCACTGGGCGCGAGACGCCAGGGAGCACAACCACATCGTGCACGGGCTGTTGCGCGAGCGCGGAGTGACGCGGCTGGTGAAGAGCAAGTCCATGCTCACCGAGGAGTGCCACCTCAACGAGCACCTCGAAGCGCATGGCGTCGAGGTGGTGGACACCGACCTCGGGGAGCGGATCGTGCAGTTCCGGCGCGAGCCGCCCTCGCACATCGTCATGCCCGCCATCCATCTCAAGAAGGAGGAAATCGGCGAGCTCTTCCACCAGAAGCTCGGCACGCCTGCCGGTCTTTCGGATCCGAAGCAGCTCACCGAGGCCGCTCGGGGGCACATGCGCGAGAAGTTCCTCGCCGCCCAGGCGGGGCTCACGGGCGTGAACTTCGCCGTCGCCTCCACCGGCGGAGTGGTGGTGTGCACCAACGAAGGCAACGCCGACCTGGGCACGTCGCTGCCGCCCATCCACATCGCCTGCATGGGAGTGGAAAAGATGGTTCCCTCGCCAGAGGCGCTGGCCGTGTTCCTCCGGCTGCTGGCGCGCAGCGCCACCGGGCAGCCGATCACGACGTACACCTCGCATTTCCAGGGTCCGCGCCCCGGGGCGGAGATGCACATCGTGATCGTCGACAACGGCCGCAGCCGGATCCTCGCCCGCGAGGAGTACCGGAATTCGCTCAAGTGCATCCGCTGCGCTGCTTGCATGAACACCTGCCCCGTGTACCGGCGCAGCGGCGGCCACAGCTACGGCGTGACGGTCGCCGGGCCCATCGGCTCCGTGCTCGCCCCGCACATCGATCCGAAGAAGCACGCCGGACTGCCCTTCGCCTCGACCCTGTGCGGATCCTGCGCCGACGTCTGCCCGGTGCGGATCGACCTGCACCACCAGCTCCTCGCCTGGCGCGGCGAGCTGGCCGCCCGAGGTCTGGTGCCCCTGCACAAGCGCGTCGTCTCCAGGGTGGGCGCCTGGATACTGGCGCGGACCTGGGCCTACCGCATCTTCGGAAAGCTGCTGCGCGTGCTCGCGCCGCGAATCCCCAATCCCTGGACGCGCCAGCGCGAGCTGCCGCCCATGCCGCGCGAGAGCTTCCGCGCGCAGTGGAGGAAGCGTGTCCGCCCGCGATGAGATCCTGAGAGCGCTGCGCGCGGCGGCGCCTGCTCCCGCGCCGCTGCCCGACCTGGCGCGCCTCGAGGCGGTGCAGTACCCCGACCTGCGCGAGCGGTTCGCGAAGAGCGTAGTCGAGGTCGGCGGGCGCTGCGTGCTGGTGGAGGGGCCGCTGGAGGACGCGCTGCGCGCGATCCCGGAGTACGCGGCCGCGCGCAAGGTCGTCTCGCTCGTGCCGGGAGTCGGGAAGGCCAACGTGGACCTGGCGTGTGTGTCCGACCCGCACGATCTGCGGGACGTCGATTTCTGCGTCCTGCCGGCGGAGCTGGGAGTCGCCGAGAACGGCGCCTGCTGGATCGTGCAGCATGGCGGTCCGAACCGGTCGGGGGCGTTCCTCACCCAGCACCTGGCGGTGGTGGTCCGGGCCGATGCGCTAGTGCACAACCTGCACGAAGCCTACGCGCGCGTGACCATTCCTTGCCCGGGATTCGCCATGTGGCTGTCGGGCCCCTCCAAGACGGCGGACATCGAGCAGGCGCTGGTGATCGGGGCCCACGGGGCGCGCTCTTGCACGGTGCTGGTCACCCCCTCTTGAAGAAGTGACGTGTTTGTGGTCGATCCCCGGCCATGATCGAAGTCAAAGGATCGGCGCCGGCGGAAGTATTGTCGAAACCAGCTCTTGCGTTCGTCGAGGAGCTCCAGCGCGCCT
>Ga0066709_100006242_pt1 | contig 10023 bp, 8 predicted proteins | sample GraSoiAngelo_158_FD_79665 | JGI IMG/M metagenome (GOLD analysis project Ga0066709, IMG submission 79665) | Grasslands soil microbial communities from the Angelo Coastal Reserve, California, USA - 14_1009_16_30cm | ecosystem: Environmental > Terrestrial > Soil > Grasslands | place: USA... | reverse complement strand
GGCGTCGACGGGCTCGCCCGCAATCAGCACAGCGAGCTTGACCATGTGCGCGGCGTGATAGCCGGACAGGTGGTAATCGAGCGAAGCGTACCCGCGCGAAGCGCTTTTCAGGCGGTCGTAGAAATCCAGCACGATCTCGTTGAGTGGCAGCTCGTATAGGAGGAGCACGCGGCCGCCGCCAATGTGCTCGAATTTCTTCTGCACGCCGCGCTTGTCTTCGAGCAGCTTGAGGATGCCGCCCAGATATTCCTCTCGCGTGATGACCGTGGCGTCGATGATGGGCTCTTCAATCTGCTGGATGTCAGTGGGGTTGGGAAACTTCGTGGGGTTATCCACCTCGACCACTCCGCCGCGCGTGGTGGTGATGCGGTAACGCACGCTGGGGGCGGTGGTGATGAGGTTAATATTGAATTCGCGCTCCAGGCGCTCCTGCACGATCTCCAGATGCAGTAGGCCGAGGAAGCCGCATCGGAAACCGAAACCCAGCGCCGTCGAGTTCTCGGGCTCGAAATTGAACGCGCTGTCGTTGAGCCGCAGCTTTTCAAGCGCGTCGCGCAATAGGCCGTGCTCGTGCGACTCGACCGGGTACAGGCCGGCGAACACCATGGGCTTGATTTCTTCGAAGCCGGGCAGCGGCTCGGCAGCGCGGTTCTCGTCGTCGACGATGGTGTCGCCGATTTTGGCGTCGGAAACAGTCTTGATATTGGCGAATAGGAACCCGACCTCGCCTGCTGAGAGTACCTCGGCGGGCGTGGCCTTGGGTGCTTGATAGCCGAGGCCCTCGACTTCGAAGACCTGCCCGTTGGCCCACAGGCGGATCTTCTGATGCAGGCGCAAATGGCCGTCCAGCACGCGCACCAGAATGATCACGCCGCGGTATTGATCGAACCACGAATCGAAAATGAGCGCGCGCAGCGGGGCGTCGGGATTACCACGCGGCTGCGGCACGCGGTGCACGATGGCTTCGAGCGTTTCGTGAATGCCCGTGCCTTGCTTGGCGCTGACCAGCAGGGCGTCGTGCGCGGGAAGTCCGATCAGCTGCTCAATCTGCTCACGGATGCGCTCGGGTTCGGCGGCGGGCAAATCGATTTTGTTGATGACCGGGATGATTTCGAGATTGTGATGGAGCGCCAGATAGGTATTGGCCAGCGTCTGCGCTTCCACTCCCTGCGAGGCGTCGACCACCAGAAGCGCTCCCTCGCAGGCTTGCAGGCTACGGGAAACCTCGTAGGAAAAATCGACGTGGCCGGGCGTGTCGATGAGATTCAGCTGGTAGAGATTGCCATCGTCAGCTTTGTAATTGAGCCGGACAGCATGAGCTTTGATGGTGATGCCGCGCTCGCGCTCGAGGTCCATGGTGTCGAGCACCTGCTCCATCATCTCGCGCTGCGAAAGGGCGCCTGTGACTTCGAGCAGGCGGTCCGCAAGCGTGGACTTGCCGTGGTCGATGTGCGCGATGATCGAGAAGTTCCGGATGAATCTGGGGTCCATGCGGTATGATGCTGTAAGGGCGCGGCGCTCCTTGCCCTCCGAATTATCCCATATGTCCTACAGCAACATACGTTTTGAGGCCGATCAGGACGGCGTTGCACTCGTCACAGTGAGCCGTCCCGAAAAGCTGAATGCGTTGAACAGGGACACGGTGGGAGAGCTAGCGGATGCGTTCCAGAGGGTGCGCGAGGATGTCGCGATCCGCGCGCTGATCATCACCGGAGCCGGCGAGAAAGCATTTGTCGCGGGCGCCGACATCAACGAACTGGCGGCAGTATCGCCCGTGGAGGCGCAGACGCTGGCGTTGCGCGGGCAAGCAATTTTTCGCGCGCTCGAGACCATGCCGAAGCCCACAGTCGCGGCGGTAAATGGGTTCGCTTTAGGCGGAGGGCTCGAGCTGGCCATGAGCTGCACAATCCGCGTGGGGTCTCCCAACGCGAAGTTTGGACAGCCGGAAGTCAAACTCGGGATCGTACCAGGCTACGGCGGCACGCAGCGGCTGCCGAGGCTGGTGGGACGCGGGATCGCGCTCGAGATGCTGATTTCAGGCGAAACGATCGACGCGGCCGAGGCGTACCGCATTGGGCTTGTGAACTATATTGCTCCCGCGAGAGAGTTGCTGGACTTCTGCCGCGGCTGGCTGCGCAAGGTGCTGGCGAATGGACCGAAGGCCGTCGCGCTGGCCATGGAAGCGGTGGATGTTGGGCTCGATAGCGGCCTGGATCAAGGCATGCGCTTCGAAGCGGCGGCGTTCGGACTTACGGCCGCCACTGAAGACCGGCGCGAAGGCACGCGCGCGTTTCTTGAAAAGCGCAAGCCGGCGTTCGCAGGAAGATAAAACATGCCCAGCGCGATCATCGAAGGAGATCTTTCGGCCAAGGGGCTGCGCTTCGCCATTATTGTGGGCCGCTTCAACAGCTTCGTAACGGACCGGCTGCTGGCGGGGGCGCTCGACGCACTGACGCGCAGCGGGTGTCCGCAGGAAAATATCGAGATCGTGAAAGTGCCGGGGTCGTGGGAAATGCCCGTTGTGGCGCGCGAACTGGCGCAAGCGAAGAGGCATGATGCCATCGTGGCGCTGGGCGCCGTGATCCGCGGTGACACGCCGCACTTCGATTACGTGGCGGGTGCAATGGCGCGCGGGCTGGCGCAGGTAGCCATGGAATCCGGAATTCCGGTGGGTTTCGGCGTGCTCACGACCAATACGGTGGAGCAGGCGGTGGATCGTGCTGGCGCGAAGGGCGGAAACAAAGGATTCGATGCGGCCATGAGCGCCATCGAAATGGCGAACCTGATGCGCCGCCTGCGTCAGCCATCCGCATAGCATGGCCGCCCGCCACCGATCCCGCGAGCACGCATTGCAAATCCTCTATCAATGGGACATGCGCAAGCAGCCGGTAGACGAGTCGATTGCCACGTTCTATGGCAGCCTGTATTCGGAGGAGAGCGCGGCGCGGCCCGAGCGCGACGAGTTTCTGGAGCAGCTGGTGCGCGGGACTGTAGAGAAGTCTGGTGAAATTGATGCGTTGATTTCGGGCCATGCGGAGCACTGGCGTATTGAACGCATGCCGGCTGTCGACCGCAACATCCTGCGGCTGGCAATCTACGAGTTACGCAACACGGACACGCCGCCGGCGGTGGCAATCGATGAGGCGCTGGAGCTAGCACGGCGGTTTTCTACCGAGGAATCGGTGCAGTTTGTGAATGGGGTTCTGGACGCGGTTAATAAAGAAGGTTCCAGGTGTTGAAGAAAGGTTCCAGGTGTTAGGTGTCAGGTGCCAGCAAACTCAGAACCTGATCGCTGACACCTGGAACCTCACACCTGCTTTTATGTTTTCCTATCTCGATCAGTCTCTTTACTGCGAGCAGGCGCCGCTGGCGGACATCGCCCGCTCAGCCGGCACTCCGTGCTACGTGTATTCATCGCGAACCATTCTGGAGAATTACCGCGCTTATGACGAGGGACTGGGCGATCTGCCGCACAGGGTGTGTTATGCGGTGAAGGCCAACGGAACGCTGGCGATTCTTGCACTGCTGGCCAAGGCAGGGGCGGGGTTCGACATTGTTTCGGGCGGCGAATTGTTTTGCGTGCTGAAGGCCGGGGGCGATGCGCGGCGCGTGGTGTTCTCGGGCGTTGGGAAGACGTCGGAGGAGATTGACTTCGCGCTCGAAAAAGGCATCCACAGTTTCAATTGCGAGTCCGAGCCGGAGCTGGCTCTACTCGATGCGCTGGCGGCGCGGCGTGGCGTACGCGTGGCGTTCTCGCTGCGCGTGAATCCGGACGTCAGCGCGGAGACGCATCCTTACATTTCGACGGGCCTGCGCGACCATAAGTTCGGCATCGATATTCACGAAGCGGACGCAATCTACGAGCGCGCGCGGGCTTTGAAGAATCTCGAGGCGCGCGGTGTGAGTTGCCATATCGGGTCGCAACTGCTGGACGTGCGCCCGATTTTCGAGGCTCTGGATAAGGTCCTGGCGTTGGTCGAGCGGCTGCGCGCCGCCGGGCACACGATCACGCATCTCGATCTGGGCGGCGGGCTGGGAGTCGCCTATAGGGAAGGCGACCAGCCGCCGGAAATACGCGCGTTCATGGGTTGCGTCCGCACGAAGGTGGAGGGCAAGGGATTGACGGTGATGGTGGAGCCTGGGCGCTCGATCGTGGGGCCGGCCGGCGTGCTGGTGACGCGCGTTCTCTATCGCAAGCGGAACGTGGGCAAGGAATTCGTGGTGGTGGACGCGGCCATGAATGACCTCATCCGCCCCTCGCTCTACCGCTCGCATCACGACATTATTCCGGTACGCAAGACAGACCGGCCGGAGATCGTGGCGGATGTAGTGGGACCGGTGTGCGAGACAGGCGACTTCCTCGCGCGGGACCGCGCGCTCGCCCAAGTCGCGCCGGGTGACTTTGTGGCTGTTATGACGGCGGGGGCCTATGGTTCGGTGCTCGCATCAAATTATAATGGCCGCCGCCGGCCCGCCGAGGTGCTGGTGGAAGGCGATAAGTGGCGTATTATCCGCACGCGCGAGAACTATGACGATCTGGTACGCGGCGAGAGTGTCTAGAAGGGGCAGCAGCTAGAGAGTTTCAAGGGTACGGCCATGCGTGTGCCAACCGTCATTCAGTAGCTCGAACATTTGGATCACGTGCTTGAGGTCTGAAAGAGATAGCTTTCTCCATCACTGCCCCTTATGGAAAACGTAGAAGAACACCGCCAAACTCAGCGCGGCGAAAACGCGAATGAGCGAGGAGATCATCGCCGCCGCGGAAACGACACCGTTCAGAAAACCCGTCACGCTCACAATACAACCAACCGCCAACAAGATCGTCAGCAGAATCATCCCGATCAGCGCCAGGAGCGCCGCATTTTTGAGAGTCATGGTGGGAGTATGGCGCTTCCGCTGCGATCTGCAAGCGCTGGGTAGCTTATTCTGGAACTACCGCTTCACTTACGAGGCAGCGCCCGCCGCTTTCTGTGCTGTTTCCTTCGGAGCCGTCTTCGCAACTGGCTTGGTCTTTTTTGCAGCCGCCTTGCGGACAGCCGCCCACCGTTTGCGTGTAGCCTCCACGATCGCTCTACGACCCGCCGCGCTCAGCTTACGTTTCGCCTTTGCCGGTTGAGCCTTGGCGTGCCTGACAGCCGCCCATCGTTTCCGCTGTGCAGCAGCAATCCGCTGGCGTGCTGACGCGCTCAAAACGCGCTTTGCCGGAGCCGCCCCCTCTGTCGCAGCTTTTGGACGGCCCGGACCCCGATGGCCGAGTTGGGCCTGAATCGCTCTGATGACCTCTTCGATTTTGGCTCTCTCTGCCTCATATCCAACGAGAGCCATTACCAGTAAATCTTGATCCGTGCCTGCCGGTCTTGCCATGCGTTAGCATCTCCTCGCGAAGTTTAGCGCCCCGATTGTATCACTGGCCCGGAATACTTTCACCAACGACCACTCGGTGCAACTAGTTGGCGTGCAACAGCTGCACGCGTTGACTCATTGGGCGCGAGGCAGCGGGCAAATGAGAAGAGGAAGACTTGGGTTTCGTGTTTGAAAAGGAAATCTACGGCGGAATTGTTATAGACAGACGCTGGGGGAAAGGGCGAGCCGGCTTTGGCGAGGACCGACGCCACATCGCGTGATACCGCTTGCGACCGCGCGCTCCTTAACCACCCGCTGTCCGTGTCTTTTGCGGCATTCGCTCTAACTCCCACTTGAGCCGTTGCAACGCACCGGAAGTCTCCCCGGCTCGAACGGCGGCCTGACTCTGTTCGCCATAGCAAGCATTCATCAAGACGACGATGGCCTGAAGGCGTTCTTCGATAAGCGCGAGATCATCGCGAAGCTGTTCGCTCTGCTCGCTTGTGATAGGGTGTCGTTTAGCTGAGGTGGGCATAGTGAGTATATTGTAGCTCTAGCCACTCGGTTCGCGCCTCTGCCCGGAACCATACGCCGCGAACGGGCGCCAGCATGGTTTTCATACACAAGGAGAGCGCTAGAAATGGAAGAAATTCTCAAGGGTACGGCCATGCGTGTGCCAGGCGTCGTGCAGTGGTTCGACCGGTTGCATCACATGCTTGATGTATGAAAGGACAGCTTTTACCACCCCGCGCTTGCGTTTCTCGGGGAGAATCTGGGCCTGCTGCCCGACAAAGACCAGGTTCTCAATGATCTCCTGCCGGGTTTGGGGCAGCAGATCGCAGCCAAGAACGCGCTCCGCCAGATTCTTCAGGGCTTGTGACACGTCCATCTGGCCGCTCTGCTGCAGTCCGGTGACTGCGCTGACCAAGTCGGCCATCGAAGCGCGGATGGCACTATCCCGGAGGTCGCCGCCCATTGTGCGACAGCATATCACCGTGCGTGTCATGTAGCGATGGTCTGTCTTATTTTCCTCACTCCCCGGCGCGGGGACGGCTTAGTTGAGCGCCAAAAAAGACGGCTGCAAATTCGTTGCAACACACTGATAAAAGGCGGCTTGTTCGCTTCTCGTCTCATGACAAATGCCTCGGTCATTTCTTCTTTTTTGGGTTCGTTCCTGCGCACAGCATCGGCGTTCGGCACGAGTACTCCGCAACAAAAATGAAAGCTGAGGCACTCTTGGATGACCCGCGACAGATTCTTCCTGGCCAGGCAATCTTTTACGCGATCTTTTGCGCGTTCTTAAACGTATAATGGCAAGAAGTTGTTGTGTGAGAACAAATACGTAACGCCTGTCACCCGTTGAGCCAAGGAGAGTTATGCGTCTCGAACCTGTGATCGTGGGACTCTTGTTCGCTTTCGCGTCCACTGCAGCGACCAACCCGTCGGCGGTGACGTTTGCCAAAGATGTTGCGCCGATTTTGCAGAACAACTGCCAGGGATGCCACCGTCCCGGCGAAGCGGCGCCGTTTTCGCTGCTCACTTACGAGCAGGCGCGGCCCTGGGCCAAAGCCATGAAAGAGGCCGTGCTCCTGAAGAAGATGCCGCCGTGGTTTGCCGATCCGCACTACGGCAAGTTTTCGAACGACCGGTCGCTACCGCAGAAGGAGATCGACACCCTGATAGCGTGGTCGGACGCCGGCGCGCCGCAAGGAGATCCCAAGGACATGCCGCCGCCTGCCAGTTTTGTCGAAGGCTGGCGCATTCCGAAGCCTGACGTAGTCTTCGAGATGCCGAACCCGTTCGAGGTTCCCGCGGCCGGGACCATCGAATATCAGTACATCGTGGTGCCGTCCGGATTTACCGGGGACAAATGGGTTCGTTTTTCGGAAGCGCGGCCGGGCAACCGCCAGCTGGTGCACCACATCATTGCCTTTATCCGGGAACCGGACTCGAAGTGGCTGAAGGATGCGAAGCCGGGCGTGCCATTCGTCCCCAAGAAGAACAAAGACGGCGAGAAGGACGAAGGTGGCCGGGCAGGCGATTTCCTCGCCGGCTACGCGCCGGGTACCATGCCGGTGGAATTAACGCCTGGGCAGGCGAAGCTGGTGAAGGCGGGGTCGGACATCGTATTCCAGATGCATTACACGGCAAACGGTCACGCCGGGAACGACCAGAGCAAAGTCGGCATAGTGTTCGCGACCGAACCGCCTAAAGAGCGGGTGTTCACTCTGGCCGCCGGCAAGGGCGACTTCAAGATTCCGCCGGGCGACCCCAATTATAAAGTGGACTCCGAGTTCGAGATGGGCACCCAGGTGAAGCTGGTCGGCATGCTGCCGCACATGCATCTGCGCGGTAAAGATTTCGAATACCGGGTCGTCTACCCGACCGGCGAGAGAGAAACCATCCTGAGCGTTCCGCACTACAGCTTCAGCTGGCAGCTTTCGTACTATCCGGTGAAACCGATCGTGCTGACCAAGGGGACGAAAATCGAGTGCACCGCACACTACGACAATTCCCCCAACAATCCGAGCAATCCGGATGCGACGAAGGAAGTCACGTGGGGCGATCAGAGCTGGGATGAGATGATGCTCGGCTTCTTCGACGTGGCGTTTGACGCCAAAATGCCACTGAAGAATCTGTTCCCCGAGAAGAAAGATGAAAAGAAGGCGGGCGGCGATTAACCGGAACATCCTGCTCGTGGGCCTGATTGGCGTGGCTGCCGCGCGGGCCCACGAACCAATCACCACCAAGCTTACCTGGACACAGGAAATCTGCCGCATCGTGTACAAGCGCTGCGCCAGCTGCCATCACAAAGGCGGCGCGGCGTTTTCCCTCATGACCTATGATGAGGCTCGTCCCTGGGCCAAGGCCATGCGTGAAGAGGTGCTGGAGCGGCGCATGCCGCCGTGGGGCGCGGTGGAGGGCGTGGGGGCGTTCCGCGAGAATCCGAGCCTGACGGCGCTCGAGATCGAATACATTGTGGGCTGGGTCGAGGGCGGCGCGCCGGAAGGGGATGCGGCCTACTTGCCGGCGAAACCGGGGTTCCAGCCGGCAAAGAACGCACGGGCAGAAACGCCCGGGCCACGCTTGATAGTCGAAAGCACGGCGCCGACGACTCTGCGCGACACGGTCACCGCCGTTGCGGTCACACCGCGCGATCTGGTTAACGGCGCTTCCATGGAAGTCACCAGCTACAAACCCGACGGCACGGTCGAGCACCTGATCTGGCTGCGAAATTACCGTGAGGGATGGGCACGCACGTACTGGTTTCGCGATCCCGTGCGCCTGCCGGCGGGAACATGGATCGTTGTGGATGCGACTGCGCCGGGCTCGGCCGTCATTTCCTTGAAGTGAGCGCGCGTGCGGCCGCGATTTATGTAGCTGTCATTTCCCCTCCACGCCGGCAGCGCCTCCCCAAGCAAGGGTAAGATGGACTCACGATGCGCGTAGATGCCTGGGCCCGAATCGGGCAACCATGGCAAGCACCAGGATCATCACCACACTGGCAGCGCACTCAGCGCATGCGGCAAACTATCGCGACCAAACTATGAAACGCCACTCAACGAACTCACTCCGAAAGGATGGCTGTTATGAGGATCTTGATGGCAATCGCGTCTCTGGTTCTAGTACTCGCTTCCCAAACCAAGCAATCCGACGAGGCCCCGACAGGCTTTGACGACAAGAGCAACGGCTTGGTGGATGATGCAACGTACCAGGCTGATCAAGTAAAGTTCGATGAAGTGGAAGGCGTGGCGGAGGGCCTGGGGCCGCTCTATAACGCGCAATCCTGCCGTGAGTGCCACCAGAGTCCCACCTCCGGCGGAGCCAGCCAGGTCACGGAGCTGCGCGTGGGGCATCTGGGGCCGGATGGCCGGTTTGTCAACCCGGACATCCCCATTGCCCGGGGAACCGAAATCATCAAAGGCCGCACGCTGGTAAACGATCGCGCCATTTGCCCGAATGCGGTATTTCCCGATACGGAGATTCAGGAGCGCGTGCCCGCGAGTGAGTCGATCCGGACGACGCGCCTTTCACTCAATCTGCTGGGAGACGGATTCGTGGAGTCCCTCTCGGATCAAAGTCTGGTTGACCTTGCGCACCAGCAGTGCACCAGTACCCATGGCAAGGTCTGCGGGCTGGTAATTCATGTGCCCATCGTCGAGGCGCCAGGGCAGGCCGGGGTGGGGCGATTTGGCTGGAAGGATCAGCAGGCCAGCCTGCTATCGTTTTCGGGAGACGCTTACTTGAACGAGATGGGCATCACCAGCCGGCTGTTCCCGGATGAAGTGACCAAGCTTTGTAATACGGTGTCCGAGCCAAACGACAAGCCCGGGCCAGACGGGCTCTCCGATGTCGACCGCTTCGCGCGTTTCGTCCGGGCCTCCAAAGCGCCCGCGCGCGACGCGAAACTGGCGGCAACGCCGCGGGCGAAGCGAGGGTCCGAGTTGTTCGACAAAATCGGTTGCGCCGTCTGCCACGTTCGAACCTTGACTACAGCGGCCGCGGGCACGAAGATCAACGGCGGTGCCTTCACGATCCCCGCAGCGCTCGGAGGTAAGTCCTTCCATCCTTTTGGCGATTTTCTGATGCACGATGTCGGGACCGGCGACGGCATCGTCATTCCGCTGGTAGAGCACTACGCGCGTACGGCCCGCCAGATGCCGAGGGAGTGGACATGCT
>Ga0066709_100006239_pt1 | contig 10024 bp, 13 predicted proteins | sample GraSoiAngelo_158_FD_79665 | JGI IMG/M metagenome (GOLD analysis project Ga0066709, IMG submission 79665) | Grasslands soil microbial communities from the Angelo Coastal Reserve, California, USA - 14_1009_16_30cm | ecosystem: Environmental > Terrestrial > Soil > Grasslands | place: USA... | reverse complement strand
TCGAATCTTCCAGTGCCGCAGCTTGCCGGCCTGCTTGCGCACCTCAAGACTGCCCGTCAGGAGCACGTTGCAATTGTGCTCGATGTCAAGACCGAGCCGGGTGTGGCTGGTATCGCTGAGGCGATCGAGGCCGCGCGCGGCGATGGATGGACCGTTCGCTTTCTCTATCTGGACGCGAAGACGGACACGCTGGTCAAACGCTTCTCCGAGACGCGGCGCCGCCATCCGTTTTCCAACCACCAGCGCACGCTCACCGAAGCGATCGAATTCGAGCGCGAACGTCTGGCTGACGCGCGTCCGCTGGGCTATTGCTTCGACACGAGCGATCTGTCGGCAGCGGCGCTACGGCGCTGGATCAAGGACTTCATCAGCGTCGATCCGTCGAAGCTTACACTGCTTTTCCAGTCGTTCGGCTACAAGCACGGCGTGCCGCTCGACGCCGACCTCGTCTTCGATGTGCGCTGCCTTCCCAATCCTCATTATGAGCCAGAACTCGCCGCCAAGAGCGGTGTCGATCCCGACGTCATCGATTATCTGCAGCGCCAGCCCGAGTCGGAACGAATGTACAGCGACATCTATCATTTTGTCGCCAGCTGGCTTCCCGATTACGCGCGTGACAACCGAAACTATCTGACCGTCGCAATCGGCTGTACCGGTGGACGTCACCGCTCGGTCTATCTGGTCGAGCGTCTTGCCAAGGCCTTTGCCGGCCGCTATCAGGTGCTGACCCGCCACCGTGAATTCGACGACCTGACAGAATCCCGGCTGCCGTAGAATGAAACGCATGAAGGGACATCGAACCGTCGCGCTTGCGTTCACCGGAGCTTCGGGTCTGCCGTACGGACTGCGACTGCTCGAGTGTCTTATCGCCGCGTCGGCTCGCGTGTACCTGGTGTATTCGCCCGCTTCGCAAATTGTTGCGCGACAGGAACTCGATCTGACCTTCCCGACACAGCCGGCGGCGGCCGCGGCGTTCTTCGCGCAGCGCTATTCAGCTAAGCCTGATCAGCTCACGGTGTTCGGGCGAGAAGACTGGTTTTCGCCCGTCGCTTCCGGCTCTAACCCGGCCGACGCGATGGCGATCTGCCCGTGCAGCATGGGCACGCTTGGCGCGATTGCCTCCGGTCTCGCCGACAATCTGCTCGAGCGCGCTGCCGACGTGATGCTCAAGGAGCGGCGTCCTCTGGTGCTGGTGCCACGCGAAACCCCACTCTCCACCATCCATCTCGAGAACATGCTCAAGCTCTCCCGCGCGGGAGCCGTGATTCTTCCGCCCGCGCCCGGGTTCTACGGACATCCGCAAAGCATCGAAGACCTCGTCGACTTTGTCGTCGCGCGCATCCTCGACCAGCTTGGCGTTGATCATGCGCTCGGCCCGCGCTGGGGCGCTGGGCGAGAGTCGGCGCCGTCGATCGAGCGCGCCTGACTGATGTTTTCCCTTTTGCGCAGCGCCGCAGCGCGTTCGCCGACGACGCTACCGCTGTTTCCTCTGAAGACGGTGCTTTTCCCGGGAGGAATGCTGCCGCTCAAGGTCTTCGAACAGCGTTACATCGAGATGACCAAGTCCTGCCTCAAGGACGAAACGCCTTTCGGCGTTTGTTTGCTCAAGGACGGCGAAGAAGTGGCGCGGCCGGGACACGCCGCCAAAGCACCTGAGTTCGCCGTCATCGGAACACTGGCGCGCATCACCGCCTGTGACGTTCCGCAACTCGGCATCATGCACCTGAGGACCGAGGGCGGCGCGCGCTTCCAGGTCCAGTCGCATAGCATCGCAGACGACGGCCTGGTCGTCGGCCAGGTGAGCGCGATTGCGCCAGAACCCACGGTGGCGTTGCGCGAAGATTATCGCCCGCTCACAGCGCTGCTCGAACTCCTGATTGCGCGCGTCGGCCGGGAGAACTTCATCGCGGAGCCGGCGCTCGACGACGCTTCGTGGGTGAGCTACCGCCTGGCGGAATTGTTGCCGCTGCCCCTACCGATCAAGCAGAGCATGCTCGAAATCAATGACAGCGAAGTTCGTTTGAGCGTCCTCGCACAGTTCCTCAAGCAGCAAGGGTTGATCTAGCAGCACTTGACGGTTTTCTCAATTAACGACTCGGACACTTAGCCGACGATAGAATTCCAGCACGCTCCCTCGAGCGGTGTTAAGGGAAGCGGCGCGTATAATCCTGCTTTCGATTCCGGTTCGCTCCCTCGCCCATGGCCGGTCACAGCAAGTGGGCCAACATCAAGCACCGCAAAGCCGCCACCGATGCCAAGCGCGGCAAGATCTTCACCCGCCTCATTCGCGAGATCACCGTGGCCGCGAAACTCGGCGGTGCAGACGCTTCTAGCAATCCGCGGCTTCGGCTCGCGATCGACAAGGCGGTCGACAACAACATGCCGAAAGATACGATCGAGCGCGCGATCAAGCGCGGCGCGGGTGGCCTGGAGAATGCGAGCTACGAACAGGTGCGCTACGAGGGCTACGGCGTCAATGGCGCGGCTGTCATCGTCGATTGCCTGACCGACAATCGCACGCGGACTGTCGCCGACGTGCGCCATGCGTTTTCGAAGTACGGCGGCAATCTCGGGACCGACGGCTCGGTAGCGTTCCTCTTCAAGCATTGCGGACATCTCGTTTTCGCGCCGCGAACCGATGAAGCGAAGCTGATGGACGCAGCCATCGAGGCCGGCGCCGACGACGTCGTCAGCAACGATGACGGTTCGATCGAAGTCATCACGACACCGCACGAATTCGGCACGGTCAAGGCCCCGCTCAGCAAAACTGGCATAAAATCAGAATCAGCCTAAATCACGATGAAGCCGGCGACAGAGGTGGTGCTCACCGACGAAAGCGCATTGAGCATGCAGAAGCTACTCGATGCCCTCGAACGGATCGACGACGTGCAGGACGTCTATACCAACGCCGTGATCGAAGCAGCGTGATCAGCCGGCGCATTCTGGGCATCGACCCCGGGCTGCGTGTTACCGGATTTGGACTGATCATCTCCGAGCGCGGACGTCTCCAATACGTCACCAGCGGTTGCATTCGCAACACCTCGGGCGATCTGCCTCTGCGGCTCGCGACCATCCTGCGCGATCTCGGCAGCGTCATCCTCGAGCACCGGCCCACTGAAGTGGTGGTCGAGAAAGTGTTCGTCAACGCCAATCCGCAATCAACGCTGCTGTTGGGCCAGGCGCGCGGCGCGGCGATATCCGCTGCAGTGATTGCCGAGCTTCCCGTCACCGAATACACCGCGCTGCAGGTAAAGCAGGCGATCGTCGGCCATGGCAAGGCGGCGAAGCAGCAGGTGCAGGAAATGGTTCGCCGGCTGCTCCTGCTGCGCGCGGTACCTTCCTCGGATGCAGCGGACGCCCTCGCTTGCGCCATCTGTCACGCGCATGGCAGCGAAGGCGTTGGCGCCATCATTGGAAACGGACGCCGGGTGCGACACGGGCGAATCCTGTGAGCGTCGCGTCCCGTGCGATAATGCGCCGACTCATTTCAACGTACGCCCATGATCGGCCGCCTCTCCGGCACGCTTGCTGAAAAGAATCCGCCGCAGATACTCCTCGATGTGCACGGCATCGCCTACGAGGTCAACGTGCCGATGAGCACCTTCTACAATCTCCCCGCTGTGGGGGAGCCCGTTACTCTGTTCACGCATCTCGTCGTGCGCGAAGACGCGCATCTGCTGTTCGGATTCGGCTCGGAAAGCGAACGGGGCGCATTTCGCCAGCTCATCAAGATTAGCGGCATCGGAGCCCGCACTGCGCTCTCCGTGCTCTCCGGACTGTCGGTGGCTGAGCTCGCGCAAGCCGTCGCCTCGCAGGAGTGGGGACGGCTTACGCGTATTCCAGGCATCGGCAAGAAGACGGCGGAGCGGCTCTTGCTCGAGCTCAAGGACAAGCTCGGCGCCGATGTTACGACAGGAGTCGGCGTGCACCGCCCTCCTCCGGTTAGCGCGGATGTGCTCAATGCCCTGGTCTCGCTGGGCTACAGCGACAAGGAAGCGACGCATGCCGTCAAGGAGCTGCCCGAAGGTCTCGCCGTCGCCGACGGCATCCGGCATGCCCTGAAGATGCTGGCGAAGGCATGAGCCACTTGCAATGATCGAGACGGATCGATTGATCGTCGCAGCACCGGTGAGTCCGCAGGAGGAAGTCGTCGAGCGGACGCTGCGGCCGCGCGCCCTCGACGAGTACATCGGCCAGGAAAAGATCCGCGGTCAGTTTTCCATTTTCATCGAGGCAGCGAAGAAGCGGCGAGAGGCGCTCGACCACGTGCTGCTGTTCGGCCCTCCGGGGCTGGGCAAGACGACCCTGTCGCACATCATCGCCCACGAGTTGGGCGTCAATCTGCGCCAGACATCGGGGCCGGTGCTGGAGCGCGCGGGCGATCTCGCTGCGCTGCTCACCAATCTCGAGCCCAACGATGTGCTGTTCATCGACGAGATTCATCGGCTCTCGCCGGTCGTCGAGGAAATACTCTATCCGGCGCTCGAGGACTTCCAGATCGACATCATGATCGGTGAGGGACCGGCGGCGCGCAGCGTCAAGCTGGATCTGCCGCCGTTCACGCTGGTGGGCGCCACGACGCGTGCCGGCATGCTCACCAACCCTCTGCGCGACCGTTTCGGCATTGTCGCCCGACTCGAGTTCTATACTCCGGAAGAACTCACGCGGATCGTCACTCGCTCGGCCAAACTTCTGGAGATTGCCATCGAGTCGGAAGGCTCATTGGAGATCGCCCGGCGCTCTCGCGGAACGCCGCGGATCGCCAACCGGCTGCTGCGCCGCGTGCGCGACTATGCCGACGTTCGCGCGACCGGAAATGTGACGCGCGAAGTCGCCGATCTGGCCCTGAAGATGCTCGATGTCGATGCCTCTGGCTTGGACGTTATGGACCGCAAGCTGTTGCGCTGTGTGCTCGATAAGTTCTCCGGCGGTCCCGTCGGCATCGATAATCTATCGGCCGCGATCGGTGAGGAGCGCGACACGATCGAAGACGTCCTCGAGCCTTTCCTGATCCAGCAGGGCTTTCTCCAGCGCACCAACCGCGGCCGGGTTGCGACCGCGTTGTCGTATCGCCATTTCGGGCTCGCGCTTCCAGCGGCGGCCGGCCAGCTTTTCCCCGAATGAAGGCGGCAATTCGCGAACTCTTTCGCTGGTCGGTTCGCGTTTATTACGAAGACACCGATGCTGGCGGCGTCGTCTATTACGCCAATTACCTGAAGTTTCTCGAGCGAGCGCGGACCGAGTGGCTCGACTCGCTGGGGTTTTCGCCGATCACGCTCGAGCGTGACCATAACGCAGTGTTCGTCGTCCATCGTCTGGAGATCGAATACCGGCGCCCGGCGCGACTCGGTGATCTTCTCGACGTGACGCTGTCACTCGCCGAGCGGGGTCGATGTCGGCTGGTCGCGTTGCAGGATGCGACGCTGGGCAAGACGCTGCTGGTCACGGCCCGCGTGACGCTGGCCTGTATCGATCGGCGCAACTGGCGGCCCCTGCGGCTCCCGCCCCTCCTCGCCGCCACACTCAACGCCCCTGCCATCGAGGAGATTGCTTGAACCTGCACCCCGATCTTTCCTTTGTCGCCCTGGTCGTCCACGCAAGCTTTGTGGTGCAGGCCATTCTCGCGCTGCTCCTGGTGCTCTCGCTATGGTCGTGGTGGCAGATCTTTCTCAAAATGTTCGCGCTGCGCACCGCAGCATCGTCCACCAATGTTTTCGAGGACGAATTCTGGAAAGGTGGCGATCTCACGGCGCTCTACCAGCGCGCGAGTCAGGCGCGCGACGGCGGCGGCATGGACCGTATTTTTTCTGCCGGCTTCCGAGAGTACTCCAAGCACCGCAAGCAGGGGTCATCGTCCGCGGCAACGATGGACAGCGCCCGTCGCGCGATGCGCGCCTCCTACCAGCGCGAAATCGATCTGCTCGAAGCCAATCTGGCGGGGCTCGCCACGGTGGGCTCGGTGAGCCCCTACATCGGGCTGTTTGGAACGGTCTGGGGAATCATGAATTCGTTTCGCGGTCTGTCGAACGTCAGCCAAGCCACTCTGGCCCAGGTTGCGCCTGGAATTGCAGAAGCTCTGATCGCCACCGCAATTGGCCTGTTCGCCGCGATTCCGGCCGTCGTCGCGTACAACCGCTACACCCACGACGTTGACCGCCTCGCGACCCGCTTCGAGACATTCATCGAAGAGTTCTCGAACATCCTGCAGCGCCAGGGATGACCCACATGCCCAGACCTCGAAAATCGATCAGCCAGATCAACGTGGTGCCCTATATCGATGTCATGCTGGTGCTGCTGGTGATCTTCATGATTACCGCGCCGCTGATCAATCCTGGAGTGATCGAATTGCCCAGCGTCGGCACCAAGCTCACCTCTCCGGTCTCGCCCCTTGAAATTACGCTGACCAAGGATCAATCGCTTTTGCTGAAAGAAGGCGTTGCGCCTCCGCAACGAGTCTCGCGCGATGAGCTCATTGCCCGCATCCGGGACAGGCAAGCCAAGAATCCGGAGCAAGCGGTGGTGATCGGCGCAGATCGTTCGGCCCGTTACGAGGAAGTGCTCGGCGTGCTCGACATGCTGCAGCGAAACGGAGTGCACAAGGTCGGTCTGCTGGCGAAGCCGCAGAGTTAGGGAACAAGTCTCCCATGAGTCGCGTTCCAGAGCTTCCTTGACATGCCTGAGCAGCGCATGCCGCGGAAGCCGTCGCGTCGATGGCCTGCCGCCATTCTCGCTGCGGTGGTCAATCTCGCGTTCATTGTGTTTCTGATTTTCAGCGTGACGTGGCAAAACCGCAAGCCCGAGCCGGTGAGCGTCGAGCTCTATGCGCCGCCGGCAACTGCCAAGGTTGAAACCACTCCGCAAGCGCAGCCACAACCGGAACCGCCACGGCCTCAACCGGAGCCGCCGGCCCCGAAGCCCGAACCACCGAAGCCTCCTCCTGAGCCGAAGCCGCCGCCGGAGCCGCCCAAGCCGGCACCGAAAGCCGAGCCTCCCGCACCGACGCGCGCAGAAATCGCGGTGAAGGCAAAGCAGGAACAGCTCGAGCGTGAACAAAGGGAAAAGGAACGCAGGGAAGCCGAAAAACGCGAAGTGGAAAAGCGCGAAGCGCAGAAACGCGAAGCGGAAAAGCGCGAAGCCGAAAAGAAGAAGCAGGAGGAAAAGCGCGTGGCCGAGGTGCGTGAAAGACAGGCTCGGGAGGAATCTGCACTCAAAGCCCAAGCCGAGCGGGCCGCTACACAGATCGCCTCGGCGGCGCAGGCGAGAGCGATCGACGATTACATTCGACGCATCCAGGCCAAGATCAAGGGCAACGTGGTCTTGCCTCCGGACATCGTCGGCAACCCGGAGGCGATCTTCGAGGTGGTGCAATTGCCCACCGGAGAGATCATCGATGTGCAGCTCAGAAAATCGAGTGGAGTGCGCGCCTACGATGAGGCGGTACAGCGGGCAATCATCAAGGCATCACCGCTGCCTCGGCCGGACTCTGCGGATTTATTTCGGCGTGACCTCACGCTCAAGTTCCGGCCGCTGGACTGACGACGCCAAGTCAGTCGACGCGTGCCTTCTTCTCGACGATCTGGATGGTCGCCCAGCTCCACTCCGGGCGCTGTTCGACCAGGTGACGCAGCGAAACGGTGTAGATGGAGTGAGCCGTGGTGAGCAGAACGTTGCGCCCTTCCTGATATTCGGACGTCGGAACGATGACCGTTTTCATCGCCAGCGGCTTGTCGGGGCGTGACGGCGGCGGCAGATATAAGCCCGCGAAACGCTCGCCCATGGTCGACATGTCCAGGCCGTCGACGACGTAGCCCATGTCCTCGGTCGCGCGCCGTTTCGCCGCCAGCGTGACGGCAACCATCCGCTCGGCGATGATGTTGACTCCCGCCTCGACCTCTTCGTTGGACAGCTTGTTGAGCCGCCGCACGACGCCCAGAAGCCAGCCATCGGCGTCCGACTGGCGCACCGCAACCAGGGCGCCCAGCGTGAGGCTTTGTCCGATGCCGCCCGTCGCCGCGATGCGCAAGCCGGCAACGCTGCGATCCTTGACCTCCCACATCGGATCGCTCCACGACGACAAGCTCGCGGCCAGCGAATCGTCCTCGACCAAAGTCTTGCGCCGCGAGCGCGGAGTGCCTTGTACGGGATAGACCTCAATCTGTTCGGTAGCCGAAGAGCTCGCCTCGGTTGCTCCCTCGGGCGCCTTCGCGCAAAGGTCCTGGCAGATGCGCGCAAGCCCGATGCGCACGCGCGCTGACACTGCGACAGCGAAGCGTGGATCGCGTCGCAGCTCCGGATGCAGCGATGGCGACATGGCGGGCTGTATCTTGCGCAGAACGGCGAGACGCTGCTGATTGATCACCGCCACTGGACCCTGGTCGGTCATCTCGGCGTCGCGCAGAGAATGGATCGCGCGTTCCATGCCATCGGCGAGTGGCGTGGTGTCGAGGTATCGAAGCATCGACCCGCGATCGTTGCCGGTACGCCGAACCATTCCTTCGCGGCCGACCATATCGACGAAGAAGCCCTCGACGGACTTTGGAATCTGCTCGAGCGACAGGCGCCTGCTCCACGCGCGCAGCTGCGAGCTCGCCCAGTCGATCTCGGTCGGCGACAAGTTGCCGGTATTGAGTTGATGCACCAGCAGCACGTAGAGGTATTCCTGCTCGGCAGACCACGGTTGCGCCGCTGAGCCCGCCGCGGGCAGCGCGACCGATTGGCGATCGCACTGCATTTCGCACGCCCGCAAGTATGTCTGGTGCAGCTCCAGCCATTTAGCTGGAATCCAGCGCTCGTACTTGAACACACGAAGCTTCGCATCGGTGCCGTAGAAGTGAACCAATCGCACGAACAGCAGCGGCAGCGCGGCGCGCCACCGTGAGTTCTCCGCTTGCGCTGCGGCCGCTTCCAGCGCCGTCTGATAGGAAAGCATGAACGCCTGGCTCATTTCCCACAGCGCCTGCCAGATGCGATCGGCGAGCTTCGGCGAATTGTCCGCGTTCTCGATGTATTGCTTGATGAGCTGACGGCGATCCGCACCTAACGCGGCGTCGACGAACTCGATGCCGGCGATCCGGTTGAGATCGATGATGCGCTGCGTCTTGCGCATCGCGTCGAGCGCCTGAATGACATTCTGCTGCCGGCCGATGACGTCCAGCGCCGGAAGCTGCCGAAGCCAGGCCGCTGCGGACTTGGCGTTCTGCAGCGGATCAGAGCTGTCCTTAGTCTGCGGGGTGAGAAATCCAAACATCGATTTAGCGGGTGCGGCAGATCTGCCCTGCGTCGGACGGCGATCGTGGCGAAGCTGCCCGGCACGGGTGATCGTGCTCATTGATACTCCAGACAATGCGTTATCCGTCGAATGCGGCGGAACGTTGACTTATAGCCCAAAAGATTCTCCGGCGCAAAAGCTCGAGATGAACTCGTGCTAACCTTCTTCCCTGATTGCGCGCAGCGGGCAAACGCGCCCCTGCCAGAATGGCGAGGATAATGACATGAGCGTGTCCACTCTCTCAACGCACTCTTGGATGATTGCGCTTACCGCGGTCTTGTGCTCGATGAATCCAACTGAAAACGCCATAGGCCAAGCTCCCGAAAAGGGCGCTGCACCAACATCAAGCAAGATGGATGCCAAGATGACGCAACTGCAAAAGATCGATGTCAAACCCGGCACTGGAGCCGAGGCAACGAAAGGACAGACCGTCGTTGTCCACTACACGGGATGGCTCTACGACGTGAACGCTCAGGATCACAAAGGCGCCAAGTTCGATTCATCGCGTGATCGCTCGACCCCGTTTAGCTTTCCACTCGGAGGCAGTCGCGTGATTCGCGGCTGGGACGAAGGCGTGGCAGGCATGAAGGTCGGGGGGCAACGCACGCTGATCATCCCGTCCGACATGGCTTATGGAAGCCGCGGTGCCGGTGGCGTGATACCGCCTGACGCAACGCTGATCTTCGAGGTCGAGCTGCTGGAGGTTAAGGGCTGAGAGGAGTCTCCACCGGCACCTTGCGGGCTCGCGTCGCGGCC
>Ga0066709_100006238_pt1 | contig 10025 bp, 5 predicted proteins | sample GraSoiAngelo_158_FD_79665 | JGI IMG/M metagenome (GOLD analysis project Ga0066709, IMG submission 79665) | Grasslands soil microbial communities from the Angelo Coastal Reserve, California, USA - 14_1009_16_30cm | ecosystem: Environmental > Terrestrial > Soil > Grasslands | place: USA... | reverse complement strand
TTCCCAGCCGATCGCGGAGGTCATCTACACCTACCACGGCGCGAACATCGGGACGAACGAGGAGGGCGGACCGTCGCCGCGGGAGGGCAAGGTCGTGGGGATTCAGACCCAGGCCCATGGTCCCGGGTCGACGGGTCCCGGCTCGTTCGATCCGAACGGCTCCCTGGGAAGGATGGTCCACTTCACCTTCCCGCTCTATTTCCTGAGGGACGCGGACGCGCTGCGGATCGTGCAGCGGGCATTCGCCTACGTGAACGCCTCGCCGACGCTGCCATAGGCCGGCGCCGAAATCGCACCACAAAGAAGAGGCCGCAGGGCGGGAAACCCTGCGGCCTCGGTTGTTGCCGAACTAGATGGTGCCTACTTGTTCAGCACCAGCTTGATCGCGTCGGAGCCGTCGGTCTTGCTGACGCCCGACATCTTCGCGTAGTAGACGCCCGAAGCCGCCATGCCGCCGGTGTTCGTGCGGCCATCCCACGTCACTTCCTGCGTTCCAACATCGAAGTGACGGCTGGCAACGGTCCGAATCAACGCGCCCTGCACGTTGTAGAGGCGGAGCGCGTAGTTACCCGGCTTCCTCACCGCGAACTTGATCTTGGTGATCGGGTTGAACGGGTTCGGCGAGTTTCCGAGCATCGCGACCGGAGCCGGCGAGGCCGAATTCGTCAGCCTGAGGTAGCCGAAGCCCTGGAACTTACGCCCGACCCGGTTCGAGTACGCGTTTACCTTGATCGGGACGATGTCGCCCGTCAGGCCAAGCGCGACAATGCGGTCAGCGACATCACGGAAAGGCCAGATGCACGTGATCCGCAGTGAATCCGGAGCCGTGTGGGTATTGCTCTGGATACAGTAGGAGAACGGAGAACCCCCGTCCGGGTAGTTAGGCGTTCCTGGAACTCCACCCGGGTCGTCCGGCGGAACAATGGTACCCATCAACGTCGGGCTGACGAATCCCGTATTCCGCATCCTCATGCCGTCGCCGCCAGTGTTCGAGAACCTGCACACGTAACCGGCCGCCCTCGTCTCCGGCGGATAGTTGAGGACCGTCTGGAAGGTCTCGGTCGTCTGGTCGTTGATATCAATAACCGGCGGGACGAGCGCGACGCCCATCGCCAGCGGAAGCAGGCAGCTGTTGAGCGGGTTGCCGCGCCAAATGTTCACGCCGGCACCCGTCGCCTGCGTCACGAACATGAAGTAGCTGTACGGCACGAAGCCGTCGGCCACGCTCGTATGGTTGAGGACATTCGAGACGTCGGGATCCGAATCTGCCCGATTGTCGACCTGAATCTCGCACTTGCCCTGTGTCGCCAGGTTTATCTTCCAGACGTTCGTGGGAGACACCGGGTCCTCGGCGGCGGGGGCGTCGTAGAAGAGATCCGAGCCATCGGCCGAGTAGCTGGGGTTGTTGTGCGAGATGGATGCGAAATTGCGCTCCGCGAGCCGATTGTATCCCGGATCGCTGGGGGCAAGCGCGATGTCGATAATCTGGATGGTCCTGGGACCGAACTGGTTCGTCGAGTACGCGATCTCGTGGCCGTTCGGGGCCCAGGTCGGATCGGTTTCAGCCTTGACCTCGTTAAACGTGCGGCGCACCGGAGTGGTGGCGGTTCCAGCTACGACATCCACGTCGGTGGTGTATACGTCGTAGGAGCCGGCCACGTTCGAGTCGAACGCCAGCGTGTACCCGCTCGGGGACCAGTGCGGGTGACGAGGTTGCCCCGCCGTGGTCACGAGGATCGGCGAGCCGATCTTCGTCTCGGCGCCGTTGCCGGCCCCGTAGTCGAAATCGTTCCCGTCGTTGACCTTGAATTCCTGGACGTAGATCGCCTGGTTCCCGCCGTTCGCGTCCGTCTGGGTATAGGCGAGGAAGCGCCCGTCCGAGCTCCAGTTCGGATCGAAGTACGAGGTGTGGTTGGCGGGGTCGTCCAGCATCTTCGCCATAGCGCTCTGCTGGAAGTTCGGGAGCGAGGAGTCGAAGTTCAGGATCATGAAAATGGAGCGGGTGCCCGCGAACCCCTGAGCCGGGCTACGCGATGAGAACGTGAGCCAAAGCTCGATCAGCTTATTCCCGTCGGTGATCGTCGACATGATTCCGTCGGCATCGATATGACGGAGGGCCGGTTGCTCGTTTCCGGTGCTGAGATTGTTGCCGTTCGTGACGCGGGCAAACGGGCCGCGGACGTCCGCATACCCCTGAGCCGGCAGGAGCGCCGCGGCGAGCGCCAAGATTCCGATGACGCCTAGTAATTTCTTCATCCCATTCATCTCCTCTCTACGCAGGTAAAAGCGAGAAGACACCCCAAGAGGATAAGGTAGACGACACTAAGAGCCCAATCACCTCCTTACGGGATCGTGATTCGAATCGAGCTAAAGCGATGTTAGTTCTCGCAATCGGGAAAGCAAGCCCCGCTTTTTTACTCGGTTGAGTATACAGGGGATACGGGCCGGGTGTCAAGCGATTTTTGGAACTTCCGGGCCGTGGCGTTGTTCAAAAATGCCTTGACAGATCAGCACTTGGAACCTAGTCTGCGCTCAGATCGGCACCGGGGCTGTTCCACGGTCTCTGGCCGGTCCGGCAGGGTTCTTCCACCAGGCCTTTGCTGCGCGGTACCCCCCCTGGCAGAACAACATAAACGTAGCGGCGGGCCGCCGGGGCCGTCGCCGTGGCGAGGGAGGCTGATGTTCGTCAAGTATTTTACCTCCAAACACTTGGCTATGTCAACCCTTTTGGGCATGCTGGCGCTTCCGGCCGGGGCCCACGCGCAATCGAAGTATCCGGTCAGCCCGAAGGGGGTCCAGGGCTACTACCGCCAAGCCAACGCCGCGAACAGAAACAACGTCAATAACGCGACGGCCACGTTCGTGTTCATCGTATGGAATGGCGCGAGCGCAGAGAGCGACACCGTTTGCGCCACTGTAATAAGGACCCCCAGGCCTGACACCTTGGTCTGCAAGACCGTCTGGCAGGGATACCGCGTCCGCCGGACGATTCAGGGCATCTCGCCCGGGCAGCTCGACGTCGTCGGCCAGTGGAAGTCCCGGGACAGCGTGGTCCCGATCTGCCTCACCGCCCAGGTTCCATGCGACGTGCAGAACTTCGTCTTCACCGGCGCCGGCCTATTCTTCAAGGGATTCCGGAACAACCAGCGCCCGGACGGGACCTTCATCCTCCCGTACCCCCCCGGGAACCCCGCCGATCAGGACAGCACGGCGCGCCTCTATGTGGACGCGTCCTCCCTGGCAGGCTTTCCGACCCAATACGCGGTGACATCGATCGATACGGTTCGGCAGGTGAACGCCGACTTCTATGAGAGCCCCATCGACCCCACGCAGATCGTCCTGGTCGTCCCGTCGACGCCCCCGGCGAGCAACCTGGAAACGGTGGGCGTGGTGCCGAATCCATACAAGGAATCCGCGCAGTGGGACCCGGCGCCGAATCAGAGGCGGGTGCACTTCATCCATCTTCCGCCAGGCTCCACGGTCCGGATCTACACGTCCTCCGGGGAGCTGCTCCGGACGCTCATTCAGGACCCCAACGCCAATCCAGGCGGCGCGAGCGGGGATTTGGCGTGGGATCTACGAAATGACAAGGGAAGACCGGTCGTTTCCGGAATCTATATGTACACGGTTCATCCGCCCGACGGACGCACCCCCCGGAAGGGCCATTTTGTCATAATCAAGTAGGCCGCCCGTCCTCGGCGAGGCCCACCGGGCGGCCCGGAGGTGTCATGAACCCCCAGACCGTTCCTGCCCCGGCCGAGAGCGCTGAGCGCTCTCCCGGCGCCGATCCCGCGTCCCGCGCCTACCTGAACCTGATCGGCGGGAAATGGGTCCCCGCGCGTTCCGGACGTACCTTCGAGAACCGAAATCCCGCGCGCTCCTCCGATCTGGTCGGAACGTTTCCCGAATCCGGGTCCGAGGACGTGGACGAGGCGGTTCGGGCGGCGAAGATGGCCTTTCCGGCCTGGCGCCTGACCCCGGCCCCGCGCCGGGCTGAGATCATCTACCGCGCCGCCGAGATCCTCCGCGACCGCAAGGAGGCCTTGGCGCGCGCCATGACGCGCGAGATGGGGAAGGTGCTCGCCGAGACCCGCGGCGACGTCCAGGAAGCGATCGACATGGCGTACTACATCGCCGCCGAGGGGAGGCGCCTCTTCGGCGTCACCGCCCCGTCCGAGCTGCCCAACAAGTTCGCGATGTCGGTCCGGCAGCCTTTGGGCGTCTGCGGGCTCATCACGCCGTGGAATTTCCCGATGGCCATTCCTTCGTGGAAGATCTTCCCGGCCCTGGTCTCGGGCAACACCGTCGTGATCAAGCCGGCCACCGACACGCCGGCCTCGGCCCACCACCTGGTCGAGGCGCTTCTCGAGGCTGGCGTGCCCGCGGGAGTCCTCAACATCGTCCACGGCGGGGGCACCGCGGTCGGGGTCCCGCTCACGGCGCACCCCGACGTGAACATGATCTCGTTCACCGGATCCTCCGAGGTCGGGAAGGGGATCGCGGAGCGCACCGCGCGGTCGTTGAAGCGCCTGTCGCTCGAGCTGGGCGGGAAGAACGCGCAGATCGTCATGGACGACGCCGACCTCGACCTCGCGACGGAGGGCGCGCTCTGGGGCGCGTTCGGCACGACGGGCCAGCGGTGCACGGCGACGAGCCGCCTCATCGTGATGAAGCAGGTTCACGACGAAATGGTCCGGCGCTTGAGCGAGCGCGCGTCGAAGCTCCGCCTGGGCGACGGGCTCGACCCCGCCAGCGAGGTAGGGCCCCTGGTCAACCGCGCGCAGCGGGACAAGGTCCACTCGTACGTCGAGATCGGAAAGAAAGAGGGCGCCAAGCTGGTCGCGGGGGGAAGCCCCGCCGAGGAAGGGCCGCTCCGCGAGGGCAATTTCTACCGGCCGACCGTCTTCGACGGCGTCACGCCCACGATGCGGATCGCGGTCGAGGAGATCTTCGGTCCGGTCCTCTCGATCCTGACGGTCTCGTCCTTCGAAGAGGCGGTCCAGGTCCAGAACGCCACGCCGTACGGGTTGAGCTCCTCGATCTACACGCGGGACGTGAATCGCGCCATGCGGGCGATCCGCGACATCGAGGCGGGGATCACCTACGTGAACGGACCGACAATCGGCGCCGAGGTGCAGCTCCCCTTCGGCGGTGTGAAGGAGACCGGGAACGGTCATCGCGAGGGCGGTCCGACCGTCATCGACGCGTTCACCGAGTGGAAGTCGGTCTACATCGACTATAGCGGCAAGCTGCAAAAGGCCCAGATCGACCGGTAGGACGGGCGCTGCGCCCGCGCCGCCGCGCGAAATCGACGGTGTCCACGACCGAGAGAGAGGCTTTGGTGATCGCTCCTGGGGCCACGGCGCGCGCGGCGCCGCTCGCACACGTGCTGCGCGGGGGACACGTCGAAAGCGTCCACCGCGGCCACGTCGCGGTGGTGGACGATCGCGGCCGGCTCCTCGCCTGGGCCGGCGAGCCCCGGTCGATGATCTTCCCGCGCTCCGCCTTCAAGCCGTTTCAAGCGCTGCCGTTGGTCGAATCGGGCGCCTTCGCGCGCTCGGGATTGGGCGCGGACGCGCTCGCCCTGATCGCTGGCTCCCATAGCGGGACCGACCGGCACGCGGCCCTCGCGCGGACGATCCTCGCCGCGGCCGGCGCCGACGAGTCGGCGCTCCGCTGCGGGTCCCATCCGCCCTACGATGACGCGACCGCGGAGGCGCTCCGGGCGCGGGGAGAGGCCCCGACCCCGATCCGCCACAACTGCTCGGGGAAGCATGCCGGGATGCTCCTTCTCGCGCGTTTCCTCGGGACGCCGCTCGCCGGCTACACCGATCCGGATCACCCGGTGCAGCGCCGCATCTTCGATCGCTTCGCGACCCTCGTCGCGGAGCCGTTCGTGGATGCGACGCCAGCGATCGACGGCTGCAGCGCGCCGACCCCTCGAATCCCGATCGAGACGCTTGCCCATGCCTTCGCGCTCCTCGCGCGCGGGCGGGACGCCGCGGGCACGGAGGTACCGGCGCTCGACGAGATTCGCGAGGCCATGCGGGCGCACCCCGATCTCGTCGCGGGCGAGGGCCGCCTCGATACGCTGCTGATGCGAGCGGCGCCCGGCATTGTGGCGAAGGCGGGCGCCGAGGGCGTGCACGCCGTTGGGGTCCCGGAGCGCGGCATCGGCATCGCGATCAAGATCGAGGACGGGTCGCGCCGGGCGCTGGGGCCCGCCGTCGTCTCCACGCTGGAGTACCTCGGCGTGATCGGCGCGGCCGAGCGCACGTCGCTGGCCCAGCACGCCGGGGAGCGCCTCAAGAACTTCGCCGGCATCGAGGTCGGCGAGATCCGGGGCGTCGCGCGCCTCGAGCGTGCGGAAGCGGGATGAGCGCGAGGACGGAGGCGGCGACCAAGAGCCGGCGCGCGGCCGAGAGCGCCGCGGGGAACGAGCGCCCGAAGAGTGTCTACTTCTTCGGCGACGGGCGCGCGGAGGGGAACGCGCGGATGCGCGATGTGCTCGGCGGCAAGGGAGCCGGGCTCGCGGAGATGACCAACGCGGGGATCCCGGTGCCGCCCGGATACACGATCACCACCGCGGCCTGCCGCCAATTCTTCGAGGCGGGCGGCCGCCTCCTCGACTCGATCATTCAGGAAGAGGAGCACGCGCTCCGGCGCCTCGAGCGCTACCTGGGCCGCCGGCTGGGCGACCCCGAGAACCCGCTCCTGGTCTCCGTCCGCTCCGGCGCGCCGATGTCGATGCCGGGAATGATGGACACGGTTCTCAACCTGGGTCTGAACGACCAGACCGTGCTGGGGATCGAGGGACGGAGCCAGAGCCCTCGCTTCGCGCTGGACAGCTACCGGCGGTTCATCCAGATGTACTCCGACGTCGTACTCGGCATCCCCCGCGCGCTCCTCGAGCGCGAGCTCAGGCGCACCAAGGCGCGCGCGCGGGTCGAGCACGACGTCGACCTCACGCCCGAGCATCTTCGCGGGCTCGTCGATCGCTTCAAGGCGATCGTCCGCTCGGAGATCGGGGTGGATTTTCCCCAGGACGCGCGCGCCCAGCTGGCCGGCGCGCGGGACGCGGTCTTCCGCTCGTGGAACACGGAGCGGGCGGTCCACTACCGCCGCATCCACTCGATCGCCGATGACGTGGGGACCGCGGTCACGGTCCAGGCGATGGTCTTCGGGAACCTCGGCGCCACGTCGGCGACCGGCGTCGGCTTCACGCGCGATCCGTCCACCGGCGAGCCCCGGTTCTACGGGGAGTACCTCCTGAACGCGCAGGGCGAGGACGTGGTGGCCGGCATCCGGACGCCGCGCCCGATCGAGGAGATGGAGCGCGAGCTGCCCGAGGCGTACGCCCAGCTCCGGGAGATCACGTCACGCCTGGAGCGGCACTACAGGGACGTCCAGGACTTCGAGTTCACGGTCGAAGAGGGCCGCCTCTTCATGCTCCAGACGCGGCGCGCGGCGCGCACCGGAATCGCCGCGCTCCGGATCGCCGTCGACATGGTGGAGGAGGGGCTCCTGACCAAGCGGGAGGCGATCGAGCGCGTCGAGCCCGACCACCTGGACCAGGTGCTCCACCCGGTGCTCGACCCGGCCGCGAGGCGCCGGCACGAGCGGATCGCGACCGGGCTCCCGGCCTCGCCCGGCGCGGCGGCGGGCGCGATCGTCTTCACCTCCGAGGAGGCCGCGCGGCGCGGCGCGCGGGAGCGCGTCATCCTCCTCCGCGCGGAGACCTCTCCCGACGACATCGCCGGGATGCACGCGGCGCAGGGAATCTTGACGGCGACCGGCGGGATGACCTCGCACGCCGCCGTCGTGGCGCGCGGCATGGGGAAGTGCTGCGTCGCCGGCTGCTCGGCGCTCCTGATCGACGAGAGCGCGCGGACCGTTCGCGTCGGCGGACGGACGCTCCGCGAGGGCACCTTCCTCTCGCTCGACGGCTCGAAGGGCGACGTGCTCCTGGGGGACGTGCCGACGTCCGATTCCGAGGTGGTGCGGGTCTTGACCGGCCGCTTGAAGCCCGAACACGCGCCTCTCTACCAGCGCTTCGAGCGGCTCACCGCGTGGTGCGACGAGGAGCGCCGCCTCCGCGTGCGCGCGAACGCCGACGTCCCGCGCGACGCCAAGATCGCGAGGCAGCTGGGCGCGGAGGGGATCGGGCTCTGCCGCACCGAGCACATGTTCTTCGCGCCGGAGCGGATCCCGCACGTCGTGACGATGATCCTGAACGCGCAGCAGGCGCGCGACGCCGGGATCCGGATCGCGCGGCTCAAGGCCGAGCTGGCAGAGGCGCCGCGCTCCGAGCGGCCCCGGATCCGAAAGGAGCTGGAGCGGGAGCAGCGAGAAGGGCGGGAGCCGATCCGCGCGTTTCACGGCGCGCTCGCCAAGCTCCTTCCGCTCCAGCGAGCCGACTTCAAGGGGCTCTTCCTGGCGATGGAGGGCTGCCCGGTCACGATCCGCACCCTCGACCCGCCGCTCCACGAATTCCTCCCGAAGCGGGATCAGCTCGAGAGAGAGATCGCCGCGCTCGGCCGCGCGCGGAAGGACGATCCCCGGCGCCGCCGGCTGGAGCGGACCCTCGCGAAGGTCGAGGAGCTCCACGAGTTCAACCCGATGCTCGGGTTCCGCGGATGCAGGCTCGGGATTCTCCACCCGGAGATCACGCGCATGCAGGCGCGCGCGATCTTCGAGGCGGCGGCGCAGGTGCAAAAGGCGGGGAAGCGGGTGATCCCCGAGATCATGATTCCGCTCGTCGGGGACCCCGAGGAGCTGCGCCGCCAGCGCGCCGAGGTCGAGGCGGTGGCGCAGGAGGTGATGCGGCGGCTCGGGATCACGGTCCCCTACACCATCGGCACGATGATCGAGGTGCCCCGCGCCGCGATGCTGGCGGACGAGATCGCGCAGCACGCCGACTTCTTCTCCTTCGGGACCAACGATCTGACGCAGATGACGTTCGGCTACTCGCGGGACGACTCGGGGCGTTTCCTGCCCGAGTACGTCGGGTCGGGCATCCTGCGCCACGATCCCTTCGTCTCGATCGATACGCGCGGCGTGGGAACGCTGCTCCAGCGCGCCGCCTTCGCCGGCCGCCGTGCGAAACCGGGGCTCAAGATCGGAGTCTGCGGCGAGCACGGCGGCGATCCCGCCTCGATCGAGTTCTTCGAGGTGGTGGGGCTCGACTACGTTTCGTGCAGCCCCTTCCGGATCCCGCTCGCCCGTCTCGCGGCCGCGCGGGCCGCGCTTCGCCGGGCGTGAGCCGAGGCGTCGCGACGGTCGATGTCGTGGCCGCCGCGGAGACGGGCGCCGTGAAAGCGGGCGCCATCCGCGTCGACGCGGTCATTCCCGCCTGGAACGAAGCCGAAGCGATCGCGCTCGTCCTGGACGCGCTTCCGCGGCCGCTCGTGCGGCGGATCGTCGTTTGCGACAACGGCTCGACCGACGGGACCGCCGAGATCGCGCGGGCCCACGGGGCGGTGGTGGTCCACGAGCCGCGGCGCGGCTACGGCGCCGCGTGCCTCCGGGCGCTCGCCGCGCTCGAGGCCGACCCGCCCGACGTGGTGCTCTTCCTGGACGCGGACATGAGCGACGATCCGGCCGAGGCAGCGCAGATCCTCGAGCCGATCCTCACCGGTCGCGCGGATCTTGTGATCGGTTCCCGGACGCTCGGAGAGCGGGAGCCCGGCGCGCTCACGCCGCAGGCCCGGTTCGGCAACTGGCTCGCCACCCGGCTTCTGCTCGCGCTCTACGGCGCCCGGTTCACCGACCTCGGGCCGTTCCGCGCGATCCGATTCCGCTCGCTCCGGGACCTCGGCATGCGCGACCGGGATTTCGGCTGGACGGTGGAGATGCAGATCAAGGCCGCGCGCGCCGGTCTTCGCACCGCGGAGGTTCCGGCCCGTTATCGGAGGCGGATCGGGCGGTCCAAGATATCGGGCACCGTCTCCGGATCCGTGCGGGCCGGGATCAAGATCCTCGGCACGATCGCGGCGGACTTCGCGCGCCGGGGTCCGCCGCGCCGC
>Ga0066709_100006237_pt1 | contig 10025 bp, 5 predicted proteins | sample GraSoiAngelo_158_FD_79665 | JGI IMG/M metagenome (GOLD analysis project Ga0066709, IMG submission 79665) | Grasslands soil microbial communities from the Angelo Coastal Reserve, California, USA - 14_1009_16_30cm | ecosystem: Environmental > Terrestrial > Soil > Grasslands | place: USA... | reverse complement strand
CTGCGCTACGAGGCCGCTACTGGACATCGGTCACCTCGAGAGCCGGCTCGTGGGGAGCGCCGTTCGACGACGGCTCGTGCGTGAGCGACGGAGCGGCTCTCCCGCGGCAGATCGCAGGCAGGTCGATCTCGAGCCGCTCGCCGACGCCGCGAGCGGACGCATAACCGTGCTCGAGCGTCGAGACCGTGGCGACGCCTTCTGCGAGCACATCCTCGGCGCACTTCGGGTCCGAGATCGCGTGGCGGAACTCGGCGAACATGGCCGGGAACCACGCGCGGTGTGTCGAGTCGGACAAGGCCGACGGCAGCGCCCACGTAGTCGTGCTCCCGTTCTGGTGGAGGTAGCCCCGATCGTCGTCGACGACCGCGCTGCCCAGTGAGCCGCTGAGCTCGTAGTAGTTGCGGCGCGCGTCGCCGGTCCAGGTCAGCTCGACGGTCCACCGCACCGAGCCGGTCTCCAGCTCGAGCCGCACCGTCTCTTCGCTGCCGCCGTTGCGGTCGATCGTGCAGGAAACGGCCCGTGGCCACTCTTCGCTCAGCCGGCTAGCCATGTAGACACAGTGCGTTCCGTGGTCGCAGAGGATCCCTCCGCCCGCGATTGCCGGATCGCGGCGCCAATCAGGATGCCATTCCGAGACGCCGAGCGCGTGGCTCGTGCGAACGATCTGGAAGTGGCCCTGCCGAAGGGTGCCGAGCGAGCCGGCGCGCAGCGTGTCGGCGAAGAAGTGCATGGCGGGCGAGAAACGGTAGTTGTGCGCCGGGTACAGCACCCTGCCGGCCGAGCGCGCCTGCTCGGCGAGCTCCGTGAGCGCGCCCGCCCGGGTGACGAGCGGCTTCTCGCAGAGGACGTGGCACCCGTGGGCGAGGCTCAGCCGGATCTGCCCCTCGTGGTAGACCGGCGGCGAGCAGATGTCTACGGCCTCGGGCTCCGTTTCCCGAAGCAGATCCTCGAGCCGCGCATAGGCGGGAATCCCGGGCAGTAGGCTCTCCCCGCGCCGGCGGCGTGCCAGCGTCGGATCGAGGATCGCCACGAGCTCGGCGTCTTCGACCTCGGCGTACGCCCCCGCGCGAGCCTCGCCCAGCCTTCCGAAGCCCAGCAAGGCAACTCTCATTGGGCCCCCTCGGCCAGGAGCACTCGCTCGATCACATCCACCGCCCGATGCGCCGTCTCGGGCGCGATCGAGAGCGGCGGATAGAGACGCAGGCTGTTGCCGCCGACCATGACGAGCACTCCTTGCTCCAGCAGTTCCCTGAAGACACCTTGCACGGTCTCTCGCGACACGGGTGCGCGCGTCTCTCGATCCTCGACGAGCTCGATGCCGATCATCAGGCCCTGACCTCGCACCTCGCCGACGAGAGGAGCGCTTCCTTCGAGCTCCTTCAACCGGGCGATCAACTCTGCCCCGAGCGTGCGTGAACGAGCCACCAGGTCCTCCTCCACGATCACGCCGAGCGTGGCAGCGACCGCGGCGCAAGCGGTGGGGAAGCCGCCGTAGCTCGAGGAGCTCGCGCTGGGGTCCGAGAAGGGGGCCGCGGACATGATCTCGCTGCTGGAGATGACGCCGCTGACGGGGTAGCCGCCGGCCATGCCCTTACCAACGAGCGCGATGTCGGGAATGATCCCGTCGTGGTCGCAGCCGAAGAGCTCGCCGGTGCGGCCGAAGCCCGTGATCATCTCGTCGGCGATCAGGAGCGCTCCGTGCTCATGGGCAAGCTCCTTCAGCGCCCGCAGGTAGCCGGGCGGCGCGGGGACGTTGCCGGCCTTTCCCTGCACGGGCTCGACGATGATCGCGGCCAGAGCGCCCGACGACTGCTCGCGGATCACGCTGCGAACGAGATCGAGGCATGCCAGATCGCAGCCTGCGCATCGCAGTGGACAGCGGTAGCAGTTCGCAAACGGCGCGCTGAAGAAGCCGGGCGGCAGCGGCCCGAGATCCTTCCGCGCGCCGCTGGTGAGGGCAAGCGCGCCGAGCGTCTTCCCGTGGAAGCCGTCCCAGAAGCTCAGGAACTCGTACTTGCCCGTGTAGGCCTTCGCGAGGCGGAGGGCGGCCTCGACCGCCTCGGCCCCGCCGCTGTAGAGCTGGATTCGATCGAGCCCCGGGGGCAGCATCCGCTGAAGGAGCTCGAGCATGTCGAGCCTCGCGCGCGATCCGTAGGCGCCGACCATCCACGAATCGACCTGCTCCTTGAGCGCGGCGACGAGGGCCGGATGAGAGTGGCCGATCGAGTTCACCCCGGAGGCACCGAGGAGATCGATGTACTCGTTGCCGTCGACGTCGGTGAGGAAAGCGCCCGAGGCGGAAGCGATCGTCAGCTCCGCCCACTGCATGACCGCCGGCAGCCCGGGGCCGATGAGGCTCTGCTCTTCCCGCCAGTGCTCGCGCGAACCGGCTCCGGGCGGCCCGGGCAGCAGCTCGACGGGCCGCGTTGCAGGCCGACTCACGCGCAGCCCGTTCTCAGGCGGCAAGCGAAAGCGCAGAGACATTGCAAAGCTTCGATCATTCCTCGACTCCTCCGGCTCGGGGTTCCCCGGCATTGTCCGACGCGCGACTGTCTCGTGCAACCTTACGGGAGGCGAAAGCCGACGCCGCCTTCATTACCGGAGATCGTGGCGATCCGTACGGAAGTAGGCTCTTTCCGTGGGCCGCCCGTCCGTCGACGTCGACGCCGAGCTGTATCGGGATTTGAGCCCCGAAGGCGACTTGGAGGCTCGCAGAACCGGCGACGATTTTCACCCGATGTTGAGGGCTTGCCGTGCTTCTCCCTTACTCGACCCGTGGGCCCAGAATGACCCACTGGTGGAGGCCGGGTTCGAATCAGCCCCGAGTTCAAAGTGGAACCAGGGCGACTCTTTGGAAGGCGTGCCTTTCCGCCGTAAGGCCGCACGGAAACCACTCATGGAAGAATCGCCAGCGCATCGCCGCTGAGCGGTGGACGTGCGGGTTCCTGCGCCGGTATCTCTAGGTCGTCGAGAGAGCGGCAAGCCGGCGCGCGCGGCCTCGCCCGCCACGACGTCGCCCTTCAACGCCGAAAGTCGCACCGCCTCCTCGAGCGCCTCCCGCTCGCCCTCCAGTCGACCTGCTGCGTGCTCGACCTCCGCGCGGGCGAGCGCGACGAAGATGCGCAACGGCAGATACTCGGTCGGGGTAGCGATGTCCTCCGCTTCCGCGACCGCGCCTTCGGCTCCCCCCAGATCACCCGCTAGCGCAAGCACCCGCGCCCGGACGGCGGCGGCACGCGCGTGCGGCTCGAAGTCGTCGGGGGCGCTCATCCGCCGGGTTTCCTCGGCGATGCGCAGCGCCTCCTCGTTGCGACCCTGCTCGAGCATCGCCTGCGCGAGCAGCCCCCGAACGGAAGCGAGGTATCCAGTCTCGGCACTCTCGTTCAAGACGTCGAAGCCGGCGCGAAGGATCGCCTCGGCTGCACGCGGATCCCCAGCGCGGAGCTCGTTCTCTCCCGCAACCATCGCCGTACCCGCCCAGTGGACGCGCTGCCCGAGATCCTGCAGCATCCTTCGGCCTCTTTCGATCTCGGTGCGAGCCTCGCCGAGGCGGCCCTGCATTCCCAGCATGGCGCCGCGCATCACCAAAGCGGTCGCGCCGATTGAAGAGCCCGGCATCACCTCGGCGAGGATCTGGTCGCAGCGGCTGATCCCCTCGACCGCAGGCGTCGGTCCAAACCAGAGCGACCAGGCGATCCAGAAACGAATCTCGTCGGCGAGGATCGAATGACCACCCCTTTCGGCGTGCTCGAGCGCGCGCTCCCAGAGCACGTTCGCCTCCGACGTCTTTCCCAGCCACGCACGGAAGTTGCCGAGCATCCTCCAAGCGGCAGCGAGCCCTTCGCGTCGCCGAGCTGCTCGAGCGCAGCAGCCGCCTCCTCCGCCAGCACGGCCGCCGCCGCCATCGTGACCGTTGGGTCGGTCTGTACGAGCACCTCGAGCTTGACGAGCTCTGCGCGCCAACGCACACGCTCGTCCTTGGCGTCTTCGGCTGCGGCCATGACATCGCCCAGGACCGAATCGACCCGGGCGAAGTCGCCGGCTTGACCGAGGACCATCGCAAGGTCGACCAGGGCCGCGCGCTGATCGGCACCGGGCGGCAGCAGTGCGCTTGACCGAGCCAGCAAGCCGTGAGCCGCCGGAAGATCTCCGCGTCTTTGCGCGCGGCGACCGGCAGTGAGCAAGCGCTCCCCCGCCCGGGGACCCAACGCGAGGGCCGCATTGTCCAGCGGCCCGAGCTCCGCGCGGTAGTTATAGGCCTGCTCGAGGTGGTAGCCGACGACCTCGTCCAGCTCGACGAGGTCGGGCGCGTGCTCCTCGAGCCAGACCGCGAACCGTTCGTGCAGCTCCGCTCGGGTCGCCTTCGAGAGCGCGTCGTAGGCGGCGTCGCGGATCAGCAGATGGCGGAACCGGAACGCCTCGTCGTCGACGACCGTCGCCCGCTCGGGACGGACGAGGTCTTTCCGCACGAGCGTCATCAGGCGCCCGTCGACCTGCTGCTCCTCCGGAGCGAGAGCAACGACGGCGCCGCGATGGAACACCTGACCTTCAACGGACCCGCGCTCGAGCACCGACCGCTCGGCGGCGTCGAGCTGATCGAGCCGTGCGGCGAGGAGCGCCTGGATCGTCGAAGGCACTGCCACGTCGCCCGCCCTGTCGTCGTCCCCCGCTTCGGCCTCGGCCAGCATCGCGACCATCTCCTCGACGAAGAGCGGATTCCCACCGGCTGCTTCGAGAATCCGCTCCCGCAGTCTGGCCTCGATTCGCTCGTACGGAAGCAGCCGATCGATGAGCTCCTCCGTCTCGTCGGGCGCCAGCGGCTCGAGTAGGACGTTCGTCGCGTTGAGCATGCCGCCGCCCCAGGCCGGACGGCGGTCGAGCAGCTCCGGCCGGGCGATGCAGAGCAGCAGGATCGGCGCGTCGCGGCTCAAGTCGGCGACGTGCTCGACGAGGTCGAGGAAGACGATCTCACCCCAGTGCGCATCGTCGAAGACGACGATCAGCGGGCGCTGGGCGGCGCGCTCCTCGAGCAGCTTCCTGAACGCCCACGCGATCTCGTCGGGCGAACTCGCCGTGGGCTCCTCGCCGAGAATCGCGGCGAGGGCGGGAGCCTCCGAGGGCTCTGCGCCGAGCTGCTTGGCGACTTCGGTCACCGGCCAGTAGCTGATCCCCTCGCCGTACGAGAGACAGCGACCACGCACGACGTTTGCACCGTCGACGTCGCCGAGGAACTCGGCGACGAGGCGTGACTTGCCGACTCCTGCCGTGCCGAGCACGGTGAACAGGTGGCAGGCGCGCTCGCCGACGACGTTCGCGAACGCGTCCTCGAGCAGCTTTCGCTGCCGCTCCCGCCCCACCATCTCCGCCCGGTGCCGCCGCGTGATCGTTGGCCCGCGGGGCCCGACTGCGAGGAGACGGAACGCGCGAAACGGCTCCGCCTTGCCCTTCAGCTCGAGTGGCGGCACCGCCTCGACCTCGACCGCGTCCCGGACGAGCCCAAGCGTCTCCTCGCCGAGCAGCACCTCGCCCGGTTGCGCCGCCTGCTCGAGTCGAGCGGCGACGTTGACGGCGTCGCCGGTCGCGAGCCGCTCCTCGGTTCCTGTCACGACCTCGCCGGTGTTCACGCCCGTTCGCAGCTCGAGCCGGGTGCCGTACGAGTCGGCGAGCTCGGTGTTCAGCACCGTAAGCACCTCCCGCAGGTCCTGCGCGGCGCGCACGGCACGACGGGCATCGTCCTCGTGAACGACGGGAATGCCGAACACGGCCATTACCGCGTCGCCGACGAACTTCTCGACCGTCCCGCCGTGCCGCTCCACGACCGCCTTCGCGGTCTCGAAGTAGCGCGCCATCACACGGCGGAGGCTCTCGGGATCGATTCGCTCGCCGAGCGCCGTCGAGCCCGTGACGTCGCAGAAGAGCACCGTCACCGTCTTCCGCACCTCCCGAGGGGAAGCAGCCGCAGCCAGCGGCTCCCCGCAGGAATCGCAGAAGCGCGCGCCCTCTCGGTTCTCCGCCCCGCAGCTCGCGCAGACGGTCACAGTGCGAGTCTAGGACGAAGGACCGCTTACGATCGCGCGCGTAGCGAATAGATAATCACTTCACTACTCGTGAAACGGTCGGAAGATGTACCCGTTTCGCGCCCGGGCCCGACTAACCCATCTGCGTCTAGCCCTCTGCAACCTGCCACGGCAAAGTGGTCTCGCAATGCGAAGAACGCCCGCGACGATCGTCGTCCTGGAGGAAAACGCTGCAGCGCAGGAGTTGATCGACCAAGCCCTGCGCAAGTCGGGCGATCGCGTTCTCATCAGCAATAGTGCGGTAGAGGCCCTCGGGCTGACGAGCCGTGTACGGATCGACCTGATCGTCGGCGACGTCGGCCTTCTCGAAAAAAGCGATCCGGATGTGGTGGAAAAGCTCCAGTCGGTCGGACAGGTCTTGTACACCAATGTTCGGGGTAGCTCGCGGCTCGCCCAGCTGGACAGTGGCACAGCGCTGCGCGGCCCCTTCTCTTTGGAGGAGCTCAGAGAGGCCGTCGCGGCCGCACTTCGCCATCATCGTTGAGCGGGAGCCCGGACTTCGAACCGGGACGTGGCCGTTCCCGGCCTCGCTGAGTAGACGCGGATTCCCAGCCGCGGCACACGGCTCCTTAGCGGCTGGCGAGGTAGTACAGCTTCCGACCGGCGGGCGACCAGGCCGGCCCGCACGAAGGCGCCTGAACGAGTCGATCGGGCAGTTTCGGCTGAGCGCTTCGCGCGTAACGCGGCGCGCGTCCGTGCCGTCCGGGCGCACCGTCCACAGCCGGCCGCGGATGAAGGCAATCCGGCGACCGCCCGGCCCCCAGGCCGGGCTCCGCGCGTCGCGGAAGCGACCCACACGTCGCGGCCGTCCGCCTGCGGTCGCGATCGTAAAAAGCTCGTTTGCCGCGGTCGCGAATGCGAGCCGTCGCCCGTCCGGCGACCACGTGAGCCCGCCGTCGATCGACGAGGCCGGGTCGGCGATCACGCGGACCGAGCGGCGCCGCAGGTCGAGGACGGAGAGGGGGCCTCCTCCGAGACCCGTGAACGCGACCCGCTCTCCGTCCGGCGAGGGCAGGGGGCGATTGACGAAGTTGCGTCGGGCAGAGACCCGCTGGACGGCCCCTCCCTTCCGGGGCGTGAAGCAGACGGTCTCGACCTCGCCGTACGGATCCGGCTCCGTGTCGCACGCCCACACCATGCGTCGGCCGTCGGCCGACCAGCGGAGGCTTTCCGCTCGGTCGATCTCGCCGAGACGGTGGCCGTCCTGCGCGTCGACGATCACGACGCGCGTGGCGGTGCACGGCTCCGGGCACGACGCGGTTGTATACGCGAGCGCGTCGCCTCTCGGCGACCACGCGAGCGGGAACTCGATCAGGATCGGCTCGGCACGAGTATCCGCGACGAGCTGCCGCTCGCCTGAGCCGTCACGGTTCACAACCCAGATACTCCTCTGCTCGGAGCTGCCCCGGAAGAACGCGAGGCGCATACCACCCTTGGACAGCGCGAAGCCAAGCGCGCCCACCCCGCCGACGAGGCGGCGTGCCGACCCGTCGCCGCGGATCTCGAAGATCGCCGGCGACGACGTTGCGCCGACCGCCCCGCGCGCCGCTGTGAGAACGAGCACCAGCAGGAAGAACGCCGGCACCGCCGTGCGGTATCGCATCAGCACCCTCCTCCCCCGGCCGACAGGAAGAGAGCGAAGACCCCGGCGACTAACGCGAACGCCGGCTTGAACACAGACCGACCATATGCCGCTCGTGTGACGGATTCGTAAGAAACCCGCAAGAAATGATGTCTACGGACGAACGCTTGGGATGTACGTGCCGTCGGGCTCCTCGGCCCCGCGGGCCCAGCGCGTGTAGAGAACCGCAGTGTTCTTAAAACCCTCGTTTGAGGCATTGCGTTCCCTCCGGCGAGGGATACAGTCGGATGAGGAGTCCATGCGGCACGCCGTGGGGAACGGCGGCCTCCGACCGAGGGGTGGGAACTACTGTGGCAATCAACGCGCCGACGCGCAAGCGTCGCCTACTGACAATTGTGCTCGTCGCGACCGCGCTGGTCGCAGGTATGGCCCTCACACCAATGGCCGCGAGGGCCGTCCACAACGAGGGTCTGTTCGAGCTGGACGGCAACATCGCGGACAACCCGGTGGCAGCCGGGCAAGACTGGTCGGACTTCCAGGGGCCTGTGGCACCGGCAGACACCACACCGGTCTCGACCGTGTTCATCTCGGACGGCATCAACGGGGTGAACGACTCCATCTACTTCGGCGGCGGCTCGCAGAACAACAACGACATCACCAGCTGGCGCTGGTCCTGCGGCAGCGTCTCGACGAAGAGCGACATCGAGCACGCGTTCGCGACCGCCTACATCAAGAACGACCAGCTGTTCCTCTACTTCGGCGGCGACCGCTACGACCCGACAGGCGGGACGACGAACATCGGCTTCTGGTTCCTCCAGAACGGAGGCGCCCTCGAGGGTGGCAGCGGGTGTCCAGACAGCGACCCCGCGACGAACACGTTCTCCGGTCAGCACGTGGACGGTGACCTGTTCGTCTTCGCGGAGTTCGCCGGTGGGGGAGGCGACTCCGGCGTCAGCATCTACGAGTGGCTGAACGGAAGCTTGCACCTGCTGGCCGCGAAGAGCTCTGGCTCGTTCTGCAGCTCGGACGACAGCATTTGCGCCCTCAGCAACAGCGAGACGATCGCGTCGACCTGGCCGTACACCGACAACCAGGGCGCAAGCCCCGATGGTCAGATCCTCAAGGGCGGCTTTGTCGAGGGCGGCATCAACCTGAGCTCGATCTACGAGGGCCTCGGCAAGGATCTGCCCTGCGTCAACCGGTTCCTTGCCCAGACGGGCAGCTCGCATCCGGACACCGGCGTCCTCGAGGACTTCGCGGGCGGGTCGTTCAACGTCTGCTCGAAGCTGATCGTCGACAAGGTCACTCCGAGCGGTGACCCGACGAAGTTCCCGTTCAGCGTGAGTGGCCCTGCCGGCTACTCCGACTCCTTCCAGCTCTCCACGGACGACGCGCCGCACGACAGCGGACAGATCAAGTCGGGCACCTACACCGTGACCGAGACTGCCGGGGACCCGAACCTCTGGAACGCGCCGTTGGTCTCCTGCAAGGACCAGGGCAACAGAGACGTGGCGTACACGAACGGCGCACTCAGCATCGCGCCCGGCGCCACGGTGACGTGCACCTTCACGAACTCGAAGAAGCCGCAGCTGACCGTGATCAAGAACATCGTCGGCGGCAACGGCACGTCAGACTCGTTCGACGTGCAGGTCGACGGCGCCGCGAAGATCGACGACGCGACCAGCACGGATCCTGCGGGAACCAGTTCGGGCGCGTTCGCAGTCACGGCCGGCCCGCACGTCGTCACCGAGACGCTCGGTGACGGCTCGACGTCGGTCAGCCCGTCGGAGTGGGATGTCAGCTTCAGCGGCTCGTGCGACTCGAGCGGCAACGTCGACGTCCAGAACGACGAATCGAAGAGCTGCACGATCACGAACTCGAAGCGGCCGAAACTGACCGTCGTCAAGCACATCCTGGGCGGCGATGGCTCGAGCTTCGACATCTCCGTCGGCGCGACCAAGGTGCTCGACGACGCCGGCAACGGCGCCAGCGACGAGCGCAACTACGAGCCCAACAGCTACACCGTCAGGGAGACGTTCGGCGACGGCGGGGCGATCGGCGCCGGCTGGGCCGTCGCCTACAGCGGCGACTGCGACTCGGACGGCAACGTCAGCCTCGCCTACGGCGACACGAAGACCTGCACGATCACGAACTCGAAGCTGCCGAAGCTGACCGTCGTCAAGGTGATCGAAGGCGGCAACGGTGCCGGCTTCGACCTCAAGGTGAACAACACCACCGTCCTCAACGACGTCGACGGCAACGGCGGCCAGATCACCAACACCTATCCGGTCGCCACCGCCTACACCGTCAGCGAGACACTCGCCAACGGCGACCCCGTCGATCCCAGCCTCTGGGAGACGACGACG
>Ga0066709_100006236_pt1 | contig 10025 bp, 10 predicted proteins | sample GraSoiAngelo_158_FD_79665 | JGI IMG/M metagenome (GOLD analysis project Ga0066709, IMG submission 79665) | Grasslands soil microbial communities from the Angelo Coastal Reserve, California, USA - 14_1009_16_30cm | ecosystem: Environmental > Terrestrial > Soil > Grasslands | place: USA... | reverse complement strand
CATCGAGCAGTTATTGACTCAGGGGGCGGCCGTGTCCGTGTACGATCCCCAAGCCATGGAAGACGGCCGGCGGATCTTCGGTTCCCGCGTGCAGTTCAGCTCGAACAACTACGCGTGTCTGGAAGGCGCGGACGCTCTTCTGCTCATTACCGAATGGCAAGCGTTCCGGAATCCTGATTTTGAACGTATGAAGGCGACGATGCGGCAACCGGTCGTCTTCGACGGACGTAACATCTATGATCCGGAGCACCTGCGAGAGCTTGGATTCTCGTATTACGGTATCGGGAGAAAGTGACGTAGATCTGGGACGGAGACCGAATTTCTTGTACTTCAGAAATTCGGTCTCCGTCCCAGATCTGTTCTTCAGGCTAATGTTTCGATTCTGACGCGGAGTGTTCGGCGATCCGATTGTCGTCGAGCTGTTTGAGCAGGTCATGGTTAATGGCGAACATGGCCAGCTCCACACGGTTGGATACCCCGAGTTTGTCGAAGATCCGGGTCAGGTGATGCTTGACGGTGTATTCGCTGATGTGGAACGTTTGGGCAATGTCTTTGTTCACCTGGCCATCGACGACCGCCGCGATGACCTCGAGCTCACGTCGCGTCAGGCCGAAGGTTTTGGAGGCCCCCGGTCCAGCCATTGCGGGTCCACGCAACGTCTCGACCAAATCGGATACCATATCGCGGCTCACCCAGAACTCACCCGCCATCACCGACCGGATGCTTTTAAACAGCATCTGCGATGCGGACTGTTTGGGCACAATGCCGCGCGCCCCAAGAAGAAGGGCTTCGACAATCTCGGACTTTTCGATTGAAGCGGTCAGTAAAATTGTGTGAAGCGAAGATGCGGCCTTCGGCAACCTCCGGAGAACCTCCAGCCCGTTCAGTCGAGGCATGGAGATATCCAACAGTAGAACGTCGGGCCGAAGCTCTCGAGCCAGGCTTAGGGCTTCTTCGCCGTTCGTGGCCTCGCCTACCACCACGAATCCGCCCTCGGCCTCAAGTAACTTGCGCAGACCATCTCTGAAGATCGAGTGATCGTCCGCTATGAGAATCTGAATATCTTGTTCTTGTTTAGTCGACACTGCTATACACCCCTAAGCCAGAATTGGCTTGGCCCTTTCTAGGGCCTGAAAATCGAAACACCTTAATTCATCCAAAACTTTCACCGTCAGGCTGATGCTACCTGCACTCGCCTTTGCTTTCATAAAGCCTCCTTAGCTTGTGGGGTGCGTCGGAGTTGAAATCTTCTCCTGTGTATCAAACTAGAAGTTGGGGTGCCCTGGAAATCGCCAGAAGGTATGTAGCACCTGTAAGAACGTGCCACTATAGTACCATCGAAGTGCCAGAGCACGCTGGATTAAAGAATGCAGGAACCGGAAGCTCGCGGCTTGCCACCATTCTTTAAATGTAGTAGCCCGGAAAGGCATCGAAAGCCCTTTCATCCCTGGGGCCCTGTCGTTGCACGGATTTGATTGGGCGACAGCTCATGATGAATCGCAAACATCGCCAATTCCAGCCGGCTAAATACCCCGACCTTATCGAAAATACGGGTGAGATGGTGTTTTACGGTGTATTCACTGATCCCGTATGTTAGTGCGATGTCGCGGTTACTTTGTCCGTCGACGATCGCAGTCACGATGTCGCGTTCCCGGTTGGTCAACCCAAATTTTGCAGTATTCCAGGAAGCGCGCTGCGTTTCTGCCGTCGGCGGCGCTTTTCCACGATCGATGATGACGAGTTCGTTAAAGCTTGGTTTTGCGACGTCGCTTTCTTCCGCTCTCGGACCGGATTTCAAGTTCGCGCTTTGCAGCTTTCCCACTAGATCGCGGACAAAGTCACGGCCGATCCATATCTGATCGTCCATAACGCAGTGGATACTCTTGGACAGAATCTGCGACGCGGCGTCTTTAGAGACAATGCCTCGAACGCCTAATTGTAGTGCAAGAAGAGCTTGAGGTCTCTCAATGCTGGCCGTCAGGAGAATACATCGGACGGTATGCATCAGAGGTGCAAGCTCCCGTAACACATCAAATCCCGTCATTACCGGCATCGATACGTCCAGGAGAAGCACATCGGGCATGGTCTGGCGTGTCAGGGTCAAAGCCTCACTTCCATTTGCGGCTTCACCGACAATTCTGAAATTTTCGCTTTCTTGAAGCATTGCGCGAAGACCATCGCGAAACATCGGATGGTCGTCTGCAATAACTATACGGATCAAATTCCTGTTGATCGTCATTTACCCTCCGTGGGAAACGTAATCTCAATACGAGCGCCTCTGTTTGGGGCGGATTCTATGGTCATGTCCCCGCCAATCGAGCGTAAACGCTCCTTGATTACGGCTGGACCTTTGCGGGCCGAGTCCAAATCGGCCAACGTGTAACGTCCGACAAAATCGAAGCCCCGGCCATCATCGGTAATCACCAGCACCCATTGGTCGAAATGCTGGACGAACCGCACGATGACGTTCGTCGCACCGCTATGCTTGCGCACGTTCGTAAGGGCTTCCTGGACAATGCGTGCAACTTCGTAGCAGGTGGATGCCGGCAGATGTGCTTCTTCCAGGTCACAAACGAATCGCGCGACGATATTCGATTCTCTCTGGAACCGGCTCACGGTTTCGGAAAGAAAGGGCACTAACTGGTTCGGCCCCAGATCCACATGCCGGCTGTGCTGGATCAACTCCCGAAGGCCAAGTATTTCGCTCCGAATGATCTGTTGAAGCGAGCTTACTTCCTTGAGAATTATTGGATAGGACTCGCGCGCACAAACCTTCTTCAGGACTTCCATTTTCATATCCAGCCCCACCATCGATTGCATGATTCCGTCGTGAAGTTCACGTGCCACTCGGGCGCGCTCTTCAGCCGTTGCACGGCTTCTCAGGTGGTGCTGAAGCACCGCTGCGAAAATCGGTGACGCCAGGCGGTTGATCGCATCCGTCACGGCACTCAGAGTCGTCTGGTGCGCTTTTCCCTGAAGGGGGTCCCAGAGGAACAGCCGGATTTCCCACTCACCGCCGAACACGAGCGGGACGGATACAAACGATTGAAAACGCTCCGGAAACGATTCGTGGTCCAGATTGTAGTGAGATTTACTTATTGGTGCGCCACCGGCATCAAAGGCGTGAATGTCGAAGGATCCCTCACCGGATCCGGCCACTCGGATACCGAAAAGGTGGTGCTGCGCATCCTGAAACAGCGAGTCTTCACGGTGAGAAAAGTCTAAATCTCTCCAAAGCAGCTTTCCGCGCCGGCCGGCTCCCGCCATGTTCGACTCCCAAACATGAAACCGTCCACTGGGAATCTCGTGAATGGCTAATTGAACCTGAGCAGGCGCAAACGTATGGAACAATTCATCAAACACCAGGGCGATGGTGTCATTCGGCGTGGTTGCCTGATGCGTCTGGCTGGCGATCCGCGCGGCTGCCGTGGCTTCAACCCGAAGCCGCTTGTGATGATCCGCTAGATGGGCGAGCAGGAACCCCAAGATCAACAAAGAAACAGCGCCGATCCAAACGGCGGATGGACCTGCCATCCAGAGCGCGACAAATGACACGACAATAGCCATGAGGGTTGTCGTGATCGTTCCCCGGAAGCCCCAGCGCATCGCCGCCGCAAGCAACGGGAAGTTCAGAAGGACGACGAAGGGGCCGTGAAGAGTTTGCGAAAAGACGAACACCAACGCCCCGGCCCATAAGATGTCGATAACATGAGTGGCCAGCCACAATCTCTGGTTCGGCACGTCTATCATGCGTTGAACGGCTAGCATGAAGAGGCTGTAGCCACAATATGCGGGAAGCAGCACCCAACTGAAGTAAGAGAAACCCACTCTGGCAGGCTCTAGGTAGAGCGTAAACAAGAGACAAACCGCAAGAATTGCTCGAGCTGTGGCGAGAATGCCTTCCACCTTCCGCTCCTCGGAGACCTGCACCGTCGAGGTGGCAGCCAATCCGCTGCGGTGGCTGATCTCGGAGGTTTGGGTATCCGGCGCGGCAAAGTATTCGTTGATAAGCGCCTCTTGCGCGATTTTGATGCTGCTCATGATCGTTTTGTGGACTCCACTGCCCACCCGAACTCGGCAATCGTTGCTAGCCCGTTCGTATTCCGTGAATAAACTGGTTCTAAGAAGCACGATTCAAAGGTTTATACGGCTTCCTGGCCGTTCGTTTTTGATTTCGTGCAAGGCGATGGTAAGGTGAGGCTAATATCTTTGGAATCGTCCAAAGGTCTAAACCCTCCCGGCAGAAGGTGCTAATAACGATTGGAAGGATGATCTAAAGATGCCATAAAAACCCTGGCACCCTTAACGTTGCCTAGTTAACGGTGGCGGCGGGGAGGTACTTCCACCAAAGTTGTTTCGGTAATCGGAGCATCGCAAATTGGACACAAAGCGGGCGACGGCAACACATAGGAAGCCGGTTCGGAGCGCCCGGTCACCTCGTCCAAGACGGTTTCGAAAAAAACGTTGGCGTGTTTGCTGCATACAATACAGCCGCGAATGCGGGCTTCTGCGAGGAAGACACTCTGTTGCGAAACGGCTATCAGGACTTCTTTTATGACCATGTTGCACTCCCAATGGACCGCAGCTTACAAGAGAGTGCGCACCGGCAAAATCCTTCTTCTGTGGTGGCACGAATCGCGAGGCAAAAGTGCCCTTTTGGGCAGGCACCCCGTCGCTAGTGTAGCCCGTGTTCCCGTACCCGAGACGCAAAATCATGAAATCCCTGCCTTGCGAAAACGGAATTCAGTGCTTCCCGCTTCCAGTGCTATATCCTACTGGCACCCAAAAACGTCTTTAAGGGTCCTTAAGTGCCAAGCCTGCCAGCCAAAGGTGCCTAGTGCCCCCGCCACTGCGACTTTTGTGGGATTTTGCCTTTCGCGCGTTGCCTCTAAAATCTAGACCTTGGATCACGCTACATAAAAGGCCTCTATATATGACATTAGAAACAGTCAGCACGGCGATTGACGTTCAGTTCAGCGTCACGGCCCGGCCTGGACCCGTTCCCGTGGAATCCCCGCTGGGAGCGCTAGGTTTATTCGGCAATCTATGCCAGTGGAATCCTCAAACAAAGAGGTTGGAATGCGGGGACATCGAGTGGATTTCGATGGAGACTTTGCTGCGAGGCCAACAATCCAATCCGGAAATTCAGCAGATGTATCGCGATTGCCGAAACACTTTCTCGTCGAGATGGGATTTCTGGTTGCTTGTGGTGCGCGCTTGTGGGACTCGGAGAGCAAATCACGATGAGGCGCAAATTCGCATGACCTCGCAGATCTTGAACGAGCCCGAAACCATCAAGTATGCGCAGTGGGCCTGGAAGGCCGCCAAACAATTGGCGGATGTGGAGGCTAAGAAATTCTTTCAGATCCTTTCGATGTACTACCTCTTGCTGGGCCAGCGTCAGAACGCCGATACCATGCAATTGTATCGAGCGTGTTTCCGCCATGATGCGGACGAACTCTTCAGACGAGTGGAACTGATCGTTCCGCTGGATCTCGAAGAGGTCTTGATCGAATTGGAGCGAGGGCCGGGAAGTGGAGGGCGGGACGTGTAGCTTTAAGCCCGCGGCCGGACCGGAAGCGTGACGTGCACCAAGGTCCCATGGTCCACACGGCTGTGGATCTCCAGGTGTCCTCCAGCCAACTCCAAACGCTGTTTAATGCTGAACAGGCCAAAGACACTGGCTTCGGAGGAATACCGGAGGTAGGAGTCCACGTCGAAACCGCGGCCTGTATCTTCAACCGTTAAAAGCAAACGGGAATCCTTACTCGCCAGAGAGACAGTCGCGGCGCCCTTGCCGGAATGTTTTAGGACGTTGAAGAGCAACTCCCGCGCAGTCTCAAACAACAGAATCCGATCCTCCGGCGGAACGTCGACTTCGGCATGCGGCGAGACTTCAACCAGCAAGCCATACCGCTCCCGCATATGCCGGGCAAGCGAGTGCAGCGCTGTTGTCAGCCCAGATTCGTTAAGCGCCCGCGGACTCAGTTCGAACATCACCGACCTGCACATCTCGATCGATTCCAGCAGGATCGAATCGACCTGGGTTAGCAGATCCTGTGCCGGCAAACCTGCCGGACGCGCTAACACCATTTCCGTACGCATACGGGCGGCGAGCAGTAACTGCAGTAGATTGTCGTGCAACATCTGAGCCAGCCGCCTGCGTTCACGATACTCGGTTTGGGTCAGCTCAATGGCGAGGGCTCGCAAAAGTTGGGATCGATGTCCGGACTCGTTGCACTCCGCTTCTCCCTGTTTGACGTCTTCGCTCCGCGCTTTCGATTCGGCCTCAGCATTTTCGATGTTCTGTCGACCCGTTACTTCGCCCATTAACAGGGATATTCCACCCCGCCAATGAAATACCCGTTGCTCCAGCCAGATCCGGCGGGATGGCAAGAAGAACTCGAATCGATCCGGCATTCGCAGCGCTGCCGCCATCGTCAGACGCTGTTGTATCGCCGCCGAGTAGGCGTCGGGGAAGAGATCCCAAAATGCTTTTCCGGTCAATTCACCAGGAGTGAACCGCGTGTAATGCGCCGCTGCACCGTTTGCATAGACACAGCGCAAGTCGTGGTCCAGGGCCAGGAACGGATGAGCGAGCCCTTGGCAGAACGTGTCCATGACCGCCTGCAATGCCGGCGGCAGATACTCCGATGCCAAAAGGACGTGAAGGGCTAGCAGGATGCGATCCGCATCGTCATCGGGAATGACCAGGACCCGCTCGACCCCGGCGATTACCGGAAACTGTTCCGCCCAGCGTTCAGGCTCCCCGAAACTTTTGCCAAAGTGCCGGATGAGCAGCAGCGGGACTGCGGGATTGCTTATAGTCAACTGTTCCAACAACATGAGATCGTCTGGCTGGTCCAACTGGAGTTTGACGGCAATCGCGCCTGGCCGATGCTGTGACGCCAGCCCGATAGCTTGCTGAACCGTGCAGACTGGAAGGATATGAAACGACCTGCCCAACCTCTCGACGAGCGCATCGCGCTGAACCCGATCCGAATGAACGAAAAGGACTTCGACCTTGCGCGCCTCAACCATGATGTTTCCTACATTCTGGGAACCAACGAGGCACACACTCTAGCACGTGGTGAACGAAATTGATGAGCACTAAAATGCCTGGTTGCGATTGGACATTGGTGCCAACCTGGCCAAAAATCTGGTACTTTTAGGCCATTAGCTCTCTCCCCTGCCGTGGTGTCAGAAGCAAGGATGCATCAGGAGTGGAACCGAGCAGGTAGGTACGGCCTGTTCACTTTTGGGGCGCCATCGAATATCTTAAAATCATTCGGCGATGGCATATCAGGGCCACTTTTCTTAGCACAAGTTTGCGGCGTGTTGAACGATCTCCGAATACGGTTCTCTCATTTGCCGCAGACTCTGATTTTCGACCTCGAGTTCGGCGATTCGGCGCTTCATTACCTCGATTCGTGCTTCGAGATATTCATACATTTGAGAACTGTCACGGTTGTCGAAATCATGAGTTGAATAGCGATTCATGTGTTCCTCCGAAAGAAGCGATGAACATTTAAAAGTCCCGCTAAGAATGGGGTAATGGCAGGCGATAGAAAATAGTCCAAAAATGCCTAACACTTCTAAGCCTAAGAAGCGCTTGAGGCTAGCTGATGGAGAACCGGCGGCCCGTCTGAAAGTGCCATACCCAATTCGTAAGGGAAAAATCGGCCGCGATTTTCAAGCTATAGTTTGATTCTCACGATTGTCCATATGTGCTAATCTCTTTGCGCTATTAGTGCCCCCAGTTTAGTCTACTGGTTTCTGAAGCCAAAAAAGGAAACCGGCTCGATTCGTCCCAAAAAAAATGGTAGTGCCGAACAACGAATCCGAAAGAATCGAAGCTCTTCACAGGTGCAATATTCTCGACAGCGCACCGGAGGATGCCTTCGACGAACTGGCCCTGTTGGCTGCACAAATCTGCGGGTCGCCGATTGCTTTAATCACGTTAGTTGATGCGAATCGCCAGTGGTTTAAATCGAAGCTTGGTCTCACCGTCGATCAAATCCCGCGCGAATCCAGCTTCTGCGAATACACGATTCAACGTCCCGGGCTATTCGCGATTCGAGATGCTCTTGAGGATGGCCGCTTTTCAAATAATCCCCTTGTCTCGGCGGAGCCCAAGATCCGGTCCTATGCCGGAGTACCTCTGATCACGTCTGAAGGTTTCGCTGTGGGCACTCTATGTGTGATGAGCCCGGTGCCCAAATTACTCAGTAAAGATCAGATTAAGGCCTTGGAGATCTTGGGCCGGCAAGTCAGCCGGTGGATTGCGCTCCGCCACCCTTCGTCTCGGATGGGAGCGGCAGCTGGGGTCCATGCATCGGCAATGATCGGGAGGTCCGAACGGGCCGGTCAGGCAAGCCACACCAACCGGCGCATGCGAACGGTCACCACTCCACCGCTCGAAAATCCGGCGGCCGGCTCCAGCCGGGCATTCCTTCTGAAACGCTTGGCGCTTGCTCTACGTCACGACGAATTCACAGTGCACTTTCAGCCGAAGATTGAATTAGCTTCCAGGCAGGTGACCGGCTTCGAGGCACTGGTACGCTGGATACATCCTGAGCTGGGGTTGATTCTGCCCCAAGAGTTCATTCCGATTGCAGAAGAAGAGGCTAGCCAGATCGAATCACTCACCTTGTGCGTATTGAAACAAACGGTTCAGCAGGCATGCGCGCGCGGGTGGGTGGAGCGTGGATTACAGGTGGCCGTCAACCTGTCCGCCGCAAGTCTGCAGGATGGCCGTCTGCCGGGCCAGATTATGGGCATCCTGGAGAGTTGGAAATTCCCGGCGCGCTTGCTGATCCTGGAAATCACGGAGAGCGCCTTTATGTACGACTTTTCACGGGCCCGCGCCACTCTGAATCGCCTCCGTGAAATCGGAGTATCGCTGTCGGTTGATGATTATGGAACCGGCTATTCCTCGTTAGCCTATCTGAAAGAACTGCCGCTTCAGGAATTGAAAATTGACCGGGTATTTGTCACGAATATCCAACGGCGGGAAAGAGATTTCGCCATCGTCCGAGCTACTGTGGAATTGGCTAACAAGCTCGGTATGACGGTAGTCGCCGAGGGTGTGGAGGACATGGCGACTCTGGAAACCCTGGATGGAATCGGATGTGACGCGGCCCAAGGATATGCCATTGCCCGGCCAATGCGAGCGGAAGAACTCAGCGAATGGCTCGGAACGCATTGCCGAGTCTAGTCCTGGACTTCCAATTTTTTCTCCGTGTAGCTGGCGGAATAGTGGGCTTCAACGCGGTTCTTTGAGAGTTCTTTGGCCTTATATAACGCTTGATCGGCTCGATTCATCAGCGCGTTCGGACTGCTACCGGTCTCATGTGCGGCAATACCAATGCTAATGGTTACGTTCCTGTCCAGATGCGCGGAGTGCAGGAGGCTCGCCGCTTCAACTCGGCTCCGGATATTTTCGGCGGCATGGTAGCCCCCTTCCAACTCGGTTCCGGGCAGTAAAATGCCGAATTCGTCTCCGCCACAACGGAAAACGAAGTCTGTCATCCGAACGGACTGGCGCAGAATGCGTGCCAGAGAGATGAGGGCTTCATTCCCGGCAAGATGTCCCTGAAGGTCATTGACGCGTTTGAAATCGTCGACGTCGATCAACATGAGTGAAAGAGGAACCTGGTGACGCTCGGATCGTGCCACTTCCCGGACGATAACTTCGTTGAAGAATCGCGCATTGTACAACCCTGTCAGCGCATCCGTGTTTGCTCTTTCCTGCAATTCAGCAATTAACCGCGCATTCTCGATTGCCCGGCCCATCGTCTGAGAGAACTCCTGTGACAGAACGACATGTGCTTCATCCAATTCTTCCGGACCGGAGCTCATGGAAACGAAGATTCCGAAGACCTTCTCGCCTCTTCTCACCGGAGCAGCGACGATGGATTTCAAATGCGATGCTCTTACGAAACGCTCGATTTCCTCGGATAGGTCCGCCTTAGCAAGATCACGAATGAACAGCGTTTCACCGCTCTCCAAGATCCGCTGCAGTT
>Ga0066709_100006234_pt1 | contig 10026 bp, 10 predicted proteins | sample GraSoiAngelo_158_FD_79665 | JGI IMG/M metagenome (GOLD analysis project Ga0066709, IMG submission 79665) | Grasslands soil microbial communities from the Angelo Coastal Reserve, California, USA - 14_1009_16_30cm | ecosystem: Environmental > Terrestrial > Soil > Grasslands | place: USA... | reverse complement strand
TGCTCGGCGCGGCCGCAGCCCGAGCCGACGTTGGCGCCCTATCCGTTCGTAGACTTGGCGTTCGGGCCGGGGTCGGCCCCTCGTCTGGCCGACTGGGTGGGCAACGGGCGGCTGCGGATCGAGCGCGGACGGTTCGGTACGCACGAGCACTTCGCGGGCCATCTGCCCTCGCACCGCGAGCGGGCGTTCCAGGCCTGGGTGCAGGTCTCGATGGGGTGCAACTCGAAATGCGCCTATTGCATCGTTCCGGCGGTACGCGGGCGGGAGCAGAGCCGCCGCCCCGGCGACATCGTCGCCGAGGTGGAGCGCCTCGCAGCGGACGGCGTGCGCGAGATCACGCTGCTCGGCCAGAACGTGAACTCATGGGGCCGCGACCTGGCACCGCTGATCCAGACCGAGTTCGGAGAGCTGCTCCGCGCGTGCGACGCCGTCGACGGCATCGAGCGGATCCGCTTCACGAGCCCGCATCCGAAAGACTTTCGCCCGCCCGTGATCGCCGCGATGGCGGAAGCCGCCGCGGTGTGCGAGCACGTTCACCTGCCGGTGCAGTCGGGCTCTGCGCGCGTGCTCAAGTCGATGCGGCGGACATACACGCCGGATCGCTACCTCGCGCTTGTCGACCGCCTGCGCGATGCGATCCCCGACCTTGCGCTCGGAACCGACGTGATCGTGGGCTTTCCCGGCGAGACAGAAGCGGAATTCGAGGAGACGCTCGATCTCGTCGGGCAGGTGCGCTACGACAGCGCGTTCACCTTCATCTACTCGCCTCGCCAGGGCACGGAGGCCGCCGCGATGCCCGACCAGGCGCCCGACGAGGTCAAGCACGAGCGACTCGAGCGGCTCGTCGAGGTGGTCCAGGGGATCGCCGCCGAGAAAAATGCGGAGCGGGTCGGGCGAGTCGAAGAGGTGCTCGTCGAGGGCGCGAGCCGTACCGATCCGGCGCTCCTGCGGGGACGCACGCGCCGCAACACGATGGTCAACTTCCGGGGAGTGGCGGCCGCGGGCACACTCGTGGACGTCGAGGTCGAGGGCGCGACGTCGACCACGCTGCGCGGGACGGAACGGGCGGCGATCGCCGCCTGACTTGACGGTCGCAGGCCCCGACCGGACAATCACGAGATCGTGACTCGCGCCAGCCCGTAACTCCGACGGCTGCCGGGCGGCGCCTCGAGCGTCGTCCTGGTTCTGTTCGCCATCGAGCTGCTCGACGAGCTCGTCTGGGGCTCGTTTTCGGCTGCCTGGCCGCTCGTCAGGCACGACCTCCATCTGAGCTACACGGAGATCGGGCTACTGCTCGCCGTTCCCGCCTTCGTGGGCAGCGCACTCGAGCCGCTGATCGGGCTCGCCGGCGACACCGGGAGACGGAGGGGGCTGATCGTCTTCGGGGGCATCGGCTTCGCCGTGGCGGCAGCCATGTCGGCGACGGCCATCGGCTTCTGGACGCTGCTGGTCGCGCAGCTCGTCGGCAACCCGACGAGCGGCGCCTTTGTCAGCCTCGCGCAGGCGTCGCTCATGGACAGCGATCCGCCGGCGCGCGAGCGGAACATGGCCCGCTGGACGGCCGTGGGGTCGGTCGGCTACATCGCCGGCCCCGTGCTGATCGCCGCGTCGGTTGCCGTAGGAGTCGGCTGGCGAGGCGTGCTCGGCCTCCTCGCCGTCGCGGCCCTGCCGCTGGCGCTGGCGGTCCGCCGCCTGTCGTTGCCGATCGGCCATGAAGAGGGGGGCGGCTCGCCGAGCCGTCTGGCCGGCCTCGTCGCAGCGGTGCGCGACCGGGAGGTCGTGCGCTGGCTCGCACTGCTCCAGGCGGCCGATCTCCTCGGCGACGTCTTCCACGGTCTCCTCGCTCTGTATCTCGTGGACGTCGCAGGCAGCAGTCCGGTTACGGCCGCGCTCGCGGTCGCCGTCTGGACGGGCGCCGGCTTCGTCGGCGACCTCGCTCTCGTCGCGCTGCTCCGGCATGTCGACTCCCGCGCGTACCTGCGCGTCAGCGCCGCTGCAGCTCTCGTCTGCTACGCGGCATTCCTGCTGGCTCCGTCGAAGCCGGCGCGCCTCGCGCTGCTCGCGGCGCTGGGACTGCTGAACTCGGGCTGGTATGCGCTGCCCAAAGCCGGTCTCTACGCCGCTCTGCCCGCCGGAGCGGCACGGCGGTGGCCGTCGGCGGGGTCGGAGGGTTCCTCTCGGCGGGAGTCCCGGCGGCGCTCGGCCTGCTGGCCCAGCAGTTCGGACTGGGACCGACGATGTGGGTTCTCGTCCTCGCTCCGCTCGCACTGTTTGCCCTGACGCCGCGTCGTCGCGGCTGATCGCGCTGCGTCAGACGGCCGAGTCGAGGATCTCCGCGTGCTCGCTCTCGGGAGGGGTCCCATAGGCGTAGACGAAGAGGTCATCCGTACCGTGGTTCACGGACTGGAGCGCCGTGCCCGGAGGGACGTGGATGACTCCGCCGATCGGTACGTCCAGCCGCTCGGGCGGCTCGCCGACGTACATCGAGAGCGTCCCGGCAAGCACGACGAAGGTCTCCTCTTGAAGCAGGTGCCTGTGTCGCCGCCCCGCGGCGCCCGGCTCGTAGCGCCACACGTTAGCCCGAGTGTGCGTGAAGCCGGCCGCCTCGCTCAACTCGGCGACGTGTCGCGCGGGCTCGCCCGGTTCGTGGGGACGGGTGATCCACTCGAGATCGTCGGGTCGAATCACACTGACGGTCATGGCTTAGATCTCCTTCCAAAAATAGGTCGTGTCGCACGGCCGCCCGTCGGGAAAGAGCGCGAAGCCGGGGATCACCCCGACCTTCGTCCAGCCGATTCGCGCGTAGAGACGCTCCGCGTCGCCGCCGGTGACGGCGTCGAGGACCAGCAGGGTTCTGCCCTCCGTGCGCGCTTCCGCCTCGGCACGCTCCATCAGGCACTCGGCGATCCCGCGCCGACGCGCGGCGCGATGGACGAGGAGCTTCGCGATCTCGGCGCGATGCGGCTGATTGGGCGGGAGGGCGAGAACCACCTGCACGGTGCCGACCAGCTCGCCGTCGGCGAACGCGGCGAGAAGCAGACGGCCGCCTCGTTCGACGTCGGCGACAACGGCCTCGAACACCGCCCGGGCGTCGGCGTGCGAGAAGGGGGCCATGAAGCTGACCGACGCACCACCATCGACGCAGTCGGTGAGCACGCGCGCGAGCCCGTCGAGATGCGCTCGCGCATCGTCGGCGTCGAGCCGCCTGATCTCCAGCCCCATGGCCCCATTCTGGCGTGGAGCCCCGATGTAGGGTGAGCCGGTGGCGAGGAGGCCGGTGGCCTGCGACGTGATCGCAGTATTCGGCCCGACGGCATCGGGTAAGAGCCGGGTTGCCGAGGCTCTGGCGGACGAGCTCGGCACGGAGGTCGTCTCGGCGGACGCCATGCAGGCGTATCGCGGGCTGCCGATCCTGACGAACCAGCCCGAACCAGCGACCCGCCTGGTGGGTGTCTGGCCGCTCTCGCACGAAGGCTCGGTCGGGGAGTACCAGCGCCTCGCGCACGAGGCGCTCGACGATCTCGTGGCTCGTCACGGCCGCGCGGTCGTCGCCGGCGGGACGGGTCTGTATCTCCGGGCAGCGCTCGCCGACATCGACTTGCCCCCGGCACCTCGCGGCGGGGATCGTGCGCGATCCGAGCGTGAGTACGACGCCGACCCGGAGCGCGCGTACGCGAGGCTCGCGGAGCACGACCCGCGCGCAGCGGCACGCCTTCATCCCAACGATCGCCGACGCGTCGTGCGCGCGCTCGAGCTGATGCACGCGGGAACGTCGCTCGCCCCGCAGGAGGATCGGCTGTGGAGCGCGCACACGCGTTTGCCGAGCCTCGTCATCGGCCTCGACGTCCCGCCGGACGAGCTCGAGCGACGGATCGTCGCGCGAACGGACGAGATGTTCGAGCGTGGGGTGGTGGAGGAGGTGCGCTCCGCGCTCGAGGGCGCGGTCTCGAAGACCGCCGAGAAGGCGCTCGGGCTACGCGAGATCGATTCGCTCTCCGCGGACGACGCTCGCGACCGCATCGTCGCGCGCACGCGCCAGTACGCTGCCTACCAGCGGAAGTGGATGCGGCGGATCCCGGGCCTCGTCATGGTCGACGCGACCCGGCCCACCGCGGAGGTCGTGGATGCGATTCTCGAAGTGGCACGCGCTCGGTAACAGCTACGTCGTCGTCGAGCGCGGCGACGCCGGCGCACTCGATGCGGATCGCGTGAGACGCATCTGCGACGTCGATCGGGGAATCGGGGCAGACGGTGTCGTGGAGGTCGTCGGGATCGACGGCACGACCATGGACATCGTGATCTGGAATCCGGACGGGTCGACTGCGGAGATGTCCGGAAACGGCACGCGGATCGCCGCGCGGTGGCTCGCCGCGCGGGGCGGGGCGTCGGAAGTGGTCGTTCGCGTGGGGCAACGCGAGGTGCGGGCCAGGATGATCGACGCTCTCGAGGTCGAGACGGCCGTCGGCCCGGTCGAGGTCGGCGCCGTGGAGACGATCGACGTGCACGGAAACGCGGTCGAGCTGACGCCCGTCGCGGTCGGCAACCCGCATGCCGTTGTGTGCTGCGAGGAGCCGGCCCGCGAGATCCTCCTTCGGCTCGGTCCGCTGATCGAGACGCACGCGCGTTTCCCCGGGCGCACCAACGTCCAGCTTGCCCATGCGGAGGGAGTCCACGATGTTCGCGTGCTCGTCTGGGAGCGTGGAGCGGGGGAGACGTCGGCTTCGGGCTCGTCGGCGATCGCCGCCGCTGCGGCTGCCGTCGCCCGCGGCTGGTGCGAGAGCCCCGTGACCGTCCACATGCCCGGCGGCGAGCTGGTCGTGCGCATCGATGACGGAGACGCGACGCTTGTAGGCCCGGCCGAGCTCGTGTGCACCGGCGAGGCGGAGCTGTGAGCGCGATCGACCACGTGACGCTCCATGTCACGGACTTCCGGCAGAGCAAGGCCTTCTACACGACCGTGCTGGCGCCGCTCGGAGTCGACCTCTCATGGGAGGACGAGAAGCTGAGGTCCGCGGAGTGGGGCGACTTCTCGATCGCGCAGGACGCGAAGCCCGTCTCGCGCAACGTGCACGTCGCGTTCGCTGCAGCGAGCCGTGCGGAGGTCGACGCGTTCCACCGCGCCGGTGTCGCGGCGGGGTACCGCGACAACGGGCCGCCCGGCGCGCGCCCGGAGTATCACCGCGGCTACTACGGCGCGTATCTGCTCGACCCGGACGGCAACAACGTCGAGGCCGTCTTCCACGACCGCTCCTGACGCGTCAGATCGCGATCTCGAACTCGCGCAGGACGTCGTTGAGGCTGAGCCGCAGGTCGTGCGACTCTTGCCGCCAGCCGACGATGAGCGCGCAGCCGAGCTGGTACGTGCCGGCCGGGAACACCTTGGGCCGCGTTCCGGGAACGACGACGGCGCGCGGTGGCACCTCGCCGCGGTGCTCCACCGGTACCGCGCCGGTGATGTCGATCACCGGCACGCTCGCCGTCAGCGAGACGTTCGCCGCGAGCACGGCGCCCGCGCCGATGCGGACGCCCTCGGTCACGATGCAGCGTGACCCGATGAACGCGCCGTCCTCGACGATCACCGGCTGCGCCTGCGGCGGCTCGAGAACGCCGCCGATGCCGACACCGCCCGCGAGATGGACGTCGGCGCCGATCTGCGCACAGGAGCCAACCGTGGCCCACGTGTCGACCATCGTCCTCGGCCCGACCCAGGCGCCGATGTTGACGAAACCGGGCATCAGGATCACACCCGGAGAGAGAAAGGCGCCGTACCGCGCGACCCCGCCGGGAACGACGCGCACGCCGCGTTCCGCGTAGTCGTTCTTGAGCGGGATCTTGTCGAGGTAGTGGATCGCGCCGGCGTCCATGGGCTCGACCTTGCGGAGCTTGAAGTAGAGAAGGATCGCCTTCTTCGCCCACTCGTTGACGATCCAGCCGTCGTCGCGAGGCTCGGCCACCCGGAGCTCCCCGGTGTCGAGCAGGCGCACCGCCTCCTCGACCGGCGCGGATTCCGGCTCACCGGCGGCGAAAAGCTCCTCGATCCGTTGCTCGAGCTCCACCGGCGCATCATTACGGACGCCGTCGCGCGGTGACGAGCGTCGCGTAGTCGACCCACCGGTTCGTCCCACCGGCTGCGGCGAAGACCTCGTGCACAGTCTCGGCGAGACTGGCCCGCCGAGCCGGGTCGAGGCGCAGGTACGTCGATGTCGTCGCGATCAGGGCGAGGTAGCTCTCTGCCGTGTCCTCCGCCGGTACCGGGACGGTGAGCATTCCAGCGTCGTCGAAGAGGCCGGCTGCCTCGCGGTTCTGGAGGTCATAGCGGGCGAGCCAGCTCCAGAGCGCCGTTACGTCACCGCGCCTGGCGTCCGCCCCGGACCAGACGTCGAACGGGTCGGCGACGGGCCACACCTCTTCAGGTGGCAGCGCGTTCCGCCAGACGGCGCGGTCGAAGTCGCGCACGAGCACGGGAAGGCCCGCCTGGAGCAGCGCCAGCACGCCTGCGGGCGCGAGGAGACCGGCGACCTTGGCCCAACCCACGGATGGATCGACCCAGTGGAACGCTGTACCGGAGAAAGCAGCCGCGAAGCTTTCGCGCGGCAGATCGACGTCTTCGAAACGCCCGAGGTGGAAGCGGACGTCGGCGTCCCCGACGCGCCTGCGCGCGGCGTCGACCATGCTGGGGCCGGGATCGACCGCCTCGACGCGCAGGCCGCGTGCCACGAGCATCTCCGTGAGCAGGCCGGTGCCGCAGCCGATCTCGAGCACGCATGCGCCCGGGAGGAGGCGTGCGCGGTCGCACGCCGCGTCGACGAGCGCGTCCGGGTACGAGGGCCGGACGCGGTCGTACTCGTCCGCGATCGCGTCGAACTCGGAGCCGTCGGTCGCGGTCACAACACGTGCTCGAGCAGCTCCACCGCGTGCGCGCACTCCTCCTCGGTGGGGACGAGGGCAAAGCGGACGTAGCCCTCCCCCGACGGGCCGAGGAACGAGCCCGGCGCGACGAGAACGCCGTGCTCCAGTAGGAGCGCGGCGAACCCCTCGGACGACTCGCCGTCGGGGACGGCCACCCACACGTACATCGTCGCCTCGCTGCACGCGACGCGCACGCCCTTGCGGGCGAGCACGCCGAGCACGAGCGCCCGCTTGCGCGCGTACGCGGCGCGTGCACGAGCCACGTGCTCCTCGTCGTCCCACGCGACGACGGAAGCCCGCTGGACGAACTCCTGTGGAGCGGTTCCGATCGTCGGCCGGAAATGCCGCAGCGCTCCGACGAGCTCGGGATCGCCGGCCACGAATCCCGAGCGGTACCCCGTCATGGACGAACGTTTCGACAAGGTGTTGAAGACGGCGACGTTGGTGAGATCGCCGAGCTGCAGCGCCGACACCGGCGGCTCCTCGAACCACAGCTCGGTGTACGCCTCGTCGGAGGCGAGCACGAAGTCGTGCTCGCGCGCGAGCGCCGCCAGCCGTTCGTAGAACGCGAGCGGCGCACAGGCACATGTCGGGTTGTTCGGGTAGTTCACCCAGACGAGCGCGGCACGCCGCCACGTCTCGACCGGGATCGCGTCGAGGTCCGGGAGGAAGCCGTTCTCCTCGCGGAGCGGGAGGAGCTCGACGCGGGCGCCGGCGAACTGTGCACCTCGCTCGTAGACGGGGTAGCCGGGCTCGGTGAGGACAACCGTGTCCTTCCCGGCCGGCGGATCGAGCACGACCTGCGCGAACGAGAAGATCGCCTCCTTCGAGCCGAGCGTCGGAACGATGCCGTCCGGGTCGATCGCTGCGCCGAACCGGCGGCCGATCCAGCCGGCGATCGCCTCGCGGAGCTCGGGGACCCCCGCGGCAGCCGGATAGCCCATGCGCTCGCGAACGCCTTCACGGACCGCCTCGATGATCCGCGGGTCGGTCGGCTCGCGTGGGTCGCCCATGCCGAAGTCGATCACCTCGAGGCCGCCGGCGCGGCGCGCCGCTGCAGCCTCGTTCAAGCGGACGAACGGGTACGTCGTCTGCGCGCGCAGGATCGGCGAGATGGGCACGTCGGTGGAGACTCCCTCTACGACGCCGAGACGAACCGGTGCAGCGTCTCGTAGCAGTGTACGAGCGCTCCGATCTCCACCTGCTCGTCGCGGCGATGGGCGAAGTGTGGATGACCGGGCCCGAAGTTGACGGCGTCGATCCCGCGCGTCGTGAAGTCGGCCACGTTCGTCCAGGCCTGCTTCGGCTCGACGGCGAGATCGCCCGCCTCGCGCAGCGCCTGCACGAGCGGTGCATCCGCGACGACGCGCGCGGGAGGCGAGTCGCCGCTGAGCTCGATGTGGTCGGCGTCGGGCACCAGGGAACGGAGGTAGGCCTCTGCCTCCTCGCTGGTGCGGTCGGGCGTGTAACGGAAGTTCAGCGTCGCAGTCGCCCGATCGGGGACGACGTTGTCCGCGATGCCGGCCTCGATTCGCGTCACCGACACGACCTCGTAGAACGGGAGACCGGAGATGACCACCTCGCGCCGCTCGAGCGCAGATACCGGTGTGAGGGCGACGAGCGCCTTGTGGACGGCGTTCTCGGCGAGCCACGGCCTGGCGGAGTGCCCGCTCACGCCGTGGAACGTCACGCGCGCGTTGAGGTTGCCGACACAGCCGGCCTGGATGGTGCCGCCCGTCGGCTCCAGCAGGATCGCGAGCGAAGCGTCGCGGATCAGCGCCGACCGGTCGAACAATGCGGGGAGCGGGCTGAACTGTGCCGGGAGCTCCTCGCGACCGAAGAGGAGGAACGCGACGTCGACCGTGCTGGAGGCGCCCGCGGCGATGTCCCGTACGAGCTCGAGCGCGACGGCGACGCCGCCCTTCATGTCGGCCGCGCCGAGCCCGTGGACAGCGCCGTCGGTGATCCGGCCGGGCACGTTGTCCTGCGCGGGGACGGTGTCGTAATGCCCCGCCAGGACGACGAGCGGCACGTCGCGACGCTGCACCGGCGCGAACAGGAAGGCCTCGTCGCCCGCGAACTCGGCCGCGTAGCCCTCCGGGATCAGCTCGAGCAGATGCTCGCGTACGACCGCCTCGTGGCGGCTCTCGGACGGGATGTCGATAAGCTCGAGCGTCCGGCCGGCGAGCCGTTCCGCAAGGGATTCCATCGGCGGAGCGTACCCGTGGCATCATCCGTCGCGATGACGACCCGCCAGCCCGATCCGCACCCGGGCGCGGAGCCCGAGCGCGGCTTCGTGCTCGCGGTTCTCCCGAAGGGAGCAGACGCCGAGGACGAGCTCGGCGAGCTCCGCGAGCTCGCGCGGACCGCGGGGGTCGACCCGGTGACGGAGCTCGTCCAGCAGCGTCAACGTCCGGATCCGCGAACCTACGTCGGCAAGGGAAAGCTGTCCGAGGTCGAAGCGGCCTTCGCCGGCTCGGACGCGGAGGTGCTGCTCGTCGACGACGAGCTCGACCCGGTGCAGCAGCGGACGCTCGAGAACGCGCTCTCGGCGCGCGTCGTCGACCGTACCCAGCTGATCCTCGACATCTTCGCCCAGCACGCCGTCAGCGCCGAAGGGAAGCTCCAGGTCGAGCTCGCACAGCTCGAGTACAACCTCCCGCGCATGCGCGGCATGTGGCAGCACCTGGAGCGCCTCGGCGGCGGCGTGGGGACGCGCGGGCCCGGTGAGTCTCAGCTCGAGACCGACCGCCGCCTCGCCCGGAGGCGTGTTGCGCTCCTGAAGAAGCGGCTGGAGGGGCTGGCTGCGCAGCGCGCGACGCGCCGGAAACGACGTACGCGCGCAGAGACGCCGACGGTGGCTCTTGCGGGCTACACGAACGTCGGCAAGTCGACGCTACTGAACGCGCTGACGGGCGCGGAGGTCTCGGTCGAGAACAGGCTCTTCGAGACGCTCGACCCGACGACCCGCGGCTTCGAGCACGACGGAAAGCGCTACCTCGTCACCGACACGGTGGGGTTCATCCGCCGGCTTCCGACGCAGCTCGTCGAGGGGTTCGCCGCGACGCTCGAGGAAACGCTCGTGGCGGACATCGTCCTCCACGTCGCCGACGCGTC
>Ga0066709_100006233_pt1 | contig 10026 bp, 9 predicted proteins | sample GraSoiAngelo_158_FD_79665 | JGI IMG/M metagenome (GOLD analysis project Ga0066709, IMG submission 79665) | Grasslands soil microbial communities from the Angelo Coastal Reserve, California, USA - 14_1009_16_30cm | ecosystem: Environmental > Terrestrial > Soil > Grasslands | place: USA... | reverse complement strand
GAAGGTGGAGCTGTCGGTCATCGGAGAGGACGGCGAGAAGGTGGTCGTGGACGTGCTGGAGCGCGGGGAGTTCTTCGGGGAGATGTCGCTGCTCGACGGGGGCGGCCGCTCGACCTCGGCCGTCGCGCTCGAGGACGTGCAGACCTACAGCCTGGCCCGCGAGGAGTTCCTGGGGCTGCTGCGGCGGCGGGCCGACGTGGCCCTCGACGTGATGGCCGCCCTCGCGCGGAGGTTCCGCAAGACGGACGAGCTCCTCCGGCGGCGGATGCCCAACCCGAACAAGGTCGTCCGGCAACGGGAGACCTTCGGCGAGCGCGTCGCCGACAGCGTGGCGAAGTTCGGCGGCTCGTGGAGCTTCATCTTCTCGTTCGCCGGGGTGCTCCTGTCCTGGATCGCGGTGAACGCCATCCTCCTCCGCAACGTGGGCAACGGCCCCTTCGACCCCTACCCCTTCATCCTCCTCAACCTGTTCCTCTCCATGCTGGCCGCCATCCAGGCCCCGGTCATCATGATGAGCCAGAACCGGCAGGACGCGAAGGACCGCATCCGCAGCGAGCTCGACTACCAGGTCAACCTGAAGGCGGAGCTGGAGATCATGCAGCTCCACGAGAAGTTCGACCGCCTGCAGCAGGAGCTGCTCGAGCGCGAGGCCGGCCGCCCCGGCCGGTAGGACTGCCGTGGAGCCGAGCCGCTTTCCCCGGGTCAAGGTGTGCTGCATCCAGAGTGTCGCCGAAGCCCGGGCCGCGATCCGGGCCGGCGCCTCGGCCGTCGGCCTCGTCTCCGACATGCCGAGCGGCCCCGGGGTGATCCCCGAAGACACGATCGCCGTCATCGCCGCCGCCGTCCCGCCTCCGGTCTCGGCGTTCCTGCTGACTTGCCGGCGGGACGCGGCCTCGATCGTCGCCCAGCAGCGGCGCCTCGGCGTGGGCACGCTGCAGCTCTGCGACCGGCTGGCCGGGGGCGCCCACGCCGACCTGCGGGCGGCGCTGCCCGGCGTGCGGCTGGTGCAGGTCGTGCACGTCACGGGGCCCGAGGCCGTCGACGAGGCGGTCGCGGTGGCCCCTCTCGTCGACGCCGTCCTTCTCGACTCGGGCAACCCCGGCTTGCCGGTGAAGGAGCTGGGCGGGACCGGCCGCCGGCACGACTGGTCGCTCAGCCGGCGGATCCGCGAGGCGCTGGGCGTACCGGTCTTCCTCGCCGGCGGCCTCACCGCGGACAACGTCGGCGAAGCCATCGCCGCCGTCGGTCCCTTCGCCCTCGATGTCTGCGGCGGCGTGCGCACGTCGGGGGCGCTCGACGAGACCCGGCTGGAGGCGTTCTTCCGGGCCGCGGGTCCGGCGGCCTAACGGCTAGAATCGCCCCATGCCGGTCACCCCCCATGTCGAGAGGCACTTCACCGCGGGCGACACGGTCCGGGACGTCGTGATCGGGATGTCCGACGGGCTGACGGTGCCCTTCGCCCTGGCGGCCGGGCTGTCGGGCGCTCTCGACGCCAGTGCGATCGTGGTCACCGCCGGCCTGGCCGAGGTGGCGGCCGGCTCCATCGCCATGGGGCTCGGCGGTTACCTCGCGGCCAAGAGCGACGCCGAGCACTACGCGAGCGAGCGCCGCCGCGAGCAACAGGAGGTGAAGGAGATCCCCGCCGAGGAGGTGGCGGAGACGACGGAGATCTTCCGCTCGTACGGCCTGACGCCGGAGGAGAGCGTCCGGGTCGTCCAGGCCCTCGCCCGAAAGCCGGAGACATGGGTGGACTTCATGATGCGCTTCGAGCTGGGGCTCGAGAGGCCGGACGCCCGTCGCGCGGCGCGGAGCGCGCTCACGATCGCGGGGGCCTACGTGGGCGGAGGCCTCATCCCGCTCCTTCCCTATCTGCTGGTGGCGAGCGCGCGGCGGGCCCTTCCGATCTCGATCGTGGTGACCCTGGTAGCGCTGGCTGTCTTCGGCTTCGTCAAGGGTCGCTTCACCGGGGCCCGGCCGCTCAAGAGCGCCATCCAGACCGTCCTCATCGGCGCCCTGGCGGCGGGGATGGCCTTCGTCCTCGCCCGCGCCATCTCCTGACCTCGCGCCGGCAAGGCAGCCTTTCCATCGGGAGGGACGCAAAGGGACGGCACCGAGGTCCGTCCCCCGAGTGGCGAGCAGAGAGCAGGACAGCAGGAAGCCGGCTCGTCGCCTCAGCTTTCGGCTGACGTCTTGCCCGTCGGCTCCTTCTCGATGTCGCTCTCGACCTGGACCTGGTTGTCCACCCGGAAGGCGAGGGTCCCCCGGGCGATCGACTCCAGGGCCGCCTTTTCGACCCGGCTGTTCACCACGCCGGTGAGCGTGATGTTCCCGTTCTCCACGACGATGCGGATGGGCGGGTTCACGAACGTGGCATAGCGCTCGAAGAGCCCGTCCCCGTAGATCCGACGATAGAGCTGGAGGCGCAGGCGGTCGTCGAAGCTCGAGACCGGCTGCACCCGGATCTCGTTCCGGACCGCGCGCACTCCTTCCAGGCGCGCCACGCGCTGTTCGATCTCGTCCTTGTGCCAGGACTGGAGAACGGAGCCTTGCAGCGTCACCCCTCCGTGGTCGACACCGACCCCGACGCTGTCGAAGACCCCGTAGTACACGTAGCCGAGCACGGCGTCCGATACCGCCTTGCGTATCTCGGAGTCCTCCTTCGGCTTCGCGGGGACCACGAGGAGGCGGTTGTCGACCGTCCTCGTCTCCTTGCGGGCGGCCTTCTCGGCGCGGCGCTGGGCATCCACCGTGGTCGTGAATCCGGAGAGGACGGCCTCCCCGTTCGTGACCCGGACCTCGATCTGGCCGCGGTCGGCCAGGCCGGCCTTGCCCAGGCGAGCCTCGATGCGCTCCCGGAGACCGGTGTCATCGGCGAGCGCCGGAGTGATGAAGACGAGCGCGGCGGCCAGAGCCATCCCGCCGCTCCGATGGGCGTAACGACCACCAGTGGTTGTCATGTCTGGTGCACCTTCGTGAGGCCCGTGCCCCGCCGCGGGCCCTCAGTCCTTTCATAAGGAATAACGCTGGCCGCGAGTTGCGAATTGGCAAAGAAGGTCACAACCCGTGAAGGAGGGCATGTGGGCAGCCCGACCCGCTTGGCGGCGCGTTATACTCCCGCCCTCCCGTGCCTGCGCTGGCCGCGTTCCCGAAGGGCTTCTTCACGGAGCTGGTGGAGGGACGCATGTCCCTCTTCCAGTGGGTGGAGCTGGCCGGGGGGCTCGACCTCGACGGCGTCGAGCTGTACCCGCGCTTCTTCGCGTCGCTCGATCGGTCGTACGTGGGCGAAGTCAGGCGGGCGCTCGCGGATGCCGGGCTGCAGATGCCGATGCTCTGCAACTCTCCCGACTTCACGCAGCCGCAGGAGGCCGACCGCGCCCGGGAGACCGAGACCACGCGACGCATGATCGGGCTCACGGCCGAGCTGGGCGGCCGTTACTGCCGCGTGCTCTCGGGCCAGAACCGGCCGGGCCTCGACGCGAAGGAAGCGCTCGGCTGGGTGATCGACTGCCTGTGGCGGCTGGTGCGCGACGCCGAGGCCGCCGGCATCGTCCTCGTCATCGAGAACCATTACAAGGACGGCCTGTGGCTCTACCCGGAGTTCGCCCAGAGCCACGCGCGCTACCTGGCGATCCTGGACGCCGTCGACTCGCCGTGGCTGCGCGTCCAGTACGACCCGTCGAACGCGATCGTGGCCGGCGAGGACCCATACGCGCTGCTCGAGCGCGTGCTGCCGCGCGTGGCCACCGTGCAGGCCTCTGACCGCTACCTGGAGGGAGGAACGATCGACGACCTGCGGCGGCTGGCGGCCGACGCGCGCCACGGCTACGCGCCCTTCCTCAAGCACGGCGTCATCGGCCGGGGCCTCAACGACTACGACCGCATCTTCGCCACCCTGGCCGGGGCGGGCTGGGACGGCTGGGTGAGCATCGAGGACGGCGAGGGCGGCACGATCGACGAGGGCCTGGCCAACCTGCGCGACAGCGCGGCCTTCCTGCGGGCGAAGCTGGGCCGGCACTTCGGCTCCCCCCGTCCGCATCCCGAGGGGCGCGCGTGACCTTGGCGCTCGACGGAGGGCCTCGGGTGCAGCTCTCCCTCGACCTGACGACGCTGGACGAGGCGCTGGCCACGGCCGAGATCGGCGTCCGGGCGGGGATCGACTGGCTGGAGGCCGGCACGCCGCTGATCCTGGCCGAGGGTCTCCACGCCGTGCGTGCGCTGCACGAGCGCTTCCCGTCCCATCCGATCGTGGCCGACCTCAAGACCATGGACGCCGGCTACCTGGAGGCGGAGATGATGTTCCGTGCCGGGGCGGCCTTCGTCGTGGTGATGGCCCTCGCCCACGAGCGCACCGTGCGGGAGGCGGTGCGGGCCGGCCGCGAGCACGGCCGAGCGGTGATGGCCGACCTCATGCTGGTTCCCGACAAGCCGGGCATGGCGCGACGCCTGGAGCGGTGGGGGGTCGACGTCATCCTCGTCCACACCGGCTACGACGAGCGCCATCATGATGCGTCGCGGTCGCCGCTCGCCGACCTGGCCGCGGTGCGCTCCGCGGTGCGGCTGCCCCTCCAGGCCGGGGGAGGCTTGTCGATCGAGCAGGCGACGAAGATGCCCGCGCTCGGCGCGCCGCTGGTCGTCGTCGGCGCGCCGCTGGCGGTGGCCGACCGCGAGTTCCGGCCCGCGTCCGACCCCGACGGGCTCCACCGCGTCCTGCGCGACTTCGTCGCCGCGGTGAAGGGGACGGCCTCGTGAGCGGACCCGGCCTCATGCCGGCGGTCGTCCACTACGCCTTGCGCGAAGGGGCGGTGGAGCTGCGCGAGGTCCCGGTCCCCGTGCCCGGCCCGGGCGAGGTGCTCCTGCGCGTTCGCGGCGTGAGCGTGTGCGGGAGCGACCTCCACCAGTACCACAACACGCACTCGTGGCCGGTCAACATCCCGGTCATCCTCGGCCACGAGTTCTGCGGCGAGGTCGCCTCTCTCGGCCCCGGCGTGTCGGCCTTCGCCGAGGGGGACCGGGTCGCCAGCGAGACCGCGGCCGAGATCGATCCCGACTCGCCGCAGACGCGCGAGGGCCGGTACAACCTCGACCCTCGCCGGCGGGGATTCGGTTACGGCGTCGACGGCGCCATGGCCCGCTTCGTGCGGGTGGCCGCGCGGTGCCTGCATCCCCTGCCCGCCGGCCTGCCCTTCGAGCTGGCCGCGCTGACCGAGCCTTGCTGCGTGGCCTACCAGGCGGTGGTGGTGAACTCGCGCGTCCGGCCGGGCGACGTGGTGGCCGTGGTCGGGCCGGGACCGATCGGGCTGCTGTGCGCCCAGATGGCGCGCGTGTGCGGCGCGGGCGACGTGGTGGTCGCCGGGCTGGCCCGTGACCGCGTGCGCCTGGACCTGGGCCGGCGGCTGGGCGCGACCCACGTCGTCGACTCCGAGACGCAGGACCTCACCGAGGTCGTGCGGATCCTCGGCGACGGCCAGGGGGCCGACCTGGTGGTGGACGCCTCCGGGGCCTCGGCGGCGCTGATGCAGGCGATGGCCGCGGTGCGTCCCGGAGGGCAGATCACCAAGGTCGGCTGGGGCCCCCAGCCGCTCGGCGCCTCGCTCGACCCGCTCGTCCAGAAGGCGGTGACGCTGCAGGGCAGCTTCAGCCACACCTGGCCGGTCTGGGAACGGGTCCTGCGCCTGCTCGGCTCGGGCCAGCTCGATCCGCGGCCGCTCGTCAGCCGCGTCGCGACGCTCACGGACTGGCGCGCCTGCTTCGACGGCATGACCGAGGGCGCGCTGACCAAGGCGGTGCTGGTGCCCGAGTAGCCTCAGAAAGCCGGCGGCAGCGATCCCGTCGATCCGCACTGCGGCGGCGGCACGGCCAGCGGACCCCACTCCACGGAGCAGAGGTACGTGTACTCCTTCGCCGAGTTGGCCAGCCCTGCGTAGCTGGATCCGAGCACGGCGTAGGCGTCTTCGGTGTTGAGCGACCAGTAGGTGAAGTGCAGGTGGCTCACGGCCAGGCCCGAGTCATTGCCGGCCGTCCGGCTGAAGCTGCTCTGGACGAAGTTGATGATGTCGGTGAACCACTGGCCCTGCGAGCCGCGGGTGCCGGAGGTCAGGTCGGCGGCCGCGTTGCCGGTGCCGAACTCGCCGACGTAGAGGGGGGCCACGGTGTATCCGCCGTGGCCCGTGTTGGCCCACGGGTAGGAGGCGTGGCCGGGCCAGACCGGGTTCACCTGGCCGAGGTTGATGTGGGCCCAGAACTTCTTCCATACGTCGGCCAGGCTCGAGGCCGAGCAGCCCGTCACGTAGCACGTCGAGGCGTTGAACCAGGGCTGCTGGTACAGGTCCGGGCCGTAGTCGTGGGCGGAGTAGACGAGCCGGTCGTTGACGGGAGCGCCCAGCAAGCTCGAGGAGCCGCCGGCGTTGAGCACCACGGGGGCGCCGGGGTTGGTGCTGTTGCCGTTCACCCCGAGCAGGGCGCCGCCCCACCACGTGCCGTCGTACGGCCCGCTCGCGGGAGTGCCGCCGGGGGCCGGATACAGGCCGATGCCCTCGACGATGATCAGGGGAAGGTCCCAGGCGTGCGCGGCGGCCTCGCCCAGGAGGCGGTCGCCGGCGCGCTCGGCGGCCAGCCGCCAGTCGTGGCAGGCGCCGGCCGCCACGCAGGCGGGAGCGAAGGGATTGGGATTGGGGTTGGCGGCGGGATCGATGCCGTCGCCCGAGCCCCAGGTCGCGCCGTCCAGGTAGGCGGTGCGCGCGGGCGTGTGCGGCTCGTTGCGCAGGTCGTAGCCGAGCACCACCGGCCAGCCGTCCGATGCGTAGTAGTTGACGGTCACCGTGTCGGTCGCCCCCAGGGTCTGGCGCACCCCGTGTGCCCACTCCTGGGCGCTGATCCAATCGCGGATCCAGCTCGCTTCCGGGTAGGCTGACGTATACCAGAGGCCGTTGCCCTCCGCGGAGTTTCCCGCCCCCGAGCGGTGGTTGTCCAGGACCACGTGCAGGCCGATGGAGCCCGCATAGTTGACGATCAAGGCCAGCACGTCGCGCGACCGCTTGCCCTTGCAGTCGGGGCAGGCGCTCATGGAGCTGGCCCGGGGCGCGGGGTCCGTCTCCCACATCTCGCTCGAGAACGGGATGCGGACGGTGTTGAACCCGTACTGCTTCACCTCGTCGAGGATGAACTTGTAGTCTTTCGTGTAGAGGCCGTGGGCCACCTTGTCCCGCGTCTCGAACCCGTACCAGTTGACCCCGGTCACGTCGAACTCGCCGCCGGCCGGATCGAGGATGAGGGTGCCGCTCGTCGACCATCCTCCGGCCTCCACGATGCCCGCGCCGCCTCCGGCCCCGAGCGCGGCCAGGACCGCCATCCCAAGCACACGGCCGTGCCATGCCGGCATCACAGCTCCCTTTCCGGAGCGAGAATGCTCCAGAAATCAGGTTAGAGCGCGCTCCGAAGCACGGTCAAGGCCGGCCGCCACTTTTCGGGCGGAGGCGTCCCCTTCGTATTCGCCTCTGTGTCCTCTCCGTTCCCCTCTGCGCTCTCGGCGTCAAGAGGGCGGGCCCAGGCCCAGCGCCAAGCCACCAGTGTGCTTACCCACGTTGTCACGTGCTTCGTCCACGCTGATGGGTCCGTCGAACGCAACGGATCAGCTGCGACGGCCGCGCCGCCTGGCCGTCGCGGACCTCGCCTGCATCTTGTTCGACAGCTTGTCTCTCTCCTCTGGAGCGACGTCCGGAACCCTACGAAGGACATGCTCGTATGCTTTCCGACTACCGCGCCTCGCGCGAGCGACATAGTCCTCCGTCATGAGCGCGGCCAGCTTCTCACCAACGGCTGATTGATGAGCTGGTTCATCGACACGCCTTCTCGCACGGCGAGCTCTCGCAGATGACGATGAAGGGAATTGGGAAGACGGACGCTGAGCGTGCTCATGTGAGGACTCCAAGGGCAGCGAGTGCGTCGAATAAGTCCGGCTACTTCGGGACGAACGCGAGGTTATTGGCCGCCATGGGCCAGTGCGCGTGGCGAAACAGATACACCCACTTATCTCCTTCCTTCCGCCGAAAATCAGTCCACACAACCGTCCGTTCGTCTGGAGGCCCATTCCGCGGCTTCCGGTGATAAACAACCGTGCCAACGGCGATTACTCCATCTCCGGCAGGCAAGTATGAGATGTCCTGGATCTCTCCCCGGATCGTGTCCAGGCTCGCGAAGAATTGGGCAAAGGACTCCCTAATTGCGTCCCTTCCCTTGTGTAGCATGCCACCTGGGCCGATGAAGAACGCATCGGGGCTGTTCGCGAACAAGGATTCGACCATCGCCGCGTCCTTCCGTTCGTGCGCTTCAAGTAAACGACGGTCCAGTTCACGATTGGCAGTAATCACTTTGTCGTCAAGGGAAACTGGCGGCGCTGCGCGGAGCTCCCGCGTCGAGCCAACCACGAGCACGAGACCGCAAACCATAAGCGGGGCGCATCGACGCACTCGCATTGCTCCTATCTCCTTCTTCAGTGGTCCGCAGAACACGCGGATCAGACTGTATGGACCGACCGGCTCGCGATCGTAATATCGCGGGTTGACGCGCCTGTGAGCGGCATCAGAGCCGCATACGAAAGGAGCCGGTCGATGAAGCAGGGTATCACTTTTGTGGGTCTGGACACGCACAAGGAAAGCATTCCGGTGGCGATGCTGCTCCCCGAGCAGGTGAAGCCGGTGGAGTGGACGGTGACCAACGAGCGGGCGTCGGTGAAGCGGATGGTGAGGAAGGTTCAGCGCCAGGCACCGGGAGAGGTCCGGTTTTGTTACGAGGCTGGGCCCTGCGGATACGCGCTCCAGCGCTGGATCCGAGATCTGGGTGCGGTGTGCGTCGTGGTGGCGCCATCACTGATTCCGAGAAAGCCTGGGGAGCGGATCAAGACGGACCGGCGCGATGCACGAAAGCTCGCGGAGCTGTACCGGGCGAGTCTGCTGACGGAGGTGCATCCTCCCACCGAGGCCGACGAGGCGGTGAGAGATTTGTGTCGCGCTCGGGAGGGCGCCCACGACGACCTGGTGCGCTGTCGCCATCGGGTGACCAAGCTCCTTCTGCGCAGGGGATGGATCTGGCGCGGGGGCAAGAGGGCCTGGAGCCAGGGACATCGGCTCTGGCTCAGGAGCCTGCGCTTCGAGCAAGCCGCAGACCAGGTCGTGCTCGAGGACTACCTCCTCGCGATCGAACAGGTCGAAGAACGGCTCCGGGAACTAGAGGAGCATATTGAGGTGGTGAGCCAGCACGCACCCTACGCCGAGGCCGTTGGCGCGCTGCGCTGCTTCCGCGGCATCGACACCATTACCGCCATGACCATCGTCGCCGAGCTCCACAGCTTCATGCGCTTCGACTCGCCGCGTGGACTCATGGCCTATCTCGGTTTGGTCCCCAGCGAACATTCCTCAGGAGGCAAGCGGCGTCAGGGAGCCCTCACCCTGGCGGGTAACTCCCACGTACGACGGCTACTGATCGAGGCGGCCTGGCACTATCGCCATCGCCCCAGTGTTGTCCACCTCGCGCGGCGCCGGCAGGGCCAACCCGCTCGTGTCATCGCCCTTGCCGACAAGGCCATGATCAGACTCCACCGCCGATTCCAGCGGATGCTCGCCAAGGGCAAGCCTGCTCCGAAGATCGCCGCCGCCGTCGCGCGAGAGCTGACCGGCTTCATCTGGGCCGCTCTGCGCCCCATGGCCGCGTAGACACACGGAACAGAGGAGCGCAACCCGTCAAACACCACCTCGTGGAGGTCGCCGTCGACGGATGAAGGCAGGCACGACAAGGAGAATACGCGTCGCCGCTTTGCGACAGGGAGAGCACATCTCCCGGACTCGCGAGATCAGACGGCGTCCTCTCCCGACGAAGAACGGTCACGCGGCTCTACGTCAAGGCGCAACCCGCGAATGTCAGGGTGACTCGTCGTCGAAGCGCCCCGCCTCCTCCGTCGACTGCGGCTCCCAAAGGAGGAACGACCAACGGATGCTCTGAAGAGAAAAGACTCTTGACAACCGGTCGGTCCAT
>Ga0066709_100006232_pt1 | contig 10027 bp, 9 predicted proteins | sample GraSoiAngelo_158_FD_79665 | JGI IMG/M metagenome (GOLD analysis project Ga0066709, IMG submission 79665) | Grasslands soil microbial communities from the Angelo Coastal Reserve, California, USA - 14_1009_16_30cm | ecosystem: Environmental > Terrestrial > Soil > Grasslands | place: USA... | reverse complement strand
TGGTCGAACTGGTGGACAGGCGGAACCCCGGTAGCTCCATTCTCCTGCAGAAGCCCACAAATCGGATCAAGCACAGTGGTGGCGAGCGCATCCGCAAGGGCGGCGCCGAAGAGGCGCTGTTGAGGGAATGGATCGGTTACCTTGCCGCGCTCTCCGGTCCCGAACTGGAACAGGCTCTCCAATACAAGGCCCGTGAGGCGGCCGGTGCGGGCGATGCGCCGCAGGTGGTCTTGCGGCGGCTGACCAACCAGCAATACAACAACACGGTGCGGGATCTGCTGGGCGAGCCAACCGATCCGGCCAATCAGTTTCCCCCTGAGGATTACGTCAACGGCTTCAAGAACCAGTACCAGTCGCAATCGCTCTCGCCGATTCAGGCCGAAGCTTATAGCATCGCGGCTGAGCGCGTCGCGGCGAATGCTTTCCGGCGCGGCGATTCGCGGCATCTGATCCCTTGCGCGCAAGACGGTGCGGGCGAAGCCGGATGCCGGCTCAAGTTTATCGAGACCTTTGGCCGCCGGGCGTTTCGCCGTCCGCTCGAGCTCGCGGAGGTTTCCCGTTTCGATGCGCTTTTCAAGGCTCAAAGCGATTTTCTGAAAGGCGCCCAGACGGTGATCGAGACGGTGCTCCAGTCGCCGTCATTCCTGTTTTGGATGGAGCAGACGCCTACTCCAAAGTGGAAACCGTATGCGGCGGCGAGCCGGCTGGCCTATTTCCTGTGGGACACCATGCCCGACGACGCACTGCTGGACACGGCTTCGCGGGGCGAGTTGAAGAATGCCGAAGACATCGGTCGCGTGGCGCGTCGCATGTTGGACGATCCCCGAGCCAAACAGAGCCTGGACGATTTCGTGTCGCAATGGCTGCGATTTGACCGCGCGCTGACGTCCGCTCGTGACCACCGCATGTTTCCGCTATTCAACCATGACGTGGCCGCTGCCATGACCGAAGAGGCCCGGCGTTTCATCGGCGATCTGGTGTGGAACGACCGGAACTTCATGAACGCGTTCACCGCCAACTACGGCTTTGTGAACTCCAATCTGGCGGCCCTCTACAAAGTACCGACACCGGCGCATGAATATGATCGCGTCGAGTTCCCATCCGAACAGGAACGGAGCGGGTTGCTGGGCCAGGGACTGTTCCTGACCCTCACCAGCAAGCTCGAGGACACAGCGCCGACGTCGCGCGGTTTGTTTGTGCGCGAGCAGTTCCTGTGCCAGCACGTGCCACCGCCACCGCCTGGCGTGGATACGAACCTGCCGGTGCTTGACCAGGCGCGGCCGCTGACCAATCGCGAGCGCCTCGCGGTCCACACGACAGACAAAACCTGCGCGGGCTGCCATCATTTGATCGATCCCATCGGATTCGGCCTGGAAAAGTTCGATGCGATTGGCATGTACCGGGAAAAGCAGAAGCTGTTGTTCTATCCCGAGTATCACGGTGCCGGAGCGGAGAAAGTCAAGCCTAAAGAAGTGCTGCTGGAGATGGATACCTCGGGGCAAGTGGCGGGCCTGGCGGACCCGCAGTTTGACAGCCCGCGGCAGCTGGGCGAGCTGCTGGCGCGTACGCCGCAGTGCCAGGAATGCATCGTCAAGCAGGTGTTTCGCTACATGACCGGCCGGCAGGACACCCGCGCCGATGTGCCCGTGATTCGGCGCGCATTGGAGGATTTCCGGAGTTCCGGTTTCCATTACCGGGAACTGGTTGTATCCTTAGTAAAGCAGTGGGCCCAGCTGTCCGCGGAAAGGAACGTGAGTGTCGCAGCTAGTCACCCGGCGCGTTAGGCTGTCACGCCGGTTCTTTCTCAAAGGGCTGACACTCTCGCAGGCGCCCGTCATCATTGGCCTGCCGCCGCTGGTCTCGATGTTCAACTCAACCGGCACAGCGTACGCAGCCGAAGCGAATCCGACGAAGAAAACGGTCCCGTTTGACCGGCGCTTTGTGCTCTGGTTCAACGGCAACGGCATCCCGGAGCGCTATTGGATTCCCGATCGTACCGGGACGGACTACGACGTCACCGCGTGCCTGACGCCGCTCGCCCGGTTGCACGACCATTTTCATGTGCTAAGCGGCCTGGACAATTCAGCCGTGGGCAATGCCGCTGGCGACGGGCACTCGACGTCGATGAGCGCGTTGATGACGTGCACGCACTACACCGGCCGCAGTCCGGGCGGTCCGTCCGTGGATCAGATCATCGCACGCAAGCTGGCGGCCGAAACGCGTTTCCGATCGCTGCAGATCGGCGTCTCACAGGAATCGTTCGGCAGCGCCATTCACAAGAACATGAGCTGGGTCGGCCCCGATCGGCCTCTGGCGCCCGAGGTGATTCCGCACCGCCTCTTCGACCGGCTCTTCGGCGCGAAGGACCAGGGCTGGGTGGACCGCAAGCGCAGTATTCTCGACGCCGTGTATCAGGATGCCAACCTGCTGCGCAAGGGGCTGCCGCAAGAAGATGCCCAGCGCCTGGACGAGCATCTTTCTTCGATTCGCGATCTGGAGCGCGCCATCACGTCGCTGCCGCCCGAGTATCGCGAAGTGGCCAAGCCCGACGAAGATTTCGATATGAAGGACTGGCCGCGCATCGCCAAAATCCAGAGCGATCTGCTGGCTTATGCGCTGGCCACGCGGCAGACGCGGGTGGCCAGCTACATGCTCACCAAGTGCCAGGGACTGGCGCGCTTTCCGTGGCTGGGACACGACGAGGCGCGGCACCACGACTACACTCACGCCGACGGTAAAGCGCCGGGCGAGGACGGGCCGGTGGGCCAGCGCATTATGCGCGACATCTGCCGCTGGCACGTGGAGGAGTTCGCGTATCTGGTGGCTAAGCTCAAGTCCATTCCCGAAGGCGACGGCACGCTGCTCGACCGCACCTGCCTGGTGTTCGTACACGAACACGCCGAGGCCAACATCCACAAGAACAGCGGCGTGATCGCGATTGTGGCGGGCTCAAAGGATCGCCTCGCGCACGGCCGCCACACGCGCGTCATGGGCACCATCGGTGATCTTTACCGGACGCTGGCGGACGGCGCGCTGGATGCCGGGCTAGGCGCTGAGGCGTTTCCCACTTCGAGCCGGCGGCTGACGGAACTCCTGGCCTGAGGCAGCGGAACCGATTTCCTTTTCCATCATTCGTTCAGCTCTCCAGATGTGCGTCAAGAGTGATCTTTGTGTTGTAAAGCTTCGAAACCGGGCATCCTGTTTTGGCGGCCTGCGTCGCCTTATTGAGAGCCTCCTGGGTTGCGCCGGGAACTTTGCCTTTCAACTCGAGATGACTCTCCGTGATGGCGAACGCTCCGTCCTTCTGCTCCAGAGTGATGGTGCAAGTGGTTTCCAGACGTTCCGCTTTCAGGCCTGCCTGGGTAAGCTGCGACGAGAGGGCCATGGTAAAACAGCCGGCATGCGCGGCGGCCAAGAGCTCCTCCGGGTTGGTGCCTTTGCCCTGCTCGAATCGGCTGTGGAACGAGTACGGCGTGTTGACGAGTGTGCCGCTGGCAGTCGAAATCGTTCCCGCGCCGCTCTTCAGATCGCCTTGCCATTGGGCCTGGGCGGATCGTTTCATTGTGATGCCTCCTGCCTTTGAGTTTAAAGTCTCTACCCTCGCGTACTCACATGGGCAGTGACTACCTGCTCGGTCACCCAATCGGTCAGCATCGCGGTTGCGCCGGTCGAGCGTAACGGCTCCTGCTCCAGCACGGCGCTCACGAAGTTCTGGACGCATGGATAATGCAGATTTTCATGCGGCGGAAGATGCTCCTGCCCGTCAGGGTAGACGAGCGTCGGGCTGTTCAGCGGTGTCAGGTCCAACTCGCCCTCGGTGCCGCGGATGCGGAATTCATCACGCGGCACGCGCGAGTGCCAGCGAACATCCACGATTCCGCGGACACCGCTTTCGTACTCGATGAGGACGGTCGCGTTGTCCTCCACTTCGGTGGGATGAACAAGCGTCGACAGCTGCCCGGTCGCGCGCACAGGTTTGCCGAACACGTAGTTCAGCAGGTCGATGCGGTGCGAGCCGATGTCGTAGAGCGGTCCGCCACCGGAACGCGCGGGATCGACCATCCAATCGCGAAACCCGGCAGCCGGATGGAACCAGTCGTGAGACGTGGCCTCGGCAACGACAGGCCGGCCGATGGCGCCGGCTCCGATCAATTCCTTCGCACGGTTGATCTTCGGATACATACGGCGGTAGTACGCAACGCCGAGCGTGCGGCCGCATTCCTCGGCCGTCCGCTGCATGGCGCGGGCCTCGGCATAGTTAATCGCCATCGGTTTTTCGCAGAGCACATGCTTGCCGGCGTGCAGGCTGGCCATCGTTTGTGGGGCGTGTAGAAAAACCGGCGAAGCGACGTACACCGCATCGGCGCCGGATTCGGCTAGCGCTGCCGGCAGGTTCGTCCAGGCGGGTACCCGGTACGGTTCGGCTTTTGCAGGGTCTCGTGTGACGACACCGGCCAGCGTGCTGCGCGGCTCGGCCAGGATGGCGGGCAGAACGCGCTTGGTTGTAATGTCGCCGACGCCGATGGCGAGCCATTTGAGCATAGGTTCCATGGTAGTCTCGCCGGCCATGGCTGGGCGGGCCCGTGCCAGTACCGGGAGATATCCTGATTGAGGCGGACCTTTTGGCTCGCTATATTTAGACATTCTCAGACATGGAAACCGCCTCGAAGTCGCCCATCACGCTTGCGCTGATGATTGTGTCCGACCGTTACCGGCAGGCAACCGGCGAGGGCATCACCGATGCCGACGTTGAGGAACTGCGGAAGTGGGCCGGCGAGGGCGGCGAACGGATGTCTCCGTTTGAAGCTGCATGCGCCGTGATCCGCATGGAATTGATGCGCGCGACAGATCGAGTGCAGTAGACGGCTGCGCCGGAGATCGTCGCGCCGGTACGACGCCATTGCGATAGACTGGCGTCCGATGAGTTACTTTCACGACCATCCGCATCCCCACCGCCGGCAGATTCTGAAACGAACCTTTACGTTCCTCGGAGCGCTTGCGCCCACGAACCGCTTCATGCGAGCCGCACAGGCGCAGCAAGCCCCGCCGCCCGCCAAGCCGCCTGCTGTACGCGCACCTGCAGCTCCACCGGAACCGCGGAAGGGCGCCGAACCGTATGTTACGTTCGATGCCCATCTGCATTGCCCGACCGAATCCGGCCACGTCTGGCAGTGGCATCCCGTCACGAAGACTTTTGAGGAGTTCGTCAGCTACCTCGACCGCACCGGCGTGCAGCGCGGCATCATCAATTCCGTGCGCTGCCAGGAAGCCAAAACAGCCGCCGAATTCATCGCCGGTAACCGCGAGGTGGCGCGTTACGTGGAAAAGTATAAAGGGCGGTTTCTGGGCGCTGCCGTGGTGAATCCGCTGTTCATCGATGAGTCGCTGCGCGAAATCGAAGACTGCCGCAAGCAGCTTGGTTTCGTGTGGGTGGGCGAGCTTTGCAATTACCAGGTTCCGTTCGAGTACACCATCAAAGAGTTCGAACTGCTGGTGGAGCAGACGGTCAAGATGAACATGGTGCTGGATGTCCACACCGATCTCGAGGAGATGGAGTTCATCATCCAGAGATTTCCGCGCGCGACAATCGTGTTTCCCCACTTCGGTGACAGCCATGAAAGTAAAAACATCTTCAAGCGCATCGACCTGGTGGCGCGGAACGCCAACTGTTATCTGGATACTTCGGGGCGCGGGCACGAGCGCATGGGCATGCTGGAATACGCGGTGGCGTCGATCGGCGCGCACCGCGTGCTGTTTGGCTCGGACTTCTCGATCAACGACCCCAGCACTGTGATGGCCCGCATCCGCAATTCATTTCTCACCGAAGAGCAGAAGCGGAAAGTGTTTTCGGAGAACCTCGAAGGGCTGTTGAAGAAATTCGCGGCGTGAAAAGCGCCGCGTCTCACGGATCCATACAGCCGTGCTCCTCCAGCGCATCGGCGAACCCGGTGACTCGTGCCACGGGCGCGCTCTCGCTAACTTCGACTACGGTCAACGATTCGGCATCCACGCCGTACGGACCCATCGCCAGCACCTGCCCGCCGGGGCCGACAGCGATGGAATTGCCGATGCACTTACGGCCCTTCCACGGGCCGCCGGTTAGCCAGCCTACGCAGCTGACGCCGATCACGCTCATCTCATAAAGTGCCGCCAGCCGGCGGTAGGCCGTCAGCCATAGATCGCCATAGGGATTTTTGACGTTGTCGTGATCCGCGTCTACGGCCCACGCGCACGGCGAGAGTAGGGTCCGCACACCCATGCGTCCGAGGGCGCGTCCGAAGACCAGCGACTCAGGGAAGTTATCCGCGCAGATGGTGACGCCGAGCAGGCCGAAGGGGGAGGGAACTGCCGCCAGCCGGTCACCCACGTCGTAGAGTTGGTGCGCTATCGCGAGTTCGTTAATCTTGCGATGCTTGCTCATCAACTCGGCATCGCTCGAAAGCAGGATCGCGCTGTTGAAGACTTTGTCGCCGTCGCGTTCCGTCAATCCGGCGACCACCCAGATGCGGTGCCGTTTGGCCGCGGCCGCAAGCTGCGCGCTGCGCTCGCCCGGAATGGTCTGCGCGAGCGTGCGCGCTTCCGGCCAGGTCCAGGCGAGGTCGAGACATTCCGGTAGAACGACGACATCGCATCCTTCGTCGGCGGCCCGGCGGATCATCGCTGTGGCGCGGTCCATGTTCACAGCGGCCGCCCCGCCTTCCACCAGCATCTGTCCCATCCCAATTTTCATGGTGAGCTCCGCGCGCCTCAGGGGAGGCTCTTGGCTTGAGCTACGTAACGCGGTTCGGAGCGAAGCCCGACAAATCGGAAATCGGTTTTCAGCCATAACATAGATGGCGAGTGCGTGGCGACGCCCCGATCCAGCCATTCGAGAGCCCGGCTTGTCTCGCCCAGTCCTGCATGCACCGCCGCGATATGTAGCGTGGCGGCGGGATGTGCGCCCGTCAGTGTGGCCAGGATGCGGCGCGCTTCCGCGGTCCGGCCGGCTTTGGCATACGCATAACCAAGGTGGCCCATAATCCACGGGTCGCCGGGCCCTTCGGCGTTCACCGCCTCCAGTCGAGCCGCGGCTTCGGGATAGCGGCCCTCGGCCGCGTCGGTGGCTGCCAGGTTGGTGCGGGTACCGAGGGCTTTGGGGTTGAGGTCGAGGCTCTTCTGAAACTCCTCGCGCGCACGCGCGAACTGGCCGCTCATCCGGTATGTGCTGCCGAGTTCCGTGATCAAGTAGCGGGCAACCGGGTCTAGAGTCCTGGCATGACGGAGTTGCTCGGCGGCCTCCTGGTGGCGGCCGGCGGGATTCAGACAGAGCTGCGCGTATGCGTACCGGGTTCGGACATCGGCCGGGTCAAGCTGGAGTGCGCGCTGGAATTCATGCTCAGCGCCGGATAGATCCCAATCGATAAGGCGGGCAATGGCAGCGGCTTCATGCGCTTGGGAGAGGCGCTCGTCGAGCTCAAGGGCTTTGGCCGCGGCGGCCTTGGCAATAGCGGCGGTTTCTTTGAGCGGGACGGTCTCGGTATAGTACAGCTTCTCGTAAGCCTCGGCCATGGCGGCCTGCGCGGCGGCATAGCGAGGATCGGCTACGATGGCGGCGCGGAATTCATTGATCGCTTTGCGAAGATTCTCCGGAGAGGGTGTGGACCGCCAGTAGACGCCGGTGAGATAGAGCCGGTACGCGTCGGGGTTGGGGGCGATTTCCCGCGCCACGATCACGCCGAGGTGTTGCTGCCGCAGGGTATCGGCAATGGCTTGGGCAATCTCCTTCTCGACGGTAAAAAAATCGTCCGCTCGACGCTCGTAGGCCGCGCTCCAGGCGTGGTAGCCGTCCGCCGTGTTGATCAGTTGGACGGTGACGCGTAGTGTAGACCCATTATGCCGCACGCTGCCTTCCACGACCGAGCGCACGCCAAGCTCTTTACCGATACGCCTCACGTCGACCGACTTTCCTTTGTACTGAAATGCGGAGGTCCGGGCGACCACCCGCAATCCCGGAACGCGGCTTAGGGTGTGTATCAACTCCTCGGCAATGCCGTCACAGAGGTAGGCTTGATCGCCTGCGGGACTCATATCGGCGAATGGCAGTACGGCCACAGAAGACGAAACCTCAGGGTTGGATCGGAACGGGCGCGCGCCGGTTAGCAGCCAGACGCACAGCCCAACGAATATGATGGCGACCGAAACGGTCATAGCGACCAGGCTGCGCCGACTCTTGGGCGGGTCCGGTGCCGCGGTGTCCTCAATGACGGCTTCATCACCGCCGTTGGGGCTGCGCTGCGCCGGATGACGGGTTCGTAACCGCCCTTGGGAATTTCGATGCGGATCGTTTCCGCGCGGCCTTCGGCCGAGTAGTACTCGCTCAGCCTAGTCCGCAACAGTGACGCCTGCACGCGTACCAGCGAGTCAACCTGTGGATCGTAGGACGATGCGCGGCCGAAGACCCCAATGGCGATGGAGTATTCCTTGATCTGCCTGCCACGCCCCGCAAGAGTCTCGTCGACGATGAACCGCAAGAAGCGCACGAGGCGTCCGGCTCGCGAAAACCCGGAACTCGCCTCGATTCGGTCCAAATGTGCGGCAATCTCGTGTGCTGTAACGTCCACTAACGTCAATTTTACGACTTAACGTCCGCCAGGGAAGGCGAGGAGGAGAGAATAGGGTGCCAGCGCCATTTCAACATGCCTGGTGCCGATGCGGAACCGGGCCTTCGCCAGTCGGAGGACAGTGATGGCCCGGTACCCTTGGGATGCCCCCCGGATTTCCAGGTGGCAACGACAACTTTGTAGCGGGGCTAAGTCGTATTGTGGCGGAGACCTGGGGGTTTCTGCTGAACTGACGAGAGCGCTCCAGGTCCCCGCGAAAAAGCGCGAGGGCGTGCGGAGACGTAAACCTAGTCTGCGCAACGAATTAGGCGTATCGGACGCCGCTCACCGCAGTACGAGATCCCCCGCCCCAACATGCGCGTGCAGGCGGAACTTGCCGTTGGGATTGTCTTTGTCGAAGCTGCGGAAGAGGCCCTCTTTATTGACTCCGAATGCGCTGGCGCTCAGATCACCGGCGTAGACGGAGGCGTCGGCATGCTTGTAATCAGCAGCATCGCCGACCGAGATGGTCAGATCGCCGGCGTGGATTTCGACATCCTTGTCCCCAACGACACCGGACAGGCTGAGGTCACCGGCGGGGGAGCGAACGTGCAAGTTCGTGTTCTTGGGCACCTCGATGCGGAAGCGGATGTCGTTGTTGGGACCGCCCCGGATGCGCAGGGTTCCAGACTTGCCGCCGGGCTCGAATTCTATGGCCACCTCTTTGGCCCGTTCGGGGTGCTGCATGTGGCACGAGACGCGCAGCACCGGGGAGCCGCCACCTCGGATCTCGATGTCGCCCGAACGGAGGCGCATGCGCAGGTCGCTGCCAGGCTGGAAAGCGGCTTCGAAAGTGCGTTCACAGGTTCCCGCCGCTGGCCCGCAAATGGCGAACGGTGGAAGGAAGATACACAGGCCGAATCCGGCAAGCAGATTTCGCATGGCTGACCCTCCTATACGAGACAAGCTTATACGAAACAAGCCGGCCCAAAGTTCCCAGACTCAGGCCTTACCGCAACCGATGGCGTGGACTCTAAAGCCCGCGCCACAAAAGCTATACTCAGTCTGACGCGCCGACTGATCCTTTCCCTGTTATTCGCTACCGGCCTCTTTGCCGCCGACGCGCAATATGACGGCTCGCGTGTGCACTATGAGAGCTACGGCAAAGGCAAGAAAGCGGCGGTCTTCATCACGGCTGGACTTGCGACCTGACTTTCTGGCGCGGCCAAGCGCCGGTGTACGAAAAACGCCGCGCTCTTCTGGTGGACTTGCCGGGCCACGGTCAGAGCGAGAAGCCTGACGTTGCCTACACGCAGGAGCGGTTCGCCCGCGCCATCGAAGCGGTGATGCGCCATGCCGGTGTCGAGCGCGCCGTTCTGGTGGGGCACAGCATGGGCGGGCCCGTGATACTCACATTCCTGCATCTGTTTCCCGCCAAGGCGAAAGCA
>Ga0066709_100006231_pt1 | contig 10027 bp, 7 predicted proteins | sample GraSoiAngelo_158_FD_79665 | JGI IMG/M metagenome (GOLD analysis project Ga0066709, IMG submission 79665) | Grasslands soil microbial communities from the Angelo Coastal Reserve, California, USA - 14_1009_16_30cm | ecosystem: Environmental > Terrestrial > Soil > Grasslands | place: USA... | reverse complement strand
GCTCGGGCACCTCTCTGCTCGGCTACGGGGCTGCGCGCCAGCGGACTCCGGCGCGGCCGCCGAGCCGGACATCTCCGCCGCCGTCCCCCCGGCGCGGAGCACCTCCGACCTGCGGGAGGCGCGGTCCGACTTCGAGGTGAAATTCATCACCGAGGTCCTCCGGACCCACGGCGGCAACGTGACTCACGCGGCGGAGGCGCTCGGCATATCCCGTGTCGCGCTTCAGAAGAAGATGAAGGATTTCGGTCTGCGCTGAGCGTTTGTGTAAGACGCGAAGCCAAGAGGCCTTGGCGGCATCCCCGATCCTGTCACCGGGCAGCCGCGCCTCGGTGACAACTGGCCCCGCAACTTCAATCCTGACCAAATCAGGAGGACGGCAACAGGGACGGCCTCGGCGATGCGTGCGAGCTGGACGACGGTGACGCCTGCACGGATGACTTTTGCGATGCGAACGGGTCGTGTGTTCATCCGACCAATCCGCACCCGGCCGTCCCCTAATTGGCACCCCCACCGCTACCCACGCGTCAACGCCAACAGGGCTTAGCACCGCTCCCGCGCCACACAGTTGGCGCGACCTGGCTCTGTCCGGTCAACTCCCGAATCGCTGTCCTGCGGCGTCCGCTCCGTTGCTGGCATCGCAGTTGCTCTTCACGGACGGAGAGGTACGAGGAAATGAAGAGCACGCCGAAACACGACCCGGTGCGAAGCAGCGGATCCTGCCTGACAGCGGATGTGAAGCCGGTGGCAGACGCCCCGGCGAGAACGGTCATTGCGGGCGGCTGGTTCGTCGCCGAGGACCTGAACGGGGATCTGTTCGTCGTGCGGCTTCCGCCGAGGGCCGAGCACGGGTCGTGATCTTCTCCGCAACAGGCTCTGGATCACACCCCTGCGTTCGCGCCAGCTGAGCGGGGTTGCAGCCGAAGCGCACCAGCAGGCTGTTGTCTGGACGTCAGGCCGGCTCAAGGAGTACAGATGCACGGCGATGCCGGGCGCGGCGCTTGATATCAGAGCGCTCCTCGACCTCCCGCTCTTCTCGGATCTCACCTCCGCGGAGCTTGCCGGCGTCGAAGGGCAGCTCGTAACGGAGCGGCACCCGCGGGGCGCCTACCTCTTCCGGCGGGGCGACTTCGGAGACGCCCTCTACGTCCTCCTCAGCGGCCAGGTCGCCCTCGAACTCCGCTCCGGATCGGCCACCGATGTGCTCGCTTTCTGCGCTCCAGGAGACTGGTTCGGGGAGTTGGCCCTCCTCACCAGCGGTCCCCGGACGGCCGACGCGCGGGTCACCGTCGACGCCACGTTGCTTCGAGTGAGCCGCGCCGGCTGGACGGAGCTCAGCCTGCGCGCTCCGAAGCTCTTCGCCCGGCTCTGCGAGCGCCTCAGCCGTCAGCTGCGTGCCACCACCGAGCCGCCCCGGTCCGCCCGGCGCGCCGTGGTCCACCTGGGAGAGGGGGCGGCCGGCGGAGCGCCCTGGGTTCGCGAACTCGTGCGGAGTCTCTCTCGGCAGTTTCCGACGCGTGAAGTTCACGTCCTCGGTTCGGAAGGTCGAACCACTCAATCGGAGTCGCTCGAGGGCGCGCTCGCCCGGATACTTGCCCCAGATGCATTGGTCCTCGTTGCGGGCGCCGAGGCCGAGCGCCTCGCCGACCGCCGGCTCCAGCGCCGAAGTCCGTGCGACTGGACGCTCGAGCCCGGACGTGGGGGCCGGCACCGCGAGACGATTCGCGGGGCATCTCCGGAGGACACGCTCGACCGCATTGCGCGGCGCCTTGCCGGCGGCACGATCGGCGTCGCGCTCGGCGCCGGCGGCGCATACGGGTTCGCGCACCTGGGGCTCCTGCGCGTGCTGGATCGTGCTGGCATTCCCGTCGACTACGTCGGCGGTGCCAGCATGGGGGCGATCGTCGGTTCCGCGCTGGCCGCGGGCATCTCGGTCGAACGCCTGATCGCGTTCGCCGGAAACGTTGCCGCGCGTTTCCGCGCGCTTGTATTCCGCGACCTCGACCTGCGTGGGCCGGCGCTGCTCAGGGGGGCCGCGGTCATGCGGATGCTCGCCGAGCTCGAGGAGCTGCGCAACGCGACGTTCGAGAGCCTGCTGCTGCCGTTCGTCGCCATCGCGATGGACGTGCGTACCGGCGAGGAGGTGCTGCTCGACACGGGCCCCGTGCTCGAGGGCATCCGGCCGAGCTTCGCCATGCCGGGCATTTTCCCGTGCTGCACGCTCGGCGAGCGGATGCTGGTTGATGGTGCGATGGTGAACCCGGTGCCCGTCGACCGCGTGCGCGCCTTGGGCGCCGACTTCGTGATCGCCGCGCAGCCGATCCCGTCCTTGCACCCCGTTGCGGTGGACCCCATCGGCAGCCTCCTCGGGCGCGCCCGCTGGATCGCCGATCTTCTGCCGGTTCGGCGGCTGCGCCATGGCATCGAAGCCTTGGACGTGTCCGTCCGATCGTTCCAGGCGCTCTGGCATCGCCTTGCGGTAGTGGCGGCGCTCGGAGCCGATGCGGTCGTGCAACCCGACCTGCGAGAGTTCTGGTTTCTGCAGTTCGGTGATGCGAGCGCGATCATCGCCGCCGGCGAGGAGATGGCCGAAGCCGTGCTCCCGCAGATCCGGACGGCCCTGGCGGAGCGGGTGGGGTTCGAGACGGGGGACAACGCCGCGAGGTAACGGCACCAGCCAAGCGCGCGCCGCGTCATTCCGGAGGGCGACGCTGCCCCTCCCCTCGTCGTTACGCAACCCGCTACGTGGCCGCGGGGAGTGCACCGACCTACGACGCGCTCATCCGGGGCGCGTGCGCTCGCGGCTGGCGCGCGGCGGGCTCGATGGCGTAAAAGCCCACCTCATCGGCCAGATTTGGGTGGCCGTGAGGGGGGCGACAACCGCGCAAGTGCGATACCCTTCGTCTCCGTAACCTTCTTCTACGCGCTGTAGGCTGTTGAGGCTTCCGGCTGTGAGAACCGTCCCCGCCTTCGTTCGCGCGTAGGCACGATCGGGAACGTTCACATAAACGTACCTTGACAGCGGGCAGTGAAGAGAAGTACGGGAAACCCCCTAGGGGTTCTAACCGCTAAGCGCACATCGCAAGTGTTCGGAGGACGAAGAGGTTTGTCGAGACGGTGAGGTGAAGGGAGGAGAGGACCGGCGCGTCGCTGTCAACGAATGTCGAGGGAAGCGATGGACACACGAAAATTCTCACGCGTCCTGACAGTCTGTGCGTCGCTTGGCATTTTGACGTACGCGGTTCCTCCATTCCCAGGTCCGGGATGGGCAGGAGGAGGAGATGAGCAGTTGATGCACCAACTGGACCTGGAAGCGAAGCAGGCAACGATCAAAGTTCCCGGGGGCCCTAACAAGCAGGCCCTACCGCCCTTACGGCCGGTGCAGCGCATCCCCCGGGCCCAGTTCGGAGTCGTCGGCCCCTTTCCCTTGACGGCAAACGACCTCGACGCGCTGATCTTCCCCGACGCCAACGCTGAAGAGCGGCGGGCGCTGCTGGAAGGGTTGACGTTCTTTTCCACGCCACACACCGCCGCGGAGGGCGCGGGACCGGACGCTAATCAGCCGTTCTGCTTCGGCTGTCATAGGAATTCGGACGAGGTGCCCCCGGGCGCCGGGCTCGTGACGACTTCATCCAGCGCTTCGCGGGCCGGGCGTTCGTCACCGACCAACTTCGCTTTTACGTCGCTCGACCCGACGACCGGGGGAGGTCGGGCGCCCGATAACGACGACGCCATCACCAACACGGGGCGGACGGCGGCCTTTACGATCTTTGGGGACTTCAAGCCTTCAGACGGGACCTTCAACGGCCTGGCGAAGTTTGGCGGCTTCGTACAGCACGTGCGGCCCACGCTTGCGGCATGTCTGCCTGATCGGATCCCCCCAATTGCGATCGACCCGAACCTCGGCGGCATCGACCCGATGACGCGGCTCAGCGCGACTGGTTTCCGGCGGGCTGTGGGGGAGCGCGCCGCGCCACCGTATGTCGGCCGCGGGCTGATGGAGGCCGTCCCGGTGGAGGACATCCTCGCCCTCGAGGACCCGCAGGACCGGCAGGGCCATACCTCGTCGCTCGACAATCCGGCGGCCTTTCTTGAGTGCCCAGGCGACTGCATCTCAGGCCGCCATAACGAAAACCCCGCTACCCTCCCATCGGGGTTCATTGGGGGGAGCTCGGAAGTGCGTCTGGGCCGCTTTGGGCTGCGGGCAGCGGGTCCGACGCTGATGCAGTTTCCTGTGGGGGGAATGCAAGGGGAAGTCGGGTTCACGTCTGCGATAAGGCCGACCGAGATAAACCAAGCCGATATCAACATGGGCCGGCCGGGCTGTGTGGATCCGGTGTCTGACCCCGACGCTCCGGTCTCGACGCTTTTCAGTCTCCGCTCCCTGATGCGCCTGACGACCGTCCCGGAGTTTGGCGACACGCTATTGTCATTGCTGCAATCGCCTGACCCCACAGCGTCCCAGCCTCCGGGAAGTGCCGCAGCCAAGGTCCAGCGTGGAGCGATACTCTTCGGGGTCGACCTGGTGGCGTTCGCGAACCGCATGATCCCCGGCCGGATTCGAGCGACAGGGGATGGCCTCGATCCGCATGCCATCAACCAGGCCAATCGCTGGGTGAACTGTGTCGGCTGCCACTCACCGATCCATCGGACGGGGGAGTCGCCGGCAGATGTTGGGGCTCGGCTTCTCAGGAATGTGTGGGCGCCGATCTTCTCGGACCTGCTCATACACAAGATGACCGTCATCGACGCAGAGCGGATCGCGTCGACTCCGCGGCTCCCGTTGCTCATCACGCGCGGCGGCTTCGATACGTTGGACATCCCGCGCAGTGGCGCCGACGATGCGCTGCCCTCTCAGGGCGTGGCGAACGGTGACGAATGGCGCACTCCACCCTTGATGGGCCTGGGGAGGATAGGCCCCCCGTTTTTCCACGACGCCCGGGTATACCTGAGCACGAGAACCCTCGATAGCTTCCCGGCTGGCACCGTGATGACAGACAGCACGGTCACCAATGCGCCACTCGTTGTGCGTACCCTGGACGACGCCCTCCGCGCGGCCATCGAGCTGCATGACCTGCCGGCCCCGGGTCCGGGGTGTCCGGTGCCGCCTGGCGGTAACAGCGTCGGCGACGTCGACTATGGTAGCAACCCACAGGACGTCATCTGCCCGCCGTTTGACAGCGAAACCTCGCGGAGCAACCGCAGCGAGGCACGGGAGGTCATACGGCGGTATCGGGCGCTGAGCCCCGATGATCAGCAGGCGTTGATCGAATTCCTGAAGGAGCTCTAAAGTCCGGGCGTTGGACAGCTCCGGCGAGGGTGACCTCGACGGCGACGACGTCGAGCATCGGCGCCCCTCAGTGCCGAGCGAAGTCGTACGGACTGCGCGCGGTGTCTAGTTGGCGCCGTCCGCGTGAACCGTCAGCGAGGCGGCCTCGAACCCGAGGGTGTTGACCGCCGCGAGGACTTCCGTCACGTCGACGGTCGCGTTCATCCTCGGGTAGATCACGAGCGCGCCGTTGACGCCGTCGACTCGGTGGCTGTCGAACCAACGGAACCAGCCCTTCGGTTTGGTGGCGAGCACGAGTTCGCCCATCGCTTTGTACGTGCTCTCCACGCAGGCGGGGGAAGAGCACGTGGGCGCCAGCTCCGCCTCGAGGCGGTAGTGCGGCAGACCGGAAAACTCCATCTGCGCGGCGCTGAAGCCGGCCTTGTGCAACGCGGCGAGCAAGGCCACGAAATCCACCCTCTTGAGGTTCTTCTCCGGATCCCTGATCGCCACGACCACCTGCTGCCGGTGCTCGTTGACGACGCCCGCCGTCTGCCTCGCCTGCTCCAAGGGCGGCACCTTCTCGAGCACCTTCGGCGCTTCGAGCCAGGGCACGTCGGACAGCGCTTCCTCGAGCCCGGTGAGGCAGCCGCTGCAGCTCGGATGATCGAGCCAAAGGCGGATGGTCGATCTGGGCACGGGCTCGGCGGGACGCGGATTCATCTTCCGGTCGATGGCGAAGAGCAATCCGGCCGTGAGGAGGATCAGGATCACGATCTGGCGGACGGAGGCGAAGGTCACCGCCGGGGCCTCAGCCTACAGTTTCGATCGGTCGAGAAAGGTCGTGGCGTACAGCATCGGAAAGACCACGAGAAAGGCGACGATCACGGAAGCTCCCAGGATCGTGAGCGCCTGCTTCAATGACTTGCCGCTGCGCCCGAGCCGCTCCTCGATGCGCTCGATGCGCTCGAACTCGCTGGTGAGCTTGTTGGAGCTCATCACCGCGAGCAGCGCCGCGATCGGGTAGATGTGCGGGATCTCGTGCCAGCCGAAGTCCACCAGCATGAGCTTGGTGAACACGAAGGCCATGATGAGGGTCCAGACGCGGCTGAAGATGCCCACCACCACGAAGAAGCCGGTCATGACCTCGGCCAGGCCAAAGGCCGCCACCCAGGTCTCGCGCGGCCAACCCGGGCTCGTGCCCATCTTGAGCAGCCTCACCATCGGGTCGTTCATGATGTTGGGGAAGCTATCGGCGACGCCCGCGATGAGGTCGTGGTTGTAGAGCTTGAGCCAGCCGAGCGCCCAGAAGCCGACGCCGAGGGTGAGCCGCAGCCAGCGCATCTGCTTCTCGTTGATGTCAATGATGGCGAGCTTGTGCGACTGCCATGGCGAGGTGACGTAGACTACCGCGACCGTCAGCACCGGCATCGCGTCGATCGCGACCATCCAACCCCAGCGGAACAGGTAGATCCACGTGCCGATGATCATCGCACCGCACAGCGGCAGCGCCGTCTGCGTAAGGATCAAGATGGCCAGGCCCACCTGGATAAACTTGAAGATCTCGGCCGAGGCAGGGTCGAGCGGATAGCTCGGCATCACCAGCGAGTCGTTGGTGGCCGAGTACATCAGCACCAGGCCCGGGCTGCGCAGGAAGAGGATGACGCACCACTCGCGCAGCACCTGGAACCACCTGGCGCGCACCGGCTTGTCGGTGAGGAAGCCGGCGAGCTGGTGGACGATCTGCTGCGCGCCGCCACCGAGCCGGCGCACGATGCGCCGTTCGACGGTCTCGCCGATCGGCTCACGCAAGTACCAAAGGAGCATGAGCGCCACCAAGATGGTGAAGACCGTAGTGGCGATGCGAAGGAGGTCGGGATGGATCCCCATCAGGCCCGGCCCTTGGAGGAAGAACTCGTCGTGCAGCGGCGTCTTGAGCCGGTGTTTAACGAAACGCTCGTGCGCCTCGGCGCTGCTCGAGACGAGCGACGACGCGAGCAGCAACGTGGGGGCGAGCGTGCCGGCGCGCCGAGCTCGCCACTCGGCCGCGACGTTGCCACGTCGCACTAGAACCATTCGTGCGCGTATTCCAGGGCGCGCTTCAGCGCTCGGGCGTCGGGGATCACGACCTCGTCGGCGTCGAGCTCCAACAGACCGCGCTTGCTCAACATCTTGAGCACTCGGCAGGTCTCTTGACGGTCGGCCCCCACCCTCTGCCCGATATCGGCAGGGGTCGTCTCGACCACGATGCGACCGCCGGCTCCGGGCTTGCCGCGCTTTTCGACGAGCTCGTCGAGCGCCTGCACGATGCGGTAGGGGAGCTCTTCGAAGGCGAGGTTGAGCGTCTCCTCGTTCAGCCCGCGGATGCGCTCGCACAGCGCCTCCATCACCCGCCAGAGGATATCGGGGTTCTTCGTGGCGACAGCGCGGAAGTCGCGGTGGGCGACCGACCGCATCTCGGTCTGGGCGATGGTCTCGACCGTCGCCGAGCGCTCGCGACCGTCCAGCAAGGTGAGCTCGCCGAAGATCTCCCTCGGACCCAATGTGCCGACGATCTTCTGCCTCCCGTCCTCCGCCTGCCGGTAGACCTTCGCGCCCCCCGAGAGAATCACATAGAGCTTGTCGGCTCGGTCCCCTTGAAAGAAGACGACGGTGTTCGGCTTGAAGCTCTCTCGGTTGGCGATGCGGCACAGCTGTTCGAGCTCTCGGGCGCCGAGCCGCTGGAAGATGGGAACTTGCGCGAGTTCCCTCAGGTCCGATTCCGACGGTGTGTTATCCGAAGACGCCGACATCGGCGAGGGACCATAGCACGAAGTGCCCGGAAGGCGTCAACGCCATCGCAGCTCCCCATCGCAGCTCCGGTGTCGCCGTCGCAGCTCCGGGCGACGGCCGCTTCGAGGAGCGCGCCCAGGCCGGCTCGCTCGATCCGGCCTGGGGACACGGCCGGATGGGCCTCGTCCGCGGCTTCGTCGTCGATCTCCGCCACGACGCGGCGCAGGAATGGGAGCGCGGAGCGTAGTCCCCAGAACGTCCGGGGACCACGCTCATGGGTCTGGCCGCCGCCCGGCGCTCGAGCGCGGTCGTCCAGCCCGGATGAGAAACGGATCCCTGGATGGCAACCAGCGGTACGCGCTGCCGGGCCGGCGATCAGAACGCGACCGTCGACTCGATGTAGCCGTAGTTCGCTTCGCTGCCCGCGGACACCTGGCGAACAACGTCGCCCCCGAAGGCGTGACCGTAGTAGGCGTAGAACGTGAGCAGCTCGATCGGCCTCCAGGTGAGGGCGATGTCCACTAGATAGCCGACCTGGCGCGCGCCCAGCGGAAGCTTGGATTGGGGCGGCGCGCCCGAGAAGCCGAAGAAGTCGTCCTTGGTGGCCCCTCCGCCCGAGTAGAGGAAGTCCTTCCGCTCGACCAGGCGCAGCCAGTGGAACTCGTTGCGGACGCCTAGCGATTTGAACGGCTGAAGCACGAGCTGCGCGAACGTGTCCTGGTTGTTCATCATGTTGTAGAAGGGGAACTGGGCGTACTGACGAGAGGTCGGCAATATCTGGAAGAAAGTCTCGTGAACGCGATCGTTCGGGTCCGGATCGCCCGAGCCACGGAAGAAACCCAGCCGCGCCCACGGCCGCGCCCACACCCCGGTCAGCTGATACCCCGCTTCGACGTCATAGGCCCACGCGCGCTGGTCGAGCGCCTGCCAGGCGCCCAGCTGGCCCGCCGCCCAGCCGAGCAGGTCGGCCTTTCCGGGGCCGACGGCCGTCACGTGAGCAGCGTTCGCGCCAATCGTGTGGATGCGCAGGTCACCCCTGTCGGCCTTGCGCATCGCGTCGGGACGGTTGTCGAGCACGATAGGCCCGCGGTGGTCGGAGTAGTAGATCCAGAAGAGCCGCGCGTCGCTCGAGGGGAAGCGCGGTGAGTCCTTCAGTGTCGCCGACAGGCCCCCCAGCTGGAGGCCCTCGATCGGCCGCCCCGCGCTGATCTCGAACCCACCCGAGGCCGGCTGGAAGCCGAAGCCGCTCACGTTGAGCCAGTCCGTGTCCCAATGGACCTGTGCCCCGTCGAAGCTCCGGCCGATGTGCGTGTAATCGCCGGGCCCGACGAGGCGCTCGGCGATGCGGTGCCGCTTGAGCCACACGAGGTTCGCGTCGCGCGCCGGCGCCTCGAGCCCGTCGCGCCACAGCTGGCGCCCGACAACGATGCCCGCGCCCTTCACGCCGAAGAGGTCCTCCGCGCGCACCCAGCCCTGGCGAAGCCAGCCCTGCTCCTGGAAGCTGCGTTTCGTGTTTGCGAAGTAGGGGCCGCCCGGGCCGACCGGGGATGGGCGCCCGGCCGGGGGGGGACCCACCGGGACGTTGTCGAGCACGGTGTGCTGGAACTGCACGAACGCCTCCCAGGGGTCACGCCGCACTCGCACCCCGGCTTGGAACTTGTTGCCGAGGAAGTCGTAGCGGAATTTCGCTACCTTGTGTGTCTTGGAAGGCTTCGCCGCGAAGAAGTCGACGAACTCGCCGCGCAGCCGGTCACTCACCTCGACGGTCCAGCGCGTGCCCCACGGGCCCTCGACCGACGTCGGCGGCCGCTCCGGCGGCCACCAGCCCGCTCGCGCGTGCGCTTCGCACAGGGTCACCGCGAGCACCCCGACAAGCACCACGCGTGGGCGCACCCCCATCCCGTATCACGCGTCGGTTTTCAACCGAAGTACTCCTCCTACCTCATCAGGAGGCTGGCTTAGTTAATTTGCAATTGGCCGTCAATACGC
>Ga0066709_100006230_pt1 | contig 10027 bp, 13 predicted proteins | sample GraSoiAngelo_158_FD_79665 | JGI IMG/M metagenome (GOLD analysis project Ga0066709, IMG submission 79665) | Grasslands soil microbial communities from the Angelo Coastal Reserve, California, USA - 14_1009_16_30cm | ecosystem: Environmental > Terrestrial > Soil > Grasslands | place: USA... | reverse complement strand
TGCACTAGGGCCATGACGCCCTTAAGCAGTAATGCTATTTCGCTGCTGTAGCGCAGCACCAAAATCCTAGTGCAGTAAATCTCGGCGTAGTAGCGGTACATCGGAAAGGTAGGTTCGCAAATCATCATGTCGCTGCCGGACTCAACGAAGGTATCGAAAAAAACGCGCAGCGCATCGTCACCGCCGTTGGTGAGTAGCAATTCTTCCGGGCGGACACCGAGGTAGCGCGCGATCCGGCGTGTCGGCGCCTGATATTCGGGGTACATCGCCAGTTGTTTGGTCGTGAGCTTCGCGAGTCCGCGCCGCACCGCTGGCGAACAGCCCGCGGTGTTCTCGTTGAAGTCCAGGCGCATTTTGTCGGAGCGTCCCTCGGCGGGCGCCTCGTACGTGCGCCGATTCAGAATGGCTTCGCGCACTGGCAAATGAACTTTCATCGGCGGGCCCTCACTGCGTTGCGGTGCGCCACGAGCCCTTCCGACGTAGCGAGGGTTTCAACGGTCCCAGCCAGATGCTGGAAGCCTTCCCGGCCGATCGTTTGGACGCTGATGCATTTCACGAAGTCCGCCGCTGAGAGTCCACCTCTTTTGCGGGCCCATCCGCCTGTAGGCAGCACGTGATTGCTTCCGCTGGCATAGTCGCCAAGCGGTTGCGCGCCCCAAGGACCGAGAAAAACGGTTCCCGTAGCGTGGATCTGCTTCAAGAGCGCCTCCCCATTGCCGGGCAGACTGAGGTGTTCCGGCGCGAACCGATTCACGAATTCGCAGGCCGCATGGAGGGACGGCGCGACCAGAATCGCGCCTGTGCGTTTCATCGAAACTTGCGCCGGGTTCGTCGGCGGCAATTCGCGCAGCTGTCTGGTTACTTCGATTTGCACTTGGCGGGCCAGGCGCGTTGAAGTCGTCACGAGAAAGCTGCCTGCATCGGGAGCGTGTTCAGCCTGTGCGAGCAGGTCCGCGGCGATCCAGCGAGGATTGCCTGTTGCGGCCAAAACGATCGCTTCAGTTGGTCCTGCAGGCAGATCGATCGCGCAATCGCTGCTGACAAGTTGCTTGGCAGCGGTAACAAAGCGATTACCCGGCCCGAAAATCTTTTCGACGCGGGCCACACGCTTCGTGCCGTAGGCCAGAGCCGCGATGGCTTGTGCGCCACCCATTCGGGCGACGCGCGCAACTCCCAGAACATCGGCGGCAGCGAGAAGTGCGGCATTCGGCCGGGGGCATACCACCTGGATGTGGCGTACGCCAGCAACTTTGGCCGGCACCACCGTCATCACCATGGTAGAAACGAGCGCAAACCGGCCGCCCGGCACGTAGCAGCCGATGGAATCGATCGGACGCACTAGCTGGCCGATTTTCACACCGGGCTCGACTTCCATCGTCCACGGTTTCGGCAACTGTTTTTCCGCGACGCGGCGGACATTGCGGGCGGCGTGTTCCAGGGCGCGAAGAAAATCTCGGTTCACTTGCTTGCCGGCGGCACGAAGTTCGCCTTCTGCAATCCACAAACTCTCTCGGCGGAGATCGATGTCGTCGAGTTTCTTCACCCAAGATGACAGTGCCACGTCTCCGCGCCCGCGAATATCCTTGCTGATTTTCCCCGCAATATGCTCGACTTCCATGTCGCGCTTCTGGCGCGCACGCAGAAGTTTCTTTTCGACCGCTGGCGTAAGTCTCACGATGCGCATCACAGCACGATCTTGTTCAAGGGATATTCGACGATCCCCTGGGCCTTGGCGGCCTTGAGCTTCGGCAGAATCTGCCGCACCACTGCTTCCTCGATGATGGTATTTACCGCGACCCAGTCCGGGTCACTCAAAGCGGAAATCGTCGGCTTCTTGAGTGCAGGGAGAACCCCCAGAACAGCCTCGAGATCGTCGCGATGGACATTGAGGAGCAGGCCCACTTTGCTCGCGGCGGCGATGGCGCCTTGCAACATCAGAATCAGATTCTCTGCTTTTTCGCGCTTCCAGGGATCGCCTCCCGCCGCGCGGTTCATGATGAACACCGTCGCGGATTCCAGCACGGTATCGACGATGCGCAGACGGTTCGCGCGCAGCGACGAGCCCGTCTCCGTCACTTCCACAATCGCATCCGCAAGTTGCGGCACTTTGACTTCAGTAGCGCCCCAGGAAAACTCCACGCGGGCTTTTACGCCGTGCCTGGTGAGATAGCTTTCCGTGATGTGCACGACCTCGGTCGCGATAACTTTTCCTTCCAGGTGGCGCGGTTCCCGAATCGCGGAATCTTCCGGCACCGCCAGGACCCAGCGGACACGCGCCAGCCGCTGCTTTGCGTAAACCAGCTCCGACAATTCGTCCACGGCCGCGCCAGTTTCTACCACCCAGTCGTGACCGGTAATCCCAGCGTCCAGCGCGCCGGACTCGACGTAACGCGCCATCTCCTGCGCGCGCACCAGCAAACACTCGATTTCCGCGTCGTCAATTGCTGGAACGTAACTTCGCGAACCCAGCGTGATCTTCCAGCCGGCACGCGAAAAAAGATCGAGCGTCGCGTCCTGCAGGCTGCCTTTGGGGATACCCAGCTTCAGCCGGCTCATCGAGTCTTCTCCTGTCCGTAAACCTTCTCGGGCCGGAAGGTACGTTCGGCGATCACCTTGGCGCTGCCGTCCGCCTGTAGTTTTCGGAAAAAGCAACTCCGGTAACCTTCGTGGCAAACGCCCGGCCCGGCCGCTTCGACGCGCAGGAGGAGGGCATCGGCGTCGCAATCCACGCGCATCTCGCGGACCCGCAAAACGTGACCGCTCGATTCGCCTTTCTTCCAGAGCTTGCTTCGCGAGCGGCTGAAGAACACCACTTCTCCGGTGCGTTGTGTCTCTGCGAGCGACTCTGAATTCATGAAGCCGAGCATCAGCACATCGCCGGTCCCCCCGTCTTGGATGATGGCCGGCACAAGCCCGCCGCTTTTCTGAAAGTCGATCTCCACGGTGTCGTCTCCTGAATAAAATGAACCCGAAAACAAAAATCCCGCTGGGGCTTGTTGCGCCAGCGGGCTGAAGAGTGCTCTTTTTAGCGAATCGCTATGCACACCTCAAGCAGCGCGGCGTGTGGCCGTGATGATGGTGCGCCTGAGCTGTGAGTGTGTCATGCATTGCGAATCTTGAAACTATAGGAATTTCAGCCGGATGTCAACGAAAGTATTCTTCAACGCGCGACAGAAATGCTGCCGCCAAGCGCTTTGGTGTTCAAGAATCGAATTGCGGGGACAGCGAAAAGACTACATCAGCGCGTAGACATTGCCGTCGGCGCTACCTACATACACGCCGTTCCCTGCCACTGCAGGGGAGGAAAGAATGGCCCCGACGGACATCATCTTCTGGACGCCCGTAACCATGTCGTCATAGAAAAAGTCGGAGAAAGCTGCTTCGTAGTTTGGAGTGCCGTCTGATTTGGTGTAGGTGGTGCCGTTTCTCTTGGAATCTTCGGTTTCGAAAGTCCATGCGACTTTTTGTGTCTTGAGGTCGATGGCCTTGAGCCTGCCCTGGTGAGACCCGATGTACAAGGTCTCGCCGGCAATTGCTGGCGAAGAGAACATCGGCCAGTGTTTGAAGTCGAGGGAAAAAAGTGGAGCGCCGGACTTGGCATCGAAAGCATGAAGCAAGCCCGTGTCCGATGTCGCGAAATACACCTTGCCGTCCAAGACGGCGGGCGAGGAGATGACCCAGGAGCCCTTGTTCGAGAACGACCAACGTTCCTTACCGGTAGCCGCATCCACCGCGTAAAACTTGGAATCGCGGCACCCGAAGTACACCACGCCATCCGCTGCGGCAGGGGAAGATTGAATGCCAACCTGATTGTGAATCTCAGGGTCCTCGCCGGTTTTGAAGCGCCATTTCTCTTTTCCATTGGCAGCGTCCAGAGCGTAGAAGTAGCTGTCCCAGCTTCCGACGTACAAGTTGCCATCGGAGATTGCAGGCGAGCCGTGAACCACGTCGCCAGTCTTGAATTTCCATTTCAAATTGCCGGAAACGGCATCCAGCGCGTAGACGTTAGTGTCTCCGCTGCCAAAATAGACTCCACCGTTCCAAATGACCGGGGAGGAGAGGTAGAAATCAAACGGGTCCGGCATCGTCTCTGAAGCGGGTTCGGCACCATGGAGATGCTTTGCGGCGAAGCGGCGCTCGCCCCCCGTCTGAAACTTCCATTTCAATTGGCCGGTCGCGGCGTCAACGGCGTAGAACTTGCCGTCAAAACTGCCGAAATAAACAACCCCTGCGGAAACTGCGGGCGATGAAGTGATGCGGCCATCGGATTTGAATTTCCACTTGAGCGCGCCGGTGGCGAGATCCAGAGCATAGAGAGAATGATCGCTGCTGCCAAAGTAGAGTTTGTCACCTGCAATTGCCGGGGACGACAGGACTTGCCCCTTGGTATGAAATTGCCACCTGACGCCCGTGAAGTTGGGAACACCGGTGGCTCCATAGGCAGCGGTGTGCTCCGGATTACCGCGAAACATGGCGTCTTGCGCAAACATGGGCGAAGCAAGCGCGAGAATGGAAAGCAAGAAAAGCCGTTTCATGAACAAAGCCTCCGGTCTCCTCAATAGACGGCCGGATGCAGGAAATCTCTCTCGCACGAACGCGTAAGTTCCAGGAACGCCAACCTCCGCTGACCAGCCAGCCCGTCTGTGATAGTTCTGCTTCAATTTCTCGGGCTGCTCCGCAGGTAGATCGGGACTCGATTCGGGGATCGGGCGAGGGGTTCAAAACCAACCGTGACGCGCAATTCGATTACGCGCGTGGGGGCTGCCGAGGGATTGGGACGGAGGGCGGGGGCTTAACCATGGAAATTGTCATGCGCGCGCGACCGTTCCTCCGGCCGAGCTGCCACTATAGTTCATCGACAACTTCAGGTGTACGGCCACGCCAATCTTGCTATTGGGCAATTCCTCCACCCGCACGACCTCCGCCACATACTCGGAGTTCATCGGATCGTGTGCTGAACTGAAGGGAAAAGTCACGAAAACGCGCATACCCTTGTAGTACGATTTCCGTCGCGAGGTGAAATAGATACCATCCCTGGAGGCATTCACGCTAACCGGCAGGTCTTCGAAGTGTTCTTCCCGGGGATCAGACGGCCGTACGCGGACCGGCCGTGAGATTTTCGCCCTGCGGCTGCTCCGTTTGACCGGGTACTCTTTGGCGAGGGCTTCTGGCATGATGTCTTTTGCGACAAGCTTTCGCTATGACCCCGATTCGGGCTAGCGGTTGAAACGTCAAGGCAGTGCGCTGAATCTTATAGTGCACGGGATGCACCAAAACGGAACCCCTGAGAGGAACAGGCCATGGAGGAGAAGCTTCGCAAGGATGATTCGACCTGGAAGGAACAACTCACGCAGAATCAATACTTTGTAACCAGGCAAAAAGGAACGGAGCCGCCTTTTACCGGCGAATACGAAGACACCGAAACGGCAGGAATCTACAAGTGCGTCTGCTGCGGCCAGCCCCTGTTTCGTTCTGAAACAAAATATCACTCAGGCTCCGGGTGGCCCAGTTTCTACGCCCCGGCCAGCGAAGAGGCCGTCGAGGCGGCGAGCGACACGAGCCGCGGGATGCGACGCACGGAGGTGAAGTGCAGCCGGTGCGACGCCCACCTCGGACACCTCTTCGAGGATGGACCGCATCCCACCGGGATGCGCTATTGCATCAACTCCGTCGCCCTGGAGCTGGAGGAAGACTGAAAAAAGCGTCCCGGTTGTTACCGGGACGCCTTGTTTCGGTTGCTTGTTCTAAGGAGCATAGCGAAAAGGGAATCACGCCGCCGGACAGGAACATGCCACCATGGCGGCAGCCGGATCGCTCTCGCGCTCCCAAACGCCGAGCAGCAGCACTTTTGTGCCTGTCGGATACTTAAACACGTAGTATGTGTTCGAGAGGCCTTGCACTTCATAAAAGCCAGGCCGGCGCGGATCTGGCCGCGAGGGCGCCCCCACAGCGAGAAGTTGACGCAACTCAGCCATCTGTTCCTGCGAATGGTTCCGCAGATCTTCCACGAGGGGCGGTTGTTTTGGAGCGGTTATCGTCATTATGTTTCTCCGCCACATTCAGCTTATGTTTTCCTCACTTGTAAAGACGTGGAAAATCGAAAAATGTTTCATCGCTCACAACAATTTTTACTGACAAATTGGCCTTCTGGTTCCATCATTCCTTGGCCTGGAACCACTTCGTCGACGCTGGCAGATATATGAATATTCTGTAAATGCGAAACAACTGCCTTATTTTGCCGTCTCTCCGTGAAGTTCCCGGTTTTTCGTCCTTGCCGTTTTCTGCTCTGATGGAGCGCGTGTTACTATCTTCCCTGGTACTTGTGCGGCGCCCGCTCCCCTGAGATAGTGCTTTAGGCGTCTTGTTCAGATAGGAAGGTCAACGTGACAAAGGGTGTGACGAAGAAAAGCTCGACTCGAAGCAAGACTTCCTTTGGCAAGGATCGTCGCCGCAAACATCATCATTTCCTCGTCAGTGTTTATTATGCCGACGGGGAAAAGTTCGGTCGCGTTTACACGGACAAGGATAAAGCTACGCGCTTCGCGGAGCGCCAGCGCCGCTCGCCGGTGGTAAAGTCCGCGCGGATTACGCAAGTCTCCTGACCCTACTTGGTTGCTGAGCACTTGGCTCTGTGCCGGCGCGGGCGGGGAAGGCTTGCCGCTGCCGTACGGTCATGTTATAAAAAGAAGGTCGTTGAGCGGCCTTAGTATAGTGGTAGTACGGAACCTTGCCAAGGTTCAGGTGTCGGTTCGATTCCGATAGGCCGCTCCAGATTCTGACTAATGGGTTACGCCACCGCCCAATTTTTCATATTTTCTATAACACGCTCTGAATTGTTCTGCTCGGATCTGTTTCGGTGTGGTCCGTAGCTTGGATGACTGCTGCCTAAGATCTAATCAGCCTGTTTAGGGTTGGGTTCGATCGGTGCGGAGACACTCCCGATGCGCCCATTAAGGTCATCTCTTACCATGAATCGCACCTTCGAGGTATGGGGTGAAACCCAGACAGCGTTGGAATAGGCAAGCTTTCTGCGACGCAGTCGCTCCAGCTCCTGCGCACTCGGATGCAGATCGAGCTGCTGGGTCAAATCCGCAAGGATCTTGCCGTTAAGGTCGAGAGCGACCGCCACGACGTCGAGTTTTATGTGGTTGTTGTCAGCGGCGTCCACCGTTAGCGCGGCGGGATTGATTTCAAGCAAGAAGGATTGCATATGGCGCCGCTGCAACTGTGGCTCTCCGGAGGGTGCAGCGTTGCCCGCCGTCTTGATTAGGGGTTCCTCGCCGGAAGCTGTCCAACGAACGCTGATCGGCAGTCCGCGGTACTCGACCGGCGTAGCGAACGCCTGCGCAATGTCCGACTCGCGCCGCCGCTCGGGGTCATCGTCCGCGCCGCCCGAAAAATAACCGCTTCGTGCCCGGACTTGCAGATTTGCGCCGCGAACTTTGACATGTATCTTGCGCCACCGGACGGTTTCGGCGGGCTGTGCGTAGTAACTCAGCATGTAGTACCGTGAACTGTAGTCCACGGCTTTCTGGAAACAGAGATCGGGATCCTTTCGCAACGAGCAATGATCGCCGCCCGTGCGCTGCGAGACATCCATGAAATTCTGCACGATCTGTATGTTGCCAGCGCGGACAGCGGGATACCGTGACTGCGGGCTGGTGAAGGCCGGGTTAACCGTTTCCAGGACCGTATCAATCGGATAGACGACGATTCCGGCAGCGCTGAGCAGCTTCAAGGCGTGAACGTACTCGTCTACGAGCCGCTGGTCTCTTGAATCCATTTTGTACGACAACATGAACCCACCGGTAGCCCACACCAGGGTCTTCATGCCGCGCACGGCCGAGAGCGCCTGCGAGAGCTGCTGGAGCTCAAGAAACGTCGCTTCCAGGCGCTCCCGCGGAAGCTGTTGTGCGTACAGGTCGCGGCTGCGGGCGGTAGAGTCTGCCAGGAACTCTTTCTCTATCGCGTCGTATTCCACCTGAATGTCGATCTCCTTGGCGATGGAATGGCTGAATTCCGTCTCTGTCTGGTTGTCCAGCTTAGGATCGTGCTCGACGTTGCTCCCCAAACGGCGCATCAGCTTCGCGAGGAGCTGCGGATCGGTGGTGAAGTCGTGGAGAATCCGTAGTCCATCGGGGTGAAGGGCCACAAGCATGGTGGGTTGGTCCCCGTGGAAGTCGCGCTGCAGGTATTCCAGCAGTTTTCCTTTGGCGCCTTCCTGGTAAAGATACGGCGTGTTGATCAGGTCGAGAAGGATGACGACCATCGAGACGGGGCGATCGGAGACGATCTCATTGGTGAACACGCCCGGCGGCGTGGCGCTTTTGATAGGGAAATTCGAGCTACTGATTTCCTCAAACGATGCAATTGGCTTTGATTGGCCGTCTTCTTCGATCTCGAAGTCATCCTTGGTGAGACCGGTCACATGCTCATCAAGCCAGCCCCGAATATGAAGTTGCCGGAAGGGGCTGCCCTGTCGCAAGACCACGACCGGCACAGTTACCAACTCCGTCCGGACCGTGAACTTGGAAATGGACTGAGGTGGTGAGCCTTGCTGCGCCATCATCGCCGTCGGAAGCACGGTGAGCAGACACGCCAACACAGACTCTGCGAGGCCCCCCATGCCCACCGGCCCGAACCTCATCGCCCATGTACGAGTGCCCATAGGCATAAAAACCTATTCGGCAGTTCCCATTCGACTTCGAAAACCGTGAGCATTATATACTGGCGGCTGGCCCACGAGCAAGGGGAGCCAACTCGAGCCAACTGTGATGGGAGGGCACTTGAGCGATAACCGCGTGGTCGCAACCGGAGGCACGCACTACGTGCAGATGGACCGTCCAGACCTTGTGATCGCCGCGATTCAAAAGGCTTAGACGCAGCCCGGCTAACTTCAAAATAAGCAGCCTCCACTCAATGTCCTTATAATTCCCACGCAACGACGTGACAAATGTCAGTCCCGCGTTCCATCGATTCAGGGCGACAGACACGATAACTCCTGTGTAGTCGCGAAACATCCTCCCAACTAACTTCGCCTTGTCAATCTGCTTGCTTACGCGTTCCACCTTCACGGTATGCTATACTTGTATAGCGACGTGCTTATGCTGGCTATTCGACTGCCGCAGTCCATTGAAAAACGCCTGGAGAAGCTGGCCCGGCGCACCGGGCGCACCAAAACCTACTATGTCCGTGAAGCTATCCTCGAACACTTGGAGGACCTCGAGGACACGTATCTGGCTGAAGGGGCGCTAGAACGCATCCGTAGCGGTGAAGAGCAGACCATCCCGCTGAAGGACGTCGTGAAACGTCATGGCCTACAGCGTTGAGTTGTCAGCCGAGGTTGACCGGCAACTCGACAAACTCGCCGCGCAGCACCGCAGGCGCATCCTGAAGTTCCTTCATGAGCGGGTTGCCAAGCTGGACGATCCACGCAGCATCGCAGAGGCGCTGCCCGGCTCGCGGCTTGGGGAGTTCTGGAAATATCGCGTGGGCAATTACCGGCTCATCTGCAAGATCGAAGACGATCTTCTGGTAGTCCTGGTCCTCCGCATCGGAGATCGCAAAGAAATCTATCGCTAGCGCTTTACCTGGAATTGCCATGGTGATCCAGCTGGAAAAGAAGATCCCGGCGGCATGGGGATGGACTGTCGAACGCGGGAGGCCCTATCGAGCAGCAACCTCATCGGGCGTGGGGTAGGGGCAAGACCTTGTCGTCAACCAAAGCAGCCGCGAAGGCCAGGGCTTGCCGAACTTCGTCCTCTAGCTCAGGGTATTCGCGTTTCGGTTCGGCACGGTCAGGATAGATGGCGAGTGATTCAAGTACTCGGCGGACGCTAAGACGGAGGTTCCGGATGCAGGGCTCGCCGTTCATCCAAGCGGGATTAGTCGTGCTTCGATCGAGTTTCTCCATCTGTTTCTCGCCTCTTCTAGACAGGCGCCAGCGAGGGTTTTGAAAAAGCTCTCCGCGTGATGCGCTGTCTCTCTCCAGAATACCGGAACTAGGCCTCGAGAGCACCGATTTTGA
>Ga0066709_100006229_pt1 | contig 10028 bp, 10 predicted proteins | sample GraSoiAngelo_158_FD_79665 | JGI IMG/M metagenome (GOLD analysis project Ga0066709, IMG submission 79665) | Grasslands soil microbial communities from the Angelo Coastal Reserve, California, USA - 14_1009_16_30cm | ecosystem: Environmental > Terrestrial > Soil > Grasslands | place: USA... | reverse complement strand
GCGGCGATCGAGCCGGTGACGCCGAGCACGATGAAGCGCCCGCGCAGCGCTTCCATCAGGCGTTCAGCTCGTACAACAGGCGTAGGCCCTCGAGCGTCAGATCCTCGTCGACCTTCTCGATCCCCCGTGCGAGCGGCGCGATCGTCACCGCCAGGCCACCGGTCGCGATGACCGTCGGCTTCGCGGGAAGCTCGGCCACGATCCGCGCGAGTAGACCCTCGACGAGCCCGACATATCCGAACACGATCCCCGAACGCAGGCAGTCAGCGGTGTTCTTTCCGATCGCCGCCGCCGGCGGTGTGAGCGGGACGCGGAAGAGTCGCGACGCGCGACCGAAGAGCGACTCCGCGGAGACCTCGAGCCCAGGTGCGAACGAGCCGCCGAGGAAATCTCCCTCCGCGCTCACGACGTCGAAGTTCGTCGTCGTGCCGAAGTCCACGACGATCGCGGGTCCGCCATAACGACGGTGCGCGGCGAGCGTGTTCGCGATGCGGTCGGCGCCGACCTCCGACGGATTGTCGACGCGAAGCCGGACGCCGGTCTTCACGCCCGGCCCCACGACGAACGCTGCGCGGTCGAGATAGCGCTCCGCGAGGCGCGTGAACGACTGCGTGAGCGGTGGCACGACGCTGCCAAGGACAAGTGCGTCCATCTCATCAAGGGCGAGATCCTCCTGCGCGAGGAGACCGTCGAGCATCACAGCAAGCTCGTCCTCGGTGCGGTCGTGCACGGTGACGAGGCGCCAGGTGCGGATGGAGCGTTCCTTCTCGTATGCGCCGACCACGATATTGGTGTTCCCGACGTCGATAACGAGGATGACGGTCACGCTAGTCGTTCGATTCTGTCGCGCCGGTGCGGAGGCCTCCCTGCCCCATGTGCGCCTGGAGCGCCTTCGCGACGTTCGGCGGAACGAGGCCATCGACCGACGCGCCGAACGCGACGAGCTCCTTCACGCGCGAAGCGGAGAGGAAGAGGTAGTCCGGCGCTGTCATGAGGTAGACCATCTCGATCCCGGGCGCGAGCTTGCGATTCATGTTGCCCATCTCGAACTCGAACTCGAAATCAGAGAGGGCGCGGATCCCGCGGATGATGAAGCTGGCGCCGACCTCCTTCGCGAACGTCACCTGCAGTTTGTCGAACGTGGTGACCTCCACGTTGCGGCAGCCCTTGCAGGCCTCACGCATGAGCGCGACGCGTTGATCGGCGTCGAACAGCGTCTTTTTCGAGAGGTTGCGGCCGACGCCGATGACCACGCGATCGAAAAGTCGCGCCGAGCGTTCGACGATGTCGATGTGCCCGTTGGTAGGCGGGTCGAACGAGCCGGGGTAGATCGCCACCCGATCGCTCACGCCGGTCGCGCCTCCTCGATGCGGTAGTGCACGCCAGCGCGAATCCTAGCGCTTAGGACGCGGAGAACAGTCTCCATTCTCCGGGCACACCTTTCAGCTGATGCACGCCGCGATCGTCGAACTGCAGGCCCGATCCCGCCCTCAGATCGCGCACGGTCGCGGATGTCAGCACCTCACCCGGCCCTGCCACGCCGCTGATCCGCGCACCGATGATCGTCGCGAGCCCGCCGACCTTGCCCGCGATCTCTTCGCACTCGCCAGTGTGAGCCCCGAGCACGAAGACCAGATCGAACGGCCCGCTGCCAAAGACGTTGAATGCGATGCTCACGTCTCCGCTGCGTGCGTAGCGCGTTTCCGGCACCACGCGGCTACTCTACTCAGCCCCTCCTATGCTCCAGGCGTGGGGGCGGCACGTCTCGAGCTTCGTCACGATCGCTCGATCTACCGGATCGACGGTGGTTGGTTCAAGGCGCGGTGGCACTTCTCCTTCGATCGCTACGACGATCCGAACAATGTGGGTATCGGCACGCTCCGCGTGTTCAACCACGACACGCTGGTGCCCGGCGCCGCGTGGCCGATGCATCCGCACCGCGACATCGAAGGGATCACCTACGTCGTGTCGGGCGAGTTCGAACACGCCGACAGCCTCGGCAACGACGGCGTCCTCGAGCCGGGCGGCGTGCAGCGCATGCGTCTCGGCTCGGGTGCCGAGCACTCCGAGCGAAACCACTCGAGGACCGAGCCGATGGAGTTCATCCAGATGTGGATCCTGCCGTCACAGCGCGGCCTCGAGCCGTCGATCGAGCAGCGCCAGTACACCCTGGCGGACCGCACCGACCGGCTACTTCGTTTCCTGAAGCCCGCGGGAAGCGACGGTGAGGGCGTCACGGTGGCCCAGGACGTGAGCATGTATGTCACGACGCTGTCGCCGGCGAAGACGGTCGAGCACGTCGTCGGCGGGGGCCGCGGTGGTTATCTGTACGTCATCACTGGCGCGGTGCGTGCGAACGACGAGAGCCTGATGAAAGGCGACGCCGCCTACGTCGTCGACGCGGGCACGCTGCGTCTCGCCGCCAGCGAGACGAGCGAGCTGCTCCTCATCGATACGCCGCTGACCCGTTAGCCGCGACGCGCGTGCCGGCGCCGTAGACCTCGCGCACGATCGGCCCGCCGAGGCGGTACGCGAGCTCGCGTTCGTCGTCGGTGTCGAGGATGACGAGGTCGGCGCGACGTCCTTTGATCAGCGCGCCGGTTCGTCCCCCGCGCCCAAGCGCATGCGCTCCGTTGATCGTCGCCGCCACGATCGCTTCGTGCGGCGTGAGCCCGCACAGCACGACGCCGAGCGCGATCGCGGTTGGCATTCCTTCGAGCGGCGACGTGCCGGGGTTGTGGTCGGTCGCGATCGCGATCGGCACGTCGGCTGAAAGGAACCGCCGTGCATCGGGCGGCGGGTAACCGACGAAGAACGCGCTACCAGGAAGCAACACCGCGGGGATCGCGGCGCGCGCGAGCGCGCGCAGCCCCTCGGCCGAGGCGTTCGCGACGTGATCGGCGGAACGCGCGTGCGCGCGCGCTGCGAACGCGGTCGCGCCGACGTCGTTCAGCTGGTCCGCGTGGAGCGTGAGCGCGAGACCCGCCTCGCTTGCGGCCTTCGCGAGCGGCCGCACGTCGTCGATGTCGAAAACGCCGTTCTCGACGAATGCGTCGACGGCTTCGGCCAGAGCCTCGTCGGCGACGGTTCGAACGGTCTCAGCGGCCTCGCGCACGAAGCCGCGGCGATCGTCCGCGCGCGCAGCGGGAAGCGCGTGCAGCGCGAGATAGGTGACCGCGACGTCGACGGGGGCCTCCTTGGCCGCCGCGGCGATGATGCGCAGCTGTCGCAGCTCTTCCGCAGGTTCGAGCCCGTACCCGCTCTTCACTTCGATAGTCGTCGTGCCGAGCGCGACCGCACGCGCGAGACGACGTCGGAGCAGCGCGAGCAGGTCATCGTCGCTCCTGTCGCGCGTCGCGCGCACCGTCGCGTGGATTCCGCCGCCGCGCTCGAGCACCGCGAGATAGTCCGCGCCGCTCCTCCGCGTGACGAACTCGTCCCACCGCTGGCCCGCATAGCACAGGTGTGTGTGTGAATCGACGAACCCGGGCATGACGACGCGGCCCTCGGCGTCGACCTCGATCGCTTCCGGCGTGCGCTCGAGGTCCTGCCACGCGTCGCCGCGACCGGTCGCGACGATGACGCCGTCGCGCGACGCGAGCCATCCGCCCTCGATCGCGCCGACGTCGCCAGCTGCCGCGCCGACCCGCGGCTTCTCTTCACGAAGCGGCGCAAGCGTGAGGAGTCGAGCGCGCCGTATGACGAGATCAGCTTCGGCCATGACCTATGCGGCCGCGGGGAGCGCCGCTCTCTCGCAAAACGGGCCCGCTCCCTTGCGCTCATCGGACCGTCGTGTTGATGCCGCGGTCTCGGTGCTCGTTCGCGGCACTCCCCGCGTCCGCCAGGTCATATCACTCAAGGAAGTGTGATTCGATCACACGACTGCGCTCGAAGTTCTCGAGCTTGAGCGCATCCGCGGTGACTTGCAGCGCGGCATCGAGCGGCAGCAGTCCGATGAGTTCGCCGCGTAGCACGCTGACTCCGGCGTCGTTCGCGCGCCGTTCCACCTCGCGCCAGACAGTCGCGAGCGATGTCTGGGTTGTGTCCAGCAGATTCATCGACACTTGTGCGCGCGGCGGATCGGTCAATTCGAAGCCGAGGGCCTGCACGCTCGGAAGACCACCTGAGGACTCGCGGATCTCTTTCGCGATCCGTTTCGCGATCTTCACATCTGGAGTGTCAAGCTCGATGTTGAACGCGATGAGCGGCGGGCGGGCACCGATGACGATCGCGCCGGCCTTCGCGTGAAGGACAGCCGGTCCGGCGTCCGGCACGTGCGTCGTCGCGAGCAGCTCGGCGAGTCCCTCGTACTGCGGTTTGCGGATGTCGGGCAGGCGGATGCGCTCCGGGCGCATCGCCGCACGCGCGTAGAAGTAGACGGGGATCTGGTGGCGGGCGGCGACCTCATGTCCGAAGGCATGCGCGATGGCGACGCACTCCTCCATCGTCACGCCGGCGAGCGGTACGAACGGAACGACGTCCACCGCGCCGAGCCGCGGGTGCTCGCCCTTGTGCGTGCGCATGTCGATCTGGCCGAGCGCCGAAGTGATGAGGGCGTGGGCGGCGGCGGTCGCCGCGTCGGCGTCGCCGGCGAACGTGAACACGGAGCGGTTGTGATCGACGTCGCTCGTCTGATCGAGAAGGCGGACCCCGGGGACGCCGCGGATGGCCTTCGCCAGTCGATCGATCACGTCGCGGCGGCGGCCTTCGCTGACGTTCGGCACGCACTCCACCAGCCGCGGCACGGCCGAAGCCTACCCGTCATCCCCCATCCGTGGGGCTTGTAGGCGTGCCGAGGGTTAGTGAGACTGACCACCGTGGAAAACGATCGGGATCGGAACGAGCAGGGACTGAGCCTCGCACTGCTGCAGTTCAACCCGTCTTCCGTCGTGCTGCTCGACACCGAGGGGCGAATCCGTGCCCTCAACCGGAACGCCGAGCGGCTGCTCTCGACGACCGAGGCTGAGGCGATCGGCAAGAGCTACACCGTCGTCTTCGGCGAGTCGCTCTCGCAGCGCGTCTTTAGGCTCATGCTGAAAGGCGGCGCCGAAGGTGCGGCACGCGCCATCGAGGCGACGCTCCCCGGCGGGCGCCGCGCGAAGCTGCGTGCGACCGCGGGGCCGCTGAAGGACGCGCGCGGCTTCGTCAACGGCATCGTGTTCGTCGCGGACGAGGACACGTCGTCGCCGAAGCTCGCGTCGCTCGCCGAAAATCAGGTGCGGTTGCGTGACGCGCTCCGGCGTTACCTCGGCGACAACGTCGCGGACATGGTCGACGCGCGGCCTTCGTTCGTCGACGTCGGAGGCCAGACGCAGACCGTGAGCGTCGTCCACGCCGACGTGCGCGGGTATACCGCGATCGCCGAACAGCTTCCGCCCGATCGGGTCGTCTCGCTCCTGATGCGATACCACGGCGCCGCCGCGAAGGCGATCCGCGGAACGGGCGGCACGATCGACCGCTTCGCAGGCGACGCGATCCTTGCGCTCTGGAACGCGCCCGCGCCGCAGGAAGACCACGTGCGGCGCGCGCTCCGTGGCGCTCTCGCGATGCGTGACGCCGCGCGCGAGGTCGGCACCGATCTCGGCTACGGCATCGGCGTGCACACCGGCGAGGCGATGGTGGGCAACCTCGGCAGCGAGCAGTACCAGAACTTCACGGCGATCGGCGACACGGTGAACGTCGCCGCGCGGCTCCAGGGCCAGGCCAAGGCTGGCGAGGTGGTCTGCTCAGCGGTCGCCCTTCAGGCCGCGGGCGAGGGCGTACGGACGACACCCCTTGGCGCGTTGGAGTTGAAAGGACGGAAGACACCCGTAGAGGCCTACCGCGTGGAGGGGATCGACCAGTGACCTTGCAGCCCGGGAACACGCTCGGGAACTACGAGATCGTCGAGAAGATCGGTGCGGGCGGGATGGGCGCCGTGTACAAGGCGTATCAGGCGTCCCTCGGCCGTTACGTCGCAATCAAGGTGCTGCCGCCGCAGACCGCGGGCGATCCCGCGTTCGCCGACCGCTTCGCGCAGGAAGCGCGCGCGATCGGGAAGCTGCGCCACCCGAACATCGTCACCGCGTTCGACTTCACGCAGCAGGGCGACATCGCGTTCCTCGTTTCGGACTACATCGACGGCGGCACGCTCGCCGACCAGCTTGGCTCGCCGCTGCCGCTCGAATACGCGATCGGCATCCTCGGACCGATTGCCGGCGCCCTCGACTACGCGCACGCGCGCGGCGTCGTGCACCGCGACATCAAGCCGCAGAACGTGCTGCTCACGCGCGAGGGGACGCCGGTGCTCACCGACTTCGGTCTCGCGAAGATCGTCGGACCCGGATCCGGCATGACGCAGGCCGGGTCGCTCATGGGCACGGCGGACTACATGGCGCCGGAGCTCGCGGGCGGCGCCGAGAGCGCGGGACCCGCGGCGGACCAGTACGCGCTCGGGATCATCGCGTACCAGATGCTCGTGGGCCGCCATCCGTTCCCGTCTGACAACCCGCTCTCCGCGCTGATGGCGCACGTGAACAAGCCCGTACCGCTTCCGAGCCAGCTCGGTGTCGTGCTGCCGCCGGGTGTGGAGGCCGCGCTCCTCCGAGCGCTCGCGAAGAAACCCGAAGATCGCTTCGCGCGGTCAGGAGACTTCGTCCGCGCGCTCGCCCCTTCGCAGTTCTCGTTGCCGACACCCGCGCCGACCACGTTCGCGGCGCCGACCAGTCCATCGCAGCCAGCGATCGTCGGGGCGGCGGGCGCCGTCGTCGCGGCGACGCCGGTCGAGAGCGCGCCTTCGCCGCTGCTGTCGCCGTCGGGACTTGTCAGCGGCGTGGCACGCGTCGAGACACCGCTGACGCCGGCCGAGCCGATCCTCGTCGCGCCGTCTGCCGCCGGGGGCGCGGCCACCGCCGTGATCGCACCGCCGAAAGCGCGCGGCGGATTCCCCTGGCGGCGCGCGATCGTCCCCGCGATCCTCGTCCTCGTCCTCGCGCTGTTGGCCCTACGCGGCGGCATCGATCGGACCGCGGCCGAACGCGCGAACACGCCACAGAGCACCGCGCAACAGACGCTGGCGCCTACCACCGCGCCGACGGTCGCGCCCTCGACGGCGGCGACGGTCGCACCCACGACAACACCGACGGTCGCTCCGACGGCGCGACCGACCCTCACCCCGACCGCGCCCGCCGCGGAGACGGAACCGAACAACACTCCCGGGACCGCGACGGTGATCGCGGCTGGCAGCGTCCACGATGGGACGATCTCGCCCGCCGGCGATGTCGACTTCTACCGCGCGAACGTCCCCGACAACACCGCGATGCTGGTGACCCTGCGTGCCGACACGCTCTCCGGCGGCGGGGTCGCGATCTTCAACGCATCAGGCGCGGAGGTCGCGCCCGAGGTCAACACCGGCGCCGACCGCGTCGCGCGCGTGGAGTACGTCGTCCGGGATCCGGGCGCCTACTTCATCCGCGTGCGCGCCGTGCGCGTCGACGCGACCGGAACGTACCAGCTGAACTACTCGACCGCGGCCCGCTGAGACACGCGCGGGTCTAATGCCGCGCCGTGACCTCGGGGTGCTGCGCCTCGGCGTTGCGGATGCGGCGGACCAGGATCGGCAACAGCGCGAGGGCGAGCTGCGGATGGCTCTCGAGGATGCCGCGGAAGTGCCAGCGCTGGATGCCGAGCGCGGTCGTCGGCTCGACGGCGCGGGCGCTCGCCGAGCGCGGGAACTCGTCGAGGAGCGCCATCTCCCCGATGACATCACCTGGTCCGAGGGTCGCGAGCTTGATCTCCTTGCCGCCCTTGTCCTGAACGATGTCGACCTTGCCCGAGCGGATGATGAACGCGCCGACGCCCGTGTCACCCTGGCGCAAGATCTCCTGCCCCGGCTGGTAACGCTGCTCGACCGCGGCATTCGCGATCGCGTCGAGCGACTTCTGGTCGAGATCCTCGAACCAGGAGACTTTCTTGAGGAATTCGGTGCTGACCGGCATGACGGCGGGATGGTAATGGTCCGCGAGATACTTCGCACCTGTGTCGTTCCGGATCGAGACCGCACGCGACATCGACGCCTGCACGGCAACGGTGCCGATCCAGGAGGAGGTGTGGAGCGGCGACGTGGTCGTCCCGCCGCAGCTGCTCCTCGCCGTCGCGCACAACGGCGGCTACGTCGGCGTCGGTTACGCCGACGGTGACGAACACGCCGCGGGGTTCGTCTTCGGGTTCGTCGGCATCTACGACTATCACTTCCGGCACCACTCCCACATGCTCGCCGTGCGCGAGGCGTATCGCGGCAGCGGCCTCGCCAAGGCGCTCAAGGAAGCGCAGCGCGATCACTGTCTCGATCAGGGCATCGAGGTGATCGCGTGGACGATGGATCCCCTCGAGGCGCGCAACGCGGTCTTCAACTTCACCAAGCTCGGCGCGTTCACGCGCGAGTACCACCGCGACTTCTACGGCCCGATGCCGGACAAGCTCAACGAAGGTCTGCCATCCGATCGCATCTATGTCGAATGGCCGATCGGCCACGACCGGACCTACAAGCGTCTGAAGGGCGAGGACCGGCCCCCGTCCCTCGAGGAGGCCGAGCGCGAGGGCATCGCGTACACGCTGCGCGCGGACGGCGAACGACCCGGAAGGGTCACGCCCGCCGGCGACGAGACGCACCTCCTCCTCGAGATCCCCGCCCACTTCCAGGAGCTCAAGGCGCGCGATGCGAAGACTGCCCTCGCCTGGCGTCTCGCGGTGCGTGAAGCGATCGAGCCCGCGTTCGCGCGGGGCTACGCGGCCGTCGAGTTCCTGCGCGCGGCGAACGGTCGCGGCGCCTACCTGCTCGTCCCGCAGCCGCGACGTGAAGGAGTGATCGACACCGATGAGGATTGAACGTATCGAGCTCTTCGAGCTGCGCCTGCCGCTGAAGCGCGCGTACGAAACGAGCGGCTCGCGCGAGACGCATCAGACGCGCGTGATCGCGCGCGTCGAGTCGGAGGGCGCGGTCGGCTGGGGCGAGAGCGTCGCGCCCGAGCTGCCCTGGTACTCGGGCGAAACACCGAGGACCGTCTGGTACGTGCTCGACGAGATCATCGTCCCGGCGCTACTCGCCGCCGAGCTGCACCAGCCCGAGGACACCGAGCGCCTCCTGGCGTGGATCCGCGAGCACCGCATGGCGAAGGCGACGCTCGAGATGGCGATCTGGGACCTCTTCGCGAAGCGGGACGGCCGGTCGCTCTCGAAGCTGCTCGGCGGCACGCGCGACCGGATCCTGTGCGGCGTCGCGATCGGCATCCAGCCGTCGACCCCGGAGCTGCTTGCGACGATCCACCGCGAGCTCGCAGCCGGTTACCAGCGCGTGAAGGTGAAGATCAAGCCGGGCTGGGACGCCTCGGTCGCCGAGGCGATCCGCAACGAGTTCCCCGACCTGCCGTTCATGCTCGACGCGAACTCGGCGTACACGCTCGCGGACGCGCCACTGTTCAAGCGCATCGACGCGTACCTGCCGATGATGATCGAGCAGCCGCTCGCTCACGACGACATCGTCGATCACGCGGCGCTGCAGCGCGAGATCAAGACGCCGATCTGCCTCGACGAATCGATCCACACCGGCGACGACGCGCGCAAGGCGATCGAGCTCGGCGCGACCCGGATCGTCAACATCAAGGCCGGGCGCGTCGGCGGTCTCACGTCGGCGCGCCGCGTGCACGACGTTTGCCGCGAAGCGCACGTTCCGGTGTGGTGCGGCGGCATGCTCGAGATGGGCATCGGCCGCGCGCACAACGTCCACCTCGGGTCGCTGCCGAACTTCAGCCTCCCCGGCGACGTCTCGGCCTCCGAACGCTACTTCGCGACGGAGATCATCGGCGAGCCGTTCACGGTGCGCGCCGACGGCACGATGCTCGTGCCGACCGGTCCCGGTATCGGCGTGACCGTGCTCGAGAAGGTCATCCGGAAGATCGCCGTCAGAACGAAGGCTTACCGCGCAGCGCGGAAAGCGCGGGCGCAAGCGAAGCCGCAGGCTAGCGCGGCGAGGCGGGCTGCTCGGCCTGCTG
>Ga0066709_100006228_pt1 | contig 10029 bp, 10 predicted proteins | sample GraSoiAngelo_158_FD_79665 | JGI IMG/M metagenome (GOLD analysis project Ga0066709, IMG submission 79665) | Grasslands soil microbial communities from the Angelo Coastal Reserve, California, USA - 14_1009_16_30cm | ecosystem: Environmental > Terrestrial > Soil > Grasslands | place: USA... | reverse complement strand
TGTCGTAGGGCGGCTTGAACCCCTTGAGGATGTTGCTTCCGGCGGTCGTGTCGACGCCCTTGGCATGGCTGGAGAGGTGGCCGACGCGGCTCATCGGCACGGAGAGCGGGATCCGTCCCGCCGCCTCGTCGGGCAGGTTGACGCCGGTGGGGCTCCCCAGGCCCAGCAGATGGGCGTACTTCTGGATCCGATCGTAGCCGAGCTGCTCGCCCACCCATTCGAAGTAGGGGTTGCAGGAGACGGCGAGGGCGCGGCGGAGGTTGATGGGGCCGTGGCCGGGCCAGAACCAGCAGCCGCCAGCGCAGTTGTAGACGGTGTCGGGGGTGATGACGTGCTCGGTGAGCCCGCCGATCGCGACGACGATCTTGAAGACCGAGCACGGCTCGTAGGCGGTCGACAGTCCGAGATAGGGATTGAGGACGGTGAGGAGTCGGCCGGTGTAGGGATCCATCGCCACCACCGCCCCCTGCTGATCACCCAGGCTGTGGCGGGCGGCTTCGCTGACCGCGACGTCGCGGGCGGAGGCGGCCACCGGCACGACCAGGGCGGGCGGGCCGGGCGGCCGTCGCGGCACCGTGCGGCGGGCGCGGCGGACCGACGAGGTGCGGGCGCGACGTGGCCGGGTGGCCCCGCCGGCGAGGGGAGAGAGCAGGAGGCCGAGGGAACACGTCAGGACGAGCAGCCGGGTCGCCTGCCTCATGCGACCCGGAAGGTAGCACGTTTCGAGGCGCTTGTCGGGCCGGCGGTCCCACTTTCCGCGCGCCGCCGGTCGGTTGCGGCGCCGCTTCGGCTCGGCCTAGACTGGGGCGGTGGCTGCGCTTCTCCTCGCTCTGGGTCTTGCCGCGCCCTCCGGCCCTGCTTCCGTGACCGGGGGCGAGGCCGTCAAGGCGCGCAGCCATCTGGTGGTGGGGGAGGCGGTACGCGTGGACCTGGGGCGGCGTTCCCTGGTCGTGAGGATGGCGGGCGGGGAGCCGCGGGAGATGGAGCTCGCGATCGACGACGCGACCCGGTTCGCCTCCGCCGGCCGCGCCATCCGGCTCGACGACGTGCGGCCAGGCGACCGCGTGGTCGTCTCGTGCTCCGACGGCGAGGGCGGCCGTCACCTGGCCCGGCTCGTGCGTTCCGGGGGATCGCGGGCGGCGGTCCCCACCCCGTCGCCGACCCCGACGCGTCGCTGAAGCCGGCGGCCGCGTCTTCGGCTTTCGATTGAGGAGACACCGAACATGCCCGTGCGGATCAGAGCCTCCCTGGCCGGCCTCGCCGTCTGCCTCCTGGCGGCGCCCGCGGCGCGGGCCCTCGACAAGGACGCCAAGAAGTGGCTCGACGAGGTCAAGCCGATCATCCTCCCCGACGAGGAGAAGGTCTATCGCGACCTCAAGGACAAGAGCGACGTCGCCGAGTTCCAGAAGATCTTCTGGGCCCGCCGCGACCCGGACCTGGAGACGCCGGCCAACGAGTACCAGGCCGAGTACCAGAAGGCGCGCGCGGACGCCGACAACCGGTACCGCATCGGGGGGACACCCGGGTCGTTGACCGACTGCGGCCGTGTCTACATCCTCCTCGGTCCCCCGGACGAGGCGAAGAAGGGGGAGGCGACCGACAGCACCGTCCCCGGACGCCGTGCTCCGGAGATCTGGACCTATCGCGATCGACCCGGATTCAAGTTCGGGCCCACCGGCCAGATCGAGATCGGCTTCGACGAGACCTGCCAACTGCCCCAGGGCAATCGGATGGGAGAGCAGCTGACCCAGCTCGCCTCGGCCAAGGTCGCCAACCCGAACATCGGCTATCGGACGGCTCCCGGCGGCAGGCTGGTCAAGCTGGCCGACCAGCTACCGAAGCCCTCACCGACCACCGCTCTCCTGAAGGCGCCGCGCCAGGACTTCCCGGTCTCGGCGGAGCCGGTGATGTTCCTGCGCAGCCAGGGCGGCGGGAGCTACCTGGCCGGGCTCGTCAAGGGCGACGCTTCCACGCTCACCGTGCACGACGCGGGCGGCAAGAAGACGGCCCGGGTCGTGGTGGGGGTGCAGGCCGTCGACGAGACGGGTAAGTCGGCCGGCGTGTCCGAGCGCGAAGCGACGGTCGACGTCGCTCCCGACGGCAGCTACGTCGTCTCCTACGGCATGGCCCTGAAGCCCGGCGCGTACACGCTGCGAGTGGCCCTGCTCGATCCCCAGACGGGAAAGGGTTCGGTGGCGACGCTGCCGCTGAAGATGCCCGACTACGAGGGCGAGGACATCAGCCTGTCACCCCTGCTCGTCCTGCGCGACGTGCAGGAGGTCGCCGCGGCGGCCCAGGACGCGATGGCCGCGTTCCAGCTCGGCCCGATGCGCTTCCTGCCCAATTACGACAACGTGTTCACGCCGGCGGACTCCGTCACCCTGCTGACGTTCGTGTACAACCCCAGGATCGACCAGGCGACTGGCAAGCCTTCCACCACGGCCAGCTTCGCCATCCTCAAGGACGGCAAGCCGGTGGCCAAGGCCGAAGACCAGAACTACGACACGCCGGGCGCCGGCCCGTCCGTGGGGCCGGTGCCGCTCACCAAGTTCACGCCCGGAAAATACGTCGCCCAGGTGAAGATCCGGGACAACGTCGCCAAGAAGGACCTCACCCAGGAGACCACGTTCGAGGTGAAGTAGGGCTACTTGATGATCTTCCGCAGGTCCTTGCCCGGCGTGAACCGCGCCACGCGGCGGGCGGGGATGCGGATGGCCGCGCCCGTGCGGGGATTCAGGACCGAGCGCGCCCGGCGCCGGGCCACGTCGAAGACGCCGAACCCGACGAGCTTCACCTTCTCACCCTTCTTGAGCGAGCGCGAGACGTTCTCGATGAGCGCCCCGAGGACCCGGTCCACGTCCGCCTTGGTGAGACCGGAGTCCCTGGCCACGCGGGCCACGACCTCCGCCCGGTTCATGACCTCAGGCGGCCTTCTTGGCGTCGCCCTTGAGCAGCTCCTGGGCCTTCTCGAGGACGAGGTCGCGCCCGGGCGCGCCTTCTTCCTCCTCGGGCGTCTCGACGGCCACGCTCGGCTCCACGCCGTGGCCGTGGATGGCCGTGCCCTTGGGAGAAGAGTACTTGGCCACCGTGACGAGCAGGCCGCCCCCTTCCGGCAGCGAAACCAGCTTCTGCAGGGCGGCGCGCCCGAACGTCCGCTCGCCGACGACCGGAGCGCGGCCCGCATCGAGTAGCGCCGCCGCCACCACCTCGGCCGGTCCGGCCGTGCCCGTGTCGATGAGCACGGCCACGGGCAGGCTCCAGGCGGAGCGGCCCGGATCCGCGGTGAAGACCTGCTCGGGATAGCGGGCGCCGGCGAGCTTGGTGACGATGCCGCCCTTCAAGAACAGCTCCGCGACCTTGACGCCGTCGGCGGGGGCGCCGAAGCCCGCTCCGCGCAGGTCCAGGATGAGACCGTGGGCCCCGCCGCGGCGGAGCGCGTCCAGGTCCGAGCGCACGTCGTCGGAGGTTTGCGGCTCGATCTCCGGCACCTTGAGGTAGCCGTTCCCGTCGGCCAGTACCCGTGCACGCGACGATGGCATCACGGCACGCTCGCGGACGAGGGACACTTCCACCGAGTCGCTGCCCGAGCGCATCAGGGTCAGCTTCACGACCGAGCCCGGGGCGCCCCGTAGCAGGCGCTGACCGATCGGCGCCGACAGCGGTCGACTCTGCCGTCCGTCGATCGTCTTGATCACGTCGCCGGCCTTGATGCCCGCCTTCTCGCCCGGAGAGCCGGCCCGGCTCGAGACCACCATGAGGAACGGCCCGCGGCGGGAGAGCAGCAGGCCCACGTCGGCGTCGTCCTTGCTGGCCTGGTTGTAGAGCTTGACCTCGTCGTCGTCGAGGTACGCGCTGTCGCCGTCGAGGGCGTCGGTGAGGCCCAGGCGGGCGCCCGCCATCGCCCGGTCGAGGTTCACCGGCTCTACGTATGCCTCCAGCACGAGGCGCACCACCTCGTTGAACACCGAGAGCTGGCCGTAGGTCGTGTCGCCGAACACGCGGCCCAGCAGCGAGCCGACCGCGATGTAGCCGATGAGCAGGGTGGAAGCCAGCGCGATCAGCAGGCGGGTTCGAGGTCTCATGAGGCGATTATAGGGGAAAGCGCGGCGGCCCGTTGACCAGAGGGCCCCAGGAAAAGGGCCGCCACGGCGGCGCCGCGACGGCCCATACATGAAGACGGCGTAAGCGCGGATGAAAACGACCGGCCTAGAAGAAGCCCGGCACGAGGTTACGGCCGGCGGCGGCGCTCCCTGAGCCGACGATCGGACCCGGACCGCTCGACGCGGCGGCGCACCCACAGCCGGCGCAAGCGAAACCGCCTTTCCTCGAACTGGGGCTTGTCCTTCTCGCCGTCGGTCGGAGGATCGATGCGTTCATCCATCATGGTCCCTCCTTCCGAAGAGGCTGCAAGCCGTACACACGACCCCACCTCCAGACATTTATGAAGCAAGAAGCGTGCCGGAATGGGCCCCTTTCAAAATGGTCGGATGCGGCTATGGACCGTGGCCATCAGGCCGCGATAGCCATTCCAGCGGATCCTCCGGCCGACCCTGGAAGCGAACCTCGAAATAGATACCCGGACCCTCCAGGCTGCTGCCAGCCGTACCGAGGACGTGGCCGGCGGCGACCGTCTCGCCGGTCTGGACGCGCAGCTCGTTCAAGTGCGCATAGAGGCTGTGGTGCTTGCCTCCGTGGTCGAGGACGACCATCAGGCCGTACCCGCGGAACCGGTCAGCAAAAACCACCGCGCCCTCATGCACCGCGGATACGGGGGTGTTCTCGGGGGCCTCGATCTCGATGCCGTTTTCCACCGTATATGTCTCGAACCTCGGGTGCTTGCGCCGCCCGAAGGCCACGCGGATCCGCCCGGCCACCGGCCAGGGGAGACTGCCCTTGAAGGCGGGGATGGGCACCGCGACGTCGTCGGTCGTCAAGCCCTGGAGCATCTGCTGGAGCCGGTTCTCGGCTGCCTCCAGCTCCTGCAGATAGGCGGCGTGTGTTTCCTTGCGGTCTACGATCTCGGTCAGCAGCTGCTCCTTGCGCCGTCGGTCGGCGTCGAGGGCCCGGCGCGTGCGCTCGAGGCTCCTCCGCAGCTCCAGCGCCTCACGGGTCCGGCGTTCGAGCTCGGCGCGGGTCGCGGCGAGGGCGGCCAGGTCGGCGCGGAATCCGGCGATGCGCTGGTTGTCGCGGCGGGCGAGGGCGCTCACGAAGCGGTAGCCGCGGAAGATGTCCGACGGCCGGTCCACCGACAGCAGCATTCGCAGGTAGGACAGCTCGCCGAGCTTGTAGAGCGCCCGCGCGCGGGTGGCCAGCACGGGCCGGGCGGCGGCGATCGAGGACTCGAGCTGGCGGGCCCGGCGCAGGGTCGCGTCCATCTGCTCGCTCGTCCGCTGGAGCACGAGCTGGGTCTCTCTTAGCTCCTCCCCCCGCAGGCGCACCTCCAGCTCCAGCCGCTCCACCTCCCCGAGCAGGCTGCGCTCCTCGGAGCGCAGGCGGGCCAGGTCCCTTTGCAGGGCCATCCGCCGCTGCTGGACCGTGCGCAGCCGCTCGTCGGGGGCGGACGGGGGCGGCGAGGCAGGGACCGAGGCGGTAGAGGTCCCCGATGAGGCCTTGGCCGTCGGGACGGCAGCGAGGAGAGCGAGCAGGGCGGCCAGGACCCACGTCTTCAAGGGGCTCCCCGCCGGAGGCGGGACTTGATCCGGCGCGCCTTAGGCTCCGTCTGCGGACGCCGCCCCCCACCCACCACGCGCGGGAAGGTGACGTCGATCGTGGAGACGGGCGTGCGCTCCGGGTCAGGTTCCGCCGGCAGCAGCGTGGGCTCGATGAGAGGAGGCTCTTCCGCCGCTGCGCCCGCCGCACCGGCGGAGGGGAAGAGGGCGTGCAGGTGCTGCTTGAGGGTCAGGTTGGTGGGGCCGTATCCCTTGTCGTAGAGGTAGTGCTCGCAGGCCTCGCCCATCGCTGCCGCCGAGGCGAACCGGCGGGAAGAGTCGCGCTGCAGCGCGGCGCGCAGGATGCTCATCACGCCGTCCGGGATGTCGGGGTTGAATGTGCGGGCGGAAGGCTGATGGCCGGCCACGACCTGCTCCAGGATCTGGGCCGTCGTCCGGCCGTCGAAGAGCCGGCGCAGGGTGAGCATCTCGAACAGCACCGCGCCGAGGCTGAAGAGATCGCTCCGGCTGTCGGCCCGCATCTCCAGCACCATCTCCGGCGCCATGTACGCGGGCTTGCCGGTGAGGGTGCGGTCGCGGGTCCCGCTGCGGGTGGCGATTCCGAAGTCGATGAGCTTCACCGTGCCCTCGCGGGTCATCATGATGTTGCTCGGGCTCACGTCGCGGTGGACGATGGCCGCCTTCTCGAATACGTACTGCAGGGCACGGCACACCCGGCTGGCGATGAAGACGGCCAGCTCCACGTCGGGCTGGCGGGCGCGGTCGCGGTGCCGATCGAGGTACTCGACGAGGCTCCAGCCGTCGATGTACTCGAGGATGATGCACGTCTGGCCGCTCACCTCCTCGAAGTCGAAGATGCGGCCGATGTTCTCGTGGTCGAGGACGGCGTAGCGGCGGGCCTCGTCGACGAACAGCCGCACATGGGCGGGATCGTGCGAGTCGCGCAGCAGCTTCATGACGATCGGCCGCTGGAAGCCGGCCTGGCCGATGAGCAGGCCCTTGTAGACCCTGCCCATCCCGCCGGCCCCGAGCTCCTGGAGCACGGTGTACTTGGACATGCCGAGGGGGGGAATTATACTCGTGCTCCCATGCGCTACCTGGGCCTCGACGTGGGCGACCGCATGATCGGGGTGGCCGTCTCCGACGAGACGGGGACGGTGGCGGGCGGCCTGCCGACCCTGCGCCGGGTGGGCCCGCGCAAGGACGTACGGGCGGTGGCGGAGCTCATCCGCCACCACGACGCCGCGGAGGTGGTGGTCGGGCTGCCGCGCCGGCTCGACGGAGGGCTGGGACCGCAGGCCCAGAAGGTGCTGGCGTTCATGGAGGACCTGAGACCGGTGGCCCGCGTGCCGGTGGTGCCCTGGGACGAGCGCTTCACCTCGGTGGTGGCGGAGCGGGCGCTCGTGGAGGGCGAGGTCTCCCGCCGGGACCGCAAGGGCCTGGTGGACAAGGTCGCCGCCATCCTGATCCTCCAGAACTACCTGGACTACCGCAAGCTCGCCGAGGCCGAGGCCCGCAGCTCCCCCGACTGAGCCTCGGCTTCGTGCGCAAGCTCCTCGTCGTCATCCTCATCCTTGTGGGTGCTTCGTACCTGCTGTGGTACCACGAGACCCAGTGGCCGGTCCGCCACGCTTCCGACCCCCCGCAGTCGCTCATCGTGGAGCCGGGGACGGGCGTCCTCGACATCGGCCGCCAGCTCCGCGGCCTCGGCCTCGTCCGCCACCCCCAGGTCTTCCGCGCCCTCGTCGCGGCCAAGGGCGCGGGCGGCAAGCTGCGGGCGGGGGAGTACGCCTTCGAGGGCGAGATGAGCCTCGACCAGATCATCGACAAGATGGTGCGGGGAGAGGTGGTCCATCACATGGTCACGTTCCCCGAGGGCACGAACCTGGACGAGATGGCACGGATCGCCTTCCTCCAGGGCATCCCCCCCGCGGCCTTCCTCGAGGCGGCGCGGGACACGGCGCTCGTGAAGGAGCTCGACCCGCAGGCCCGGGACCTCGAAGGCTACGTCTTCCCCGACACCTACGAGGTGCAACCGCGGCGGCCCGACGCCGCGGCCGCGCTCGTCCGGCGAGCGGTCCATCGCTTCCGCGAGGTCGTGGGGCCGATGGCAGGGCAGGTGCAGGCCAGCGGTCTCGGCCTGCGCGGCGTCGTGACCCTCGCGTCGCTCGTGGAGCTGGAGACGGCGCGCAAGGAGGAGCGGCCGCACATCGCCGCCGTCTTCCTGAACCGGCTCCGGCGGCGCATGCCGCTGCAGACCGATCCCACGGTGATCTATGCGCTGCGAAAGGCCGGGACCTGGGACGGGAACATCCGCAAGGAGGACCTGGACGTCGACTCTCCCTACAACACGTATCGTTTCCCCGGCCTGCCCCCGGGGCCGATCGCCTCACCCGGCCGCGAGGCGATCCGCGCCGTGCTGGAGCCGATGCCGTCTGGCGACCTGTACTTCGTGAGCCGCAACGACGGCTCCCACCAGTTCAGCCGGACGCTCGCCGAGCACGAGCGGGCGGTCGACCTCTACCAGCGTCATCGCCGGGCGCAGCTCCTCGGACCTTCACCCGCCGCGAACACGCCCCCCTCACCGGGCGCCTCGCCGCCGGCGCCCACTCCCTCGTTCCCGCCGACCCCCCGTCCGGGGACGCGGGGATAGATCATGGCCGTTCGGGTCCCCGAGCAGGACCCGGCCCTCGACCGCCTGCCGCCAAGGGAGCCGGCCCTGGTCACCGCCCTCGCCCTGGCGGCGGTCCTCTTCGCCGTCCTCCTCGCCAATGGACGGCCGAGCCTCGCCATTGCTCCCACGCTGCCCGGGCTCCTGCGCCGGCTGCTCCCGGCCGACGAGACGGCGGCCGCCCTGGCTGGCAAGGCGGCCGCCTCGCTCGCGGCCAGCCTGTCCGGTGCGGTGCTGTTCCTGGCCGTGGCCCGGCGATGGCCGGAGGCCGAGTCGGCGGCCGCCGCGGTGGTCTTCGTGCTCGGGACGCCGCTGTGGGCGGCCAGTCAGGCCCTCTGGCCCCAGCCGTTGGCCACGCTCTCCCTGTGCGTCGCGGTGCTGTTCATCGGACGGGCCGAGCACGAGCCGGCGTGGGCGGGGCGGGCCGGCCTCCCGCTGGGACTCGCCCTGTCGATCAACCCGCTCGACGTCGCCCTGGTGGCCGTGCTCGTCGTGGCCATCGCCGCGCGCTGGCCGCGTCGCGCCGTCTCTCTCGTGGTCCTGGGGGCAGCTCCCGTGGTGGTGGGCCTCGTTGCCCGGGGCTTCGTCTCCTCTCCACCGGCCGGCCCGAGCCTCGCCGCGCGGGTCGGTCTCGCGGCCTTCGGACCCGGGCCGCTTGCGCTGCTCGCCTCGCCCGGCAAGGGCATGCTCTTCTTCGCGCCCGCCACGTTCATCGCGGCGGCGGGGTTGGCCCTCACCTTCCTGCGCGGCGAGCGATGGCTGGCCGGAGCCTTCGGCCTTGCCGCGCTCGCGCACGGCCTTCTCGTCGGGGCCGCGCGCGACGCGCTCGGGGGGGATGCCTGGGGTCCCCGGGTGCTGGCCGACGCGATGCCGCTGCTGATGCTGTTCCTGCCCGAGGGCCTGGCCCGGGCGCCGGCCCTGGGCGGGGCGCTGGCCACGGTGTCGGTCGCGGTGCAGGCGCTCGGCGCCTTCGCCTACGACGACCGCTGGGTCCGGATCGAGCAGAGCCCGCCTTCACCGGCTCATGCCGAGCTGTGGGACCTGCCTCACAGCCCCATGCTGCTTTACGCGCGGCGCCGGGTGGTGTTCCTGGCCGCGCCGGGCCAGTCCGGAAGCCGGCTGGTGCTCCGCACCCATCCGATGGTGCTGTTCTCCCCGGACGGCTCCCGGATCCAGTTCGCCGGCGAGGAGGCCGTCGTGAAGGGGGCCGACGCGACCCTGGAAGACGTGTACCTGCTCGGTGGGGCGAGAGTCGAGGGAGGCCGGCTGCGCCTCCGGAGCCACGACGACGGGCTTTTCCTTCGCGTGACGGTGGGCGCTCGCGGCCGCGCCCTGGAGCTGCGCGTGGCCGGCCGGGGCGCGGGCGGGATCGAGGTGATCGAGGGAGGCTTCTGGAATCCCGCGCCGCGTGTACGGGTCTACCCGGCCACCGGCTCTTTCCTCGTCCGTCATCCCTACCGCTATGCCGAGTCGAGCGGCCCCGATCGGCGTGTGAGCCTCGGGCGAGGGGCGGGGGAGGTGCAGATCGACTGGGTCGCGCTCGTTCCGCCGACAGACCCGGTGGCCCCGCTCCAGGCTCCCTGAAGCACGGTCCTTCCCCTCCTCTCCTGTGCCAGAATGTGAGCAGCGACCGGCGACAAACCATCGTTCCTTACGTGAGGAGGACTGAGCCATGACGCCCAGATTCCT
>Ga0066709_100006227_pt1 | contig 10029 bp, 10 predicted proteins | sample GraSoiAngelo_158_FD_79665 | JGI IMG/M metagenome (GOLD analysis project Ga0066709, IMG submission 79665) | Grasslands soil microbial communities from the Angelo Coastal Reserve, California, USA - 14_1009_16_30cm | ecosystem: Environmental > Terrestrial > Soil > Grasslands | place: USA... | reverse complement strand
GATTTTAGTAAAAAGTCAATAGCTTTCTCATCTCGTCATCATCGCTGAACTCTTGTAGGGTGGTGCCCTAATTTGCAGAACGACGGTTATGCAGTCAGTACCGAGAGCGGTAGCGACCGGGTCGCCGCCGATTGCGGGAATTGAGATTGCCAGGACTGTTACCCGGTCGCATCCACCACCCCACGCGGGCTGCCCGCGCGGGGACCCCGGTTCGCTCTCGGTACTGACCTCATCCTCAAAATTAGGGCACTACCCTCTTGTAGAAAGATATGAGACCAACCTCAGGAACTACGCTCTCAGTTTGGGCAGCGACTGCTGATAGACAATCGCAATCGGCGCTCGAGAAAGATGTTAGAGCAAACGTCTGCATCGTGGTTGAACGCAATAAGCGACCAAACAAAAAAGGCGGAGCGGCCTAATGGAAGCAACTATTTCGAGAGACGAGCTGAAGCTCAAGCTCGCACGGCAAGACAAGTTTCTTTTAGTCGAGACGTTGCCCAGGACCGCTTACCAGCATGCGCATCTTCCCGGGGCGATCAATCTACCGCCCGATCAAGTGACGCAACTAGCATCCACACTTCTGCCGGATAAAACAGCTGACATTGTGGTCTACTGCGCAAAGCCAACTTGAAATGCTTCGGAGAATGCCGCCCGTGAACTGGCGGCACTGGGCTACATCAATGTGCGGGACTATGCCGCCGGAAAGCAGGATTGGATCGACGCGGGATTCCCCACTGAGAGTGAACACCAGCATCTAGATCCAAGTTCCAGGTAATCGGCAATCAAATCAAATAGGTGTTGCACAGTGAGCTTTTCAATGGAAGATTTAAAGCAGCTATTGGTTTGGCCTTTCAGTTGGTTTATTAGGACCGGGGCCAGGTAGAGTCGGTGAGTTTCCGCCTCTGTCTTCTCCCACTATCAATTCGTCAATAGAAGAATATCGGTAGACGACGCTGGCTTTGTTCTGCGGCAGGCCTTCTGTATGAGCTCTTAGGTGGGACGACGCTCTGGCGAAGCCATTTCCCTCTGGTCCAAAACGCGTTTCAACTTCCTGCCATTCCGTAAACTTCCCGGCGCGCACGGCAGAACGCGAAACTCATAGAGTTTCATCTCATAGTTTTTCCAAAAGTCCGCAAATCCTGCCCGTAGATTGTCGAGCACGGCACGTTCCACGTCTCGTTGATGATTAGAGTGCGCCAACTCGACGCACAACTCGATCACGTCTCGCCGGCCGTCATGTTTGATAATTGCCTGCCAGTCCGCGCCCTGACCGTTGACTCCACGCAAAACTTCGTCGAACACCCAAGGCCCGATATTCCCCATGCCGCAGACAACCATTTCATCTATGCGCGATCGCACCTTCGCGATGCGTTTGGCAAACAATCCACACTCGCAGGGTTCGTCAACCAACCGCGTTAAGTCGGATGATCGATAGCGAATCAGGGGCATTACATCGCGCACAAGTGTGGTGTAGACGAGCTCGCCATATCCTTCCGAATCCATCTCCGGCGTCTCGAAGAAGAAGAAAAGATCATTGCGGTGATAGCCATCCTTGCGCTCGCATTCCACGCCCAGCGTGCCGAACGATTCGGTCTGACCGTAGCTGAGATAGAGCGGCGCGCCCCAAACGCTCTCGACGAGCTGACGTGCTTCTTCCGTAATATTCTCGCCGCCCCCAAAGAGAAGTTTGACGGGCCACGTGCCATGTTCGCGCGCCAACTCCGACAGACGCATGAGCCATGAAGGCTCTCCGAAGATCACGTTCGGCTGGTATTCGCGCGCCCGATCGTAAAAGTCTCGTGGCGCAATTTTGCCCGCTTCAACGTGGAAGCACTTCAAATATTGCAGGCCCATACGCAAGACGGCCGGCGAAACCCAGAACGAACAGTCGTAGGCACTCAATACTCGATCTTCCGGGCGAATGCCCAAAAGATAAAGACCAATCGCGGACGTTCGGCCCATCTCGTTAAGCTCGTGCTGTGAAAAGAAAATCCGCTTGGGAATGGGTGAAGTTGTGCCCGTTGTTTCAAAGGCCGTATCCGCGCGTCCGGTTAGAAAAGCCTCAGCGCCATGCTCGCGCAGATCTTCGCCGGTCGTGTAGAAGTCACCCAATTCCGACGGATGTTCGATGCGGCGTACGTCAATGCCTCGGTGGCGAAACTGTTCGCGATAAAATGAAGAACGCTCTGCGGCAAGCCGCAGTGTCCGGCGAAAGCGAGCGCGCTGAATTTTGGGCAGCGACCACGCCGGCGCCGCATTCAAGAAACGCACGGAGCGATGCGGCTCCATGCGCAGAACCAATCCTTCGAGTTGTTCGATGATGTTTGTCAGCATAAGAACAGATATTAGATGTCAGATGCTGGATGTTAGTGATCTTCTATGACTGACATCTGACATCTAAAATCTAGCATCTGCCGTTAATTCTTTCCGGCGCGCAGCGACGAATCAACTGCTCAAACAGTTCCACGGCAATATCAATTTCTGCTTCCGTCATGTCGAAGCACGGAGCAAGTGTAAAGACGTTTTTGTAGTAGCCACCGACATCCAGTACCAGACCGCTTCTGCGGCCGCGGGCGTCGAGATCCCCTTTCATGCCCTCGGCAAATATCTTGTCGGTCAACTCACGGTCGGGCTCGAAACCGTCTTCGTGGCAAATTTCAATACGCAGGGCCATGCCCATCCCGTCCGCGTCGCCAATGACTTTCGGATAGCGTCGCTGAAGATCTTTTATCTGCACGAGAAAATAAGCGCCTTTGCGTTGAGTAATCTCTTCGTAATTTTCTTCTGCCATCAAGCGCACGGCTTCAAGACCCACGGCCGTCCCGAGCGGATTTGAAGAGAAAGTTGAATGGGTCGAACCGGGCGGAAATACTTCCGGCGAGATCAACTCTTCGCGCGCCCAGAGGCCGGAGAGCGGATTCAAACCATTCGTCAGCGCTTTGCCAAAAACGATAATGTCCGGTTCGACGTCAAAGTTTTCCATAGCCCAAAACTTTCCGGCACGATAAAAACCCATCTGAATCTCGTCATCGACGAGCAAAATATTGCGCTCGTCGAGGACCTTCTTGAGTGCTGGAAAATATTCGCGCGGCGGAATTACATAGCCGCCGGTTGCCTGGATCGCCTCCGCGTAGAACGCTGCAAACTCTGATTCGCCCGCTTTCGGATCCCAGAAGGAGTTGTATTCAGTATCAAAATTCTTGGCGAACTGATCCACACAATAAAGGCCGCAGTCTTCCGGCTTCTTCCCGTATGGGCAGCGGAAACAATATGGGAAAGGGACGAAGTGAGCCCGATCTGAGAAGTGACCGAAGCGGCGCCGATAACGATAACTCGACGTGATCGCCGATGCGCCCAGCGTGCGTCCGTGATAGCCGCCCATGAACGCGAAGACCAGATTCTTGCCGGTGGAGTTGCGCACAATCTTAAGCGAATCCTCAATCGCCTGCGCGCCGCCAACATTGAAATGCACGCGACCTTCCATTCCAAACTTCGATTCGTTAAGCCTCCCGATTGCCGCGGCCAACTCGACCTTTTCCGAATGCAGATATTGACAGGCAAGCTGCGGCAATTTCTCTATCTGATCTTTCAGCGCTTGATTCAGCCGTTGATTGCCGTAGCCAAAACTCGCGGCTGAGTACCACATCTGCAAATCCAGGTACGGCGTGCCCTCTCGATCGTAAAGGTAATGCCCCTCGGCCCGCTCAAAGAATTTCGGCGGATCGAGATAGTGGACTGTGTCTCCCCACGAGCAATACTTCTGTTCGAGTGCGAGTAATTCAGCTTCGCTCGTGGCTGGCGATAGGTGATCTTCCATAAGGGTGCTCATAAGTTAGTGAACTGTCCTTTTCAGACAGATTTCCTAAGCGATAACCCGCCGCTCCTCTTTGTTGGTCAAGAACGCGCGCGACCCTGGCCAGCGGTCGAGATCTGTGGCGACCTCGGTGAGCCTTTCAAATTCTGTGTGAGCGATCGAATTGACGCGACAATAGTCCGCCAATTCACTCTTCGCGAAAACGAGATCAGCACGCTCGACCGCATAACGATCAGAGAGTCCGTCACCGACGAAAATCGCCGGCGCGTTGGCCGGATTCACGAGACGCATCACGGCTGGTTTACAGGTGGCGCAACCGTGACCGCAGGATTGTTCGAAGAAAGGAAACTCCGTCCGCCAGGGACGCGCGTCTAATTTGAGATGGCTCGCGCTGATGCTATTGACGAGGGAACGATTGCCGTTTACCGCGCGTTCCAGGATGCGATCGATAAAGCAATCGAAGCCGTCGCTGACGATGTGAGTTTGCACGTTTCGAGCCGCGCAAATCTCGAGCAATTCGTTAAAGCCCTCATCGACTTCAATTGAATCGACCAGCGCATCGATCTGTTTGCGGGTAGCGCGCACCAGAGCCATCTGCTCGCTCAAACAGGCGCGTGAACCAATGCGCCCAGCACGCCACTCAGTCTCTGAAACCAGCCAGTCTTTATCCGCATATTGTTCGAGAATCGCGTCGGTAACGTCACGTTTGGAAATCGTGCCGTCAAAGTCGAGAAACAGAAATGCCGTTGGCTGTTTGGGTTGTTGTTTCATAGGTTGGTTTGGGGAGTTAAAGACTTCTCCTTTATCTCAGCGCGAAGTAATCGATCGAGCGGCGCGACGTTCAGGCCTCGCCCTTTTAACCCAGACAGAATCAAAGGGACGGCCGCAACGGTCTCGCGCCGGTCGCGCCGGCCGCTGCTGTCGCCATCGTGAAGCAGGATGATTGAACCCGCGTTTGTGCGTCGGAGCGCATCGAGAGCTATTCGCTCAGCGTCATGCCTTTTCCAGTCAAAGCCGGTGTTGGTCCATTGCACAGTGCGCAGGCCGAGATCGCGCGCGGCGGCGAAATATGCCGGCGTGCGCACGCCGCAAGGCGGACGCGCAAGTTGCGGCTGCACACCCGTGAGATCGCTGATGACCTCCTGCGTGCGGTCAAGTTGCCGGCGAGTTTCCCGTGCGCTCTGATAAAGAAAGATCGAGTGCGAGTAGGAATGATTCCCGATCGCATGCCCACTGTCTGCGACCCGTCGCGCAATCCGCGGGTAACGCTCGACGTGGCGGCCGATCATAAAAAACGTCGCTTTAAGGCCATATGCATCCAGCGTGTCGACGATTTGCTCGGTCTCCGGCGCAGGGCCATCGTCGAAAGTCAGCGCCACCTCGTTCGTATCAGTCCGTCCGCGCCAGACGGTTGGCCCCAGCCACTGCGAACGCACTCCGTACGTGGCGTGATATGCCGCCAGCACGGCCGTCGAACCAAAACCCGCAATGATAGGAAGCGCTACTAACATATCTGGGTCAGGCCGTTCGTCGGACCGCGCGCGCCCTCGTGCCCTGATCCGACCCTGCTAGCTGAAGCGCAAGTTCGGCAATCTCCTTCCGCGCATGTGGCCGCGCAATTCTCCCGGAATTCACGGCTATCGTGTCGCGCGCCTTCTGGTCAAGCAGTAATGAAAGAACCTGGGCCGCAGTTGCGCGCGCGCCTTGAGTGAGCATTGCTGCACCGGCATCAACCATCCGTTTGGCATTGATAAATTCGGCACCCGGAATCGGATCAAAGAGAACCAGCGGCAGCGAACATGAAGCTGCTTCAAGCATGGTTAGTCCGCCCGGTTTAGTTGCGAGAATCGCTGCGGCTTGCATTAACGCCGGCACGTCGTCGGTCCAACCGAGCACGCGCAACGACGCTCGCCCTTTAACTCGCAGACTTTCAAGCCGGCGACGGACTCGATCGTCTCTTCCGGCAATGGCGATTAAGTGCGCACCGATGTCTGCATCGGCGAGTTCTCGCGCTACCTCATCCATTCGCGTTGGTCCCATGCCGCCACCCATCAGCAGCACGATGGGCAGCCGATCGTTGATTCCGTGACGAAGCCGCGTGGCTCGCTCATCATGCTTTATCGTGAATGAGCGATCGATCGGTATGCCGGTGACGAAAATATCGTCAGGCGGCGCGCCCCATTCGATTAGTTCCGCTCGTCCGTGATCGTCGGCCACGGTAAACGCCGCGACTTCCGGCTTGATCCAAACCGGCTCAGCTTCATAATCAGTGATCACGCTGAGAATTGGAGCCCGCGTAATTTTCATTCGTCTGGCGACGACGGACATTTCACATGCGCCCACTTCGACAGCCACAATCACGTCTGGCTGAAAAGTCTCGATCGTCTGGAATACTTTTTGGCAACCGAAGCGAAAGGCCCAGTCCGGCGCCGTGCGCTCGTGCTTCTGTTCGATTCGAGCCGACGCTAAACGATCCCAAAGCCGAGGCGCGTAACGCAGCATCAGCCAGTAAGGCCACACGTAACCGGCGCGAAACAGCAAACGACATTCTGCCAGCGCATCGATTACGCGCACGTCAGCATCCGGCGATTGCCGTTCAATCTCTTTGGCGACGGCGCCCGCGGCGCTCACGTGCCCCGAACCAAACGACAGAGTCAGCACCAGAATGTTCATCACTCTTCTCGCCACTTCATCAAACGAAAGCCGAGCGAAAGCGTAATCAAGGCGGTCACGCTCAGCGCAAATAATTCCTTGCCGATCGCGTGGCTGCCGCTAAGGGTTGTTTGAACCGCATGGGCGGCGAACGTTGTCGGCAGGAATTGCGCGAACAGTCGGAGCCCGCCCGGCATCATCTCAGGCGAGTAATAGATGGGCGCCATCAAAACCAGCCCGGCCCCGAGCGCATCGGTCAATAATGACCCTTCGGTGAAACTTCGCGCCCGTGCGGCAACCACCACCCCCAGTCCGCAGAGACAGAGGATCGTCAAGACAATCACGACCAACAGCAGGAAATAGTTTGGCCGCAAATGCGCGCCGAGCAGGCGTCCAATGACGAGCAGCGCCGTGGTGCCAAGTAACGCCTGCGCGATGGCGAAGATGAGTACGCCGAAAACATAACTCGAGGGAGCCAGCGGCATCGTCGCGAAAAGTTTCAGGCGGCCGGTGAAGCGATTCTCCAGCAAGAGGTAGCCGAGCCAACTAATCGAGGTCAGCGAGAGCGAAAAGATGATTGACCCGGCGAGAAAGCGCAGGCGGTTTTGGTTCTGCTGCGACTCAGCGCCGCTGACCGCGTTGGCGAACAAATACATCGCCGATGGAAAGACCAGCGCCGCCAACAGGAATGGCCCGATCTCGCGCCGCATGCTTGCCAGCTGGATACGAAAAACGCCGGTAATGTCAGTCATGCGTTTCATCAGTCTCGCTCGGTTTCGTCCCGTTCAAACGGTTCGCCGGTAAGCTCGAAATACACATCTTCCAGCGAGGCGCGCGTAATCGAATATTCTGAAAGCAGCTCACGCGCCACGTATTGCTGCGCCGCCGCGAAGCTCTTGCAATAGTGAATCCGTTCGTCAGCAAGTGGATCAAGCGGGTCGCGATGGCTAACTCGATAACTGCGATCAAGGCGCACGAGCAGTTCGTCGATGGTTCCAAAGGCGATCAGTTTCCCTTCAGAAATGATGCCGATGCGATCGCTCAAACGCTCGGCCTCTTCCATATAATGCGTTGAAAGAATCACCGTCGATCCCGCGCCTACCGCTTGGCGAATTACCTGCCAAACGGCGCGCCGCGTCGCTGGATCAAGTCCGGTAGTCGGCTCGTCCAGCACCAACAGCGGCGGCCGGCCCAGCATGGCGAGTCCGATCAGAATGCGCCGTCGTTGTCCGCCAGAGAGCGCGCCGACTCGCCTGTTGGTTTCAGAAACCAGGCTGAGTTCAGCGATTACTTCGCGCGTCGCTGCGACCGCTTCACGTTTGGAGAGGCCTTTGAAGCGCGCGAAGTATTCCAGATGTTCGCGCACCGTCAGTCTGTCAAAGACGCCAGCTTCCTGCGGCGTGATTCCCATTAACTTTTTGGCGCGCGCAGGTTCCGCGACTGGGTCCACGCCCAGAACACTGATCGATCCTGAAGTCGGCCGGAGTTCGGTCGTCAGTTGCCTGAGAAAAGTTGTCTTGCCGGCGCCGTTCGGGCCGAGGATCGCCACGACTTCGCCCGCTCGGACCTCCAGAGTGATCCCACGATTCGCTTCCGTGCCATCGCGATAACGCTTGACGAGATTGTGAACACTGACCGCGCTTTCGACCGATGGCTCAGCCCGTTCGCGTCGCTCTGGCGCCGGCGCAAATTCGATCTGCGAAGTGGGTTGCAGCGTGGCGCTCACCAAGGTGTCCTCTCTAACTCAGTTGCAAGAAATCCAACGCGCCGCGAATCGCCGTCAATGGGCTGTTGCGATAAGCCGAGACTTCGTACGGACAGCCAATCTTGCAGCCTTTGCAGAAGTCCCACATCTGTGGCGACTGCTGGATGATCTTTCTCACTTCGGGAGAATCGTAAATTTCGCGCAGGCTCATCTCGGGCGCACCGCGATGAAGCGAGACAAACGCACAGGGAAACTGAATCGAACCGTCGGGCCGCATGTTGACAAGGTGTGATGCCGAACGGCAGGGAAACTTCTTCGTAAATCCGTCGTTGCGATAAAACTTGAAATAATCTCGATAGAAGCGAACGCACTTATGCTGTCTCCGCAACTCTGAAACGAACGCCGCCACCCGGTCGAGCTCTTCTTTTCTCATTTCCACGTCTTCGGTCTTCCAGGTTGTATGCACGACGTTGTGGACCGCTTCGGTGTGCAGGAGAAAGCCGCGCTCTTCGCAGTAGTCCGCCAGAGCAGGCAGATCTTCCAGGTTCTCGAGGTCAACCGCCGCGTTGATTTGGATCGTATTGTGACGCAGATGTCCTTTGATGTAGTCGAGCGCAGCGAGGATAGTGGGCAGCCCGTCAATGCCACGACGCTGGGCAAACTTTTTGCGGTCGAGAGTATCAATCGATACTTCCAACTGATCGAGCTTGACGCATGATTCCGCGTATTTCTTGAGCGCCAATCCGTTGGTGGGCATCGAAGTGTAGAATCCTTTGCCGGCCGCATATTCGATGAAATCCGGCATGTTCGGATTCATTAGCGGTTCGCCGCCGGAAAAACTCCAGGCGAAAACGCCGAATTCGGCCGCCTCGTCCATGCGCGCGAAGACCCGATCGCGCACGGCGCGATCCTCTGGCTGCTGGTTCTGCCAGATGGCACAGTAGCCGCACTTCATATTGCAGTGCAGCGTCGTCTCAAACATCACCATGAACGGACGATTGAAACGATGCCGCATCTGCCGCAGCGCGTTCTTAAATATAAAGGATGTCTTCAAAACGAGTTACGCCTCGATCTCTTTGGCCTCACGAAATGGCACACTAAATCGAATTGCCGAAGAGCAAGGATCGTACCGCCGCTTGTTCTCAGGTGCGGCGGTGCGAAGTTCAGCTATTTCGCGCCGACAAACCGGCGGACGAGACTCTTCGCGAAGAAGTGTGGCTGTTCAGGTGAGGCTTTTTGTTTCGACTGTGGCTTTTTGTGCGCGAGTTTCCCACCGCTGAGGGTGCTAGAGCTTGATTCCCAGACGAGCTGCCATGCGATAGAGAGTCTTGCGATTGACGCCGAGAATCTCTGCGGCGCGAGTGCGGTTCTTCGTCGCGTCCAGCACATGTAAGAGATAGCGACGTTCCAATTCATCAATCGAGGGCAAGTCTTCAAAGAGTGACGTCAGATTACTTTGACTATCAGATGAGGATTCTCCGGCAATTGGCGCAGCGAGTTTTGCCGGCAAGTCGGTCGTCGTAATCGAGCCGGTTTGATTCAGCGTCACAGCGCGCTCGATGGCGTTTTCGAGTTCGCGCACATTACCCGGCCATGCGTCGGCAGTGAGCGCTGTGAGAGCCGCCGCATCCCGGCATCGGTGACCTTCGTTCCCGCCAAATTGAGGGAGCGCAACTGCCCAAGACGCGATACGTTCTCCATTCCCGCATCGGTCACCGCGGTATTTCGAAGACACAGCTCGGTCAACGCCGGTAGATACAGCAGGCCTTTGTCCGTGACTGGCGTACCGGCAAGGTCGAGACTGTGAAGATCGGCGAGTTGCCTCAAAGCGGGGATGGTTTCGTCGCTGACCTGGGTC
>Ga0066709_100006226_pt1 | contig 10029 bp, 8 predicted proteins | sample GraSoiAngelo_158_FD_79665 | JGI IMG/M metagenome (GOLD analysis project Ga0066709, IMG submission 79665) | Grasslands soil microbial communities from the Angelo Coastal Reserve, California, USA - 14_1009_16_30cm | ecosystem: Environmental > Terrestrial > Soil > Grasslands | place: USA... | reverse complement strand
GAAGCACGTCGAAGTGTGGCTCAACACGTACTATCGCGTGACGACGCCGTCGCTTCCGCCGGGCGGACGCTTCCAGGCGCCGCTCGACGTGTTCGTCGCCGGCTTCGGCCAGCGCTTCGACTTTCACCGCATGCAGGTGAAGGATCTGCGTCTCACCGCGAAGCTGCCGGACGGCAAGCCGCTCGAGTTGAAGAAACATTTTCAGCCGGGAGGATTGGCGGGCTATCTCCCGCGCACGCGCTGACACGTGTCTCGCTGACCAACACCGGCCGAGTTGAGCACGAAAACCACGAAACGAGGAAAACACGAAATTCAAAGTGCCTTCTGACGAATTGCTCTACGCATCCAGCGAGAGAGCAGATGTTAGACACCGCTGCGACGTTCTGTTCTAGATACACGCGAGGGCTACGGCCCGGGCGTGTCAGCCGAGCGGGGGCAGCCTTGAGCCCAGCGTGGGGGTGGGGCCCCACGCGGTGAAAAATGTGCCCCGCGAGGAATAAGAAGATGGCCAGACTCAAGTCCGAGATCGAAGTGACGTGCCCCTGCTGTCAATCGACGCTCGTCATCGACACGAATCTCGGCCGCATCGTGTCGCATCACGAGCCCGATCGCGGCAACAAGCCGGAACTGAGCGACGCTCAGCGCATCCTTGCGGAAGAAGCGAAGCGGCGCGACGCGATCTTCCAGCAGTCGGTCGATGCCGAGAAGACGCGCGGCGACGCGCTGTCGCGTCGCTTCGAGGAAGCGCTGCGCCAGGCGAAAGAAGAGCCGGTCACCAAGCCGATGCGCGATTTCGATCTCGATTGAGCAGCGCTGAAGGGCTGCGCTACCGCTTCGATTGGCGTCAGTCCTCGTCTTTGTCGCGGCGGCGGCGGCGCCATGCGCTCTCGCGCCACCAGCGCGCGCCGAGATCGATTGCGAATACGAGAAACACTAGTAGCGCGATGAAGGTCAGCGAAGACACGAGACGCGCCCGAGCTTATCTGAATTCGGGCGGCAACTCCATCCACCGTTCGCGTCCGCGATAGAAGATCGGCTTGCGATCGGGAAACTTCGCGCGAAACGCCTGGTACTTCGCGCGCAGCCTGTCGACGCGCCGGTCCGACGACGCGATCGATCGATGCGGGTAGTCGAGCAGCGATCGCTCGACCTTCCAGATATTCCTGTTAGACAACCGCCAGTCGTACTCGCCCATCAACTGGGCAAGGTTGACGACGACGTAGCCGGTCAGGCGGCCGGTGAAGTCGATGTACGCGTCGAAATAGCTCAGGGCCAGCGCGCGCGTCGTGGCGAACGCCGGCTTGCGTCCGTGCAGCCCCGGATCGCGCGACCGCGCGACCGATCCCCAGCGTCCCCGCTCGCGGTACACGAAGATGACGTGATCGAGCTCGTCGATCGACTCGAAGCTCAGGACGAGCGGCGGATAGCCGTGCTGCTCGAGCACGGTCGCCGCGAAGAGCGCCGCCTCGAGGCAATGCGCGCAGCCGTGTTCGACGACGCCGCGGAAGCTGCGCAGCGTCGCGCGGCCGCCCGGCTCTTCGTTGTACGGCAGCGCGTTCAGGTACCGCTGAACGTCGGTCGGCGTCCGAAGCCGCGCTATGAGCCTCCGCTCACGCAGGGTCAAGCAGTGATTAGGGCCCAATCCCTAGTCCCTGTAGATCTTGCATGACCTGCTGCGGAGTCCACTCGTTGCCGACGTACGTCTTCACGAGCTTTCCCTCGGCATCGATGATGACCGTCCGCAGGTTGTGGGTAATGTCGCGCGGATCGTTCGACGCACGCGAGACGGCGACGCCGAACCTCGCGGCGAAGCGATCGATCTCGTCCTGATCGCCCGTGAGAAACGTCCAGCGGGTCGGGTCGGCCTTCAACGCCCTCGCGTGCTGTTTCAGCACGCGCGGCGTGTCGGTCGCCGGATCGAAGCTGACGGTCACCAGGCGGACCCTTTTCGCCGCGTCTTCGTCAAGGGATGTCTGCAGCGTCGCGAAATGCCGATCCATGAGCGGACAGAACGTCGCCAGCGGACACTTCGTGTAGATGAAGGTCATCACGACCGTCGATCCCTTGAAGCTGTTGAAGGTCCGCTTCCTGCCGTCCTGATCGACGAACGACGCGTTGGGCACCTCTTCGCCCGGTTCGAGCAGTTTGGGGCCGGACGAAGCAGACGGCATCGGCGCGTCGGCCGGCGGTTTCTCCAGCGGCGCCTGGCCAGTCTTCGTGATCGCGGTCAAGTAGGCATCGTTCGACACGATGACGAGCGTGGCGTCGACGAGATCCCCTGGCGTGAGGCCGTTCAGCAACCGATCGTCTTTCACCGTGTAGGGCATCGTCATGGCCGGCATCAGCCCTTTGATTTCCGAGTGTTTGATCGTAAGGGTCTTGCGCGGCGCTTCGATCGACAGGACCTGGCCCTGGAGTCTGTACGTGTTCTGCGGCTGGCGCTGAGCACAGCAGCTCGCAATCAGCGCGATTGCCAGCGAGTGGAGCAGATGAGAGCGCATATAAACTAGTTTGTCATGATTTGGGTCGGCACCTCGGGCTACAACTATCCAGAGTGGAAAGGCAGCTTCTATCCGGAAAATCTTCCGGCAGCGAAGATGCTGCCGTACTACGCCGAGCGCTTTCCGACCGTCGAGATCAACTACACGTTCTACCGCATGCCGAACGAGAAGCTGGCGGCGGGATGGGCAGCGCAGACGCCGTCACCCTACAAGCTCACGCTCAAAGCGCCGCGGCGGATCACGCACGACAGCCGACTGAAAAACACGGCCTCGCTGGTCAGCGGATTCTGTCAGGTGGCGGGCACGCTCGGCGACAAGCTCGGCGCGCTGCTGTTCCAGCTGCCGCCGAATCTCAAGAAGGATGTCGCGGTGTTCGACGCGTTCCTCGCCGACCTTCCGCCGAAGGTCTGCGCGGCGTTCGAGTTCCGCCACGAGTCGTGGCTCGACGAAGAGATCTTCACGCGTCTGTCCGCGAGAAACCTCGCGCTCTGCGTCGCCGACAGCGGCGAGCGCGGCATTCGGGGCCCCGCGAAGCGTGACGGGGGGGTAGGGGCTCCCGGAGGAAGAAAGGTTTCGACGCCGGTTCGCGTCACCGCCGATTACGCGTACTTCCGCCTGCGCGACGAGGGTTACAAACCGGACGACATCGCGCAGTGGGGCGACACGATCGCGCGCGTCACGCAGTCGTGCCGCGACGTGTTCGTCTACTTCAAGCACGAAGAGGAAGGTAAAGGACCGGAATTCGCGAGGATGCTGATGGCTCGCCTCGGACTGACCACATGACCGAACCGTTCGCTATCGCGAGGAGCCACGCCGGCGCGGACGTCGTGTGCCGGCCGTCGATGGCGAACCGGCACGGACTCATCACCGGCGCGAACGCCAGGCCGACGATCGCGAGCGAATGTCAAATGAACGGAGCGCGAAGGGGTCTTATCGGCCGGCCAGCGGATCGGTGGGGACGTCTGTCACGCCGATGACCGCCGGATTCCACAGCACCGGAGGGCGGAACGGCGCCGGCGTCGCGCCGACCACGCGCCGCGCCATGGCGTACGACAGGCGCGGGAAGGCAAAACACAACACCGGCACTTCGCGCGCCATGATGCCCTGGACGTCCGCGAACAGCGCGCGGCGCCGGCTCGCCTCGGAGGCCGTCGACACTTCGTCCATCAGCCGATCGATCTCGCCTTCCCACGGCGTCGCGGGCGTGCGCTGGGAAGGATTCCACACGTGCGCGCTGCCGGAGCTGAGCCAGAAGTCTCCGTTCAGCGCCGGGTCCGTGTCGGTCGTCAGAAGCCGAAAATACGCGGCGTCATAGCGGCCGGTCGTCAGATACTCGACGAGCGTCCCGACCTCGAGGCCGACGACGTCAACACGTACGCCGACGCGCGCGAGGCTCTCCCGCAGGACCTGAGCGCCGCGCTCGAGCGACGTGTTGCCCTTTTGTGTGAGCACCGTGAAACGAACGGGGCTGCCATCCACGTCGTCGAGCGTTCCATCGTGGTCTCGATCGACCAGCTGCAGTGACGTGAGCAGGCGCGTTGCCGCCGCGAGGTCGTAGAGCGGCGCCGGCGCGTCCACAAACCACGTTCGGTTGCCCGGCGACACGATGCCGGACGAGGGCACGGCGGCGCCGAGATAAACGGCATCGACGAACGCCTGCCGATCGATGCTGCGCGAGACGGCACGCCTGAAATCGGGATGCTGCAGCCAACGGCTTCGCACGTCGCTGGCCTTCGCGGCGGTCAGATTGATCCAGAACAGATCTCCATCGACGCCGACGCCGAGATCTCCCAGCGCGACCTCACCGGCACGTGACGCCCGTGTCAGAGCCGCCACATCGGCAGGACGAAGCTCGCTCTGTGTGAGATCGATCGCGCCGCTCCGAAGCTGCAGCGCCTCGGTCGATTGATCGGGCACGATCTCCAGGACGAGATGGTCGAGTTTGGGCAGGGGCCGCCCGTCCTGGCGGCGCCAGTAGAACGGATTGCGATCGAACGTAAGGCGCTGTCCCGGGTCGTAGCGTCGGAGCACGAACGGTCCGAGCCCCGCGATGTCCGACGGCGGCGTGGAAACACCCCACGCGGACCGGAACGTCCCGGCTTTCACACGCGCCTCGAGTCGGTGGCGCGGCAGGATTGGAACGCCGTCGAGCAGGCGGAGGCCGGGCCCGAACGGCGAAGGAAATCGAATCGACACGATCGTCGCGCCTTCCGATCGGACGTCGAGCGGCCGTCCGCGCACTTGAAGCGTGTCGGCGAGAATGCCCGCCTCCGGCGTGTCGTAGATCGCGCGAAACGCGAACACGACGTCGTCGGCGGAGAACGGGACGCCGTCCGAAAACCGCAGACCCGATCGCAGACGAAGACGGTACGTCAGGCCGTCGGGCATCAGGTCCCAGCTCTCAGCAAGCTCCGGCTCGAGGCGATCGGTGACGCGGTTGACGCGGACCAGCGCCGAATGCGTCAGGAGCGAGACGACAGTCGTCGTGAAATCGCGGGCGACATAGCGGTTGAAAGAGCGGGGCTCGGCGCGAACGGATGCGACGAGCGTATCGGCCCGCGACGGCGCCGCTCGGAAAGCGCGCGGCGCACCGAGTCGCATGAACCCGCCGAGCGCAAGCACCACGACACCGGCGATGACGACGTGCGTCTTCCGCGACATCTCAGGAAACTGCGGCGATCTGCGGGCGGCGGACAACGAGGCGCGTGTCGTCGCCGTCGGCGTCGGCTCGCGCGATGGCCAATCCGATCTCCTGCGCGAGCATTCCGACCGACGCGATCGTTTCGTCGGAGAATCCAGCCGTCTGCGTTCCGTACACCGTGAGCACGCCGAACAGTTCCGCGCTCGTGAAGATTGGCGTGCTGATGCAGGCGCGAAGAGCAAGCGATTCGGCGAGGTCTCCGAGATCGAGCCGCGGATCGGCGTTGCGAATCGTGCTGCGGTTGACGGCCACCCAACCCGAGACGCCGCCGCCTATCGGAATCCGGAGCGACGCCGCGGAGCCGGCAAGGCGTGACGTCGCATGCGCGGCCAGCAGCAGATCGCCGGCGGCACCGACGGCAAACAGACACGCCTCCGCATCCGCGATGCGAGCGATGCGATCGCCGAAGAGCGCGCGGACGCGCGGCCGCACGGTGGCGACGGCTGGCAGACCGGCGACCAGCGTCGATTCGCGACCGCGTTCGCTCGCCGCCTGCGCCAGGCCCGCCACGACGAAGCCGCGCACGTCCGATCCGCCGTGTGCCGCGTCTTCGCGCCGCAACGCGGGAATCAGCTCGATGAACTTCTCCACGATCGCGGGATCGTAGAAGGTCCCCTTCCGCGATCGCAGGATCTCCATCGCACGCTCATCGCTCAGTTTGGGCCGATAGGGACGATCCGAGGTGAGCGCGTCGAAGCAATCGACGACGGACAGGATGCGTGCGCCGATCGGAATTTCCGCGCCGACGAGGCCGTCGGGATATCCGCGGCCGTCCCACTGCTCGTGGTGATGCCGCACGATGGGCACGACAGGGTACGGGAAATCGACCGCGGTCAGGATCCGCGCGCCCATCGTCACGTGCTTCTTCATCGTGTCGTGTTCGACGCGGGTCAGGCTGCTCGGTTTGTTGAGCACGTAGTCCGGGACGGCGAGCTTGCCGATGTCGTGCAGCAGCGCGCCCGCTTCGATTGCCTTGAGGTCGACCGCACCGCTCACGCCGAGCGCGTTGGTGACCGCGAGCGTATGACGCTGGACTCGGCGGATGTGCCCGTGCGTCACCTGGTCCTTGGCGTCGACGGCAATCGCGAGCATTTCGACGGCCGCGTGGTACAGGTGCTCGACCTCGCCGACGTGGCGCTGCGCTTCGTCGACACGCGCCGATGCTTCACGGTACGCGACGTGGGACAGGATCAACAGCGGCGCCGCCAGTCCGACGACGGCCAGGTTGAGCGTGCCGTCGCTGCCCACCGCCAGCGTGGCGAGCGACGCCGCGGCGAAGTAATTGATCGCGAGGTACCACGCATGGCGCCGCCACACCTCGTACGGCGACGTCCGGTTCTCCAGGGCGATCGCGATCGCCGTCAAGCCGCTGTTGAGGAAGAAGAACACGGCCGCCATCGCACCGGCGGCGACGACAAGCGACGCGGTGCCGGTCAATGTGCGCGCGAATCTCTCGGTGTGGGCGAACGCATCGAAGACGTACGCCGCCGTCCACGTCGAGATCGCCGGCTCCGCGATGTTGAAGAGTGTGCGATGCAGCCGCCGATGGCGCAGGTTCAACGAGAGCCAGACGCCATCCGCCGCGACGGTGAGCGTCGCCGCCGCCGGACCGTAGAGCAGCACCGACGCGAACACGAAGACTTCCGACACCGATACGGTGACCGGCCGACCGGGCACACGGATCACGAGCCGTCCGCTCGCAATCATGAGGCCGGCGAGCACGACGAGATAGACGTCGAGCCGCGCGTGCCGAATCGCGATGGCGCTGTGCACCAGGATCGCCGCGCCCGCGACCACCACTGCGGACACGAACAGCCGCAGGAGCAGTGGCTGCGGCGCCTCGCCGTCGCTTCGTTCACCGTGGTGCATTGGAACTTCGACCTCGATCAGTTCACGCGCCGATCCCGCAGCGCGCGCCAGTCGGATCCGAGGATCGACCACATCACCTGATCGCGGCTTTCTTCCCCCTTGCGAAATGCGCCGCGCAGCACGCCTTCGCGCGTCGCGGCCAGTCTCCGCAGCACACCGTTCCCGCGACCGTTCGCGTCGACTGCGCGCGCTTCGAGACGGAATACGCCACGAGGACCGAACACGGCGTCGAAGAACACAGCATCGAGGAACAGCCGCGCGCTGCGCGCAAAAAGGCCCGTCCCCCAGTGCGATTCACCGAGGACGAAGCCCCATTCGGCCGTCGAGAAGTCGCGCTCGATCGGCCAGAGTTGGATGATGCCGGCCGGAGTCGTCTGTTGCGGCGGGATGATGCCGAAGCATGCGTGCAACCCGCGCCGTCGCTCCGCCCGCGTCCAGCGGATGAAGCGACGAAAGTCCTCCACGGTCGACGGACACGGCGCGATGTACCGAAGGACGCGCGCGTCGTTCAGGTGCGCAAGCAGAGATGGCGCGTCCTGCAGTCGAAGCTCGCGCAGAATCACGCCGCCGTCGTTCAACAACGGCAAGCCTCGACGCCACTCACGGCCGCGTCCGACGGCCGGAGCGGGATCGGTTACGTTTTGATGTATCGCCATGTTGGGTCGTCTACTTGGCGATGAGATCGCCGTTGGCTTGCTCCAGGTTGCTCCACGACGCCGATGTCGGCGCGATGTTCAGGCTGGTGAGATTGCCCCACACCACACGACTGGCGGTGACATCGCTGGAGAGGCTGCCCCACGTCGTGCTCGTGCCAGACGTCTGACCGATCAGACTGTTGCCCCAGATCACCCGATTGCCCCAGACGGAGGCATTGCCGTCCCAGACCGTGCTGTTGCCCCAGATGACGCGGTTGCCCCAGATGACGCGATCGCCCCACACCACGCGCAGCGCCCACGCGGGATCGTTCGTGTAGAGCTGATTGCCCCAGATGACGCGGTCGCCCCACACCACGCGCTGTCCCCACGCGATTGCCTGGCCCGCGACCGACGTCCATGTGTTCACAGGCGTTGTCAGCCTCCCCGATCCTGTGGGCTGCTTCGGATCGATGGCGGCCGCGAGCGCGCCCGCGCCGGCTGCGTTCAGCGCGCCGGCGCCATGCGTCAGGGTGTCCTCGCTCGCCATCGGAAACGCGCTGTACTGCAGCATCGCCTTGACGGCGTTTGGCGTCAGCCTGACCCCGGGGTGGTTCGTCCGGCTCGCTTCGAGCATCAACGACACGACTCCGCTCACGACGCCCGCGGCCATGCTCGTGCCGCTCAATTTCATGAGAGCGATTGTCCCGCTCGTCTTGATCAGTCCGCCTGGATAGGACTTGGCGATCGTGCTCGACGTCGGCACATCGGACACCAGGTGCGATCCCGGTGCGAGGAGGTCCGGTTTCTGAAATCCGTCATACCACGTCGGCCCGCGCGAGCTGTACCACGCGACGCCGTCATCGCCGCGCGTGACCGTCTGGAGCGTGTCGAGCGCGCCGATGGTAATCGCGTCGGGCGCGTTACCGGGCGACGTGATGCCGCCGTAGCCCGTCACGTGCGTCGTCGGATCTCCACCGAAATTTCCGGCGGACGCCACAACGACGATGCCCGCCGCGACCGCCTTCTCGACCGCCGCGACGAGCGGATCGCTGGACGCCGGCTCGTAGATTGGATGGCCAAGCGAGAGGTTGATGATGTCGATGCCCAGGCTGCTCTTGTTCGCCACCGCGAAGTTGATCGCGTTGATGACGTTGCTCGTGTACCCGGACCCGTTCTGGTCGAGGGCGCGCAACGCGATCAGCCGTGTATTCGGCGCAATCCCCTGATAGAAGTAGCTCGACGTCGTTCCCGTGCTCGCGATCAGGCCCGATACATGTGTTCCGTGGCCGAACGGATCCTGCGAACCGACTTTGAGTGCGCCGCCCGTCGTGAAGTCGTAGGCCACGACGACGTTCTTCACATCCGCCGACGGCAGCACCCCGGAGTCGATGACCGCCACGACGATGTGGTCGCCCGTATACCTGCGCGGCAGAAGGGCCTCGGTGCCGAGCAGGACGTTCTGCGACAGGTACGATGTGTCGAGGCTTTTGACCCGCGCATCCGTCGAGATGTTGATGACCTCCGGATCGCGCGCTGCGGCACGAAGCGCGCTCGCCGACAATTCCGCGACGAAGAGGTCGGGCGTCGTCGAAGGGGCGACGGAGGTCGTCGACTCAGAACGATGGAGCCGCTGCGAGACGCGCGCTCCCGCCGCGGGGGACACCTTGATCAGGGCGCGGACCGACGCAGCCGTCGGGTGTTGAAGCCAATCACGCAACGCACGATCGAGCTTCGACGATGCGCCCGGTCGATTCGAAGGAACCCAGAGCGCTGTCGTCGTCAAGATGAGTGCGGCTGTCGCGGTGCGCAGTCGGGACATGGTGCGTCGCACAGTCGCAAGGCGCATACCGCAGAGCACGCGTGACCGCCAAAAGGTGTGTACTGGTTTCGAAAGAATGTGTTACACGCGCCAACGGAGTGCTGACGGTTGGTCCGCGACGGTCGGAATGCTCAAGGATGAAACATCGCCGGCGTGGTTTGGATGACTGTACGGAACACGAGCCGCGATCGATCGCGAAACGCTGGCGTTCTCGAGTGGATCGCGTGTCTTGTTCCGACACAATTCACTGAGACCTGCTCGTCGCTTCATCCTTCTGCACTGCGACCCGTACGCCGGCAACATCTGCGAGGCTCGCGAAGAAGTCTACGATCTTGCGCTCCGCCCAGTAGCCGTCGTCCTCATTTCCATTCTTCGGCCCGACGAAGCCGCAATGACCGCCGTGCTCGCAGATGTGGACCTGGATGTGCGGATTGCCGGCGACCTTGCGATCGCGAAACAGTTGTGACGGGATGAACGGATCGTCGTCCGCCGTGATGATCAGCG
>Ga0066709_100006225_pt1 | contig 10029 bp, 5 predicted proteins | sample GraSoiAngelo_158_FD_79665 | JGI IMG/M metagenome (GOLD analysis project Ga0066709, IMG submission 79665) | Grasslands soil microbial communities from the Angelo Coastal Reserve, California, USA - 14_1009_16_30cm | ecosystem: Environmental > Terrestrial > Soil > Grasslands | place: USA... | reverse complement strand
CGCGCTTGCACTGCGCGATCGCGCGCTCGACGTCGCCCGCGTGCGCATAGGCCCAGCCGAGGAAGGTATGTGCTTCGCCGGTGGGGCAGATCGCGATCGAGCGCCGATACAGCTCGACGGCGCCACGGAGGTCTCCGCGGCGATGTCGCTCGAAACCGTTCCGCCAGAGATCCAATGCCTGGGAGCGGGCGTCCGGTGCGGACATTTTTCCCTCCGGGCTCCTACGCCGCGTGGAGCCGATCGCACTTCGCGGCGAAAATGAAATCGCTCTCGGTCAGGCCGTCGATCTTGTGCGTCCAGATCTCGACCACCACCTTCCCCCAGGCGAGCTGCAGATCGGGATGGTGTCCTTGCTCCTCGGCCATGGCTCCGATGCGGTTGACGAACGCCAGCGCGCTCTTGAAGTCCGTCGACTTGTAGGTCATGCGCAGGTGATGGCCCCGCACAGATTCCCAACCCGGCGCGAGCTGGCGGAGCAGCTCCGCGATCCGCTCAGCGCCGAGCGGCGGCACACCTCCTCGGCAGGGTACGCACTGCTGGTCGGCGAGGCCCATGGCGCGGATTAGGCGCCGCGCACGTTCGTTGTCAACCGTCGGTACTGTTCGGTTTCGGCGCCGCGGATGGGGTCGGCGCTCTGTCTTCGACTCTCGCCGGCCGGTAACATCGTCCGCATGCGACTTCTCCGCTTCACCTCGCTCTTTCTGGGTTGCGGCGCCATCGCGGCTCCGCTCACGGTCGAGCGGATTGCCTCCGCCTCCTCGATCGCGGGAACGGCGCCGTCCTCCCCGACATGGTCGCCGGACAGCCGCCGGCTTGCGTTCATGTGGAGCTCCGAAGGGGAGCCCCGGCGCGGCCTCTGGGTCGCCGATCTCGCCGGCGGGGAGCCCCGCCAGCTGATCGCAGACGAAGTCACCGCCCTGGTGTGGGCGGCCGACGGCGCATCGCTGTTCTTCGTCTCCGGTGGGAACATCCACAGGGTGTCCGCGACCGGTGGGCCTTCGGTGCGGCTCACCAGCGATGGCGGGGACAGATCGGACCTGCACCTGTCGCCGGATGGGACCACGCTCTCGTACCTGCGCGAGGGTGACCTCTGGCTCCTCCCCGCTGCGGGGGGCATTCCCGAGCGCGTCACGCACGTCGCCATTCCTCCCATCGCCGCCGTGCCGCTCGGGCGCTACTACCACTACGACGTCGAGATCGGCCCGCCATCGTGGGGCGAGCATCCTGCTGCGATCTGGTCGGCGGAGGGCCGCTACCTCGCGGTGCACTACGTGGACCGGCGCGGCGTCCGGAAGGTGCCGTTCCCCTGGTACCTGGGCGACGAGCCCATCCTGAACTTCCTCAGGCGCGGCGCTCCCGGCCAGGCAAACGAGCTCCGCACCATCGGCATCCTCGACGTGCAGACGCGACAGCTGCGGTTGCTGGACCTGCCCGACCAGACCTCCTCGCGCGTGATCGAGTTCTCGTTCTCTCCGAAGGGACCTCTGCTCGTGGACCGACAGTCCGACGACTGCGTGAACCGCGTCATCCAGCTGGCCGATCCCGCGACTGGAACCTTGCGCGAGATCTGGCGAGACCATGGGGACCGGCGAATCTACAACGAGGTCGCCTCTACTTGGGCCGCCGACGGCGATGGCGTGCTCATGACGGGCGATCTGGACGATCGGTACCGCTTGTACCTGCTCGAGCCGGGGAAAGCGCCACGCGCGCTGACCAGAGGTCCCTACGACGTCGAAGGGAAGGCGATTCCGGTGGCCGCCACGCGCAGCGTCGTCTACGTATCTTCAGAGCCGTCTCCTTCCGAGCGGCACGTGTGGCGAATTCCCGAGACAGGCGGGGAGCCGGTGCGCCTCTCAGCCCAGCCCGGACAGAACACGCCGTTCGTTTCGCCGGACGGGAGCGCGCTGGCCCTGTTGCACAGCGACGATCGGACGCCGATGCAGCTGCAGCTCGACGGGCGTGCGCTGACGCGACCGCCGCCGGAGTTCGCCCGGCAGCAATGGGCGGCAGTACGTTACGCGACGTTCCCCGGGCCCGGAGGGATTCCGCTGCACGCGCGGATCCTCCAGCCGTCGAAGATGGACAAGTCGAAGAAGTACCCGGTGCTCCTCGGCCCCGTCTACATCAACACCGTCCGGAACCGCTGGGCGGACCGGCCGCTCTATGGACTCCTGCCACAGCTGCTCGTGCAGCGTGGATATCTCGTCGTGCAGATCGACATGCGCGGCAGCACGGGATACGGGCGGGAGTTCCGCGAGAAGTTCCTCATGGACTGGGGCGGAGGCGATCTCGACGACCTGGAGAGCGCCGTCGCGTACCTGAAATCCCTGCCGTATGTCGATGGCAAGAGGGTCGGCATCTTCGGCAGCAGCTACGGCGGGCTGCTCGCCGTCTACTCGCTGTTTCGCAAGCCGGGTCTGTTCGCCGCCGGCGTGGCGGGCGCTCCTGCGACGGAGCCGCGCTGGTTCGGGAGCGACGACGTCGCCATAGCGCGCACGCCCCAGGCGCACCCCGAGACATTCGCGCGCGGCGCGGCGCGCTATGCGTCGGGCCTGCGGGACCACCTGCTCATCCTCCCCTGCATGGCCGATGACGTGGTGCCCTTCAAGACCTCGGTCGATCTGGCCGAAGAGCTGATCAAGCTGGGCAAGGATTTCGACTTCGTCATCTCACCCTCGGCGACGCACGCCTGGGACAAACGACCCGACACGGCCGCCTACCTGTTCCGCAAGCTGGTCGAGCACTTCGACCGCCATCTCGGTGTGAAGTGATGAAGCGCCTCGGGTGGCGGCACCGCGCCTGGGCTCGGCGACTACGGGCGATTACGTACAGGTACGTTTCCCGCGCAGTATCAGGGCCAGACGCTCGACGCGCGGAAGTTCGTTTGAGGTCGCCTCCCCTCGCCTCGGCGACATCCGCTATCCTCCGCTGTCATGGCGTCACTGCGCACCGTCCGCACGATGTGCCCGATGAACTGCCACCCGACGCTCTGCGGAATGCTGGCGGACGTCGAGGACGGCAAGCTCGTCGGAGTCCGCGGCGACCCGGACAATCCGGACAGCCGCGGATTCCTCTGCATCCGCGGTCAAGCGGCGCGCGAGATCATCGGCAACCCAGGGCGGCTGCTGCACCCCATGCGGCGCACTGCCCGCAGCGGCTCGTGGCAGCGCACGACCTGGGAAGACGCGCTCGACAGGATCGCCGGAAGAGCGCGCGCGGTCGGACCGGCGGCCCTGGGGACGTGGTCTGGGCACGGATTCTTCGCCAACGATTACGGCACCCGCGTGTCATCCGAGCTGCTGCGCCGCTTCTCGAACCTCTACGGCTGCCAGTGGTGGAACCCGATGATCATCTGCTGGGGGCTCGGCGCCTTCGGCCTCGGTCTCACCGGCGCCCTGCGCGTGAGCACGAAGGAGGACATGGGAGCGCATGCGGCGCTCATCGTCCTGTGGGGCGCGAATCTCGCGAGCCAGCCGAACACGGGGCGATACCTCACGGCTGCGAAGCGGCGCGGCGCATACGTCGTCACGGTCGACGTGCGGCGCAGCGAGGCCTCCGCGCAGTCGGACGAGACGCTGCTGATCCGCCCCGGTACCGACGCCGCGCTGGCCCTGGGCATGATGCAGGTGATCGTCGCGGAACGGCGCCACGACGCCGGGTTCGTTGCGCACCACACCGTGGGCTTCGACGCGCTAGCCGCTCATCTCGCCAAACACGACGTGGCGTGGGCTGCCGCGACCACCGGAGTGCAGGGCGAGCGCATTGCTTCCCTGGCCCGCCGCTACGCGAGCACGAAACCCGCGATGGTCCTTCTCGGCGGCAGCTCGATGCATAAAGGCGCCCAGGGCTGGCAGGGCGCCCGGGCCGTAGCGTGCCTGCCCGCGCTCACCGGAAATTTCGGCATCCCGGGCGGGGGCCTGGGCCCACGGCACGGCGCGGCGACGCATGGGCAGGGTCTCTCGAGCATTGCCGCACGCGATCGGCGCCCGCCGGGCGACTACGTTCCCAATCAGATGCCGCGAATCACCGAGGCGCTCGCCGGCGGGCGCGTGCGCGTGCTGCTGTTGTTCGGCACCGACATGCTGTCCTCGTTCGCCGACGCGGGCGGGGTCGGGAGGGCGCTCGAGCGGCTCGAGCTGCTCGCCACCTACGATCTCTTCATGCACGACACCGCGCGCCGCTACGCGGACGTGATCCTCCCCGCGACTGCCTGGCTCGAGGACACAGGCTGCAAGAGCACGAACACGCACCTCTATCTCATGCCCAAGGCGCTGGAGCCCGCGGGTGAAGCACGGCCGCCGATCTGGGTGCTTCGCGAGCTTGCCCGGCGTCTCGACGTCCGCGATTTCTTTCCCTGGCAGCACGACTCAGGACCGCTGGATGCGATCCTCGATCATCCGGCCACTGGCCACGCGACGGTCGCGGCGCTCAGGTCCGAAGGCGGCATCCGGCCGCTGCACGTCTCGCACGTTGCCTATCCCGATCTGAAGTTCGACACACCATCGGGCAAGATCGAGTTCTTCTCCGAGCGCGCGGCCCGTCTCGGCCTTCCCGCGTTGCCCGCGTTCGAGAGCGCGCCGCGGTCGGAATATCCGCTCGAGTTGCGCAGCGGCCGCACTCTCACGCAGTTCCACGGCTTCTACGATCACGGCCGGGCGCTGCCCACTCTCGCGGCCGCCGACCCGGAGCCTCGACTCTGGATCTCGTCTGACGACGCCGCGCGACGCACGCTCCGCGACGGAGAGGAAATCAGGATCTTCAACGGGCGCGGCGAGATGCGGGCGCGCGCATTCGTCACCGACCGCGTCCCCTCCGGCACGGTCTGGATGCGCGACGGGTGGGAAGGGCTGAACACGCTCACCTCGGGCGGGCCCGTCCTGCCGGACGCCGCCGTGGACCTGTTCGAGTTCTCCTCGGGTCAAGCGGAGTTCGAGGCGCACGTCGAAGTCGAGGCCACCGCGAGCTAGCTCATGGTGTTCAGGCCGTTCGCGGCCACCCAGAGGCCGAGGAGCAACTCGAGCGAGTAGGTGGTCACGACGCCGATCAGGCCGATGCGGCGGATCTTCCCGATGAATGCCGCGGCATGCAGCGCCCGGGCAATCAGCGCCGCGGTGCCGAGGACGACGATCCACGTCTTTGCCGCGCCCTGGTACTCGAGCAGGACGAGCAGGATCGCGATCACGGTGACGTGTTCGATGGCGTTTCCGTGAGCGCGGCTCGCGCGGCGCAGCGAGTCGTCGCCGCCGTCGCCGAACCTGACGCGGGTGCGCAGCCGATGGCGGCTGGTGTTGAGCGCGAGGGCGGTGACGACGAGGAAGAGCAGCGCGACGAAAAAGGGCGAATGGGTCAACGCGCCGGCGTGGAAGATCAGGGTGGGCATGGCGCGAGACTACGCCAGGCTGCGATCGGATGAGCAGTCAACGGACGGTCGAGCGCAGGCGCGCAAACACGTCCTTCTGTCCGCGGAAGCGGTAGAGCTCGTTCCAGGCGAACAGGTACTCCGCCTCCTGGCGCATGCCGCATTCGATGGCGACGCGGTACCAATCCGCGGCGTCGCCGAACCGCTTCTCGCCCTGCGCGCGCACGCCGAAGTAGTACGGCACCTCGCAAGTTCCTGGCAGATCGGTGACGAGCTTCGCCACCTCCGCCTCGGGAACCTCGCCGATCAGGTAGCGTCCAATCTGCGTGTGCCGCGTGGGCTGCCGGACGGAGGCGTAATGATCGTGCAGCGCCTGCCTGCGCGCGCGAGGCGCAGCCTCGCCTTGCAGCGCCGCCTGGGCGGCACGGAGCATCCAGGTCGTCTCGGCGTAGTCGTCGGTTCCCTTGGGATCCGGTATCACGTCCCACACCATCTCCGGCGCCCCTTCGCGGAAAGCGATCAGCGCGAGATGCCTGCCGCGGTCCTCACCTACGCTGGGGAACTGCTGGCGAAGCCAGGACCGCGCCGCCTCGTCGCCGCGCGCCTTGCGCAGAGGGCGCGCAGCCGAGAGGTGGATGAAGTCGGCGCGGTCGCCTTGCGCCGGAATCGCATCGAGAACGCGAAACGCTGTCTCCGATTGGCCCCGTTGATCGAGCGCGTACGCCAGCTGTGTGAGGTTTTCCGCCTCCACTCCCGCTCTTGCCGCGGCCACGGTCGCAGCAGCGGCGCGGTCCGGCTTCTCGCCAAAGATGCGGATGAACCCTTCCGAAACGTCGTCCCGGTAGTCGGTAGCCGTCAGGCGCGTCGGCGCGCTGACCAGGCGCTTCGCGGCCGCGTCGAGGTCGCCCAGCTGCCACTCCACTTCGGCGGCGATCGCCACGTCCTTCGGGTACGGATACCGCCGCAGCAGCGTGTCGACCATCTGCCGCGCTTCCAGCGCCTGGCCCTTCCCGGCCAGGTTGAGCGCGGCGTACTGAAAGGCTCTCGCATTGCCGATCGGCAGGGCCGGCGCCACCACTTGCAGCCCCTCGTCGTACCGCCCGGCCAGGAATGAGTACCGCGCGAGCGTGCCCCGGACGTTCGCCGCGCGCACGCCCGGAACATCGTTCGGGCGGAGCCAGGCGAGCATGACCGCGCGCGCATCGTCCAGCCGCCCGGCGAGGCGCAATTGCTGCCCGAGCGCATACGCGGTCGAGTCATCGTTGGGGTCTTCGTCGAGCATGGCGCGCAGGCCACGCTCGGCCGTAGTGGCGTGGACCCCGCCCAGGTTCCAGAGGTTCTCCCAGGCCGAATTGCGCACGTGCCGCAAGGCAAAGCGGTCGCGCCCGATACGCTCCAGTTCCGGCGCGTCGCCGGCCAGGCTTGCGAACCATACCTCCAGCTGCTGCTGCCCGTCGGGGGCGGCCTGGAACGCGCTCCGCAACAAGCTCTCCGAAGCGCGCAGATCCTGCAGCGGGCTCCAGGCGATGCTGCCGAGCGCAGCCCGGTGCGAGACGCGCGAATCCAGCCGCGGCGTGATTGCCCGCACGGCGCGGAGCAACTTCGGATCCGAGAACTCCGCGCGCTTCTCCGCGTGCTCCAGGATGCCGGCGACCGCGAGGCCGCCCACATCGCGCTGCTTCTCGATGGCGGACAGCGCCTCCGCGGCGTTCCCTGAGCCAAGCGAGGCGCGCGCCGCGAACCAGCGCTGGAACAGCTGCACGGTAGGCGCAGGATCCTTCGCCAGTCCTTCGACGAACCTGGCCGTGGCGTCGCGGTTCCCCTGTGCATCCGCAAGATATTCGCCCTGACGGCGCAGCGCGGACAGCCATGCGGCGCGCAAGTACCCGCGAACGTCGGCGTCGACTTTGCTCAATGCTTCCTCGAGGCGCTGACTCAAGGAACCTGATTCCAGATGCAGGACCGCGGCGGTCGACAGCAGCGCCGCGTGCACCGTGTCGGACTGGCGATCCTGCGTGGGCGCCCGCACCGGAACGCCTTCGGCAGCCGCGAGAACGAACACGGGGAGCGCGAAAGCGACCGGCGCGAAGTGCTCCATCCGGCGTTCGCGCAACAGCAGCATCAGAACGGCCAGATCCAGCCGCTCCGTGCCCTGGTAGCTGTCGAGGAACTGGTTCGCGTCGTCCTCGTCGTGCCGCTGCAGCGCGCGGCGGAGACGCAGGTAGCGGTCGGGAGCGCCGGCCTCGCGAAGGAAGGCGTTCTCGCGCAGGCGCGCGTCGTCTCCGGCGAGGAAGTAGCGCAATGAGCTGTCGCCGCCAAGGCGCGCTCCCAGTTCTCGCGCGGCGCGAGCGTATCCGAGCGCGGAGGCGAGCACCGCCTGCTCGCCCGCCGTTTGTGCTTTGCCGGCCGCGGTGTCCAGCGCCACCAGCGCAATCGCGCGGGAGGCGAGAGCGTCGTCGGTCTCCAGCGCGTCGACCTGGTAGAAGCAGAGGGCAGCGGCTGCTCGCGCCGCGAGGTGGAGCGTGGCCGCCGTGCGCTGACCGCCGTTCCAGCGCTCCAGCTGGGTCGGCAGCGCCGCGCGCGCGTCGGGTTCCCACTGCAAAGCCTCGTCGCTGCCCACCGCCGCCGTTCCCTGCAGCGGAGCTGCCAGGAGCTGCTTCTGCGCCAGCGCAACCATGGGCCGCATCAGCTCGGGGTAGTCCGGCAGATCGGGCAAGTCGCCCAGCGAGTCGGCGCCCGCGGTGAGGCGCCATCTTCCGCCTTCGAAGCGGGCCTCCGCCGCGGATGCAGGGCTCCCCGTGAGTTGCTGGATCTGCGCTGCGGCGAGCAGGAAACGGCGGTCGGGGCGCAGCCGGAGCGCGTCGGCCATCGCCGCACGGCGCGCGTAGGGATCGAGCGGCAAGAGCGAGGGTTCCGCGGCTGTTCGCGCGACGAATCGCGCCTCGTGCTGCGCGGCTGCGCGGCGCTTCTCCTCGATCTGCGTCTGACAGGAGCGTGCCCGCCATGCGAAAACAGCGAGCAACGAGAGCAACGCTGCGATTTGCGCGGTCCGGGCGAACGAGCGCCCAACCACTGCCTGCGGGGGCTGTTGCATCGTCAATGATTACTCAGCGAATCAGATCACGGTCCAGAAAGCGTCGAGTGCCCGCACCCCACCTGCATACTGTGTGCTCCGGTGGGCCATCGGCATGTACCGCGGCAACGATTCGCGAGGATGAAACCTCGCATGTCGGACATTTCCTCTGAGCGGCCCGGTCGTTTTTCAGGCTGACGCCGCGTGCTGCGCCACTTGACGGCGACCCCCGACTTACGTCCTAGTCTCGCCGCACGAGCCCGGCCCGGTCGTGCGGTGGCGAGCGAGATTGAGCGCTGGGGCAAGGTCCTGAAGGGGCAGGGCGCCGCCAAGTGACGCGTCGCCGGGGCTAACGCACCCGCGGCAAGAGCACACGGAAGGTCGTGCCCTGCTCGGCGGATGAGTCCAGCGAAAGCTCGCCGCCATGCGCGCGGGCGATCTCGCGCGCGATGTACAGACCGAGCCCGAGTCCCTTCCGGCCCTCGGGCGCGGCGCGTCGGAACGGGTCGAAGATCCGCTCGCGGTCGCCCTCGGGAATGGCGGCCCCTTCGTTGTGCACCGCGATCTCGACGTGGTCCGCTGTCGCTGTGATGCCGACGCGCACGGGCCTGTTTGGAGCGCCGTGCACGACCGCGTTCACCGTCAGGTTCGAGAGCAGTTGCTCCATCCGGTCGGGATCCCACCGGCCGGAAGCTTCACCCTGAACCTCGACGACGATCTCGCGCCCGGGATGCGCGGCTCTCGTCTCCTCGATGACCTGGGCCGCGGTCTGCACCAGGTCCATCGCCCGGGGTAACACCGGGATGCCGCCTCCCAGCCGCCCGCGGGTCAGATCGAGCAGGTCGTCGATCATGCGCGACATCCGCTGCGCGCTGGTGCCGATGCGAGCAAGCGACCGGTGCTCCGTCTCGGAGAGAGCGGCCTTCGCCAGCTGGTAGGTGGAGCCGAGAATGGCCTGGACGGGGCTGCGCAGGTCGTGGCCGAGGATGCCGATGAAGCGCTCGCGGAACGCTTCACGCTCGCGGCCCTCGGCCTCGGCACGCCGGCGCTCGGTGAGGTCGCGCAGATAGCCGGTGAAGGCGAGGGTGCCCTCCAGCGGAATGCGCGCGATGGTCAGCTCGATGGGAAATTCGGTCCCGTCCTTGCGCATGCCGACCAGCTCGACGCGCCGATTGAGCAGCGCGCTTTGCTGCGTCTTCACGTAGCGCGCCAGGCCGCGCCGGTGGCTCTCGCGCAAGGAAGGCGGGACGATCAGCTCGGCCATTTCACGCCCCAGCGCCTCCTCCCGCGACCAGCCGAACATCCGTTCGGCGGCGGCGTTCCAGTCCGTCACACGGCCGGCGGCGTCCATGGAGACGACCGAATCGAGCGCCGCGTCGAGGATGGCTGCCCGGCGCGCTTCGCTGATTCGTTCGGCTTCCAAAGCGGCGGCGCGGCGGAGGAACTCCTCGAGGTGCGCCGCGAGAAGCTGGGCGGTGTCCTCCAGCTGGTGCTCGTCGAGGGTCCCCTCGCGGCGGAAGAACTCGAGCACGCCATCGCCGATGGGAAAGGCAACCGCGCTGCGGAGCTGATCGCGCAGCCCGCTGTCGCGGCGAGG
>Ga0066709_100006224_pt1 | contig 10029 bp, 13 predicted proteins | sample GraSoiAngelo_158_FD_79665 | JGI IMG/M metagenome (GOLD analysis project Ga0066709, IMG submission 79665) | Grasslands soil microbial communities from the Angelo Coastal Reserve, California, USA - 14_1009_16_30cm | ecosystem: Environmental > Terrestrial > Soil > Grasslands | place: USA... | reverse complement strand
GCACTCCTCTGATCGTCAAGCTCGACGCCAGGGACGACGCCAAATATCTCAAGGAATGGTTCGGGCCGATCGCGTTCGTGATCGCCACCGAGGACACGATCCAGAGTCTCGACATTGCGCGCCGCGCGGTAAGAAGCCATGGCGCGCTGACCTTGTCACTCTATTCGAAGGATCCGAAAGTCATCGACCAGGCGATCGAGGTAGCCGAGGACGCGGGGGTAGCGCTATCGATCAATCTGACCGGTGGCGTCTTCGTGAACCAGTCGGCGGCTTTCTCGGACTATCACGGCACGGGCGCCAACCCCGCAGCGAACGCAGCACTGACCGACGCGGCGTTCGTTGCCAGCCGCTTCCGTGTGGTGCAGCATCGAATGCATGTTTGACCGTCAGCCATGACCTACGACAACATTCTCTTCAGCAGTGAAAATGGCATCGCCCGGTTGACGCTGAATCGTCCTGATCGCCTGAACGCGTTCAACGATGCGATGCACGCCGACATCCGAGCTGCGCTTACGCAGGTCAAGGAAGATCGATCGATACGCGTTTTGCTGTTGACCGGCGCAGGGCGCGCCTTTTGCGCGGGACAGGATCTCGCCGATCGCGCGGTGAGGCCGGGATCCGAGCCGGTAGACATCGGCGGCTCGATCGAGCGCAACTACAAGCCGCTGGTTCTCACACTTCGCTCGCTTCCGTTCCCGGTCGTGTGCGCGGTCAACGGCGTGGCCGCAGGAGCGGGCGCCAACGTGGCACTCGCCTGCGATATCGTCGTCGCGACCAGGTCGGCGAGCTTTATTCAGGCCTTCTGCAAGATCGGACTCATCCCCGATGCCGGAGGCACGCATTTTCTTCCGCGATTGGTCGGTAGCGCTCGAGCGAGGGGCCTCGCCATGCTTGGTGACAAGCTCTCCGCCGAGCAGGCGCAGGCGTGGGGATTGATCTGGAAATGCGTCGACGATCACGAGTTCAGTGCGACGGTCGAGGCGCTCCTGCAGCAGCTCTCTGCAGCACCGACACGCGCGCTCGCAGCAACCAAACGGGCGCTTCAGCTCAGCGCAGGCAATACGCTCGAAGCTCAGCTCGATGTCGAGCGCGATCTTCAGTGCGAGATGGGATACACGGAAGACTTCCGGGAAGGCGTCGCCGCCTTCGGTGATAAGCGATCGCCTCGCTTCACCGGGAAGTAACCTCCTTGGACGGTCCTACACGTATGCGACTTCGTTGTGTCGGTTACTGCTCGCGACTCGCCTGGTCGCATCCCCGCAACTCGGGGCCCCTGCTTCCCGGCTCGCGCGGCTAATCCTCCATGGGCGAGCATCACCCGCCGCTTCCGGCCCGCGAAGCTCAGGTGCTGGCCGAGCGCGTGGCCGCCGAAATGTATGCGCGCGACCGCGCGTCTCAATCTCTCGGCATGAAGCTCGGCAAAGTCGGTCCCGGCCACGCGGAGCTCGACATGTCGGTGCGACCCGACATGCTCAATGGTCACGCGATCTGCCACGGCGGATTCATTTTCGCGCTCGCCGACAGTGCCTTCGCGTTCGCCTGCAATAGCTATAACTTGACCACCGTGGCGTCCGGGTGTGCGATCGACTTCATCGCCCCGGCGCGTGAGGGCGACGTGTTGACCGCCGTGGCGAACGAGCGCAGCGCGACCGGGCGCACCGGCGTCTACGATATCGAAGTTCATAATCAGCGCGGCGAGAGGATCGCGTTCTTTCGTGGCAAGTCGTATCGCATCAAGGGTCACGTGATCGAAGAGCCCCACGCGGCCGTAGGGCGATGAAACCCTCTCCCTGCGGGAGAGGGCAGGGTGAGGGGATTTTCGGCGCAATGAAAGTAAGCCTGTAGGAGAAAACGGATGCCCTCGAAAAAACCTGCGCCCGGCGACCTGGAGGCGATCGAAACCGCGAGCCGCGACGAGCTCGTTGCTCTGCAGCTCGAACGCCTGAGGCGCATGCTCGAGCGCGCCTATGACAACGTGCCGCACTATCGAGCGAGCTTCGACGCCGCCGGCGTGCATCCGCTGGATCTGCGCTCACTCAACGATCTTGCCAAGTTCCCGTTCACCACCAAGAAGGATTTGCGCGATCACTATCCCTTCGGCCTGTTCGCCGTGCCACGCGAGCAAGTGGCGCGCATCCACGCGTCCTCGGGCACGACGGGTCGTCCGACGGTGGTCGGTTATACCGCGCGCGACATCGACACCTGGGCGACGGTGATGGCACGCTCGATCCGCGCTGCGGGTGGTCGGGCGGGCGACATCGTTCACGTGGCCTATGGCTACGGACTATTCACCGGCGGTCTCGGCGCGCACTACGGCGCCGAGAAGCTGGGATGCACGGTGATTCCGATGTCCGGCGGCATGACCGAGCGGCAGGTGCAGCTCATCGTTGACTTCAAACCGAGCATCATCATGGTGACACCGTCGTACATGCTGGCGATTGCCGAGGAGATGGAGAAGCAGGGGATCGATCCGAAGAAGACGTCGCTCAAGATCGGCATCTTCGGCGCTGAGCCATGGACGCCGGCGATGCGCCGCGCGATAGAGTCCAGGCTCGACATGGACGCGATCGATATCTACGGACTCTCCGAGATCATCGGGCCCGGCGTCGCGCAGGAATGCATCGAGACCAAGGACGGCCTCACCGTGTGGGAGGATCATTTCTATCCGGAAATCATCGACCCTGAGACCGGTGCGGTGCTGCCTGATGGCGAGAAGGGTGAGCTGGTGTTCACGACGCTCACCAAGGAAGCGCTGCCGATGATTCGTTATCGCACGCGAGATCTGACGCGGCTGCTGCCGCCGACTGCACGCTCGATGCGCCGGATCGAGAAGATCACCGGACGCTCCGACGACATGCTCATCATCCGCGGCGTGAACGTTTTTCCGACGCAGGTGGAAGATCTGATACTGAAGCAGCCGGAGCTGACACCGCACTATTTGCTCGAAGTCACGCGCCCGGAGCATCTCGATGAAATGACCGTGCACGTCGAGATGGGGCCGGAGTTGGCCCACGGGAGCCAGGACGCGCGGGCAACGGCGGCGCGCCAGCTCGAGCACAATATCAAGGGCTACATCGGCGTGTCGACCACGGTGCGGCTCGCGCTGCCGGGAGGCATCGAGCGCTCGCTCGGCAAGGCGAAACGCGTGCTTGACAAGAGGCCCAAGGCGTAGAATCGCTGCGGGTTGGAGGGCGCGGCGTGAGCGCCGGATTTTTAGGCCCCACTATTGGCAGCGAGGTCGATGATTCTGGGCGGTTTTTCTGCGACCGGACATATGACAGATCGATGACCGACGCTTTATTTTGCGTCGCGTTTAGGATGGATACATCTAAGTTAGGCGGCAACGAGCATCGAAAAAGCGGAGGGCGGCGGGGGTGCAGCGCATAGTTTGTTACGCTACACCATCGTCGGTACTCTTACGTAATGCGACCCCTTCGGTATTCCATCAACGTCACGTTGGACGGGTGCTGCGATCATCGTGCGATCATCCCCGACGAAGACTTGCATCGTCACGCGGTCGAGAACCTCGCCCAGGCCGATGCCATCCTCTTTGGCCGGGTGACCTACGAAATGATGGAGGCAGCGTGGCGGCGGCCGGCGCGGGCGGGAGCGAGGCCTGATTGGATGGAACCCTTCGCCCGGACGATCGATGCGGCAAAGAAGTACGTCGTGTCGAGCACCCTGGACCGGGTCGATTGGAACGCCGAGCTCGTGCGCGGGGATCTGGGGACGGCCGTTCAGCAGCTCAAGCGGGAGTCGGGTAAGGGACTGTTCGTGGCAGGCGTGAAGCTCCCGCTGGCGTTGGCGGAGCTGGGATTGATCGATGAGTACGAGTTCGTGGTACAGCCCACGCTAGCGGGCCACGGGCCGACGTTGTTCGCGGGGCGATCGAAGCGTATCGACTTGAAGCTCGTGAGCCGGCTGGAGTTCGGCTCGGGGGCGGTGGCGATGCGGTATGAGCCGAGAAGGTAGCCATCGGGCTTGCTAGCCCGAGATGGCTAAGGCGCCTAACCCGCGGCTGCAGCGGACGCCGTCGGCTTCGCCGCCGTCGCAGGTGAGCCGCCAACCGTTAGTTGGACGTCTAATACGTCGTGAAATTCGACTTGAAAACACTGGAGGAATACTCTGACGATGCGCTCTTGGCCGAGTTGCGTCGTGTTGCGGAAACCCTAAAAGGTCAGCGGCTCAGTATTGACCGGTTCAATTCGCTGTCGCGTGTGCACTCCACTACTCTTCGCTATCGCTTCGGTTCATGGCGTGCATCGCTTGAGAAAGCCGGAATCAGTGAGGAGATTGCGCCGAGGCAGCGCGTGCTTTCGCGCGCGCAAGTCGTCCAATGCCTTAGAGATTTCGCTGAAAGAAATGCGGGGGCATCCGTGACTCGAGATGCCATCGCCGCGCAGCTCGGAGTCCATGCAACGACCCTCATCAGACGATTTGGGAAATGGGAGAACCTACTTGCCGCGGTGGGCATACCGCCGGTTCCACTGGGGCGACGGTACACAGATGAAGAGTGCTTCGAAAACATTCTGGCGCTTTGGACTCACAATGGTCGGCAGCCCCATTTCGCGGAATTGAATCAGACGCCATCGACAGTTGGTTCCAAGGCATATGTGCGTCGTTGGGGCGGCTGGCGAAAGGCGCTTGGGGCGTTCGTTAGGCGCGTCAATGAAACCGAGCAAGGCAGCGAAACTCAACCACGCCCTGAGGAATCGAGTGCGCCTGCGACTCCTCCAGTGCCCGATCTCGCAGTGCCACGGTCCATCAATCTCTCCCTCCGCTATACAGTTCTCTCTCGTGATCGATTTCGCTGCGTCCTGTGTGGCGCCTCCCCCGCAAAAGACGTTGCGACAGAACTGCATGTCGATCACATCACTCCGTGGTCACGTGGCGGGCTGAATGTGACAGAGAATCTTCGCACGCTCTGCTTACGGTGCAACCTTGGAAAGGGTTCGCGAATCGAAAACGCCCAACCATCCGTTGCAGCGGACGCGCCGCAAGCGTCGCGCCGCTGAGCGGCACGTTAGGCGTTGCTTGGAGAACAATATGCCAATCACGCAGCAAATCAGTGGCATCTACCTTGAACTCGTGAAGCGTCCGTATTATTTCGTAGTTCACTCTAAGCTCTCAGCCAGCAACGAGCGGTACGACCGGTACTTTCCCCGCATGCTTCGCGAGTTCATGAAGAGTCCGCAGCATCGTCGCTACGTTGCGAAGGAGCGAGATGTCCTCTACATCACGAATCCTCATCTTGAAAAGAATGCTGTCGAGTTTCGCGGCTATTGGGTCGGAAACCAACGTTAGTCATGTTCAAGTCTCTTCCGTCGCGCGCATGGCGTGTGAAGCCGCCAATGTCCCATGTTTGAGCATCCGAAAGCCTCGTTCCTTTGCGAGCAACGCCTAACCGCTCGCTCAACGCGGACGGTCCTCGGTGGCCTGCGGCGCGTCCATCGTAGCGCCGGTTAGCATGGTTCTTTAGGCGACTCTCCGGCAGATTGTCCAATCCGTCCATGGTCAAGGAAAGCGCCGCGTGGCTCGAGGCATCGGATGTGGTTCCGATGTTTCCCACTTTGGTGTGGAAGACTTTGCTCAAGGCAGAGTTGGGTGATGCGATAGATGCAAACGTTTTGGCAACGCTTGAGCAGCTAAGGCGCAATCTGCCAACGCTCAATCCGGGTGATGGGTGGCAATCAGAGCAAACGCTACATCAACGCGACGAATTTCAGGATCTCATTTCTTGCGTTAGCAATGTTGCAAAGAGCATTCTGCGATTCTTGCGGATCAGTCAGGAAGCTTTCGAAATCACTGGCTGCTGGGCCACGGTTCTCGCCAAAGGTGCAATTCACAAAACTCATTGCCATCCGAACAACTTTTTGAGCGGCGTCTACTACGTCCGAGTTTATCCGGGTGCAGATACAATAAACTTTCATGACCCCAGAAGTCAGACACGTATTATCCGGCCGCCGGTCGCGGAACTTACGGCGGAGAACACGGACCAGGTCGTAGTTAGAGTGACCAATGGCACTCTTCTGATGTTCCCGTCCTATTTGGAACACTCCGTTGACACCAACATGAGCGCGGAAGAAAGAATCAGCATCAGTTTCAACATCATGTTCTCTTCGTTCGCTGAGCAGCTGAGCAAACCTCTGTGGTGAAACCGCCCCTGTTTCGTGCAGCCGCCTAACCCAGCGCTCAACCGGACGCCTCGCCGGCGGCGCGCCGTCCGCTGGGGTCGGTTAGCTTGGTTCTTAGGGCGCCGCTTACGCGCAACGCGTATAATCAATGAGCTTCCTCACTGTCGAGATGCACGATGTCCAACTCTCTTGCTGAACTTAAGCGACAGGCTGCTCAACTGGATGACGCCGAGCGAGCCGAGCTAGCCCTCGCGTTGATTGAGTCACTTGACGACGGTGTTGACCCCGGGTCGGAAGAAGCTTGGCAGATCGAAATTGAGCGCCGGGTAGCCGAGATCGATCGAGGAGAGGTCCAGCTCGTTCCAGGCGATGAGGTCTTCGCTCGATTGCGTCGTAAGCTTGGGTGATTCCATATTCGTTTCATCCCAACGCCGAAGCCGAGCTATCTGCCGCCGCGGAGTTCTATGAATCGCGGGTTACAGGTCTGGGCCGGTTGTTCTCCGCCGAAGTGCAGCGCACGATCTCGTTCATTCGAGACTATCCCGATGCGGGCGCAGCTATTCGGTTGCCCGTTCGGAGAGCACTTGTCGATCGCTTTCCTTACGCAATAAATCTACCGCCGCGATCGAGAGTCAATTCATGTTCTCGCAGTCGCACATTTGCGTCAGCGACCCAACTACTGGCGCCAGCGACAAACGGCGCCCTAACCTTTCATTCACCGGACGCGTCGCCGTCCGGCGCTGACGCACCGTCCGTCGTGGCACCGGTTAGCTGGGCATCACAACACGTCCGTCACCCGGCAACGCTCATCAAAAGGCGCGCCCGTCATGCCTACAAACACCGTCCGGCTTCACCGGGTGCTCCGTGCACCGGCCGAAAGGATTTATCGGGCGTTCCTCAACGCTGACGCATTGGCCAAATGGCTTCCGCCGAACGGCTTCACCGGCAAAGTTCACCATTTGGACGCCAAAGTCGGCGGAACCTACAAGATGTCGTTCACGAATCTCACGACAGGCAACAGTCACTTTTTCGGCGGTGAGTACCTCGAGTTGCTGCCCAATGAACGGATTCGACACACGGATAGGTTCGACGATCCCAACTTGCCCGGAACGATGCAGCTCACCGTCTCCTTCAGGAAGGTATCCTGCGGAACTGAATTGAATATAGAGCAGGAAGGAATCCCCGAGATCATTCCGCTGGAGGCGTGCTATCTCGGATGGCAAGAGTCACTAGCTGTGCTCGCCTGCCTTGTCGAGGCCGAGATTCCAGGGTAGGAAGTGGCGCCTAACGGCCTCGCCTCAGGCGGACTGCTTGCGCGTAGCTTGATTTTACGCGTCCTTGCGAAAACTCACCGTTCGCTGCCTTAAGGAACCAACATGGAAGCCGCAAGACGCGCTAGTCGGATTATCGGCGCGCTGATACTCGCACAGATGGCCGGCAGCTGGCTGTTGAACTTTGTGTTGACCGCGCCGCTGTTTGGCGCGCCAGGCTTCTTGGTGAGCGCTGCGGCTCACTCAGAGCAGATTGCCGTGTCGGTTCTTCTTGGGCTGGGCGTCGGCGGAATCGCGCTCGCCATCGCGATCGTGGCCTTCCCGGTCTTTGGTCAGCACAGCCAAGCGCTGGCGCTTTGGTTTGTCGCGCTGGCTGTGGTGAGCCTCTCCGTAGCTGCGGTCGAAAACATGAGCGTGATGTCCATGTTGTCGTTGAGCGAAGCATATGCGAAGGCAAGCGCTGCGCAGCGCGACCAGTTTGAAGTGCTCCGCGTTGTCGTGGCCTCGGCGCGGAACTGGGCGCATTACATAGGTCTTATCTTTGGTGGCAGCACGCTCCTCGTGCTCTCCGCCCTGCTGTACCTATTCGCACTGGTTCCGCGCGCACTTGCCGCTTTTGGCCTGGTGGCTAACGTGCTTCAACTGACGGCGGTCGCGATGCCACTCTTCGGGCATAGTGTTGTGTTCCTCATGCTCGCGCCGTTGGGTGTGAGTCAGCTGATTCTGGCGCTTTGGCTCTTCGCCAAAGGTTTTCGTCGCCAAGCATTGTAGAGAGGGATGCATGCTATTCAGATCTCGCGCCGGCGCTCTAATCCTTATCGTTGTGGGCACGCTTCTTCTCCTTTCGAATCTTGGCTGGATTCCGCGGCTCGGTCCTCTGTGGCATCAATGGTGGCCGCTTATACTCATCATTGTGGGCGTCTTAATGTTCGTCAAACGATAATGGTGAGCGAGCGAGGAACCGCGAATGCACGTTCCACGTACGAAGCTCGCACACGAAAGACGAGGTGATTGAGCCATGGACCGGAGGACATTTGTCGTAACTCTCAGTGTCGCGCTCTTCACTGCGTCCGGCTCGACGCGTTCTCAGGGGAGAAAAGCTGCTCGAGTTGGCTGGGTCGGCGGTTGGTCACCGCAGCGTTAGGCTTGCGATGCTCGAGCCCGCACTGACTATCGATGAATCGCCGAGCGCTGAAGACATCGCCCTCGTGGCGCAAGGTATGCGACGCCACGCGCTTTCGCAGATTGATGGCGACGAGTCTCCACCCATCGCATGCTTCGTCCGGGAGAATGGCGTGATCGTCGGCGGCGTCGTAAGTCGCATTGTGCAACGTCGAATGTTCGTCGATCTACTTTGGGTTGATGAAACGCGCCGTAATCGTGGCCTTGGGTCAGCGCTCCTCCAGTCAATGGAGCGCGTGGCGCGCGATCGTGGCTGTCGCGACATTTTGCTTGAAACGCTCAGCATTTCAGCGGCGCGACTTTATTCCGTCGCTGGGTTTCGCCTGACGGCGCAAGTTCCTGACTACATAGCGGGGTTTGACAAACATGTATTGCTCAAATCGTTGGCCTAAGCTCTCGCTCAACCAAACGCCGTCGGCAACGCGGGCTCACCGTCCGGTCCGGCCCGTTAGCTTGATTTTTTAGGGCACAGTTGAAGCGGCGAACACAAGCACTCGTCGCCGGTGGTGCATTGTGTGTTGCGCTCCTTGCGTTCGCTTATGCGGCAGCACCAAAATCCTGTCAATGGGGCTACGAAGCTTACTTCTGGACAGGCGTCATCTGTCTGATCACCTTGTTCGCGTTGCCGTTTACCTTTCGCGCCAGTCAATCCATTTTGGGTTGCATTGGGCTGGGAATCGGATATGCGAGTTTTGGTTGCGGGGTCTGGTTGGTGGGTATCTTTGCGGCAAACGTTCGTATCATCTGTGCGCTATTCTGAGATTTGAGTATGTGTCCTGACTTCTCGCTCGAGCCGGATGTCTCGCCACGGGGCGCGCTTACTCGCCGTCCGCTTCGACGCCGATTAGCTCAGTTCGTTAGGCCATCGCGATGAACCCGAATCACATCCGTGCGGTCGGAGAAAGCTTCTATGCGGACATTTGGAACCGACACGATAAAGCGAAGATTCCCGAATTGCTACGCGCGGATTTCACATTCCGCGGCTCGCTCGGCCAAATGAAGACCGGCCACGGCGGCTTCGCGTCATACGTTGATTTTGTACATCAGGCAGTTCTCGAATTTCGATGCGATATTCTGGATCTTGTCATCGAAGAACCCAAGGCGTTTGCACGTATGCGTTTCTCGGGTGTCCATCGCGGGGAGCTTTTCGGTTTTCAACCAACAGGAAAGCCAATCGAATGGGCAGGCGCGGCTCTATTCACGTTTTCCGGAAATCAGGTTGCAGAGCTTTGGGTTCTCGGCGATCTCCATGGGTTGTCGCAGCTCCTTGGCCAGAACGCGCATGGCTAACCTCTCGCTCAACCCGGACGCCTCGTAGGGGCGCTCGCGCGCCGTCCGCTCGGCGCCGGTAACTTTGTATGCTAGGTTCGGTCCGCTGCGTTCGTCTTCTTTCGCGCCCGGAGGTGTAGATGAAGAGAGTCACGGGTATGGGTGGAATCTTT
>Ga0066709_100006223_pt1 | contig 10029 bp, 9 predicted proteins | sample GraSoiAngelo_158_FD_79665 | JGI IMG/M metagenome (GOLD analysis project Ga0066709, IMG submission 79665) | Grasslands soil microbial communities from the Angelo Coastal Reserve, California, USA - 14_1009_16_30cm | ecosystem: Environmental > Terrestrial > Soil > Grasslands | place: USA... | reverse complement strand
CTTTGGCTCAACGGGGGGCGGCGTGGTCAATACGGGCGACAACTCACTGGCGAGCGATTTCAGCCGCGAGGGCCTGGGGAACATCGACACCGACGAAGTCGACCCGATCGCGGAAGCAGAGGTTTATCTCGCCTATGGCCGCGACGCGCAGGCCGAGGAAATTCTCAAGGAAGCGCTGAAGAAGGATGCCCAGCGCCAGGAAATCTATCTCAAGTTGCTCGAGATCCACGCACAGCACAACAAGCCGTCGGCGTTCGAGACGGTCGCCAGCGAGCTTTACTCGGTGTCCGGCGGGCAAGGCGAAACCTGGCAGAAGGCGATGGCGCTGGGCCGCCAGCTTGATCCGAACAATCCGCTGTTCACGGAGACCAGCAGCGCGGCTGCGTTCGCCGCGGTGGCGCCGGTGGATACCGAGCATGTCGCAGACGAGCCTGCCGTCGAGCCCATAGTCGTTCCGGCCAGCGCGCAGATCTACTCGATGCCACCTGACTTGAAGCCCGAAATCAAGCTGGGCAAGGATCTCGACTTCGGCCTCGACGACGAAATCTCGCTGTCGCCAACCTCGGGGATGGCGTCCGAGCCCAAAACGCCGGCTTCAATCCTCGCCGGCGCGGCGCAGGAAGTCGCCAAGTCCACGCGTTCGGTCGTCGACCCTGCCGTGGCGAAATTGATTCCAACCATAACCGGTGGAGCGAGTGCCGCCGCCAGAAGCGGCAACGGCGAATCGCTGACGGCGCACTCGCGCGATACGGTGTCCTTCGAGCCCGAATCGATTCCGAAGTTCGATCTCGACTTCAACCTCGAGGAGCCGTCGAGGCCCGGCCCATCGTTCCAGCCGATCCCGATGGCCGTGACGCCGAAATCCTTGGCGCCCCAACCGGTTCCGGAACCTGCGCTGGCGGCAGTCGGCGCCGGAGCGCCGGCACCGCAGTTGACGCGTCCGGCGGCCGCGATCGAGCTCGACAAGCTCGATCTCGCTTTCGACCCGCAGCGCTCGACCTTCGAGGATCCGACGCCGTCGGTGCTCGACGGCCAATGGCACGACGCCGCGACGAAGCTCGATCTCGCCAAAGCCTACCAGGAAATGGGCGATGTCGAGGGCGCGCGCGAAATCCTGCAGGAAGTTCTGCACGAAGGCGACGACCAGCAGAAATCGGAAGCGCAGGGGTTGCTGTCGAAGTTGGCCTAAACAAGCACACAAGGTACAGGGCGGCGGCTCGATTCGGGCCGCCGTTGTTTTTTGGTAGCTCGACCCTCATGCGCATCGCCCTCGCACTCGAATACGACGGCCGCCCTTTCCATGGCTGGCAGTCGCAAGCCGACGGCAGCGGCGTGCAGGACGCGCTCGAGCGTGCATTGGGCGAAATCGCCAGGATGCCGGTGCGCGCGATCGCCGCCGGCCGCACCGACGCGGGCGTGCATGCCACGGTCCAGATGGTGCACTTCGACACAGACGCGAGCCGTCCGGACACCGCGTGGGTGCGCGGGGTGAACGCCTTGTTGCCCGTGTCGATCGCCGTGCGCTGGGCATTGCCCGTTGCCGCCGAATTTCATGCGCGCTTCGTCGCTACGGGCCGTCACTACACCTACCTGCTGCTTGATCGACCCGTACGGCCGGCGCTGCTCGCAGGACGGGTCGGCTGGTACCATCGACCTTTGGCGATCGAGACGATGCGCGCTGCCGCCGAGGCGCTCATCGGAACCCACGACTTCTCGGCGTTCCGGGCCGCGGAGTGTCAGGCGAAGTCGCCGGTGAAGAGACTCGATTGCATCACGATTGCACGTGAGGACGACATGATCCGTTTCGAACTGCACGCCGACGCCTTCCTGCAGCACATGGTGCGCAACATCGTCGGCGCGCTGGTGTACGTCGGCGACGGCCGGCAACCGGTACGCTGGCTCGCTGAGTTGCTGGCCAGTCGCGATCGGACGCGCGCCGCACCGACGTTCGCCGCGGCGGGGCTGTATCTGACCGGCATCGACTACCCCGCGCACTGGAACTTGCCGGCGACGGTGGTTCCGGTGCGCATCGCGTGACGCCGGAGGTGCGATGCGCACGCGCGTGAAGATCTGCGGGATCACCCGCGTAGAGGATGGCGTCGCTGCGGCTGAGGCCGGGACCGATGCGATCGGGCTGGTGTTCTGGCCGGGCTCGCCGCGCTCCTTGGGTTTTGAGCAGGCGCAGGCGATCGCGGCGTCGCTGCCCGCCTTCGTCAGCGTGGTCGGCCTGTTCGTCGATCCACAGCCCGAGGCCGTGCGCGCTGCGCTTGCCGCGGTTCCGCTCGACCTACTGCAGTTCCACGGCGACGAGGCGCCCGTGTTATGCGCGAGCTTCGGACGTCCTTACATCAAGGCGGTAACGGTCCGGCCCGGGGTCGATTTGTTACAATACGCGGCCCGATTTCCCGCGGCGCACGGGTTGTTGTTTGACGCGTTTCAACCGGGCGGGCTGCCCGGCGGTACCGGCACGACGTTCGATTGGGCCCGCTTGCCACCGCAGCTGTCGGACCCGATGTCGCGGCGATTGATCCTCTCCGGCGGGCTTACGCAGGAGAACGTTGCGGCGGCGGTGCGGCAGGTGCGTCCCTGGGCAGTCGATGTGTCCAGCGGCGTCGAAGTCACGGACGCCGACGGCAAGCCGCGCAAAGGTATCAAGAGCGCGACCAAGATCGTTGCGTTCATCCGGGAGGTGCGCGGTGCAGATGGCTGACTTCCCTTATAACCTTCCCGACGAGCGCGGCCATTTCGGTCCCTATGGCGGCGTATTCGTCGCCGAGACGTTGATCCATGCGCTCGACGAGCTGCGCGAAGGCTACGCGCGCTATCGAAGCGATCCCGAGTTCGTCGCCGAGTTCGAGGGCGAGCTCAAACATTATGTGGGCCGTCCGAGCCCGATCTATCACGCCAGGCGCTGGTCGGAGAAGCTTGGCGGCGCGCGGATTTACTTCAAGCGCGAGGATCTCAATCACACTGGCGCGCACAAGATCAACAATTGCATCGGCCAGGCGCTATTGGCGCGCCGCCTGGGGAAGCCGCGCGTGATCGCCGAGACCGGCGCGGGGCAGCACGGCGTGGCGGCAGCCACGGTCGCCGCGCGTTTCGGCATGGAATGCGTCGTCTACATGGGCTCTGAAGACGTCAAGCGCCAGGCTCAGAACGTGTTTCGCATGAAGCTCCTCGGCGCGGAGGTGGTGCCCGTCGAGTCGGGATCGAAGACGCTGAAGGATGCGCTCAACGAAGCGATGCGCGATTGGGTGACCAACGTCGAGCGCACGTTCTACATCATCGGCAGCGTCGCGGGACCGCATCCGTACCCGATGATGGTGCGCGATTTCCAGAGCGTGATCGGCAAGGAGTGCCTGACGCAGATGCCCGAGCTTGCCGGACGGCAACCCGACGTGGTAATCGCTTGCGTGGGCGGTGGCTCGAATGCGATGGGAATCTTTTACCCGTATCTGTCTCATGCTGCAGTGAAGCTCGTCGGCGTCGAGGCGGCGGGCGAGGGACTCGCGACCGGTCGCCACTCGGCGTCGCTGCTCGCGGGCCGTTCGGGCGTACTGCATGGCAACCGCACCTATCTGCTCCAGAACGCCGACGGCCAGATCGCCGAGACGCATTCAGTGTCGGCAGGGCTCGATTATCCGGGCGTCGGACCCGAGCACGCCTGGCTCAAGGACAGCGGGCGCGCGAGCTACGTCGCGGTGACCGACGACGATGCAGTCGCCGCGTTCAACGAGTGCTGTCGTACCGAGGGGATCATCCCGGCGCTCGAATCGAGTCATGCCCTTGCACACGCAGCGCAGCTCGCGCCCACGCTGCCGCGCGACGCTGCGCTTCTGGTCAACCTCTCCGGGCGTGGCGACAAGGACATGGCAACCGTCGCCGACCGCACGGGGCTCAAGTTCTATTGCCGTCCCGAATGCGATCCCTCGCGCCGCTAGAAGCGCCGTCATGAACCGCATCGACGCCACATTCGCAGGATTGCGGGCGGCCGGACGCACCGCGTTGATCCCCTATGTCACCGCCGGCGATCCGTCACCGGCCACGACGGTGCCGCTGCTCCACGCGCTTGTCGCTGCGGGTGCAGACGCCATCGAGCTGGGCGTGCCGTTCTCCGACCCGATGGCCGATGGACCGGTGATCCAGCGCGCGTCCGAGCGGGCGCTCGCGCAGGGCGGTGGCCTGAAGGACGTCATCGGCATGGTCGAGCGGTTCCGGGGCGACAACGCGGCCACGCCCGTCGTGCTGATGGGCTACGCGAATCCGATCGAGGCCATGGGCGCCGTGACCTTTGCCGACCGCGCGCAGCGCGCGGGTGTTGACGGCGTGATCGTCATCGACTATCCGCCGGAGGAAGCAGGGGAATTCGTCGCGCTGCTCGATGCGCGCGGCATCGCGCCGATCTTCCTGCTGTCGCCGACCACTCCCGAGGCGCGCATGACGGCCGTCGGTCGGTTGGCGCGCGGCTACGTCTATTACGTGTCACTCAAGGGCGTAACCGGGGCCGGGCATCTCGATACGTCCGAGGTCATCGCCAAGCTCTCCGAGATTCGCAAGCGCGTCGCCCTTCCCGTGGGGGTGGGCTTCGGCATTCGCGACGCAAAGAGCGCGCAGGCGATCGCTGCGCATGCTGATGCAGTGGTTATCGGCAGCCGCATCATCCAGGAGATCGAAGCCGCCTCCGCCGGTGACGCTCCGGGGCGTGCCGGGGCGTGGCTCGCGACCATACGCCATGCCGTCGACCAAGTCGCCAAGAGAGCGGCGTAAAGAAGAGTCTGGGAGGGACCAATGACCTGGCTGCAAAAGCTTCTGCCACCGCGCATCAAGTCCACGCCGGGTGTGAGCAAGAAGTCGATGCCCGAAGGGCTGTGGGTCAAGTGCCCGGCGTGCGAGGCGGTGCTTTATCGCACCGACCTGGAAAAAAATCTCAACGTCTGTCCGAAGTGCGGCCATCATGGGCGCCTGAGCGCGCGCGAGCGCATCGATCAGCTGCTCGATCCGGAAGCTCGCTACGAGATCGGCTCCGAAGTCGTACCGATCGACAGCCTGAAGTTCAAGGACACCAAGAAATATTCGGAGCGACTTTCGGCGGCGCTCGAGGAAACGGGCGAGACCGACGCGCTGGTCGTCATTCAGGGCAGCATCAAATCGGTGCCGCTGGTGACGGCCGTATTCGAGTTCGATTTCATGGGCGGCTCGATGGGCTCGGTCGTGGGCGAGCGCTTCGTTCGCGGCGTTCGCGTCGCCTACGAGAATCGGATCGCGTTCGTCTGCATCACGGCGAGCGGGGGCGCGCGAATGCAGGAAGGCGTCAACTCGCTCTTCCAGATGGCGAAGAGCACCGCGGTGCTGCAGGAGCTGACCAAGGCGCAGCTGCCGTTCGTATCGCTGCTGACCGACCCGACAATGGGCGGTGTGTCGGCGAGCTTCGCCATGCTCGGCGATGTCATCATCGCCGAGCCGGGAGCGCTGATCGGCTTTGCGGGCCCGCGGGTAATCGAGCAGACGGTGCGCGAAAAACTGCCGGAGGGCTTCCAGCGCGCCGAGTTCCTGCTCGAAAAAGGCGCCGTCGACATGATCGTCGATCGTCGGCAGCTCCGCGACGAATTGCCACGCCTGCTCGCGCTGCTCCAGCGGCAGCCGTTGCCGACGAGTTGAGCGGTGCGATCCTCAAGCGCGGTGCCCTAATTGGGAGTCACCCGCTCGTCCAACGCTGCGACGGCGGTTCGCGGTAGGGCCCCCCGGCGTCCGCGCCTCCAATGAGCCATCCGACTTCGCTTGCCGCCTGGCTCGCGTACCTCGAGACGCTCCATCCGAAGGCGATCGCGCTCGGCCTCGAGCGGGTGCGAGCGGTCTATTCGAGGCTCGCGATCGCACCCGAGTGCCCGGTAGTTACCGTAGGGGGCACCAACGGCAAGGGCTCGACCTCGACGTTCCTCGAGCGCATGCTGAGCGCGGGCGGATATCGCGTCGGCCTCTATACGTCGCCGCATCTTCTGGCCTACAACGAGCGCGTGCGCATCGCCGGGACGGATGCGGGCGACGCCGAGCTTTGCGCGGCATTCGCCGCGGTCGAGGCCGTGCGGCAGGATACGCCGCTCACCTACTTCGAATTCGGCACCTTGGCCGCGCTGTGGCTGTTCGCGCGTGCGCGGCTCGATGCGTGGGTGCTCGAAGTCGGCCTCGGCGGCCGGCTCGACGCGGTCAATATCGTGGACTCCGATGTGGCCATTGTCACGACGATCGCGGTCGATCACACGGATTATCTGGGTCCGACGCGAGAGGACATCGGTGGCGAAAAGGCCGGCATCTTCCGCGCCGCCCGCGTCGCGATCTGCGCCGATCCGCATCCTCCCGAGACGCTCGTCGCGCATGCGGCGGCGGTGGGTGCGACGCTGCTGCGACTCGGCGTCGATTTCGGGTATGCCGCACAACCGCTGCAATGGCGCTACTTTGGCCCTGGCGGGCCGCGACACGGCCTGCCGCATCCGGCGCTTCGCGGCAGCTACCAGCTCGCCAACGCAGCAGCCGCGCTGACGGCGCTCGATACGCTTCGCGAGCGACTTCCCGTCAGCATGGGTGCGGTGCGCGAGGCGCTGGTCAGCATCGAGCTTGCGGGACGCTTCCAGGTGTTGCCGGGTCGGCCGGTGACCGTGCTCGACGTCGCGCACAATCCGCAGGCGGCGCGCGCCTTCGCGGACAACCTGGCAGCGATGGGATTTCATCCGCGGACGCTGGCGGTATTCGGGATCATGGCCGACAAGGACATCGATGCGGTGATCGATCCGCTCAAGGGCCGCGTTGACTGCTGGCTGGTCGCAACGTTGCCTTCCCCGCGAGGAGCTACGGCCGCGCTGCTGCACGAGCGCCTCGAGCGCGCCGGCGTGCGCGGCGAGGCGATCCGGTCGTTCGACGCAGCGGGCGAGGCGTACTGCGTCGCGCGCGGAATGGCGACCGAAGCTGATAGAATTATTGTCTTTGGATCATTCCTTACCGTCGCCGCGGCGCTCGAGCACCTCCACGAGCGTCGCGGTTCCTAGATACCGCAATGGCAACACGCTCCGACGTTCCTGATCTCGCCGTGGACGAGCTGCGCCGCCGGGCGCGCCGCCGGCTGGTCGGCGCGATCGTGCTCGCGCTCGCCGCAGCGGTGTTGCTGCCGCTGCTGCTGGAAAACGAGCCCAAGCCTCTGGGCGACGACGTGTCGATCCAGATCCCACCGATCGACTCCGGCAAGTTCATCAATCCGCTTTCGCCGGGCGCAGCTCCGGACCCGAAGGTCAAGAGCGATGGCGGTGCGCTCAAGAGCGCCCCCGCTATCACCGCGCCGGCGCCCGCGGCCGAAACGCCCGCGGCGGGACCGTCGGCGGGCAACGACTCCGCGAGGGACGAGTCCTCGAGCGGATCGCCTTCGAGCGTGCCTGCAGCGCCGTCCTCACCCCCCTCGCCGACGGCTCCGCCAAAAACGAGCGACGCAAAACCAGCCCCGCCCGAACCGCACGCCGCAGCATCGCCTCAGCTATCCGAATCGAAGCCCGACGCTTCGCTGGTTGAAGCGAAGTCCGCGCCGAAAGCCGGCGGTGGGTTCGTCGTGCAAGTGGCCGCCTTCTCCGACCGCTACGGCGCGCGTTCTCTGCTGGTCAAGCTCAAGCGCGGCGGCTTTCCCGGATACACGGAGGCGGTCACCACCGACAAGGGCACCTTGCACCGCGTGCGCGTGGGTCCCTATCCGTCGCGCGAAGGCGCCGACTCGGTGCGGGCGAAGCTCAAAGCGGCGGGCTTCGAGGGCGTGGTGACACGCAACGGATGACCGCGTTCGATTTTCTGGTCATCGGGATCATCGGGCTATCGACGCTGTTCGCTTTCTGGCACGGCTTCACTCGCCTGATCGCTTCGCTCGTCGCGTGGGTGATAGGCGTGCTCGCGGCGATTCGCCTTTCGGGCGGGTTCGGCAACATGCTGCCCGATTTCGGCGAGTCGCCGGCCGCGCGCTATGTGGCGGCGTTCGCGATCATTCTCGTCGTCGTGCTCATCGTGGGCACGCTGATAGGCTTCCTTCTTTCGCGGCTGCTGCAGGCCGTGGGCCTGGGCTTCCTCGATCGATCGCTGGGTGCGATCTTCGGCTTTGCGCGAGGCATCCTCGTCGCGGTACTGCTCGTGCTGCTCGCCGGAATGACGACACTGCCAAAGAGCGATTGGTGGCAGAATGCGATCTCGAGCCCCGCGCTTGTCACCGCGGCGCTGAGCCTGCGCCCGTGGCTGCCTAAAGCGTGGGCGGACCAGCTCGACTACGGGCGCGGGGAACGGCGGCCGGCAAAAACGGTCGTAAAAGCGGGGGCTTAGACAAACATGTGCGGCATCATCGGCGCGGTCACACATACGCCGGTCAACCAACTGCTGTACGACGGCCTGCTGCTGCTGCAGCACCGGGGCCAGGACGCGGCCGGCATCGTCACTAGCGAGGGCCCCGTGTTCCACATGTACAAGGGCGCGGGCTACGTGCGCGACGTATTCCGCACGCGCAACATGCGCGAGCTCTCCGGCAACGCCGGCATCGGCCACTGCCGCTATCCGACGGCGGGATCGGCGTGGTCGGATCTGGAGTCGCAGCCCTTCTACGTCAACTCGCCCTTCGGCATCTCGCTCGCGCACAATGGCAACCTGACCAACAGCGAAGCTTTGAAGCGCGAGCTCTTCCAGCTCGACTTCCGGCACGTCAACACCAACTCGGATTCGGAGGTGCTGCTCAACGTGCTGGCGCTCGAGCTGGAACGCTCCGCGCATCACGCGCGACTCGACGCCAACGCGATCTTCACCGCGGTCGCCGGCGTGCATCGGCGCTGCCGCGGCGCGTACGCGATCGTCGCGATGATCGCCGGCTACGGTCTGGTTGCGTTCCGCGATCCGTTCGGGATCCGGCCGCTCATCATCGGCGTCAATGAAGCGATGGGCGGCACCGAATACGTGGTCGCCAGCGAATCGGTGGCATTGGAAGCGTTGGGCTTCTCGGTGCTCCGCGATGTCGCGCCCGGCGAAGCCGTCTATGTCGATCAGACCGGCCGTTTCCATTCTCGGCAATGTGCCGATGAGCCCCGCCTTTCGCCATGCATCTTCGAGTTCGTGTATCTGGCGCGGCCTGACTCGGTCATCGACGGCGCTTCGGTGTATGAAGCGCGGCTGCGGATGGGCGGGGAGCTCGCGAGAAAGATCGCTGGTATTCCGGCGGCGCAGGATATCGATGTCGTGATCCCGATTCCCGACTCGAGCAGGCCGTACGCGCTGGAGCTCGCCAACACGCTGGGGCTCAAGTATCGCGAAGGGTTCGTCAAGAACCGCTACATCGGCCGCACCTTCATCATGCCGGGGCAGGCGATCCGCAAGAAGAGCGTACGGCAGAAGCTGAACCCGATGGGCGTCGAGTTCAAGGACAAGGTGGTGCTGCTGGTCGACGATTCGATCGTCCGCGGCACGACCAGCCGCGAGATCGTGTCGATGGCGCGCGAGGCGGGCGCGCGCAAGGTGTACTTCGCCTCGGCGAGCCCACCGGTGCGTTACCCGAACGTTTACGGCATCGACATGCCGAACCAGCGCGAGCTGATCGCCACCGGACGCAGCGAAGCGGAAATCGCGCGTGAGATCGGCGCGGATCTGCTGATCTACCAGGATCTCGCGGGGCTCAAGTCGGCGGTTCGTGCCGCGAACCCGCGGATCAAGGAGTTCGAGGCGTCCTGCTTCGACGGGTATTACGTCACCGGTGACGTCACCGCCGACTATCTGTCGCATCTCGCCCGGGAGCGGCCCGAGGCAAGAGGCGACGGGGACGCCGATCTGGCGTTCGAATCGCGTGTCGCGGCCGGATGACACTGCAGCCTTTGACTGCGGGAACCGGACACGGTATAGTTCAGATCGCGCCGATTTGAAGCTTCAGCTTGCGGGCGCGTAAAAAATACCGCTAAAGCGAGGTCCGCTCCAGCCTGGAGATACCAGGCGGGGCACACAAAACCCGTTTGGCGGAGGCCAGACGGGTTT
>Ga0066709_100006221_pt1 | contig 10030 bp, 10 predicted proteins | sample GraSoiAngelo_158_FD_79665 | JGI IMG/M metagenome (GOLD analysis project Ga0066709, IMG submission 79665) | Grasslands soil microbial communities from the Angelo Coastal Reserve, California, USA - 14_1009_16_30cm | ecosystem: Environmental > Terrestrial > Soil > Grasslands | place: USA... | reverse complement strand
GTGACGATTCCCATTCGCGCCGTCGGCAACGGCTGATTCTATTATAACCTAGTAGTAATATAAAATGATAATTATATCGTGTAAGCGCCATGTGGACCACGCACAACTGTGCACGGCAAGCTGGTTTGCTCATTCAAGAATAGGAATCTGAACGCTTCACGCCGGGGCGATTGAAACACCTGCGGCTTTTTCTGCCGCTTGAATTCCCGCCTGGATGTTCGCTTCCCAATCGAGGTGCGGGACAGTCGAGACCTTTGCCGCCCGGTAATAACGCAACGCATCCGCGGGGCGGTTGAGCTGCTTCAGCGCGAGGCGCCGGGCCGATAGAAGAGCCAACAGCGATTGGCGTTCTGTTGGATACGCCCTTGCCAGGCGTTCGTATTCGGAGACGGCGCGCTCGTAATTCTGCTGTCCCTCAGCCATGCGGCAGAGCTCAAGCCAGGTTACCGCAGGCATGCGGTCTCCCCCGGCGTTAACGTACTCCTGGTAATCCTGCCAGGCCGCTTCTGCATCCTGCGCTTTGAGGTGCAGTTGGCACAACTTGATTGTTGCTTCGAGGTGCGCCGGGATGTCGTTCTTACGTCAGTGGACTTGCGATAGCAGAGTGTAGCCCTCCACGGAATCTGGCTTCGCGGCGACCAATGCCTTTAGTGATGCAATAGCCTCGTCCAGCTTGCCGTGCTCCATTTGCTCTGTTGCCTGAACCAAAAGGGGATCCGCAGTCCATGTTACTTTGGCCTCGATAGCTGCGTTGGCCTTCTGTTCCAAGCCTGAATAGCGCAATCCAAGCGCGACAACTGCTCCAAAAAGAAATCCACCGACGTGAGCCCAATGCGCGACACCGGAATGTTGTCCAAAGATCGCCCCTGAGAAAATCTCCATCAAAAGCCAGATCGGCAGTAGCCAATACGATGCCGCCTTAAATCGGATGCCTTTGCCCAGCGCTAGATTCGATAGGCTTCGGCCTTGGTCTTCCATCAAGCGGATCCTGGCATCCCAGGCGTCCGCCACGTCTCGGCTCTGCGATTGCGCCTCTTTCCAGGTGCCGGGATTCTCGGTCCTGAACTTGGTAACAAGTGCTTCGACATGCGGAGGCTGGCTGAGTTCAGGATGCATGGCCGCAAGGAGCAGAAGGTGCGCGCGAACCTCAGCCCGTCGCGGATTTTCGGTATCTATCTGCCCGCGAGTGGCAAGAAAAATACTGAGATTGAGGAGAACCAAGGCAATAGAAATTACCGGCCAGCGGCGGCCCTCCATGTTTTCATGGCGCAATGGAATCAGCATCGGGCGACCCCCTTCCGAGCAAAAAATAGAGAGGAATGGCTTCCAGGAGTCTAGAAGGCAAACGGGGGCCGCGTAACTGGTTTTGGGAACAGGATATAGCCAATTGATAAATACCGTTTTCTTTCATCGAGTATCCGTATGGCCATGTTGACACGTCCGCTAGGGGCGTCTATCGTTCGGAAGAGTCGTTACCGAGGGATTGCGGATGAAGATTCTGGTGCTGGGCGGCGGCGGACGCGAACACGCGCTCGTGTGGAAACTGAAGCAGAGTTCGCACGTGGAAAAAATCTGGTGCGCCCCTGGGAACGGCGGCATCGCCGCAGATGCAGAGTGCATAGCCATGGATGCAGGCGACGTGGACGCGAGCGTAGCGCTGGCCGAAAAAATTCAGCCGGCTTTGACCGTCGTCGGCCCGGAATTGCCACTGGTGAACGGGCTAACGGATGTGTTCCGGCAACGAAATTGGGCTGTTGTTGGTCCCTCCCAACAAGCCGCGCAGCTGGAAGGCAGCAAAATTTTCTCGAAACAGTTTTTGGAGCGCCACCGCATTCCTACGGCAAAGATGTATGGCACGTTTGATTCTCCTCAAGAAGCCTACCGCGCGTTGAACTCTGTGACTTTCCCGGTAGTCATCAAGGCAGACGGATTGTGCGCCGGCAAGGGAGTCTTTCTGGCGCCGGACTTCGCCGCCGCGAAAAATTTTGTCGCACGCGTGATGGAAAAGAATGAACTGGGAGCCGGGGGTAAGCGAATCCTCCTGGAGGAGACCCTCGAGGGCGACGAACTCTCGTTCATCATTCTCACGGATGGAAAACGCTATGCGCCGCTCGTGCCAACACGCGATCACAAGCGTGTCTTCGACGCGAACCAAGGCCCCAATACGGGCGGCATGGGCGCGTACTCCACCGATGAATTGCTGCCGGCTGCTCTTTGCGAAACGATTCGCTCGGCCATCGTCGAGCCAACCTTGCAAGGGCTGACGGCAGACGGCATCCCTTACCAAGGCTTCCTTTATATTGGCCTGATGCTGACCAAGTCAGGTCCAAAAGCCCTGGAGTTCAATTGCCGGCTGGGGGACCCTGAAGCACAGGCGATTCTGGCCCGGGCAGACTTCGACTTGGCCGAGGTTTTGAGCGATGTAGCCGCCGGGCGTCTCGACGCGTCAAAGTTACACTGGAAGGACGGTGCCAGCGTCTGTGTCGTGCTGACGTCGGGTGGTTATCCGGGAAAATTTGACATCGGCAAGAAGATCGATGGCCTAACCGCTGCGGAGCAGATTACCGGTGTGAAGGTCCTGCACGCCGGAACAAAGCTCGCCGCCGGAGCCGTACTCACCAACGGCGGTAGAGTTCTCGGCGTTACCGCATCGGCGAAATCACTCAAAGCTGCTCTGGCTTTGGCCTATGAAGCGGCCTCGAAGATGCACTTCGAGGGGATGCACTACCGCAAGGACATTGGAGCTCACGCAAATCAACGGAGAGCCGCAGGAGACTAAGACCGTGGCGAGAGTGCAAAATCTTTTTCGCGCTACCAAGAAGCGCCTGCCGATGGAGGAACTTGCCGAAGTCCAGGCAGTAACCGACGCCGGCTTTGAGGGCTGCGCGCATGCGCGACCGGCAAGCAAGCGTCAAGTCTTGCTAGTGGATCGCGAGACTTTGGAGGCCATGGACCTCCGGCCAGGAATTATCCGCGAGAACATCACAACCGATGGCCTGAATGTGAACAGCCTGCTGATTGGCCAGCTCCTACGCATCGGCCGGGCGCGTTTGGAAGTCAGCGCGGTTTGCACACCGTGCGATCAGATGGAAGCCATCCGGCCCGGGCTGCGCAAAGAGCTATGGGGACGCCGGGGCATGCTGTGCCGTGTGCTAGAGGGCGGAGTAATCCGGCGCGGCGACCCCATCGAAAAACTCTCCTGACAACGTTTTCCTGATCACTAGGGTTTGGGAGCCCGGCGTAGTGTTGGCGCATCGGGCGGGCGGTTCTTGTCTTCCTGCACTTTTTCGACTGGCTCCTCCGGCGGAACCATCCATTCAAACCCGTGCCGCTCGTCCATTGTGCCAAGAACAAAAGTGGAATTCCCCGCAATCAAGGGCAACACGGCGCGCATGAAGTCGGCGGAGTCGATCGGGGCAGCTTTTTGCGCCTGGCCGCCACGAAGGTTATCGAGGACCTTTGCAAAGCGCGGCTCCCCGGAACCAAGGTGCGTGATATTCGGGTCATTGCCCTGGATCAACTCGGCCAATGTGGGGCCTTTCGTATCTGGAGGGTAACGGCTCTCCACAATCATGCGTGGGGCATGCTTTTCCGGCGGATAGAGCTGCGTAAAGCGCGGTCGCTGAATGCGCGTCTGCCAATAGTCGCCACGCGTTGCAACTTGCTCTTGTTCCATCCGGTACTCCACCACCCATACTTCAGGTCCGTAATCGTTGGGAGCGTATCCAATGATCACAATCTGGAAAATGGGGTCATCAGGAGAGAAATCGATTTTGTGATGGAGCTGGGCGATAAGTGGGCGAAGCTTCTCGAGATAAGCGATGCCGATGGTCTCCAAATCCGTTTCGCCCTCGCCGGGAGAAGATTGGTAACGGGGGTCTCCTCGTGAGACGCGCGGGAAATTGCGGTCCAGGCGGATGGGCCTGGGGTCGGCGGGAATGCGCCATTCCGAGGCTCCGAAGAGGATGCCGATGTGCGTTGCGTCGAGGTCCATCACGCGCGGCGGAATGGAGTTCCGCTCCACGGGCTGATTGATGGCCGCAAAGATGATGGCGTCTTTCGCTACGTGAACGATAGCCCGGCCACCGGCGAGGTTGGCGATAATCTCGTCTTCGTGCTGGTCCTGCGCAAGAGCACCTAGCGGGAACGCGCAGAGGACGCCGGCAAGTAGAGCGACTGTTATTGGCCGCACGAATGGCGCTCGAAGAAACAGAGAAAACATTGCGCCGCGTCCCGCCATAACAGGTTGCGTTCCCCGCCGAAATGAAAGTCTCGCAAACCGCCTTGCTTTGCCACTCCTCCGGGGAACAGAGCCCACAAACCTCACACTATCACACTAGAAAGGTGCTGGCGGAGCTGCGCATCTTGTCAACAAGTGGGAAAATCGCGCTTGACGGGGTAATTGGCTTCGCGTAGCAATTGAGTATTCTCCGCTATGGCTACCAAGATTCGCGGCATCGAAGGCATGAAGCACGGCGAGCTGGACTTCGAGATTCAACGAGGGGCGAAGTTCGTCCTTTTCCAGTACTGCATCTCCATCATCGTCCTCACGTTCCGGCGGCCTTCCGATATTTACTTTCTCCGGCAGGGTGAAAACCCAGTGGTAAAGGGCCTCCCTTTCACGTTGCTGTCGCTGGTTGCCGGTTGGTGGGGCATCCCTTGGGGACCGATTTACACCATTCAGTCTGTCTACAACAATTCGCGCGGCGGAAAAGACGTTACGCAGTCCGTGGTCAATTCGCTGCGGGCGCAAGCCGCGCCGCTGCAGCCTGCCCCCCCGATTCCCACCAAGAGCTGAGTGCGCGCAGTTCCACCGGGCCGCCACATCGAGTAAACTAGTGGTCAAATTTCATCGATGGCAGGCAGAACATGGGACTCAGAAAACCAAAAAGTATCAAGCACAACGGAAAGTCGCTTGTGAAAATCCTGGAAGCGCACGAACGTTTCTTCACCGGCAAGGATGGCGGATCACGCGCCGACCTGACCGGCGCGGATCTTTCCCAAACCGATTTGAGTGAAGCCAACCTCAGCGGGGCCATTCTTCGCAATGCCGACCTGGAAGGAACAGACTTGCGCAAAGCTAAACTTTCCGGCGCCGATCTCTCCGGCGCAAATCTGCGCAAAGCCGACCTCCGCAACACGGACATGACGGAAGCGATTCTTCCCGGAGCGGACTTGACCGAAGCGCAGGCCAGCGGCGTGGAATTTTTCCGCTGCGACCTTTCAAACGTGGATTTCCGGCGCGCTCAGTTGCGCAATGTGAATCTGCGATTGGCGAACGTGAGCGGGGCAAAATTCTCGGGCGCCGATATGGGCGTAGCCATTCTGCGGGAGACGGATTTGGCCGGCGCGGATCTTTCCGGCGTCGACCTCTCTACCGCGCTGCTCCCGCGCGGCTTTAGCCTGCCGCAAGCGGCAAAAAAGAGCGCCTAGAGCGCATTTCAGTCGTTCATGGATGGCAATCCGCGTTTGGGCGTGATAGCCTCTCGCGGAAGAATACAAACTCCGTCGTGAATCCTGTGGCGACTCCTGCCGCCCAACTCGGCCGCTCGGCTACGCGCGAACGCGTGCTGGAAGTGATCCGTGGACTGCTCGAAGAATTGGGCAGCCAAGGCGCGTTGCCGATCCTCAGCGCCAGTTCGCAACTCGACCGCGATTTGGGTCTTGGCAGCCTGGAGCGCGTGGAATTGCTGGCGCGGCTGGAAACAGCTTTCGGGATGCGTTTGCCGGACCGCGTCGCTTCCGAGGCCAACACGCCCGACGATCTGGCTCGCGTCATTCTGAGTTCCCCGGGAACAATCGCCGAGGAAGAGGAAGCCGGCTCCGCGTTGCGGGCTTCTGTAACCGTTCAGAAATTGCACCGTGCGGCAACCGATGAGGGAGTCTTCGTCGCCGAAACTCTCATCGATGTCCTGCGGTATCGCGCGACACATGACGCCGACCGTGACCATCTCCTGATCACTGAGGATAGCGACGCCGGGGAGCGCAGCTATACGCTCACCTTCGGCGAGCTTTACGCCGCGGGGAACCGCTGCGCAGCGGAGTTGGCGCGGCGTGGCGTGGCCGCAGGCGGGCGCGTCGCGCTGATGCTTCCGACGTCGCGGGCCTTCTTCGTATCCTATGCAGGAATTCTTCTCGCCGGAGCGATTCCCGTCCCCATTTACCCGCCATTTCGCGCCGACCGCATCGAAGAGTACGCCGCAAGGCAATCGGCAATCATGAACAATGCGGAAGTTTGCATGCTGCTGACGTTTCGCCGCGCGGAATCCGTTGCCAAATTGCTGCGGCCTCGCGTGCGTTCGCTTGAGGGAGTCGTAGACGCGGAAAAGTTGATCGCGGCCGCGGATAAAGCTCCGCCCCTATCGCCGGGCGCGCTGCCGCTGCACGTCACCGGAAGCCGCGCGCGCCAGGGCAGCGACATCGCGCTTCTGCAGTACACCTCCGGTTCCACCGGCGACCCCAAAGGCGTGATGCTGACGCATGCAAACCTGCTTGCCAACATGCGTGCCATTGGCGAGGCGGTCCAGATCGCGCGGGACGATGTCGGCGTCAGCTGGCTCCCGCTGTACCACGACATGGGCTTGATCGGCGCGTGGCTTACGCTGCTGCATTTCGGTACACCGTTAGTGGTGATGTCGCCGCTGGCTTTCTTGACGCGCCCGGAGCGCTGGCTGCAAGGCTTCCACAAACATCGCGGCACCATCGCTGCTGCGCCGAATTTTGCCTACGAACTATGCGTCCGCAAGATCGCCGACAAGGATATCAAGGGCATTGACCTCAGCTCCTGGCGCGCAGCTCTGAATGGCGCCGAGCCGGTGAATCCAGAGACACTCGAGCGTTTTGCGGACCGTTTCGCAGCCTACGGCTTCCGACGCGAAGCGCAGCTTCCTGTCTACGGCTTAGCGGAGTCCGCTTTGGGAGTCACTATCCCGCCGCTCAATCGTGGCCCGCTGGTGGACCGCGTCGAGCGCGAGACGTTTACGGCGCAGGGTCGGGCGGTGCCCGCCGCTCCTGACGACGAAACCGCCATTGCTTTTGTTTCTTCGGGAAAAGCTCTCCCTCGCCATGAAGTTCGCATCGTGGATGAACGCGGCAACGAAGTTCCTGACCGCACGGAAGGCTTCCTGTGGTTTCGTGGCCCGTCGGCAACCACGGGGTACTATCGCAATCCCAAGGCGACCGAAGCGCTGCTGCCATGTGGTCCCGCTAGGGACGCGGGCGAATTCGCGTGGGTGAACTCTGGCGACCGCGCGTACCGCGCCGATGGCGAAATCTACGTCACCGGACGCGTCAAGGACATCATCATCAAGGGTGGACGCAATTTGTATCCGCACGAAGTCGAGGAACTTGCCGCGCGCACCGAGGGAATTCGTAAGGGATGCATCGTCGCCTTCGGCTTGACGGACGAAGCCACCGGTACGGAAAAGTTGGTGGTGGTCGCCGAGACTCGTGAACGCGATGCGGCGCGGCGTTCGGCTCTCGCTTCCGCAGTGATGGATCTTGTCTCGCGCGGATTGGGCCTTCCGCCGGATCGCGTCGAGCTAATCCCGCCGGGCAGCATTCCTAAAACGTCCAGCGGGAAACTGCGCCGCGAAGAAACCAAGCAACTCTATTTAGCAGGAACTCTTTCCGCCTCGCGCGCGCCGGCTTGGGTGCAAATTGTGCGCCTGGGAACGGCTGGCACCTTGCGCAACTTCGCGCGAGAAGTTCTTGCGGGCGTGAAACGCGGGCTCGAGATCTTCTATGGATTGTATTTCGGCGTGGTGTTCTTCCTTTGGATTGTTCCCACGTGGGCGATGGTGCAACTCATAAAGGATCACAGAAAAGCAGGACGCTTCACCTCCTCCGCTCTCAAAATTCTGTTCGCGGTCATCGATTGTCGCGTGCGCGTCGTCGGCAAGGAGTATATGGATACGCCGGGGGCAAAAATCTATGCGTCGAATCACACCAGTTATTTCGACGTGCTGCCGCTGATGCTGGGGCTGGGCGTGCCGTACCGCTTCGTATCGAAAATGGAAGTTGCCAGCATGCCCTTTATCGGCGCGTTCCTGGACCGCATGGGACACTTCAAGTTTGACCGCACCGATCCGGAATCGCGATTGCGCCAGGCGCAGCGGATGGAAGAATTTTTGCGCAACGGCGAATCTGTATTTATTTTTCCCGAAGGCACTTTCACCGCGGAGGACGGCGTGCGGCCGTTCCAGCTGGGCGCTTTTAAGGCCGCGGTCGCGAGCGGCGCGCCGATCATTCCCGTGTCGTTGGCCGGAACGCGACGGTTTCTGCGCGATGGCACGTACTTGCCTCGGCCCACCAGCGTCACCATCACGCTTTCGCCGCCCATTTATCCAAACACAGCCACGGATTCAAGCAACTCCGCCGGTTCCTCCGAGTGGCACGAACTGATTCGTCTGCGCGACGCCACGCGCGCCGCCATTGTGCGTCACGCCGGCGAACCCCTGCTCTGAAAAATTACCTCGGCCATAACCCTGTGCAACAATTTTGCATGCAACCTGCGATACCTCTGCTGCATCTGAGTTCCAAACGAGAAAAACTGCGGATTTCTGCCTACCTGCCTTGGGCATGCCGCAAACTCGGGGGTCATGCAAGCCGTTGCCCGGCCCGCGAGCTAAATCTGAAAACTGCGGAGGTTCCATGAAGTGCAGATTCATTGTGTCTTTGCTTGCTCTTGCGACTATTTTTGGCTTATCGGCCAAAGCGCAGGAGCTCCCGAAGTTGGATGCATCTGTTAGCTACTCTTATTTGCGCGCCAATCCCGCTACTTCAGGGCTTGGTGGTTTCAATCTCAATGGAGGCAGCGCTTCAGCGTCCTATAATTTCCGGGACTGGCTGAGCGGTGTCGCCGATTTCGGCGGCTATCATGTGGGTAGTGCCGATGGCGTAAGCGTGAATGACCACGTGCTTACGTATCTTTTTGGCCCGCGCGTCACGTATCGTGGCTACCGGCGGATTTCGCCGTTTGGCCACGTTCTCGTCGGCGCGGCTCGTGCGGGTTCGGATGTGCTCGCCACAACGAATTCCCACACCGCGTTCGCAACAGCGTTTGGCGTCGGCGTCGATTGGCACGTGCGTGATCGTTGGTCAATCCGCCCGTTGCAATTCGACTATCTCTTGACGCATTTGCCAGAAGTCACCAACGGTAACAATCAAACGCAGAACAACCTGCGCGTTTCCACCGGAATCGTTTTCCACTTCAAGTAATTCTTCCGGCGGAAACACCGAAACTCGGTTGCCCGGTGCAGGCAGAGGGGCCGTCCACAAAAGTGGATGGCCCTTTGCACCGTTCAAAATTCTCCTTCTCAGTGCTGCGTGGTGTAAATCACCGTGATATACGTATCAATCTCCACCGGTTGGCCATTGAGAATTGTCGGTCTGTAGCGCCATTGGCTGACCGCTTCCCTCGCAGAAAGATCGAAAAGCGGATCGCTGGCAACAATCTGCAAGGATTGAATCGTGCCGTCCGTGCCGATGATGGCGCGCAATTCTACCCGGCCTTCTCGGTGGGTTTGCCGCGCAAGCGGCGGATACACCGGCTCGACTCGGTGAATCAGCATCGCAGGATCGAGATGCGTTACCTGGACGACTCGCGGTTTTGTGCGAATCTCCGTTGGTGGTTGCGGCGGACGAGGTCCTGAGTCCTTCCCGCCAAGGTTTACGCACCACGAACATGCTGGGCCTTCACTCACTTGGTTCCCTTCATCGCCAAATTCTGCTGGGCCCGTTGGATCCGGATTTTCCACAGGATGCGGATGAACACTGTTTGTTGGAGGATGAAACACAAACCGTGAGTCGGTATTGGTTGGCCGGGGAGTCGTGGGCTTTCCGTTGCCTCGCGCATGACCGGGTGGATGTCCGTAAGGCGGGAGTGCTATGTACTCCCTTTTCGCGATTCGCTCCGTTTTCCCGAATAAGGGGAGCAAAGCCAATAGAGTGAGAACAGCGCATTGTAAGACGATCGAAATCGCCAGCGCGCGCCGTCTCACCCGGCGTTCACGCATCAGTTGTTCCGCAT
>Ga0066709_100006220_pt1 | contig 10030 bp, 7 predicted proteins | sample GraSoiAngelo_158_FD_79665 | JGI IMG/M metagenome (GOLD analysis project Ga0066709, IMG submission 79665) | Grasslands soil microbial communities from the Angelo Coastal Reserve, California, USA - 14_1009_16_30cm | ecosystem: Environmental > Terrestrial > Soil > Grasslands | place: USA... | reverse complement strand
TAACGCCGCGCCGGCCCTCCCGGGCCATGGCGGCGTTGCTCCTCCTCGAGGTATCTCCTGGATACATCTTCGTCGTCGCGCCTTGCCCTGGCCCGGGATGTCTCGGCGGGTCGTTAACATGACCTACGTGACGGAACACTAGTGCGCGTCGTTGCGGCCGGTGCGCGCCCATGCCGTCGTTTCCCAGTTGTACCGGGCCTTGGGGCCCGGCAGCCAGCCGGGAAGCGGCATCAAGAGCAGCTCCGACATCGCCTGCACGTAGGGCACGTACAGCCCCCGAAGCTCGGCGAACTTCCGATCCACCTCGGCCCCCCGGACGAGCGACACGCCGGCTTGCTCGAGCCAGCTCCGCAGCTCTTCCAGCCCTTCGAGCGCGTCCGGAGTTCGATCCGCCGGTCGCCGCCGCACGTTCTGGCTCACGTCCACCAGCGTGTGCCGGCAGATCGCGAACGTGAGCCGGGCCTGGAACGGATCGATGCGATCGACCCCGACCAGCACCAGCGTGCACACGTCGAGCACGGCCGTCAGCGCGGCGAGCCAGGACTGGTTGTCGTGCTGCGAGCGGAAGAACGCCAGGATCGGATACGAGAGATGGCTTTCCAGGATTTCGGCCGCGGTGACCTCCCAGTCCCGCAGCAGCACGTTGAGCGCCGCGCCCGGATCGCGATGCTCGTGGCAGCGCCGCAGCATGACCGCGGCCGTCGGCGGCGAGCCCGCCCACTCGTCGAGCATCGTGATGCGCGACTCGCGCCGCGAGAACGCCTGGTACAGGACCGGGATGTACGCCAGCACCAGCGCCAGGAACGCGAAGCCGGTGCCGGCTTCGATCACCGTGACGATGCGCGCCGCGCCGGTGGCCGGCGTCACGTCGCCCAGCCCGAGCGTGAAGAACGTGGTGCCGCTCATGTAGACGTCGGTGGCGAACCGGACCGGACCCCGCGTGGAGGCGACGGCCGAGCCGAGCGACCAGTAGAGCCCGGCGAAGCCGATCACGAGCCCCGCCGCCCACACCGCCAGCAGCCCGATCAGCGACAGCAGCGCGTAATTGCTGAGGAAGCTCTCGCGCCAGCCGCGCCCCGGGATCCGCCGGGCGATCGCCGACCACAGCACCCACAGGCTGCGCAGCACCAGGCGTGACAGCCGGAAGCCCCGCGGAACGCGGCGCGGCAGCAAGATCGTCTCGAACGCGTCCCACAGCACGAACGCGATCAAGATCAGCGTTCCGGCGCCGGCAAGCGGGACCATGCCGCGGCACTATGGCCAGTCGCCCGCGGGCGCGCAAGCCGCGGGCTCGCCGCCGCGCGGCGCTCCGTTCCCGGGGTCCAGCGCACTGGCGGGCGGGCGCGCCGGCGGCGAACCGGAATGCCCCAGCCCCAAGTACCGTTCTTCAGCTGTCCTCGACTTCCGGTTCAACCTCGGGCGGAGCTTCCGATTCCGCCTCCTCTCGCGCCCAGCGCTCCCGCTCACGCCGGACGAGCGCGCGCTTGCGGACCCCGGCCACGAGCGACAGGAGCGTGATGCCGATCCAGAGCGTGCTGGAGGTGCCGAGCAACGGCAGCCAGCGGTAGCGGATGAGGCTCATGCGGCGCCAGTCCGTCTCCGCCCGCTCGAGCGACGTGCCGGTCACGCTGCGCCACGCCCGATCGAACGGCTGGTCGCGGCTCGCCCGCAGCAGCTCGCGCAGCACGGCGCCGCCCCGGGCGTGGATCGTGCTTGCCACGAACGCGTGCGCGCCGGCATACGCGAGCTGGGCTTCCGCGGCGGAGCCGTGGAACGACGAGTCCAGCTCCGCGAGCTTCGGTAGATCCGACGTGAGCAGGGAAGACGAGTAGACCAGCGCGTCGCGAAACTCCCACTTGCGTCCCTCCCATGTCGCCACCCCCTCCTCGAACCACAGCGGAAGCCGGTCGCCGACCGTGTCGTGCAGCAGCAGGTGGCAGACCTCGTGGGCCAGGACGGACTCGAGCGACCCGTAGGGATAGCGCCCCGCGAGCGCCATGCGGATGACGCACACGCGCAGCGCGGGAACCGTGTATCCGGCGGCCCACGCCGGTGCCCCGGCGTCGAGCCGGCGGAGCCCGGTGTCGGACAGGGCGGCGCCCGGCGGGATCAGCACCACCCGGAAACGCGACGCCGCGCGGACTCCCAGGTCCGATTCCAACCGTGGAACGATGCGCTCGGACTCGGCGGCGAGCGCCTCCAGCTCCCCGCCGAAGCCCGCGGGCGCCTCGAGGCTCATGAGCCCGATCCGGACCTGCTCGAGCGCGGTGGCTGGCGCGGGGGCGAGGAGCGAGAGCAGGGCAACGAGTGTCCCGACCAAGGTGCGGCGGAGAATGGGAGCTCCTCTCGTTCCGGTGGCCTGGCCGTCGCCCCGCGCCCGCTGGCGCACGCCCGCCGCCGGCCTGCGACGGCGGCGCGCGACGGAGCGCCTGGACCATTGTCGCACGGCGGGCCGCCGGAGAGGGGCCCCCGGCCGTCATCCCGGCGCGCTTTGCGCGCGCCAAGCGGCCGCCGCTACAGTGCCTGGCTCCATGATCGAAGCCGAGCACCTGCAGAAGAGTTTCGACGGGACCCGGGTTCTGGACGTCGAGCGGTTCAGCGTCGGCGCCCGGACCACGCTGTCCGTGATCGGCCCCAGCGGCTGCGGCAAGAGCACGCTGTTGCGGCTCGTGGTCGGATTGCTCGCGCCGGACCGCGGGCGCATCACGATCGGCGGTATCACCATGGGACCGGAGACCCGCAGGCAGCTCCGGCTTCGCATCGGCTACGTCATCCAGGAAGGCGGCCTGTTCCCCCACCTCACCGCGGGCCGGAACGTGGCGCTCGTGGCGCGCGACGTGGGGCTCGACGAGTCGCGCATCGCGGCACGTCTCGACGAGCTGCTGGAGCTCACCCAGATTCCCGCGTCGCTGCTGCGGCGCTACCCAACCCAGCTCAGCGGCGGCCAGCGGCAGCGCGTGGCGCTGATGCGCGCCTTGATGCTGGACCCCGAGGTATTGCTGATGGACGAGCCGCTCGCGGCGCTCGATCCCATGATCCGCTCCGACCTCCAGCGTGAGCTGCGCCGGGTGTTCGAGCGGCTCAAGAAGACGGTGCTGTTCGTGACCCACGACATGGGCGAGGCGGCTTACGTGGCCGACGAGATCGCGCTCATGCGCGCCGGCCGCATCCTCCAGCGCGGGACGCTCGCCGACCTGATGCAGCGGCCCGCGGACCCGTTCGTCACCGAGTTCATCCGCGCGCAGCGTCCGCTCGACGCCGTGGAGCGGCGCGCCCCATGATGCGCCGCGCGCTCGCCGTCATGGTACTGCTCCTGCCGCCGCTCGCGGCGCCGTCGAGCCCGGCGGCGGCGCCGGTCACGGTCGGCTCCAAGGCGTTCCCGGAATCGTGGGTGCTGGGCGAGGCGCTGGCGGCGGTGATGCGCGAGCGCGGCGTGAGCGGCGTGACGCACCGCAGCAACCTGGGCGGCACCGAGATCGTGTTCCAGGCGCTCCGCACCGGGAGCGTGGACGTGTATCCCGACTACACCGGCACGATCCAGGAGGTGATCCTCCACAGTCCGCGCCCGCTCAAGCTCGGCGAGATGCGCGAGCAGCTCGCGCCGCAGGGGCTCGCGATCAGCGATCCGATCGGATTCAACGACGGCTACGCGCTCGCGGTGACCGACGCGGTGGAGAAGCGTTACGGGCTTCGCACGCTGTCGGACCTCGAGCGCCACCCCGAGCTCAGGCTCGGGCTCACGCACGAGTTCCTGGGCCGGCAGGACGGCTACCCCGGCCTCGCCCAGCGCTACGGCCTCAGGATGCGGGACGTGCGCGGCATCGAGCACGAGCTCGCCTACGGCGCGCTCGCGACCGGGAAGATCGACGCGACCGACATCTACACCACGGACGCCCAGATCCAGCGCCTGCACCTTCACGTGCTGGAGGACGATCGCGGCTTCTTCCCGCGCTACGACGCGGTGTGGGTCTACCGGCTCGACCTGGCGAAGCGAGAGCCCCGCGCGCTGCTGGCGATGCGGCAGCTGACGCACGCGATCGACGAGTCCGCGATGATGCGCGCGAACGCGCGCGTCGTGTTCGGGGGTCAGAGCTATGCCGCCGCCGCGGACTCGTTGCTGGCCGAGCTCCCGGGCGGAGCGCCGGCCGCGCGCGGCGCAGCGCGGGGCGGCGTGCTCGCCTCGGTGCTGCGCAACGTCACGCAGCACGTGAAGCTGGTGCTGCTGTCGCTGCTCGCCGCGATCCTGATCGGCATCCCGCTCGGGATCCTGGCCACCCATTCGGAGCTCCTGGCCGGCGGCATCCTGTCGCTCGCCGGGCTGCTCCAGACCGTGCCGTCGCTGGCGCTGCTCGCGATGCTGATCCCGTTGCTCGGGATCGGCGTGCTCCCGGCACTCGTGGCGCTGTTCCTGTACAGCCTGCTGCCGATCGTCCGCAACACCTACGTCGGGCTCCGCAGCATCTCGGCCCCGCTCGCCGAGGCCGCGGACGCGATCGGGCTGTCGGGGCGCGCCCAGCTGCTCAAGGTGCGGCTCCCCATGGCCTCCCCCGCCATCATGGCGGGCATCAAGACCAGCGCGGTCATCAACGTCGGCACCGCGACGCTCGCGGCGCTGATCGGAGCCGGCGGGCTCGGCGAACCGATCCTGTCCGGCATCCAGCTCCGCCGGAACGGGCTCATCTTGCAGGGCGCGATTCCGGCCGCGCTGCTGGCGCTCCTGGTGCAGGGGGCGTTCGACCTGCTGGACCGCGCCGTCATCCCGCGCGGCCTGCGCTTGCCAGCCGGTCACAAATAGCCCGAGAATCGTACGGTAGGGTGGCATCGGCTTTCCGCAACGGAGGAGTGACATGCCAAGAGCGCTGCTGTTGACGGAGGAGCGCGAAGCTCTGGCGTCCCGGCTGAACGAGGCGCGTGCACAAACCGACGAGATCTTCACCCTGCTCAAACCGGAGGCGCTGTACGAGCGTTCGATTCCCGAGCGCCATCGCCTGGTGTTCTATCTCGGTCACCTGGAGGCGTTCGACTGGAACCTGGTCGCGCGCCAGGCGTTCCGGATCGATGCCTTCAACGAGGGCTTCGACCGGCTGTTCGCGTTCGGGATCGACCCGGTCGGCGGAGGGTTGCCGAACGAGCCGCCCTCGGACTGGCCGCGGCGGGAGGCGATCGCCGACTACAACCGGCGCGTGCGCGCGACCGTGGACGAGTGCCTCAACGGCGGGCGGACGATCGATCCCCAGTACGACGCGGTCTCGATCTTCAACATGGCGATCGAGCACCGGCTGATGCATGCGGAGACCCTGGCCTACCTGCTGAACCAGCTTCCGTTCCAGGCGAAGCACGCCCCCGAGCCGCCGCCCGAGCCGCGCTCGAGGCTTGAGGCGGCACCCCGCCTGGTCGCGGTTCCACCGGGCACCGCGACGCTCGGCCGCACTCGCACCGATCCCGGGTTCGGCTGGGACAACGAGTACGACGCCATCACGGTCCAGGTGCCGGGATTCTCGATCGAGTCCGCGAAGACGACGAACCGGCGCTTCCTCGAGTTCGTCGGGGACGGCGGCTACCGGTCCCGAGCCTTGTGGTCGGATGCGGACTGGGCGTGGATAGAGCGCGAGCGCATCCGTTACCCGCGCTTCTGGATCGAGCGCGACGGCGGCTGGCGGCTGCGCGGGATGTTCGCCGAACCCCCGCTGCCCGAGGAGGCGCCGGTGTACGTGAGCCACGCCGAAGCCTCCGCGTTCGCGCGCTGGGCGAAGGGCTCGCTGCCGACCGAGGCGCAGTTCCATCGCGCCGCCTACGGAACGCCGCAGGGCTCCGAGCGCCAGTACCCGTGGGGCGACGCGGCGCCGCGGCCGCAGCATGGAAACTTCGATTTCCAGCGCTGGGACACGACCCCGGTGGGCTCGTACCCGGACGGCGACAGCGCGTTCGGCGTGTCGGAGCTGGTCGGGAACGGCTGGGAGTGGACGTCGAGCGTGTTCGAGCCGTTCCCTGGATTCCGGCCGCATCCGCTGTACGCGGGGTACTCCGCCAATTTCTTCGACGGCGAGCACTACGTGCTGAAAGGCGGGTCGCCCCGCACCGCGGCGTGCTTCCTGCGGCGCTCGTTCCGCAACTGGTTCCAGCCTCACTACCCCTACGTCTACGCGACGTTCCGGCTGGTGAGGTCGTGAGCTCCACCGCGGCCAGGAGCGCGCTGCGGTCTCCGCTCGCGCAGGTCGAGGACGACGTGCGCGCGGGGCTCGCCGGCCCCGATCGCAAGTGGCTTCCGTCGCGGCTGCTGTACGACGACCTGGGCTCGGCGCTGTTCGACGCGATCTGCCTGCTGCCGGAGTACGGGCTGACCCGGGCGGACGAGCGCATCCTCGAGCGCCACGCCGCGGACATCGCCGGGCTCCTCCCCGCCCCAGTCACGATCGCCGAGCTGGGAAGCGGCAGCGGGCGCAAGACGCGCTGGATGCTGGAGGCGCTCGCGGCGCGGCAGCCCGTCACGTACGCGCCGATCGACATCTCGCGCGCGGCGCTCAGCCGCTGCGTCCGCGACCTCGATCGGCTGGCGGGGGTCATGGTGAAACCGGTCGAGGCCGATTACCTGGCGGGGCTCGCGGAGGTGACGGCGTCGCGGAGCGAAGGACAGCCGCTGCTCCTGCTGTTCCTGGGCAGCACGATCGGCAACTTCGAGCGTGACGCCGCCGTGGATTTCCTGCGCGACGTGCGGCGGCTGCTCCAGCCGGGCGACGCGCTCCTGCTGGGCACCGATCTCATGAAGCCCGTGGCGCGGCTGCTCGCCGCCTACGACGACCCGCTCGGCGTCACGGCAGCGTTCGACTTGAACCTGCTCGCGCGCATCAATCGCGAGCTGATGGCCGACTTCGACTTGAGCCGCTTCGAGCATCAGGCGCGCTGGAACGCGGGAGCGCGGCGCATCGAGATGCACCTGGTATCGCGCCGCACCCACGCGGTCACGATCCGCCGCCTCGGGATCCGGGTGCCGTTCTTCGCGCGCGAGACCATCTGGACCGAGAGCTCGCACAAGTACACGCCGGAGGAGTCGCGCGACATCGCCCGGCGCACCGGCTTCGAATTCGTGGGGCAGTGGCTCGACGAGGAGTGGCCGTTCGCGGAGTCGCTGCTCGTGGCCCGCTAGCGGACACGAGCACCCTGCTACAGACCGTACGTCTCCAGCAGCCTCAGCCACACCTCGCTCATGGTGGGGAACGACGGCACGGCGTGCCATAGTCGGTCGAGCGGCACCTCGCCGACCACCGCGATCGTGGCGGCGTGGATCATCTCCCCCACCGACGGCCCCACCAGCGTCATGCCGACGATGACCCCCCGGGATTCGTCGACCACGATCCGCGCCTTGCCTTCGTAGCCGTCGGCGTACAGGCTCGCGCCCGAGACGCGCCCCAGCTCGTAGTCGACGGCCCGCACCGCGAGGCCGCGCCCGCGCGCCTGCTCCTCGGTGAGCCCGACCGCGGCCACCTCCGGCTCGGTGAAGATCACCTGCGGCACCGCCGCGCGCGAGGCCGAGGCGACAAAACGGGTCCAGGGCGCCGGGAGCCTGGCCTCGTTGCCCCCCGCGGCGCGCGCCACGATCGCATCGCCGCAGATGCGTCCCTGATACTTGCCCATGTGTGTGAGCAGCGCGCGATGGTTGACGTCGCCCGCGGCATACAGCCAGCCGCCGGGCACGTTCTCCACCCGCATGCTGTCGTCGACATCGATCCAGGCACCGGGGGCGAGGCCGACGGTGTCGAGCCCGAGATCGTCGGTGCGCGGCTCGCGGCCAGTGGCCACGAGCAGCCGGTCGGCCGCGAGCGTCTCGCCGTTCGAAAGCGGGATCTCGAGCCCGGCCGCGAGACTCTCGACGCGCGTGGCGGTCGTCCCCGTAAGCACCCGCACGCCCTGCTGCTCGAGCCCCTTGCGCACCGCGTCGCCCGCAAACGGCTCGACCGCCGGCAACAATCGCGGGCCGCGCTGGATCACGACGACCTCCTCGCATCCGAGCGACCGCCACGCCGTCGCCATCTCGCACGCCACGACGCCTCCGCCCAGGATCGCGAGCCGGCGCGGCGCCTGGCGCGCGCTCGTGGCGTCGCGGCTGGTCCACGGGCGCGCCTGCGCGAGTCCGGGAATCGGAGGCAGCATGGCGCGGCTCCCGGTGCAGATCACGACCGCATCCCGCGCGGCGAGCTCGGTCGTGGCGCCGTCGGAACCGGTGACGGTGACGCACCGCTCGCCGGCCAGGCGGCCGTGGCCGCGCAAGAGCGCGATGCCGTTGTCCTCGAGCCACGGCACCGCGCTCGCGTCGTTCCAGTTCGACACGAATGCGTCGCGGCGGGCGAGCGTGGCCGCGACGTTCACTCCACCCGAGACGGCGTCACGCGCGCCGTCGACGCTGCGCGCGGCGGCGAGCGCCTGCATCGGGCGCAGCAGTGCCTTGCTCGGAATGCACGCCCAGAACGAGCACTCGCCGCCCACGAGCTCGGACTCGACGAGGCACGTGGCGAGGCCGCGCTGCGCGGTGCGGCCCGCGACGTTCTCGCCGGTGGGACCCGCTCCGACCACGATCACGTCGAACGACCTGGCACTCACGAGCCTGCTCGTTCCCGACCCGGCTCGGCGGCGGGACGCCCGGAGCGCCGCGAACTCGGCCCGGCCCCGGCGGCCATCAGTTGCGCCAGCGTCATGACGAGCTCCTGAAACTGGACCGGTTTCGCGAGGTGCGCGTCGTATCCGGAATCGATCGACATCCGGACGTCCTCGGCGCCGGCGTAGGCGGTGAGCGCCACCGCCGGCACCGAGCCGCCCCGCTGCTTCGGAAACGAGCGGATCTTGGCGATCAGGTCGTAGCCGGTCTCGCCCGGCATCCGGATGTCGCTGATCACCACGTCCGGCGCCTCGTTTCCGAACGCCGCCAGCGCCTCGTCGCACGCGTCGAACGCTCGCACCCGCACGCCGCAGCGCTCGAGCAGCGTGGTGACGAGCTCGCGCGAGTCGGCGTCGTCTTCCACGAGCATGACCCGTGTCCCGGCCAGGCGCCGCTGCGCTCCCGCCACGGCCTGCTCCGAGTACGCGCCCGGCTCGCCGTCCCCGACCGGCTCCGGGTACGCGCCGGGCAGCGGCAGTGTGACGACGAACCGCGCCCCGTGCCCGACCTCGCGGTTCGTGGCCGCCACCGCGCCTCCGTGCATCTCCACGAGCTGGCTCACGATGGCGAGTCCCAGCCCCAGGCCCGCCTGGCGGCGGGCGGAGGCATCCCGCTGCCGGAAGCGCTCGAACACGTGCGGCAGGAAATCGGGATCGATCCCGGGCCCGTCGTCCACGACCTCGATCCGGGCCGAAGTCCCGTCGCTCGCGAGCGAGATCTCGACCCGCCCGCCGTCGGCGGCGAACTTGATCGCGTTCGAGAGCAGGTTCCAGGCGACCTGCTGCAACCGGTCGGGATCGCCCAGCACCGGCGGGACGCGGGCGTCGAGGTTCGCCGCGACCTCGACGCGCTTGGCCTCCGCCGCGGGCCGCATCGTGTCGATGGCCCCGGCCACGACCTGCGCGAGATCGACGGGCTGCTTCTTCAGCTCGAGCTGGCCCACCGACATCCGCGAGATGTCGAGGATGTCCGAGATGAGATGACTCTGGATGCGCGCGTTCCTGCGGATGGTCTCCACCGCGTGCGCCGCGGCGGCGGCATCGAGCTTGCCCTCCCCCAGCAGGTGGGACCATCCCACGATCGCGTTCAGCGGCGTCCGCAGCTCGTGCGACAGCGTCGCCAGGAATTCGTCCTTCACCCGGTTCGCCTGCTCCGCCTCGCGCCGGGCGATCTGCTCACGGACCAGGTGCGCGCGCGCCTCCTCGGCGCGCTTGGCCTCGGTGATGTCCTGGCCGGTTCCCATCATGCGGATCGGGAGCCCGCTCGAATCGGTGATGACGCGTCCCTGGCCGTGCACGACGAGAATCTGCCCGTCGGCTCGCACGATCCGGTGCTCGAAGCTGAACGGCCGCCCGTCGCACAGCGCGGTTTCGATCGTGC
>Ga0066709_100006219_pt1 | contig 10032 bp, 8 predicted proteins | sample GraSoiAngelo_158_FD_79665 | JGI IMG/M metagenome (GOLD analysis project Ga0066709, IMG submission 79665) | Grasslands soil microbial communities from the Angelo Coastal Reserve, California, USA - 14_1009_16_30cm | ecosystem: Environmental > Terrestrial > Soil > Grasslands | place: USA... | reverse complement strand
GTCTTCTTCGCCGCCAAGCAGGCCTATCCCAAGACGCCGGCCGAGCTGGGCGTCTTCTCCGCCGTGCCCGTGACCGTGCCCCCGACTCCATCGCCCTGCACGGTGACGGGGGTGCCGGCCTGGAACCCGTCGCTGGCGGGGGGGCAGTTCAACGGCCATGTCTTCTTCTTCTTCGTCACCGCCAACGCCGACGGGCCGTCGGATTGGAAGGTCTAGGCCTAGCCGCACTGGCCCGGCATCACCGGGGCGGAGACCCTGACCCTGGATGCGAAGTCCCCCGCCGGGACCGCTCCCAGCTCGGTGCCGACCCCCGGCTCGGACGCGGCGCGGACGAAGATGTTCGCCAACATCGCCGCCAAGGGCGCGGAGGCGATCGCCTATTACATGAGCCAGGATGCCCACACGATCACCGGGGACGATGCGACCCAGACACCCGGCGTGCACGCCTACCTCGGCGACACCACCCACATCGACTCGTCGTTCGCGGCCCTCGACAAGTTCAACCTTCCCAGCGGCGCCGGGGCCGGGGTGGTGAGCTTGCACGAGATCCTGAACTTCGACACCAGCCCGACCAGCCTGACGACCCAGTTCTTGAGCTTCACGAAGACCGAGATGAAGCTCGGCGCCGGGTTCGAGCCCCTGGTCGCCAACGCCAACGTCGCCCTCTCCTGGGGCGGTCCGCTCTTCGGCGTCCAGCGCTCGCAGCTCCCGGAGAACGCCAACCTCGCCGCCATCGTGTCCAGCTACGACGGCGTGTGCGGCCTGACGAAGTACTTCGACACGAGCATGACGATGGCCCAGGGCCTGTGCTTCCGACTCATGTACGCGAAGAAGTCCGAAGCCGGGGGCAACACGAAGTTCAGGGACCTGGCCGTCGGCTCGTACCTGAAAGGCGTGAAGAGCCAGGTGCAGAAGACGCTGACCACGCGCGGGGAGCTCATCCTGATCGAGCTCGCCCTGGGGCTGGATCCTGCGCTGGCGGCCACCGTTCTGCCCTAGCGCGAACACAGCTCTCCCCGGGGGCGCCCCGCCAAGGGGCGCCCCCGAATTCGCTGGCCCGCGTGTCGTCGCCACCGGCGTGAGCCGCACCCGCCTTCGTCCCCCACCATACTGAGGCATGCGTTACCTGGTGACCGGGGCCACGGGCCTGGTCGGAAGCCACGTGATCGACCGGCTGTTGGCCCGCGGCGACGCGGTGCGGGCCCTGGTTCGCCAGGCATCCGCCGCGGAGGAGCTGCGGCGGCGCGGGGTCGAGGTCCATTGCGGCGACCTGGCCGCCGCGATGGACTTGCCCGGGGCCGTCGGCGGCACCGACGTCGTCGTCCACTGCGCCGGGGTGGTACAGGTCGGCGGGCGGCACCGCGACCTCTGGACCGTGAACGTGGAGGCGACGGAGCGCCTGCTGGCGGCCAGCGCCCCGGCCGGGCTGCGCCGCTTCGTGCACCTCAGCTCCGTCGCCGTCTACGGCCGCGCCGAGGCGCCCATCGGCGAGGACAGCCTGAAGCAGCCGGCGGGGGCCTACGGCAAGAGCAAGTGGGCGGCGGAAGAGGCGTTGTGGCGCTACCATGCCGGCCACGGGCTCCCCGCCGTCGCGCTGCGCCCGTGCGTCATCTATGGCGGACGCGACCGCCATGCCTGGCCGGCCCTCTCCCGGCTGGCGCGGATGAGGGTCCTTCCCCTGCCCCGCGGCGGCCGGCGCCTGCTCGACCTGGTGCACGTCTTCGACGTAGTGGAGGCCGTCCTTGCTGCGGCCAGCGCGCCGGCCGCGGCCGGTCACGCCTACAACGTCACCGACGGCGAGAGCCACAGCTACCGCGACATCCTGGCCGCGTACGGCCTGATCACGGGGCGCCGACCCTCGATCCTCCCCGTCCCCGCATGGGCGTGCGCGCTCGTACCCCGCGCGCGGGCGCTCGACCTCGACCTTCACTACGCGATCGACGCCGCCCGGCGGGACCTGGGCTATCGGCCACGCGTGGGTCTCGTCGAGGGACTGACCGGTACGCTGCGCGCAGGGCCCGCTCGCCGCGAAGGCAGGAGCTAGCGCCGGCCAGAGATGCGTCATCTGGTCACCGGCGCGACCGGGCTCGTCGGAAGCCGCGTGGTCGACCGGCTGCTCGCGCGCGGCGACCGGGTGCGGGCCCTGGTCCTCGAGCCGGAGGCCGTGGCCGGCCTGCAGCGGCGCGGTGTCGACGTCCGGCCGGGCGACCTGTCGGCGACGGCGGACCTGGCCCCCGCCACCCACGGGGTGGACACGGTGATCCACTGCGCGGGGGTCGTGCAGGCGTCGGCCCGCCGCGAGGACCTCTGGGCCGTCAACGTGGAAGGGACCGAGCGGCTGCTGGCCGCGGCCGCGGGGGCGGGCCGGCCGCGTTTCGTCTACGTCAGCTCGGTGGGCGTCTACGGCCACGCGCCGCCGCCGGTACGCGAAGACGCGGCCAAGCACCCCGTCGGCGCCTATGCGCAGAGCAAGTGGGCGGCGGAGCAGGCGGTGTGGCGGTACCACTCCGGGCGGCGACTCCCCGTCGTGGTCCTGCGCCCGTGTCCCATCTACGGGCCCGGAGACCGCCGGATCACCCAGGCCCTGTCACGCCTCGGCCGCATGCGCCTGGCGCCGCTGCCCCGGGGTGGCCGGCGCCTGGTGGACCTGGTCTACGTTTCCGACGTGGCGGACGCCGTCGTCGCCGCGGCAACCGTGCCGGTGGCGGCCGGCCGGGCCTACAACATCACGGACGGCGAGAGCCACACCTATCGCGACCTGTTGCTCGCCCGGGCGCGGGTCATGGGACGGCGTCCCGTGATCATTCCCGTGCCCGGCCGCGCCGTCGTCATGGCCCTGCAGTTGCTGATGTGGCTGCGGCAGGCGGGCGGCCGGCCCGGAGACTGGGCGGGGCAGGTCGAGCGGGTGCGCGCATTCGATCTCGACATGCACTACTCGATCGACGCCGCCCGCCGCGATCTCGGCTATCGGCCCCAGGTCGGCCTGATGCAGGGCTTCCGCCAGATTTTTGCGCCTGAAGAACCCGGGCTAGGCGCGCCTGAGTAGCGAGGTTCCCTGCATGGTGGGGGGGACGGGGCGGCCCAGCAGGTCCATGAGCGTCGGTGCGACGTCGAGGATGTGCATTCCCTCGACCTCGCCCCGCACCGGCAGCCCGGGCGCCGAGAGCACGAACACGCCGAACTGGGCGTGGTTGCACTCGTCGGGACCGGTGTCGTTCTCCTGCACGTGGAGGCTCTCGTAGCCGATGGCCCCGATCGAGCGCCACCAGAGGTCGTCGAAATAGACGATGAGGTCCGGGGCCACGTTGCGCACGGCGCGGTAGATCTCCTCCGGCCGGAACACCCGGGTCCGCATGCGCCGGCCGCGGTCGTCGACGAGGGCCTCCAAGCGGGCGGTCATCTCTCGCCGGAACTCCTCGTATCGCGCGGAGGGGATCGTCCCGCTCGGTTCCCGCCCTTCCACGTTGAAGAAGACCCGCGCGTAATACCCGCCCTCGCTCCAAACCCTGGTCTTCGCCCAGTCGACGTTCTCGACCGAGAAGGGGGTGGGCCGGGACGGGTGGTCGCGCAAGGCGAGCAGGCCCTCGCGGTAGAGCCACTCGTTGACCGCGAAGCCCCCGTCCAGGCTCTGCGCGCCGTGGTCGGAGGCGACGAGCACGATCGTGTCGTCGTCGAGGAGGGCGAGCGTTCTCCCGATCTGGTCGTCCAGGTAGGCGTAGTAATCGGTGACGACCGACTGGTAGGGGTTGCCCGGCACGTGCTGCCGGTGCCTCGGGTCGTGGAACTGCCAGAAGCCGTGATGCATGCGGTCGAGGCCGATCTCGACGAACTGGAAGTAATCCCAGGGCTCGTGGGTCATGAGGTGGCGGATGACCTCGAAGTGCTTGCGGGTCATCTCGTAGATCTGGTCGCGCAGCCAGTCCTTGTCGTCGGTGCGGAAACCCTTCACGTCCACCGGGTAGTCCCCCACCAGCCGCTCCAGCTCGCCCTTGATCCGCGGGGGATGGGTGAACTCGTTCTTCACCGTGTCCGGGGTGAGGAAGCACCCGACGCTGACGCCGTTGACCTTGCGCGGCGGATACATGGGGGGAACGCCGACGATCACCACCCGCCGCCCCTCGGCGCCGAGGTAGTCCCAGATCGCCGGGGCGGTGATCGACGTGGCGTTGGCGAAGGAGAGGCCGCCGTAGGAATGGTCGCTGCGGTTCCGGAAGCCGTAGACCCCCAGCGAGCCGGGGTCCTGGCTCGTCGCCATCGACATCCAGGCCGGCACCGTGATCGGCGGGATGACGCTCTCCAGCCGCCCGTAGCAGCCGCTCTGCATCAGGCGCCTGATGTTCGGCAGCCGCTCGTCCCGGAGGACGATCTCCGGCGCGGCGCAGTCGAGCCCGATCACGATCGTCTTCATCGAACCTCAGGTCTCCGGCTCCGGCCGTGAGGGCCGGGCGTTCACAGCCGGCGGCGGAAGACGGCCAGCACGCCGGCCAGGCAGACCATCGACAGCGCCGCCAGCACGGCGACGTCGCCCAGGACCGCGGCCGGCCCGACGTCCTTCAGCAGGAGCGATCGGAAGCCGTGCACTGCGTACGTGAACGGATCCACCCTGGCCACCATCTGGAGCCACTGAGGGAAGCTGGAGATGGGGTAGACGGCGCCGCTGGGGAAGAAGAGGAGGGTGTTGAGGAGCCCGATCACCACGCGCGGGACCATCGGGTCGTCAACGCGCACCATCAGCAGGGAGACCATGCTCACCAGCGCCGAGGAGACGAGGACGCCGAACCCGGCCAGGACGAGGAGGGTGGCCGGCGTCAGCACGTGCAGGATGCCGGCCAGGCCCACCCCCACCGCCGTCACCACCAGGCCGGCGAAGGCGCCCTTGATGACGCCCGACGCGTGCATGCCGAGGACCAGCTCCAGCTTCGAGATCGGGGTCACCAGGTAGGCCTCGTGGATGCCCCGGACCTTGTCGTCGATGTAGAGGATCCCCCCGCCGAGGAGAACGCACATGAAGATGGCGAGGGTGATCGCCCCGGGCAGCAGGTACTGCACGTACTCGACATAGGGGAAGATCTCGACCACCTCCAGCCCCACCTGCCGTCGGTAGCGGAGGGCGACCTCGGGCTGGTTCACGGCGTCGAGGACCTCGCCCATCTTCTGGGTGAGGGACGCCACCACGAAGGGGTCGGTGTTGTCGAGGATCAGGCCCAGCTCGGGGCGCAGGCGCTGGCCGACGCGCTGCGAGTAATGCTCCGGGATCACGATGGTGGCGCCGACCCGGCCTTCGCGGGTCTCCCGCAGCGCGCCCTCCATGCTCTCGGCCAGGTGGATGCGGAACGTGCGGGCGTTGGCCTCGACCGCCTCGAACTTCTCCCGCAGGAGCAGCGCCTCCGGGCCCCGGTCCAGGTCCACCAGCGCCACCGCCACGTCCCGGATCTTGCCCCCGAAGGCGTAGCCGATGATGACGAGCTGGAGCAGGGGCATGAACAGCGAAGCGACCAGCAGGGCCGGGCTCCGGAAGTACTTGCGCAGGTCGCGCTCCACGATGGCCCAGGCGGGCAGCAGCCGGCTCGGCAGCATCGCTAGCCCTCGTGCAGGAGGCGCTTGTCGAAGCGCAGTTTCCCCGCCGTGTCGCGCAGCTCGCGGCCGGTGAAGTGGATGAAGACGTCCTCCAGCGTGCTTCCGTGGACGGACAGCGACGAGATGGCCACGCTCTTCTCCCCCGCCGCCTGGGCCAGCGCGGCCAGGGTGGCCGCACGGTCGCGGCTGTGGATGCGGCAGGTCCCGTTGGACAGCTCTACCGCCTGGACCCCCGGCAGCGCTTCCATCACCTGCGGCCAGGCGGGCGGAGCCGCGTCGAAGGACACCTCGATCGCCTCGTCGGCGGGAAGCCGGGCCTTGAGGTCGGCCGAGCTGCCCATGGCCACGATCTTCCCGTGGTCGAAGATCGCCACCCGGTCGCAGACCTGGTCCGCCTCCTCCATGTAATGGGTGGTGAGGAAGATCGTCAGCTCGCCCTCGCTCTTCATGCGCGCCAGCATCTCCCACATGGAGATCCGCGAGGCCGGATCGAGGCCGGTGGTCGGCTCGTCCAGGAACAGGACCCGCGGGCGGTGGACGAGGCTCCGGGCGATCTCCAGCCGGCGCCGCATCCCCATCGAGAAGGTCCCCACCAGCTTGTCGCGCCACTGCTGGAGGTCGATCCGCTCCAGCAGCTCCCCGATGAGCTGGCTCCGCCTCGGCTGCACCACCCGGTGGAGCTTGGCGCAGAACTCCAGATTCTCGGTCGCGGTCAGCTTGGGGTCGGAGGTGAGGGCCTGGGGCACGACGCCGATCGCCCGCCGGACCGCGTCGGGCTCCTCGTGGACGTCATGGCCGGCCACCATCGCCCGGCCCGACGTCGGCGAGAGCAGCGTCGTGAGCAGGCGGATGAGCGTGGACTTGCCTGCGCCGTTGGGGCCGAGGAGGGCGAAGTTCTCGCCGTCGGCGACCTCCAGGCTGACGCCGTCCACGGCGGCGAGGCTGCCGAACTGCTTGCGGAGCGCGCGAGCTTCGATGGCGGCCATGGATCACTCGGCGGGAAGAGCGCGGGGGCGGCCGTTCCCGCTTGCCTCAGAGGCCGATGGCAAACCGCCGGCCCTGGTACTCGAGCTCGACCTGGTAGTCGAGGATCCTGATCACCCGGGCGCCCGCGATCGTTTCGCCGGGCACGAGCCGCTGCCGGTTGATCACCGCCACCGGCTTGCCCTTGATGACCGAGATCGCCTCCAGCGACAGCCGGGGCAGCCCCGCGGGGGCGGGCCGGGCGACGGGCGGCGCCGGCACGGGCTCGGGCGCCTTGGCCGCCGGAACCGCCGCCGGCGTTGCCTTCGCCAGCAGAGGCACCGGGGCGAGCGCGGCCGGAGCGGGTCCGATCGGCGTCGGCGCGGCCGCCGGCGCCGGCGCAGGCTTCTCGAGGGCAGGCGCGGGCGACTTCGCGATCGCCGGCACGATCGCGACCGCCGCCGCGACCTTCGAGACCACCGGAGGCGCGGCCGGCTCGACGACCGGCCGCGGTACGGGGGCGGAAGTCGCGGCCGCCGCGGGTCGACCGGCGTCCTTGCGGGCATCGAGCGCCACCGCGGGGGGGACGCTCCCGGGGAGCAGCACGTACGCGGTCATTCCCGGATGGAGCCGCCGCTCGGCGTTCGAGAGCGCGACCTTGATGCCGAAGGTCCGGATGTCCCGCTTCGTGCGGTTCACGTCCCGCTGGGTGGCGAACTCGGTCTCCGGAGAGACGAAGCTGACCTGGCCCTGCAGCTCCTCGCCCGAGGCGAGCCGGACGGGAAGGACCTGTCCCACCACGACCCGGTTCATGTAGCTCTCCTCGACGTCGGCTCGCACCCAGACGTCGTCGAGGTCGATGATGGTCACGATCGGGTCACCCTGCCGGATCACCTCGCCCTGCCGCGCCACCCGCAGCGAGACGACGCCCGACAGCGGAGCCCGCACCTCCGTGTAGCCGAGGCGGGCGGTGATCTGGGCGAGCTGGGCCCTGGCCTGCTCGAGCTGGGCGCGGATCTGCTCGACGTCCTGGGCCGTCACCGCCACCTGGCGCTCGTTGGCCCGGGACAGCTCGAGGTCGGCCTGCGCGACGCGGACGCGGTCGTCGAGCGAGCGGATGCGGGCCTCCGCCACCCGCAGCGACGTCTCGACCTTCTCCGCTTCCTGCCGGGCCAGGAGTCCCTGCTGCACGAGGCCCGAGCTGCGCTCGAAGTCCCTCTGGAGCTGGCCCAGCTCGGTCCGGGCCTCCTCCCTCTGGCTGTGGGCCAGTTGGAGCTGGGCCTGCGCGCCGGCGAACTGCGTCCGGACCCGGTCGCGGTCCAGGCGGAGCTGCTCCCGGCTCTGGCTGAGCTTGGCCTCCTGCTGCTGGACCGCGGCCTGCTGGCGCTGGCGATCGGGCTCGATCTCTTCGCGCCCCAGCTCGGCGATGAGGTCGTTTCGCGCGACCCACGAGCCCTCGTTGACGTGCAGCCGCTGGATGCGGCCGTCGATCTTGGCCGAGACGATCACCTCGTTGGCCGAGACGACGCCGCTCAGCCGGAGGCCGCCTGCGTCCGGGGAGCTGGAGCGGAAGTACGTGAGACCGCCGACCAGCACCACGAGGCTGATGACGACGCTCAGGGATTTCATGGACCGGCTGGCCTTGGCAGCAAACCCGGACGCACCTGCTTGGAGAACGGAGGGGAATGGCATTCTGCACGCGGTGGCGCAGCCTGTCAAGCTCACTTTCCTCTTGACATCAGAGCAACTTGCGGTTTTACTACCGCTCACCCGGTCGTCAGTTCGTCCCTCCCCGGCGGTTTCAGCTTCAGAGGTTGACGTGTCTACCGAGGCGCCTTGGCTGGCCCGTCCCTCGCTTGCGGAAAGGTTGTTGCCGCTAGGACAGGACTGATCCTGACGTCTCCTGGGTTCCCGGCGGCCCTCCCGCTTCACCCTGGTGATGGAAAGAAAGAGCAGACATGCCCAAGATCCGGGTAGGCGACCTGAATTTCCATTACTGGCAATCGGGCCAGGGCCCGGACCTGGTCCTCGTGCACGGCCTCGGCGGCAACCTGGCCGGCTGGCACCTGACCATGGTGCCCGAGCTGCAGCGGCACTATCGAGTAACGACCTACGACCTCCGCGGGCACGGGCGGAGCGACGCCCCGCGAGCCGGTTATACCACCGGCGACATGGCGGAGGATCTGGGCGGGCTCATGGACACGCTCGGGATCGGCACGGCCCGCATCGCCGGACACTCCTGGGGCGCGGACGTCGTCGCCCACTTCGCGCTGCTCTATCCGGAGAGGGTGTCCCAGGTCGTGCTGGTCGAGGCCGCGCTGCTCGCTCCCCTCGCCGACCGGTATCGCCGGCCGGACTGGGAGGGCTGGCCGTACGTGACGCGGACGCTGGAGCAACTGGTGGGCGCGCCGATCCCCGAGGACAAGCGCCACGACCTGGAGTACCTGCTGCGCCTGCTCATCGAGATTCCGATCATCTACGGCCCCGCCAAGGGCCGGCTCCGGGACGAAGAGACCGTGCTGCGGGTCCTGGAAGTGCTGACGCCGATGTGGAACGGCGAGGACGTGACGGGTGAGCTGACCCTGGAAGCGCTCTCCCGCATCCGCCAACCGGCCCTCGTGCTCTACGAGGCGAACTCCGTCTGCCGGGCGGCGTCCGAGGCGCTCTGCAACCGCCTGCCCCGGTCCACCTCCGCGCTCCTTCCCGACGGCAAGGTGAAGCACTTCTCCGGCCTGGAGCATCCCGAGCTGATCCTGGAGCACATGAAGGCGTTCCTCCAGCCCGACGCGGCGCCGGCGCTGCTCGACGGCCGGCGGTGAGGGAAGGGATGCGGGAGGGCGTCCTCGTCACCGGAGCCGGGACGGGGTTCGGGCTTGCGACCTCCCTGCGCCTGGCCGCGCGGGGCTTCGAGGTGTTCGCCACCATCCCCGAGCCGGGCCAGGAGGAGGGCGTGCAGGCGGCCGCGGCCGAGGCGGGCGTGCGCCTCCAGGTGCTGCGGCTGGACGTCACCGATGGCGCGAGCGCCGCCTCCGCCGTGGCCAGCGCCGCCGGGCGACCCGGAGGGCTCTACGCGGTCGTCAACAACGCCGGGCTGGGCTTGCGCGGCTTCTTCGAGGACCTGGCCGACGAGGAGATCCGGCGCCTGTTCGACGTCAACGTCTTCGGCGCCATGGCCGTCACCCGCGCCGCGTTGCCCCACCTCCGCGCGGCCCGCCGCGGGCGGATCGTGTTCGTCAGCTCCGCCGGCGGCCGCATCGGCGCCATGTCGCTCAGTGGCTATTGCGCGGCGAAGTTCGCGCTCGAAGGCCTCGCCGAGTCGCTGGCCCTCGAGGTGGTCCCCTTCGGGATCTCTGTATCCCTGGTGGAGCCGGGGCTGGTCATGACGCCGCACTTCACGGTCAACCGCGGCCGGGCGCACGCGGCCCTCGATCCCGCGCGTCCCTACTACCGCTGGTTCGTCCGGCACGAGGCGATGGTCGACGAGGTGCTGCG